>Ga0114996_10000096_pt1 | contig 114463 bp, 108 predicted proteins | sample ArcticOcean_MG_C_4_FD_87039 | JGI IMG/M metagenome (GOLD analysis project Ga0114996, IMG submission 87039) | Marine microbial communities from western Arctic Ocean - ArcticOcean_MG_CB4_134 | ecosystem: Environmental > Aquatic > Marine > Oceanic | place: Arctic Ocean: Canada Basin | collected...
ATCATGCGCGTCCAACCTCTTAACTCTTTGGCTATATTGCTTACAGATCCTGACCATGCTTTACCTCTAATATCTTTAAGGACTAGCTATAGGACAATTGCTTTTGGTATGGGTAACAGTGTGGAGTTGGTTTTACCTTTTATTACTCCAGAAACTGACATTAGGATTGGTGACGAATTTGTTACTTCTGGTCTTGGTGGTGTATTTCATCCGGGTTATTTTGTTGGCAGGATTAGTTTTTTTTCTGATAGGAGTGAAGGTTCATTTGCTGAAGTAAGGCTTGAAATAGGCTACAAAATGAATGAGGTTAATGAGGTATTGATCATACAGAATTAGATAGGCTTGAAAGGCCTTGAACCATAGGAGTTTGAAATGGCGTCTAAAAATAAATCTATACACCCAATTCTTTTTTTTAGTGCTGGAATTTTTTTACAGATCTTACCAGTTAGAATAGATTTAATTTTCTTTCAGCCTAGGTGGGTTTTAGTTTTATTCTTATTGAGTTATTTCTATTCGCTCAATCTCTATAGATTTATATATCTTTATGCTTTTGTTTCTGGTTTATTTTTGGATGTCATATACGGATCGCCACTTGGGCAACATATTTTTGGCATGATCTTGATTGCTTTTCTTCTTTTAAAGTCTCACCGAATGATCGGGCAGGCCCCATTGATCCAGCTAGTTATTATACTTGCAAGCTTTATGCTTATATTTGAACTTGCAATGTTAGTGATTGACGGCTTTGTTGGCATTTTAAACCTTGAGATTAAGGATCGCTTTATCTTAGCAATAACAAGTTGTTTTTGGTGGTTTGGTTTATACTTAACATTTAGTCAGTTAAATTATAAAAAAGTAACTAATGCTTCAAGAGAATCGTTCCGATAAATTTAAAAATGTTAAGTTAGAAAAGTTAATTTTTCAACGCCGACTGTTTATAGCGCTTGGATTTGTAGTCATAGCATTTCTTTTCGTTCTTTTTAAGTTATACCAACTTACCATAACTGAATATGGTACGTTATTGAGTTCCTCTCAGGATAACCAGTTGCGCATTTCAGCTGTTCTCGCACCAAGAGGTTTAATCAAGGATCGCAATGGGATTATTTTAGCCAGAAATGACCCCTACTGGTCTCTTACTTATACACCTGAATTGGCTGAGAATCAGGAATATGTATTTAATTGGTTGTTAGAAAATAATTTTTTAGATCAGATAAAACTTGGAGATTTGAAAGCTTTAATATTAAGAGGTCTATCCTTTAGCACGTTTCCTGTTGCAGTATTGTCTGAAGAGCAGACTGCCATTTTTGCAGTTAATCGATACAAGCTGGCGGGTCTCGATGTAAGTGAAAATTTATATCGTCACTATCCTTATGGACCAATTACTGCTCATGTTATTGGCTATGTAGGGGCCATAGCCCCTGAAGATAATACACGATTAGATTTAACTAATTATCTTATGGATACAAGAGTCGGGAGGAACGGTCTTGAGTATTACCAAGAAAAGTTATTGCATGGAGATCTTGGGCGAAGCACCTTTATTGTTAATTCTAGAGGAAGGGTAATTAGAGATTTTAACATACAGTCTGATGAGGAGTTGGCTACTGGAAGCATTATAGATAATATTCCCCCGGTTGATGGTGAAAGTATTGAGCTAACCCTTGATATCCATTTACAGGAGTTAGCATACAGTTTACTTGAGGGGCTGCGGGGTGCTGTGGTAGCAATTAAACCCAAGACAGGGGAAATATTAGTATTGGCGAGTAGTCCCACATTTGACCCTAATCCCTTTTCACTTGGTATTTCTCAGAGTGAATTTGATTTACTTTTATATGACGACTCAAGACCGTTATATAGTCGTGCAACTTCAGGAACGTATCCGCCCGGATCAACTATAAAACCATTTCTTGCCCTAGCTGCTTTAGAGCTTAATTTAATAGATCAAGAGACAACCCATTTTTGTAGTGGTAGCTATTCTTTGCCTGGAAATGATCATCAGTATCGGGATTGGCTTGAAACAGGACATGGAAATGTCAGTCTATCTAGGTCGATAGCACAATCTTGTGATGTTTTTTACTATAACTTAGCAACAGATTTAGGCATCGAGAATATTTCTTCATTTTTGCGTCAATTTGGATTTGGCTCAAACCTAGAATTTGGTATTGGGGTTACACAGTCAGGCATCTTACCTTCGGTTGAATGGAAGCGTGACTATTTTAGTAATCCTTCAGATCAAACATGGTTTCCTGGGGAGACAGTTATTACTGGGATTGGCCAAGGTTATTTTTCGGCTACGCCCCTTCAGATTGCGGTTGCGGGATCTATATTAGCCAATCGGGGTACTTATGTTCCGCCAAAGCTTATTAATGGTGTAATGGACGTGATGGGTAATTATAGGACGATCGCTTCAGGGGAAGGTTATACGTTAGATATTAATAACGAACACTTTGAGACTGTTTTTAACGCTATGGATATGGTTACACATTCAAATATTGGGTCAGCATATTCAATTTTTAGTGATGACGAACATAATGTTATTGGGAAAACAGGCACCGCACAGGTGATCTCTATTGGTCAAGACGAAGAATACATTGAAGAGGATATAGATGAAAACTTAAGAGATCATGGATTATTTTTTGGTTTTGCACCCATGGAGGACCCTGAAATATTGGTCTTAGCAATTATCGAAAATTCGGGAAGTGGCTCCAGATTTGCCGCTCCGATTGTGAAAGAGGTCATTGATAGTTATTTTGAAGATTTATCTAGTGACGAAGAAGAAGTGCTGGCTTTAAATTATGCAAGATAAGTCATTCTTTGATGAGATATTAGGCGATAAAATTTTTCTATTTTCTTTTTTATTGCTGGCTATTTTAGGCCTATTTGTTCAATTTAGTGCTGGAGCACAGACTATCGTAAGCATTGAAAGTCAAGGTATAAAGGTGTTAGTGGCATTGGTTGCATATAGCTTAATTTCAAGGGTAAGGATTAATCAAATTAAGGTGATTAGCCCTTGGTTGTATTTAGGTGCCATTCTGCTGCTGCTGCTGGTAATGGTTGTTGGTGTAACTATTAATGGTGCAACGAGATGGATTGATTTATTCTTTTTTCGGTTTCAACCCTCCGAGCTTGCAAAGCTTGCCTTGCCGATGATGCTAGCTTGGTATATTGATTATCGACAGTTTAAGTTGTCAATAATAGATTTTTCTCTTATTTTTTTAGCTATTTTTTTGCCTGCCTCCCTTATTTATCAGCAGCCTGATTTTGGCACTTCAATGCTAGTAATATTATCAGGTTTGGCGATTCTTTTTTTTGTAGGGATTGGATGGCGTTTTATTTTTGGCTTGCTATTGGTCCTTTTGATTGCCAGCCCATCTATATGGCAAATATTAGAGCCATATCAAAGGTCTAGACTACTGACGTTTATCAATCCTTCGTCAGATCCTTTAGGTGCAGGGTATAACATTATTCAATCACAAATAGCTATTGGTTCTGGTGGGTTATTTGGTAAGGGTTGGTTGAATGGCTCTCAGGTTCAGCTTGAGTTTTTACCTGAGCAATCAACTGACTTTATTTTCGCTGTGATTGGAGAAGAGTTTGGTTTAGTTGGGCTTCTAATTTTATTGTCCCTTTACTTTTTGATGATTGGTAGATGCTTTGTTATTAGTATCAATGCTAACGGCACTTATTCAAGAATACTATCGGCTAGTATTACAATGTTTCTATTTTTTGCAGTATTTATAAATATTGGAATGGTGATTGGTATATTGCCAGTTGTAGGTGTGCCACTGCCATTTATTAGCCAGGGGGGGACATCAATGCTCACTATCATGTTAGCCTTAGGTATAATTACAAGCATTGATCGAGATAGAAAAGTAAATTTGGAGTAACAGTGGCTCGTAAGTATATATTTTATGTTTTAGTGGGTTTATCTTGCTCACCTTTGTTTTCACAAAATATGGATACTCGGCAAGCTAATTTTATAGAGAGATTGGTCGCTTCTGGGAAACATGATAGGGGCTATATAGAGGGTATTGTTGATCAGATTGAGATACAGCAAAGTATTTTGGATGCTATTTCAAGGCCTGCAGAGAGAGTGCTTACATGGAATGACTATCGAAGAATTTTTGTTACTGAGCAAAGAATAAATGAGGGGGTAGCATTTTATAATGAACATAAGGATTTATTGCATAGTGTAAGCGTTACTTATGGAGTGCCTGTAGAAATTATTCTCTCAATTTTAGGGGTAGAGACATACTTTGGTAATCGCATGGGAAACTATCGCGTAATTGATGCGCTTGGAACGCTGGCATTTGCTTATCCCCCGAGAGCAGAATTTTTTGCTTCTGAATTAGAGCAATATCTAGATTTACTGGTAAATGAAGGAATTAGTTATGAAGAAACTCTGGGCTCTTATGCTGGTGCAATGGGTGCCGGACAATTTATTCCGTCGAGCTACAATGCGTATGCAGTTGATGGTAACGGAGATGGTGTTAGAGATTTATGGAATTCTTGGCACGACATATTTGCTAGCATAGCTAATTATTTTGTTATGAATGGCTGGCATAGTGGGGGACTTATCGCTTCAAAGCTTGATAGAGATCTAAGTCTATGGAGTGATCGTGAACATACTAATACGGTTAATATGAACTTTACGATCAATAATATTAGGGACTTAGGATATCTAACGCCTGTTGAATACCCTAATGACCTCAGTCTTACACTTTTAATATTGGATGGACCGAGTGGCAAGGAGTATTGGGCCGGCTTTCAAAACTTTCGATCGATCACTCGATACAATATAAGCGTGCTATATGGCATGGCAATATATGAACTATCTGAGATATTTAAAAGTAAAATTTATTAAATTTAGCTGCATTCTAAGCTTTGCTTTGCTTGGTTTAATTAGTTGTAGCTATTCTCCATTCTCGCTATTTAATCAGGGTGATGACATCTGCATCATAAATAATGATGCTTACTCATTAGGTAATATTCCAGTTTACCGTATTGGAAGAAAGAATTATTTTGTGCTTAAAACAAGCTTTGGCTACAAAGAGCGGGGGATTGCATCTTGGTATGGGTTTAGCTTTGACGGTGAGGCTACGTCGAGCGGAGAGTTGTTTGATATGAATGTAATGAGTGCCGCACATAAAACATTACCAATACCTTCATGGGTGCGCGTGACCAATCTGGATAGCGGGGAAAGTATTACTGTTAGAGTAAATGATCGGGGTCCATTTGTTGACGATCGGATCATTGACTTATCAAGGGCGGCGGCCCAACGCCTTGGAATGCTTAGGCAGGGAACTGCCAGAGTTGAGGTTGAGGTAGTCCCAAATTGGTTAGGTCTATATACGGAACAGGGCGTTAATTATTTTGCACAAGTAGGCACCTATCGAAATGAGCAAAATGCAAGAAATGTATTAGTGGACCTAAGAGAAAAGCGCTTTAATAATGTTAATATAAATACTGATGGACTTTGGAGTAACCAAGTCTATCAAGTTAGGATAGGTCCAATACCGGATGCTAGATTATATTTAGATATCCAAGCAGATTTATCAAGGAATGGTTTTGAAAATATTTGCTTAGTTGTAGAAAAATCATAAAAAACAGACCCTTAGGTCAGGTAATTAAAATTATGCGACAATTATTATACCCACTAGCCTTAACAGTAAGTTTTTTATTTAATCAATATGTAGTTGCTCAGGCACCGGTACCTCAGCCTCCACAAATAAATGCCTCAAGTTATATTCTTATAGACTTTGATACAGGCACTATTATGGCTGAACGTGATATTGACGTTAGAGTAGAGCCAGCAAGCTTAACTAAATTAATGACTGCCTATGTGATTTTTAAAGCGCTAGAGGAAGACCAAATACAGCTGGATGAATTAGTGAGGGTAAGTGAAAAGGCCTGGAGGACCGGGGGGTCCAAGATGTTTATCGAGGTTGGAGATGATGTCTCTGTCGAAAATCTAATTAGAGGTATGATTATTCAATCAGGTAATGACGCAAGCATTGCATTAGCAGAGCATTTCGCGGGTTCAGAAGAAGCATTTGTTTCCTTGATGATGTTTTATGCTGATCTTCTTGGTATGAGTGGCTCTTCTTTTATGAATGTAACTGGATTGCCAGCTGAAAATCATTATATGACGGCACGAGATGTTGCTACACTGGCCGCGTCAATCATAAGAGAGTTTTCACAGTACTATTCAATTTATTCAGAGAGAAGTTTTACCTATAACGGCATTCAACAGGGTAATCGCAATATATTGCTAAGGAGAGATTCAAGTGTTGATGGTCTTAAGACAGGCTATACAGAGGCCGCGGGTTTTTGCTTAGTAACATCTGCTACTAGACAGAATATGCGATTAATCTCAGCTGTTTTTGGTATGAGTAGTACAGACGCAAGGGAAGAAGGAAGTCAGTTATTATTAAATTATGGTTTTAGATTTTTTGAGACCCGAAGACTTATTGAGAGTGGTGAGCAGTTAGTAGAAGCGCGAATCTGGGGTGGTGATCCTCAATATATCAATGCTGGGCTACCAGAGGATCTTTATTTGACTTTACCAAGGGGGAGTTTCAACGATCTCGAAGTTCTATTTAACGTTAGTGATGACCTAACCGCCCCGCTAGCTATGGGCGAAGAGGTTGGACTATTAGAAATTCTTCTAAATGATGATAAAGTATATGAAAATAATCTAATTGCAACGAATAGCGCTGAAAGTGCAGGATATTGGCAGCAGATTAAGGATACCGTTAGGCGCTGGTTTCAGTAAGCAATTTGATGTTAGATGATCAAGAGCTTATAGAGTTCCCTTGTCATATAGCCATTAAGGTTATAGGTACCAATACAGAGCTTTTTTTTCATGCAGTTCAACGTATTTTGTCTGAATTTTATGACTTGCTGGACTGTGAAATATCACAAAGGCTTAGCAAGAACGATCAATACTTGGCATTATCCGTCAAAGTATTTGCTAAAAGTCGAGAAGAGATAGATCTTGTTTTTAGTGCGTTGTCTAAAAGCTCGCATGTAAAAATGGTTATTTGACATGATTATATCTAGAGATTTTGGTTTGGTAGATATAAATGCTTGCTGGGAGCAAATGAAGCAATTCACTGATAATAGAGATAGCCAAACCCATGATGAAATTTGGTTTGTTGAGCATAAGCCAGTTTACACATTAGGTCTAAACTCAGACATTAAGCATATTATTAATCCAAAGGATATCCCTATTGTGAAATTAGATCGGGGAGGACAAGTAACATATCATGGGCCAGGTCAGTTAATAATGTACACCTTATTCGATATAGCTAGACTTGAGTATTCGATTCGAAGGTTTATCGAGTTAATAGAGAAGGTTACCATTGAGGCACTCGCTTGTTGTAAGTTGGCCGCAGCCGGCAATCGAAATGCACCTGGTGTATATGTTGATTCAAAAAAAATTGCGTCTCTAGGCATAAGAGTAAAAAAAGGTAGAAGTTATCATGGCGTCGCAATAAATCATAACCCAGACCTTGGACCGTTTAATGGAATAAATCCTTGCGGCTACGAAGGCATGAGGGTTACTAGTCTGCAGGAGCTGAATATTAGTATTGAACGGAGCGATTTGATGGACTACTTAGAGTCGGCCTATCAGAAAATGCTTAATACTGAGGTTGTTAGATATGATCCGCTCGTCATTTAGTGAATCCATTAGCATTGATGGGGCCTCCATGCCTATACAAACAGCTAGTCTACCTGTTACGGATCGTGGTTTTTTATTCGGTGATTCTATTTATGAGGTATTTCGGACGTACAGGGGCGTCCCTCTTTACTTTGACTTACATTGGGAACGATTCCTTAATAGTGCAAAGTTAATTCATTTAGAAGTGCCTTTTTCAAAAGATAAGCTCTTGCTTGATATAAAAAATCTATGTCAGTACGCCCATGTGGATAAGGGTAAAGATTATTATTTTCGTTTCATACTTACTCGAGGCGATGGTTTTGATTTGTCTGCAAAGCAGTTATCTTCACCAAGACTTATTATCTTAATAAAGGAGTTGCCCAATTGGGATAAACGCTATTACATCTCAGGTATCTCTCTATGGACTCCATCATTGCTAAGAAATTCACCAAGGGCGCTTGACCCAAATATCAAAGGCGGTAATTATCTCAATAATATCCTTGGTGCTATTGAGGCAAATAGTTCTGATTATGATGATGCTGTTTTTTTGAATGCTGACAGTGAAGTAACAGAATCTTCCACAGCTAATATTTTTTTTGTATTTGCAGATAGAATTGCAACTCCATCTGTTAACTCAGGCCTGCTCAAGGGCATTACTAGACAAGCCTTGTTAGATCTTCAAAAAATAAACAATAGACCGATCGTTGAGGAAAAATTATTTATTCAGGAGATAGAGAAAGCCACAGAGGCATTTATTACAAGCTCAACCAGAGAGGTAATGCCTATTAAAAAAATTGGCTCTAAGGCAAACATTATTAATTTTAATGTTGACGATGAAAGCGTGACTAAGCTGGTGTCAAAAGGATATAAAGAAACTATTTTAACGCACATCGATAAATATAAAGATTTGATTCTATTTTCTTGATTATCGTCCTAATGGTGAGTGGCTTTCTTATATGAATTATTGTATGTTTGTCGTTCGCGCCCGTAGTTCAGCTGGATAGAACGCCGGCCTACGAAGCCGGAAGTCGGGAGTTCGAATCTCTCCGGGCGCGCCAAGAACTTAGTGGCAGACGTTATTTGACATACCAACGGTCATGGCTGTAACTGAATTTAGATTAGTATTTATGGGTACTATCTCTTGATTTTCAAACGATAGCTTCACCATATCCTTATAGTCTTGGAAGGCGATATAGGCAGATCGACCATCTACGGTACCATAGACAGCAACAGGAGTTCCTTGTAGCATGCCTTTTTTAGTTATTGTTTGTGTGACGTTATCGAAAATTGCATAGCTTTTTGTATGTGTGCTAATAAAGAGGTTATAACGATCAAAACGACCAACTGCAATTAAATTAGTTCCTGCAGGTACCTCACCTTCGTAAAAGGTATTAAATTGACTTTGATCAACTGAAATAAATTTACCACTCGCCTCATCAACCATATATAAAAAGGAGCCTTCAGGGGTAGAGTAGGGTCTTACGGGCTGGCTACCAATATAGAAAGCCTTAAAGATAATTTTAGAGAAAGCATTAAGCACATAGACTTCTCCGGTTGTGGTATTGGAGATGTATATATATCTGCCATCCATGCTTCTTGATGGCGATGATAGTTCAAAGTTGCTTTGATTGTTGAGCGGGAGATCAATTTCTGAATAACGCTTTGTATTTAGGTCTAGAAAACCAATCCAATTATCATTGATACTTGAGAAGTATAGCTCCACTTGATTGACATCAAAGAGAATAGGACCAGTTGCTGGAAAATCATCTAGTGAAAAAATACGCTCACCGGAATAAGCAGAGACATATTCAAAGCCCCCATCTATGCTATTTGTAAAAGCAATTTTTGTACCTGAAGGATCCAGCACGCCATGCATTGGCAGACTATTTAAGATAAGTTCTTTCGCTACTTCCATTGACCTTAGGTCAATAAAATTTATAGAGCTATCTTCCAAACTAGAGAAGATAAGCACTGGAGCAAAAGGAGCTGCAAAGACCTCATGTATGGACTTGCTTGTTTCTATTACATGAATAGATTTTTCAGTATTAATATCAATTATTTCTATTTTTTGCTCTAGGCCATCTGCCAGAAAGATAAGGTTTAATGTATTACGAATAGCTTCAGTTTGACCATAAGCATTAGATCCCAAGAAAAAAAAGAATAAGATTGATAGATGTTTCAATTAGATCAGACCAAGGTAGGGATAGATAAAGTCGCTTACAGTATGGAAGTTATCGCTGACTAAAACCAAGCCAAACAGGATAACAATCATGGAGCTGGTTATATTGATTGACCTTCTATAGGTTCCCAGTAACTCAAGTATAGTTTTTGATTTTGTTAGGAACATAGCACTAAGAAAGAATGGTATCGCTACACCTAGTCCAAAAATAAACATTATTGAACCACCAATTAAAGGGCTTCCTATGGCTCCCACATAGACCACTAATGTTCCAACAATGGCGCCGCCAAAACAAGCAGTACAACCCAGAGCAAAACCGACCGAGCCAACGACAGTTGCGATAATGTCTTTATTGTTCATTGTTGAGACATCTTTAGCGGGCATAATTGGACAAGCATTGATTTTATTGCCCCGAGCAATCATCCATAGACCCATAAGGATCACAATAATGCCAGAGACGATCGAAACGTTCCTGCTGTAAGCAGCAAACATCAGCTGCGCTCGATTGCCAGCAAAGCCAATTACAATACCAGCTAAAACATAAAGCGCTAGAAAGCCTAATATAAAACCAGCCGCTATGATTTTTATTTTTTGTTTTACTAAGTCATAATCTTGCTGGTTGCCATTGGTAGCTGGTGAGTTACTTAGACCACCCATAATGCCACCAAACATTACCACTAATTGAAGTAAGCAAGGGGTCAGCACTGTTGATAATAGGCCTGCACCAAGTGCTAGCATAATGATAAAGGTCATATCTGATCGAGACTTAAGCTCATCTGGTAGTTCAAAACTACCTTCCCAGCGACCTATAAATGTCATGGGAGTATCACTGCCTAAATAATAGTTTGTAACAAAAAGCTGTATTATGTCATCTTCGTCCAGAAGAATGGGCTGGCCTTGAGTGTCAAACTTTGAGAAGGAATATGTGCTGAGCCTATGATGAGATGCCTCAGATGGACCCTCTGCAAGATTGGGATAGAATTCTAAGTCATTAATTTTTAGAACTGCCTGCGGGATGCCAACCGGGAGGTCATCCGTGTGAACTGTCTCATTAACAAAAAAAATAAAATTTTGATCAGGCCTGAGATTGCTTATCGTTAGTGCACGATCAACATACTGAAAGTATTCAGTAGTTGCAAAAGTTCCAGTGATCTCAAGGATATTTGTTTTGATAATATCTCTGCTCAAATAGCTCGCTACGGTATCTGCTTTCATGAGTCTTGTCTGGTTGCTAGCATTGCTTAGCAAATTATTGCCTTGTATAAAGTAAGGTAAAATAAGCCATGAGCAGGCAATACACAGAGCTATCAGAGATAGGTATACAGGCTTAATTAATTGATGTGTAGATTGATAATGCATAAATCAATGATGTAATGAATTAGCAATCATGTCAGGGGTATCAGAAAAGGAAAACACATCAATTAATTGGCCTGTCTCTCCAAGGACATAGATATTTGATGTGTGCTGAACAGTATAAGCGTCAACTGTTTTAGTGACTGAGTAGTTTACTAAGAAGTTTGTACTAGCATCACTGATCTGGTCGTAGGAGCCAGATAATCCCATCATCCTAGGATGAAAATTAGATGCGTATTGATGGGTAACGTTTGGCGTGTCTCTCTCGGTATCAACGCTAATAAATATTCCTTGGCTATTTTCAGGCATTAACTCAAGTGCCATTGACATGTTATATGCCATCATAGGACAGACATCAGGGCAATTAGTAAATCCAAACCCCATGAGTGAAAATTTACCCTGAAGGATAGTTTGATCAACAAGTTTGCCTTCATGATTTGTGAGGAGAAAAGCAGGGGTAATTATTTCATCGTTAGAGATCTCAGAGATCATCATTTGATGGTTGCTGTGGTCTTGTCCTACAAGAGGGCCAAACATAAAACTTGCCAACACCATTAGAGGCATTAATTTACATAGATACATGCTATTAGTAGTTAAGTGCTACACCCTCAATTGGATTGATTCCGTTATGGAAGTTACCTTGATCTCTAACAACCATAGCCTGACCAGATTCATCGTAATGTACCCATATCAAGCCATGAGCATCACCATTTTGAGGCATGTCAATCACTTTTAACAGATCCCTAGATTCGGCATCATAAACATATAGCCTACCTTCACCGTTACTTGACGCCCACATCTCTTTTCCATTAGGTGAGAGGAGCACATGGTCAACCTTATATCCACCATATAATGATGCAACTGCGTGACCTTCATGAACATCTATGATGGTGATGGTTCTGCCAAGATGCGAAGCGCCTTCGCCTTTATCTGCTATCCATATTTCTGATTCATCTGCATTAAATGAACCGCCATAAGGGCCAATGCCTGTACCGTTTGTCCATTGTACTTCACCCGTATTAAGGTCGATCTTTGATATGTTTGATGTAGAAGTAATGGTATAGATATACTCATTTGCATTATCGATAAGTGCCCAGTTTGGTCGATAGCCAGGCACAGGAAATTCTAATTCTACTTCCCAAGTCGTAGCATTTATTTTTGCAACCCAAAAAGGTCGCATAGCCATAAGTGTGCCTCGATATATTTGTGTTACAGCTCGCATTCCGCTAGCTCTACCTGGTGCATAACCAGCCGGCTCCACTAGGGCATATATATATTCATAGCTAGGATCAGCCCAAGTGGTATAGATCATACCCCCAAAGTCCTCATCATATAGAGCAGCAACCACATCCTCGGTTTTAGGGTCATAGATAATAAGGCCAGGCCCATCAGGATCTCTAGCAAACATATCAAAAAGCATGTAATCACCAAACACTTGACCGTGGTGCAGACGCGCCCCGATTGTCACTAATTTCGTAGGCTGTAAGGTTAAAGCGTCAGCAACAACCATTACTTGCGAGCCACTTGGGTCTGGTAGGCCGTCTGGGCCAGGCTCTCTTGGTCCAGTTATGTAAACCTCGCTTCCATCGGGCGAAACGGCAGATGTATGTACGGTTGCTCTTAGTTCTTCTGGAAATTCATAGCTCGCTATCACTTCTAGTGTCTCGGCGTCTCCAACTACTATCTGGTTACTTTTTGGGCTGGTATAGCCATCCCAAAGGATAATGGGCGAGGGGTTAGTGCCAACGTTCTCATAGAAGTATGTTTTACCTGGCTCGGGAGTAAATTTGGGTTCGCCTGGCTCGTATCTTGCTACTACCCTTGCATCATAGTCCCTTAGTAGGCTCCCTTCTTTAGACCTTCTTTCCCAGTTAGCAGCAAGGTCTGAGAATCTCTCGATACGCTCAACTGCTAGGTCTCTTTGGGTTTTAGCAAACTGAATAGAGGGCCCTTCCATGGCTCCTGCTGCCTCTATTTGAGCTAGCCATTGAGTTCTTAAATCGCTTTCAATAGGAAGCCCCCCTAAAGTGCGAATATACATTGCTATAGCAATGATATCGTCATCTGATGGGTCTAGGTTGGCCCACGCTGCAATCATATATGGATTAGTTTCACCTTGAAAGATTATTTCAAGGGGGCTAGGACCAAAGGTCAATTGAGGACCAATTATTCCCTCGCCAGCCGGGCCATGGCAAGTTGCGCATGAGCCAGGAGTGTGGAATAAAGCCTCTCCATTAGCAACAAGTTCTTCAAGAGTAACTTCTTGTGAGAGAAGTGTTAGAGGAGACATAAACAATAAAAGTAAAAGTTTTTTCATTTTTCTTAATCTAATAATAATTCTTAATCCAATAATAACTACTGGAATCTAACTTAACATATTTTATTTTTTTTTGTAGAGCGATATGATTGAGAAGAAGGTTACTCCTGACTTTTTAGACTTTAAATATTAATGCTTTACATTTGTATCTCATAAATTAAGAATTAGTTTAATTCAGTATTATTTTAGGTTTTTTTGAATGAGTGGAGTTAATTATGAGTTGTATACATGGCCTACGCCAAATGGCAGGAAGGTTAGTATTATGCTTGAGGAGCTAGGAGTAAGTTACACGGCTATACCTATCAATATTATCTCTGGTGAGCAAAGGAAGGAATTCTTCAAGTCAATTAGCCCTAATGGGAAGATACCTATACTCAGAGATATTGATGAGAGTCTTCATTTAATGGAATCTGGTGTAATTCTTCATTATCTTGCAAAAAAGCACCATCGATTCCTACCAAAAGACCATGAATCTTATTATGAAGTGATGCAATGGCTGTTTTTTCAGGTGGCTCATATTGGTCCTATGCTAGGACAAAACCATCATTTTAATTTTTATAATAAGGGTAAATCAGCTTATGCTGAGATACGCTACATTGATGAATCTAAAAGGTTGTATGCTGTGCTTGATGAACGACTCCATGAACGATCATTTATTGTAAATGAGTACTCCATAGCTGATATTGCAACTTGGCCATGGATTGCAAGATACCAACGACAAGCAATTGATATTGAGGATTACCCAAATGTATTGAGATGGTACCGCTCTATAGCCGAGAGAGAGGCTGTTCAGAAAGGTTATAAGCTATTATCTGAAGATGAAGTGATTCCCTAAATGCAGAAAGATAAGGATCTTGTCGGGCTGCTTGTTGGATTAAATGCCACTCTTTTTTGCGTTGAAGATTTTAAGCTTAAGGTTATTACAATTCCGTACATAACCGAGCCTGATCACGTTAAGATGCCAGCATTGCTCTCTGGTGCCTTTAATCAGGATTCAAATCTAACATTAGAAAAAGAGATGCGAGCCATTATTTTTGGGTTAACAGCTATGGCGCCGGATTACATAGAGCAACTCTATACTTTTGCTGATAAAGGTAGAGATCCTAGAGAGAGAATTTATAAAAATAGAGTCGTATCTATTGCCTACATGGGCGTTGTTAAATCGATAACTTTAGATGCACATGAGTATATGTGGGAAGAAGTATATGAATTCTTGCCATGGGAGGATAGAAGGTACCCCGAAGTAGAGATGTTTAAGCTTATTGATGATTTTTTGTCTCAGTGGGTAGCACAAGACAAGGACTTAAGTAAGCGTTTAGAGAAAAAAAATAGAATAGATTTAAGTTTCGGAAGAGGTAAAAGTAACTGGGATGCTTATAGAGTGTTAGATCGTTATGAGTTGCTTTATGAGTCAAAGTTCTTGCAAGAATATTTTCATGACCAAGGAAAAAAAATAAAAGATGAACAACGATTTTTAGGAAGGTCTATGGCTTTTGATCATCGTCGTATTTTGGCTACCTCGCTTGCAAGGGTTAGAGGAAAATTGCGTTACAGACCATTGGCTTTTGATTTTCTACCCAAGGAATTTACCTTATTAGAGCTTCAACAGGTTGTTGAGGTCATCAGTGGTAATTTACTGCATAAGCAAAACTTCAGAAGACTTGTTGAGAATAGTAAGCTGGTAGAAGGCATCGGTAAAAAGGTATCAAGTCAATCTGGTAGGCCAGCTGAATTATTCCGCTTTAGGAAAGCTGTATTGATGGAGAAAAGAGCGCCAGGGGTAGGTGGAATTAAATCTCTGCGATAATCAACTTTTAGTTATTAGGTGTTTGCATGATATAATATTCATCAATTATACTCAATTTGAGCACAAACATGTCGCAACTAGAATTTTCAAGGGCTGTTGAAGAGCGTACTATGCCTATTTATAGCAAGCTTAAATCAGTCATTCCCGCCATTGAGTGGCCAGTTTTTGCGCCCTATATAGATAAAATAAATCAACTTAAGAAAGAAAAAAATGCTGTCATACTTGCTCACAACTATCAAACACCGGAAATTTATCATGGGGTGGCTGATTATAAGGGAGACTCTCTGGGCTTAGCACAAATGGCTACCCAGACCGATGCAGATATTATCATTCTTTGTGGTGTTCATTTTATGGCTGAGACAGCAAAGATATTAAACATGGAAAAAACTGTATTGATTCCAGATAGTTCTGCTGGCTGCTCGTTAGCTAGTTCTATTACGGCTGAAGATGTATTAAATCTAAAAAAGCTTCATCCAAATGCCCCTGTGGTTACCTATATAAATACATCTGCTGAGGTAAAGGCTGTAACAGATGTATGCTGCACATCATCTAATGCCCTTAAGGTTGTTGAAGCGCTACCTGAGGAAAAGATAATTTTTATTCCAGATAATTATCTTGGCCAATATGTCGCATCACAAACTAATAAAGAAATTATACTTTGGCATGGCAAGTGTGAAGTGCATGAAAAATTTACTGGCGATGAGTTGCGAGATTATAGAAGCGGCTTCGAGGGCATTAAAATTATAGCGCATCCAGAGTGTCCTCCTGATGTATTAGAAGAGGCTGATTATGTCGGTTCTACGAAAGGAATGATTGATTATGTTGCTAATGAGAGACCACAGAATGTGGTTATGATTACTGAGTGTTCCATGAGCGACAATGTGTCCATTGAGTTTCCTGAGGTAAATTTTGTTAAGCCATGTAATTTATGTCCTCACATGAAGAAAATTTCACTCCAAAAAATACTTCGTTCGCTTGAATTGCTTGAAGACCAGGTATACGTTGACCCAACCATTGCTGCAGCTGCACTCAGTTCTGTCTTACGGATGCTAGAAATTAAATAGCAATGACATTTCACAACTCGGGAGTTCTGATTGTTGGTTCTGGTATTTCAGGCCTATCTGCCGCTCTTAGGCTAGCAGAAAAAAATATCTATAGCACTATTCTATCTAAGCGACCCTCTTTAGACACTTCTAGTGCCTGGGCTCAAGGAGGTGTCGCAGCAGTTATGAGTGATGATGATTCTTTCGATCAGCATTTGCATGACACTGAGGTGGCAAGCGCAGGAACGATTGATCGATCAATTGCAATGAAAGTAATATCTAACGGACCAAGCGTTATAAGCTGGCTTAACGAGATGGGCGTACCGTTTGAGAAGAAGTCAAAAGGTAAATTTTCACTTGGTAGGGAAGGGGGGCATTCTAAAAGAAGAATAGTACATGTAAAGGACGCGACGGGGCGTTTTATAATGGAAGTTTTATACCGTAAAGCAGTAGAGAGCAAATACATTAGTTTTGCCGATGAGCTCATTGTTTATGAGTTGCTTACCAAGGATGTTTCTGGTTCATTAGAATTGGTAGGTGTTAAAGCTTATGATCGAGCCCATAAGAAAAGTCTTGAGATTAAATGTACGCATGTTTGCTTAGCAACGGGGGGGCATGCAGGCCTTTATCGAATGGCAACAAGTCCAGCTAAGGGGTCGGGATTGGGTTTAGCAATCGAAGCCGGATGCATTGTAGAGAATTTACAATATGTGCAATTCCATCCTACAGCGCTATATAAAAAAAATGGCGTCCTTCAATTAATTACCGAAGCATTAAGAGGAGAGGGTGCGTTATTAAGGGATTTAAAAGGTAGGTCTTTTATGGCGGACTACCATGAGTTAGGGGAATTGGCGCCAAGAGATATTGTTAGCCGTTCAATCTTTGAGGTAATGAAAAAGCAAGAGACGCCATATTTGTATTTAGATGCTACGCATTTATCCGAGTCAGAGCTGATACAAAGATTTCCCAACATTTATAGTATATGCGAGGCCAGTAAAATTAATATGACTAAGAAATGGATGCCAATTACTCCAGCTGCTCATTATACCTGTGGTGGGATAAAGATAGATGAGCATGGCAGAACAAACGTCAAAGGTATCTTTGCTATTGGTGAATGCTCCTCAAGTGGTTTGCATGGGGCTAATCGTTTAGCCAGTAATTCTCTACTCGAATCTTTGGTATTTGCTATTTTTGTTACAGACCAGATCGAAAGTGATTCATTTTATGAATTAAGCATTACCGAAAAACATCTAAAAGAAGTGCCCTTACCTATGAAAAAAATAGAGAAAATAGTGATTGAATGCCAAGAGCTTATGTGGAGAAAGGTCGGGATTGTTAGAACTAATGAAGGTCTTGAGCAAGCATTGGAAAAAATTCAACAGATGCAGGATGAGGTTGCTTTGATTAAGGATAATTTTGAGGAGTTTATTCAAATCAATCGATTAGAGCAACGATTGCTGGTTTGCAAAGAAATAGTTAGAGCAGCACGGGGCTGCTCTAAAAATCTTGGGACTCACTTTAATTTAGACAATTAGTTAGTTGACGCTAACTCTTGAGATACGTACGCTGCAACATCTAGTATTTCTTCTCTACTTAACATAGCATTAAACGCTGGCATAGTGTTCATGCCATTTCTTATACGATCAATCACGAAACCAATGTTATTGGCACTTTCTAAAGGTATGCCTCCTCCATGGCCGCCTTCTCCATTTACGCCATGGCAAAAGCTACATGCTGAAGCATAGATGGATCCGCCATTAGTTAAGTCAAGTGTGCTCGTATCAATCTCAGCCTCATTATTCATTTGGTCGAGCATGCTTATATCTGTAATTCCACCATTTAAAGATAACAACCAAAGATTATCGCCTTTTTCTGAGCCAGCAAAAGTATTACCCGCTGCATAAGCAATTAGGTATTGCTTGTTATTGTATTCAATACTAGTTACCGGGGTGTTCATGCCTGCGCCCATTTGGAATTCCCATAGTAAGCTACCCGTTCTTGATTCAAGAGCCGTTAGCCGCCCATCATTTCGACCAACAAAGGTAAGGTCACCTGCGGTCGTTGTTGATCCGCTATAACATCGATCCGCCCATCTTTGTCGCCAAATAAGTTTATTTGTTCTCATGTCAATTGCCGCAAACACGCCTGAAACAAAATTTGGTACGGCACCAAAGCGGCCACCTAAGAAGCGACGCCCGAGTACAGGCGGCAACTCTTCTGGTTCACCGCCTCTAAAAAATGACATACGATCAGTTGCGCAAACATAGAGGGTTCCCGTTAGTGGATTATATGAGCTGGGGGGCCAGTTAGCACCTCCATTATGACTTGGTTTAATGACGGCTCCCTCGGTCCAAAAAGGGGTAAAAATACGACCTTCATTGATAAGGTCTGGGTAACCTTCTGGTGCAATATCAATTGACTGAGGTACAAAGGCATCTCCTAAAGGGTAAGGTTGAGTGGCAGCAGTAAATTGCCTCAAGTCTTGTGGAACTGGACGCTCCTCAATTCCGATTAGTGGTTCACCCGTTATGCGATCAAGTATATAGACCCAACCCGTTTTGCTCGCTTGTGCTAAACCTTTTCTCATTGTTCCGTTTATCTCTAAATCAAACAAGACCACGGGGTTAGGGGCATCATAATCCCAAATATCATGATGAACTTGTTGAAAATGCCATCGGTATTCGCCTGATTGTGCATTTATAGCAACAATAGAAGTTGCAAATAAGTTATCACCTGGGCGCATTGCTCCACTAAAATCTGGCCCAGGGTTTCCAGTTGAAAAGTAGATAAGATTTAAATCCGGATCGACTGCTGGTGTTTGCCAGACTGGGGCGCCACCATATTTATAAACTTCACTATCTTGTGGCCAAGTATCATGACCAAATTCACCTGGATTAGGCACGGTGTTAAAGGTCCATAAGAGGTTGCCTGTCGTGGCATCATAAGATTTTACTTTGCCTTGAATACCATTTTCACCGCCAGCAAATCCTGTAATTACTTGGCCATCAAAGTAGAGAGGGGCAGAGGTAATGCTATAACCCTCTTGCCAGTCTTCAGCTACTACAGACCAAATAACTTCACCATTATCTTTATTAAGGGCGAGTAATTTACCATCGAGTTGCCCGACAAAAATCTTATTATCTCCAATACCTACGCCTCTACTTGTCCATCCACAGCAGATACCTTCAATGCCATCAAATAAATTCGCTTCATAAGTCCAGATAATGTCACCGGTTTCAATACTCACGGCGAATACATCATCTGCTCCAGTGATAACATAAATAATTCCATCAAAAAATAATGGCTGCGCTTCACCAGAGTACCTAGCTCCTATACCTGAACCATTTAGATGAGTCATCCAAACTCCTTCGAGTGATTCAACGTTTTCTGTATTAATTTCGTCTAGCGGAACGTACCTTTGATTGTATAGCGTCCCTCCATTAGTGATCCATGCGTTTGTGGGCAAGGCAAGAAGCGCTTCATTGTCAAAAGCAGGGATATCAGAATTTTGAGCCATTAAATAACCGCAGGCTGATAGATTAAAGAGGGTAAATTTGAGCCAAGACGAGAGATGTTTCATGCTATTCCTTATATTATTATGTTTATTAATTTACTTAATCGCTAGCCTTAACTCAAGCTATATGAGCTTCTGCTAACAAAATTGAGCAATGAAGTATAAAATAATCACGTTATGAGCATTATACGTTATGGTTCAAATCTTTACGGTCAACAGGTAGTTCTTGGAATAGATTATGAAATAATTCCAGCAATATTTTTTGGAACGCTCGTAGTGATTTTTTTTCACATAGTTTATTCAATCTATAAGTCTAGATAGTATTATGCGACATCAGATAACTGATAAGATTTTTCATTGGTTAAATGCCATCGTGGTGATAGTCCTAATGGTGACAGGATTTTTACCTAAATTAGGCTTGAGCTTTAACTGGCTCAATTTTCATTGGTTAGCCGGTATCTTGCTCCTCTTATTAACACTATTTCATATGTATAGAGCAATATTCAGACTTGAATCAAAAGCTATGAATATTGGTATGAGTGATCTCAAATATGATTCAAGTAGAAAATATAACTTCACCCAAAAGGGGATACATCTTATTTTCTCAGCATTGATTTTGTTGATTATTATGACTGGGTTTTTAATGGCATTAAAGGCTGATGTTGTTGGTATTACAAGAAATGCTTATATATTTGAAGAGCATACTTGGGGTTGGATATATGCTTTACATGGCTTGGTATCATTAATGCTTTTATCATTTGTAATGATTCATACCTACTTCAATTTAAGAAAGGAAAATAGGGTATATTTACTTTCAATGCTATTTTATAAGTCCAAATAAGGTGAAAATTAAATGAGTAATGACATAAATGAAGCGATTGAGCAGATCGAGATTTCATATGAGTATATGTTGGCATATGCCGCACAAGGTCGAGCAACAGATCAAGGTGATCATCCTAGTCCCGTTAGGGAGTATTTAGATAAAATGCATTCCTCATGTGATTTGCTTTTATCAAGCCTCGAGTATGATAAAAAATTTAAAAATGAATATTTTATCGATGCAGTTATTAGTGATATAAAGGTATCACGATCGCTTTTAGCTTTAGCTTTAAGGATGAAAGACATTAGTTCACAGATAGTCGATAATCTTAATGCATCGGTTCACCTGAGAGCGATGCTGACCGATCTGTTTGTTCTTGAAGATGTGTTAAAAATAGAGACATAAAGTTAGATGCGTTTTAAGTTTAAGCAGGGTGATGAGCTTTCTAGTGAGGCGCGAGCAGTTGCTCATGACATATGCTCAGGATCGAGAGGCGAAGTGCCTGCACCATTGCGCGCGTGGCTGGTTAACCCTAATTTTGCCTCCATGTCTCAGCAGCTAGGCGATTATTTAAGGTTTAATTCATCGTTACCTAAAAAATTGTCCGAGCTTTCAATTTTATGTGTTGCTCATCATTGGGGCTCACCATTTGAATGGGAAGTTCATAAAGTAGAGGCTTTAAAGGTAGGATTAGAGGAGCATATTATTGTGTCAATTCATGAAGGAGGGTGTCCTTTATTTGAATCGAAAACTGAAAGTTTGGTATTTTCATTTTGTAGTAATGCTCTCAATAAAAAAGCTATTGATAGTAATTTATTTGAGCAACTAAGAGAGAGTATTGGTGAGAAAGGTGTCATGGATTTAATAGGCATTATGGGTTACTACACGCTTATATCCTTAACTCTAAATACACTTGAGATAGATGCAGATTCTCCTTCTTTGCATCGAGAACATATAGATTTATCGACGTCTTAGTATTGCCCACCAGCGTGCAACATCAAGCAAACTTCTTAGAGCAGCCGCTAAATAGGTTAGGGCTGCAGCTAGTAGAATAGATTTTGCTGCACGCCGATCTTTAGTATTCAGGATGTTGCTTTCAAATAAAATAGGAATTGCCCTATTGAAGCTAGCATCAAGCTCCACTGGAATAGTAAGTAAGTGGATAATAATGGTAGCGAATAAAGAGAGCAGCCCGCCTGCGATAAATAGCATACCAATTAGTGGTATTTTTGTGATTAAAATACTGATGGGAGATAACACCATGAGCCCAGCACCAACTTTCTCTAGCGGTGCTATTAAAGAGACTAGTCTTGTTCGCCATTTTAATGGTTTATAAGAATTAAAATCTTGTATGGCATGACCAACCTCATGAGCACTTACAGTGATGGCTGAGAGAGTTTTATTATTGAAGGTCTCATTTGATAAGCCAATCACTTTTGCTTTTGGGTCATAATGATCGCCGCGTATGCTAAGTTCTACTTTTACGTCATGAATATTAAGAGTTATGAGTAATTTTTTTGCAAACTGGCTTCCAGTAAAATGGAATTTATTCTTAGGTTGGTGGTTTTTTTTTATAACTGAATTGACCCATAAGCTCGGCAAGAAGGCTAAAAGCAAAAAAAAGACAAGCGGTATTAAGTACATCATATTAATTATTCAGGGTAATACGCTATGACTTGCTTATAAAGGGAAGACTCACGATTAAAAAATCCAATAGTATGAAAAGAGTCAGAAAAACCTAAGTGCTCGTAATCATAATGATGGCAAAGTTCATGCATTAGCGTTCGTAAGAATGTTTTAAAGCGAACCGGCTGTTTTTTTGTAGATGTTCTCATCCAAATTGTTAGCATAGACTTAGCTCTTGAGAAGGAGGGTTCATACATTCCGTAAAGTTCGCTATGACGATTCTTTGGTCTCACAGATAAAACTTTAACCTTTAATGCTTTAATCAAAAGGTTATTGCATAGCTTGTTTGTCAAATGTTGAGACAGCAATTCTACCCGCTCTTTATTTTCATTTTTGAGCGCCACATTAATTCCTTGGAGACATCGTCTAAGTGGTAAAACAGAATTAATTTCAATGAGATTAATTGACTCGCTCTTTAGATAGGTAGCTTTATTTTTTTTACTTAAGTGGTTGTAATAAGAAAATTTCATTCATTAGTTAGTGTTTTATTAAGCCATAAACCAGCACGCGTTTCACGATTAATTTGCTCCGGTTGCCAGTACTCAAAACCAAGAAAAACCAAGCTACCATCGTCAAGATCACAACTATTATTAGCTTCAGCTATTTTAACCATGTCATTAGTTAGCCTTAATGAGAAGGGGCGCTCTTGGAAGCCCGCAGGTAATTTAATGATTAGGGGTTGTTTAACATTGCTTGTTCCGCCCAAAAAGTACTTAGAAGTTGATGTCTCGCAGTTTGTTGATTCTAGGGCACTTATAGCGTCAAGACTTAGTGGGTGGTTAAGCAATATTCCAACTGTGCCTTGTTCATTGTGGGTGATAATTAAAATAGGGTCATTAGCAAATATATAGTTTTTATTCAGTTCTGTTGATACGATAATGTCCCCTGTTTTTATTGTATTATCTGCAGTATGGGCATTGAATGCCATGAGAAGAGTAAGTATAAAAAATTTAATCATATTTGTTTTTATAATCCTTACGTTAAATGAGTATTCAGAATAATAATCAGTTTTCTATTAGAAATATATAGGATTTTTATGAAAAATATTTATATACCTCCTGAATGGGCGCCTCACCAAGCAACTTGGTTTACCTGGCCGCATAATCAAGAAACCTGGCCCACAGCACTAAAAGCCGTTAATGAGCAGTTAATTCGCGTAGTAAATATTTTATCTGAAGTTGAAGAGGTACACATTGGTGTCAATGATATTCATGATATTCATTATTTAGATGCAAAGTTTAATCACAGCCAGACAAGATCAAATATCTTTCTTCATCAGGCACCCTCTAATGATGCATGGGCTAGAGATCATGGTTCGATTTTTGGACAAGACAGTTTAGGGGAAAGAATAGGGCTTAATTTTCAATATAATGCTTGGGGAGGCAAGTACCTCCCATATGAAAAAGATAATGCCATTGGTAGCTATATGTCAGATATTTTTGGAGGGGAGCAAATTAAGATAGATTTAGTTTTAGAGGGTGGGGCAATTGATTTGAGTGGCGATGAAATCCTTATGACTACCAAGGAATGCCTCCTTCATCCAAATAGAAACCCACAATTAGATCAAACAGAGATTGAGAAAAGCCTTAAATATTATTTCAATGTAAAAGATGTTCTATGGCTTGATAGAGGTATTGAAGGAGATGATACAGATGGGCATATTGATGAAATAGCCAGATTTGTTTCAAAAGATCGTATTATTGTAATGACTCAAGCTAACCCAAATGATGTCAATTACCATAGCTTAAATAATAACCTCGATAGACTTAAGCGCTACCAAGAGATAATACATGACATAGATATTGTAGAGCTAGCGATGCCATCGATTGAATTAGGTACACCCCATATAAAATTTCCAGCTAGTTATGCCAATTTTTATATTGCTAATGAAATAGTATTGCTACCGATATTTCATTGTAAGCAAGACGATCAAGCTATAAAAATTATAAGCGCTTGCTTTCCGACTCGTGACGTTATACCAATAGATTCTCGAGCGTTCATGGAGGGCCTGGGTGGCATTCATTGCCTCACACAACAAATACCAAAAATTAATTGAGATTTACCTCTTTTTTGTCTAAACTTTTCGCCTTCCTTTAAGATGGTACCTATGGGCGTTATATCAAAATACATAAAGACTCACTTCAAACACTTTAATAGTGCAGCGCTTATTGATGCTTCAGAGGCTTACGCCCAGCATGTAAGCTCTGGCGGAAAAATGATGGTTACATTAGCGGGCGCAATGAGCACTGCTGAGTTAGGGAAGTCACTCTCAGAAATGATTCGTAAGGATAAGGTGCATGCCATTACATGCACAGGAGCGAACCTTGAAGAGGATCTATTTAATTTAGTGGCACATAATTCCTATAAACGTATATCAAATTACAGAGAGCTAAGCGCTAGCGATGAACTGGATTTACTTAATAACCACTTAAATCGAGTAACTGATACATGCATACCTGAAGGAGAGGCTTTTAGGAAAATAGAAAAAATAATTCTTAAGCATTGGCAGGAGGCAGATAGAGGAAATAAAAAATTGTTTCCCCATGAATATTTATACCAAATTTTTTCTGAAGGTTTGTTGGAAGATGAATATCAAATATCTTTAGAAGATAGTTGGCTTTACACCGCATTTAAGCATAAATTGCCAATATTTGTTCCTGGCTGGGAAGATTCGACACTGGGGAATATATTTGCAGCACACTGTATGAATGGCGATATTAATAATGTTGATTGCGTCAAAATGGGCATACATTATATGATTGAACTGGCAGATTGGTATTCCAAGACTTGTGAAAAATCAAATATAGGCTTCTTTCAGATTGGTGGTGGTATAGCAGGAGATTTTCCAATTTGTGTTGTTCCAATGCTTGAACAAGATCTTGATCAAGTAAATATAAAGAAGTGGAGTTATTTTTGCCAAATCAGTGATTCAACGACGAGTTATGGCTCTTATTCTGGTGCTGTTCCTAACGAAAAAATTACCTGGGGTAAGCTAGATATTGATACACCTAAATTTATCATTGAGTCTGATGCAACTATAGTTGTGCCCTTAGTGTTTGCTTACGTGCTCGATCTTTAATAATGCCTAGCCGGCAGAAATAATATGAACCCATTAGACAATCATTGGACAATTCAAGACTCTGAATCTCTCTATAGAGTTAAAACTTGGGGCGACCCCTATTTCAGGGTCAATAAGAAGGGTCATATGGCAGTTACACCGGTACTAAACAAAAAAACTGAAATTGATATTGAGACAATCATAAAGGACCTGCATCGTAAAAATATTAATATGCCAGTTCTTTTAAGGTTTTTAGATATTCTCGGGTCACAGGTTAAACGAATTAATCAAGTATTCAAAAATGCAATAAATGAATCAGGCTATGCTGGGAGCTATAAGTCTGTGTACCCAATTAAAGTTAATCAATTTCATGAAGTAGTTGAGGAGCTTTTGGATGCTGGTGCTGAATTTGGTATGGGGCTTGAATGTGGATCTAAGGCAGAGTTAGTAGCGAGCCTCGCACATTTGGAAGAGAATGAAACCTTGCTTATTTGTAATGGCTATAAAGATTCATCAATGATTGCATTAATCATTGATGCTCAAATTCTAGGAAAAAATGTTATACCAATAGTTGAGCGAATAGATGAGTATTATGAGCTTGTTAAAATTGCTAGCAAAAAAAAGTATAACCCTATTTTTGGACTTAGAATGCGTCTTGCTACTAGCGGATCTGGGAGATGGGCTGCTTCATCTGGACTTAATTCTAAGTTTGGCTTAACGATGCCAGAGGTTCTAAGTATTATTGATGATGCTAGGCATAATGATCGTTTAGGAGCAATGAAGGTTGTTCACGCTCATATCGGTAGTCAAATTTCAGATATTCAGGTATTAAAGCAAGCAACAAAAGAGTTAACTCAAATATATTGTGAGTTAATTAAGTTAGGGGCTGAGATCGAGTACCTTGACGTTGGTGGAGGCTTAGGTATTAATTATGATGAGACCGCCATGCCAATGGAATCATCAATTAATTATGGAATGCAGGAATATGCAAATGCTATTGTTTATGGCATTAAAGAAGTGTGTGATTTTAATCATATCAATGTGCCTATCATTGTCTCTGAAAGTGGCAGAGCTTTAACGGCTCACCATTCCATATTAGTGGTGCCTGTTTTAGATACACAAACTAGAGAAGCCTTATGCAATAAGGTTAGTTTTGATGATTTTGATAGTGAAAATCTTCAGACTTTAAAAAATATCTACCTAAATGCTCCTAAACTAAGCACATTAGAAGAGCTAACTGAGTCATTTCATGACGCATCAGAAAAACTAAATGAGCTTAAAAGCTTGTTTTTATTAGGGTATCTTTCTTTAAAAGAAAGGGGATTAGCTGACCAGCTTTTTTGGTCAATTTGTAGAATTCTTTTTGATAAGTTTAGTGTGTTACAGGAAGAAGACGAGCCAATAGAATTTGCTGAGTTAAAGTTAATTTTAACTGATCAAATACTATGTGATTTTTCAGTATTTCAATCCATGCTAGATCATTGGGCAATAGGACAAGTATTTCCTATTGTTCCAATTTCTAGACTTGATGTTGAGCCAAATAAAAGAGGTATCATCATAGATTTAACGTGTGACTCTGACGGTAAAATACATCGTTATGTCTCTAATGAGACAGATTCAAGCTTTATGCCATACCATGCCAATAGTCAAGATAGTACTTATTACTTAGCATTTTTCTTGATGGGCGCTTATAACGATAGTATGGGTGATTCTCATAATCTATTTGGTAGGGTAACCGAAGCCCATATTTACTGTGATAAAAAGGAAAAAAATAATTACTGGGTAGAGAAAATTATTTCAGGTACAAATGTTAAGGATATGTTAAACCAGGTTCAGTATTTTCCTTCAGACCTGCAGAAAAGAATGAATAAGATAGTAAAAAAACAAATAGCAGGGGGTAAAATCAAAGCCTCTACTGGTATTGATATATTAAATGCTTATATGAATACTTTTGAAGAAATTACTTATGCAAAGTACAAGCGATGAGTAAGCGACAATTACAAGTTGGCATCATTCAGTCTTCAATGTCTGATAGTCCTATTGATAATCTAGATAAAGCCATAGAGGGAATTAATGGTTTAGCAAAAAGGGGCGCGGAATGCATAGTGCTACCAGAATTATTTTTAACAAAATATTTTTGTCAGAGTGAGGATACTAAATTTTTTAATTTATCAGAAGAAGTACCAGGTAAGACAACAAAAATTTTTGAAAAAATTGCAAAAGATAACGATATAAGTATTGTTTTGAGTCTGTTTGAAAAAGTAAAAACGGGACTTTATTTTAATACGGTTGCCTTTATTTCATCCGATGGGTATCAAGGCAAGTATAGAAAGACACACATTCCAGATGATCCAAATTTTTATGAAAAGTTTTACTTTGCTCCGGGGGATTTAGGTATTAATTGTTATGAAACAAAAGGATTTAATATTGCCCCCTTAATCTGCTGGGACCAATGGTTTCCTGAGGCAGCCAGGATAGGGGCATTAAAGGGAGCTAATATCTTGATATACCCAACTGCTATTGGGTGGCATCCAAATGAAAAAGCTACTCATGGAGAAAAACAATTTCTGGCATGGCAAACGATTCAGCGCTCACATGCAATCGCGAATGGTTGTTATGTTGTAGTTGCAAATCGAGTAGGCCATGAGAACTTTGCGGGAGATGGTATTGAATTTTGGGGTCAAAGCTTTGCGGTTAATCCTTATGGGGAGATTATCGCTAAAGCGGGTCCTAAGCAAGATGAGCATTTATTATGCGAAATTAATTTAGATGTAATCGAGGAATTTAGACATGGCTGGCCATTTTTTAGGGACCGAAGAGTCGATCTCTATTCGGATATAGCCAAGCTCCATTTAGATTGATTGTTATTCTTTAGTCAAGTACGTGGCTTAACAGGCCATCTAAAAGTTTAGGCTCAAACCACGTTGATTTTGGGGGCATGAGTTGATTAGCGTCTGCTACTGCCATGAGTTGACTCATCGATGTAGCAAAGAGTGAAAAACCAACGCTATTAGGAGTTTTATCGACTGCGTCCTCGATACCCTGGAGACCTCTAACACCTCCAATAAAAGAAATTCTTGGGTCTAGGCGAGGATCAAGAATCTGAAAGTACGCATTGAGTATTTTATTTTGAAGCAATGATACGTCTAATGATTCTACGGGATCAGAGATCTTATTAGTTTTATCTTTATAGGTTAGTCGAAACCATTGTTTATCAAAGTACATACCATAATCGTATGGTTCATTAGGCTTATATGTGTTGTCAGCAATGCTTATTTTAAAGTGCTTATTTAAGTAGGAAAAAAGATCTTTTTTATTAATTGCTTTATCATCATGGACTACGCGATTATAGTCATGTATCAACATCTCACTTTCCGGAAAAATGGTCATTAAAAAATAATTGTGTGTATCGGTTTGGCTTGCTGATCTTTGTGAGCAAACATTAGCAGCAGCTGCAGATCTATGATGACCATCAGCAATATATATAGCCTCATGCTTTTCAAATTGATTGGTAATTGTTTTAATTAATTCGTGATTATCTATTTTCCATATACTATGTTGTGATTTGTTTGGTCCCTTAGCAGAAAGAATTGGTACTTCTTCCTTCACGACCTTATGAATTATAGTGTGGATTGCTGGATCATCTCTATATACGCCCAACACTGGTCCTGTTTGTGCGTTTAAGAAGTCAATATTATTAATTCGGTCATTTTCTTTTTCGGGCCTCGTTAGTTCGTGCTTTTTAATACGATTTCCAAGGTATGCCTCTACAGAGCCAACAAGCGATAAGCCAGTCTGGATATGATTAGACGTATTGATTTGATAGGCATAGTAGCAGGGCTTATCCTCTCGCTCGAGCAGTTCCTTGTCTATGAGCAAGTCTAAATTTTCTTTCCCTCGTTTATAGACAGCTTCTGAATAAGGATCGTTATTTCCAGTAATTGTAACCTCTGGCCTGCTAACAGAAATAAAGGAATCATTATTGTCTTGATATAATTGAGAGGCTTCTTCAGTGCTAACGACATCATATGGAGGGGCTACAACCCTTTGGGCGTATTCTTTTTTTGGTCTTAATGCTTTAAAGGGAGAGGCAATCATGATCTTATCCTGAGTTTATATTTTTATAAAAATAATGAAATGTTATTTTAAAGATAAATGATTACAATATGAAGTCATGCCAAGGAAAATAACTAAAATAGAGCTTCAGGCTTTAGTTGGACAAGAAATTGGTGTATCTGACTGGTTTCTTATTGATCAGGAAAGAATCAATAAATTTGGTGACGTCACGGAAGATCATCAATATATTCATACGGACCCAGAAAAAGCTAAAGATTCTCTATTTGGGACAACAATTTCTCATGGAATGCTTACTTTGTCTTTGATTATCTCACTTTGTGAGGATTTTAAGCCAGACATTGATGGTCTCCAAATGGTTATTAATTATGGTTTCGATAAGATTAGATTTCAAAGTCCAGTCAAAGTAAATGAATCTATACGTGCAAAAGCTTTACTTTTAGAAGCCAGAGAGATACGAGGCTCACTAATGGTGAAAACTAAAATCACCATTGAAGTGAAAAATGTTAAGAAGCCAGCATTAGTAGCGGAATGGCTAACAATGCATGTGATTCTCTAATTTTTAACATGCCCCATTTGATTTATGACTTTATATACTTTGTGATTTACTTAGTATCTTTACCTTGGCTATTGCTCCGAAAAATTAAAAGGAAACAAAGTTTTTGTTTTTTTCAGAGAATATTTGGCTATCGTAAAATTAAAAGCAATGATAATTTTTTTTGGATTCATGGCGCATCTGTAGGAGAGCTTAACGCAGCTTCAAAAATTATTGATTTAATCCATCAGAATTATCCAGATAAAAAAATAATTATTTCATCCTTCTCTTATTCGGGCTATGTATATGCTAAAAGCAAGTTTCTTAATAGTGAAGTGATACTTTTTCCTTTAGACTTATCCTTTATAGTAAGAAATTTTATTCTGAAAATTAACCCTTCCTGCGTCATGATTATTGAGCCTGATTTATGGCCTAATTTTATAATGATATTAAAGAAAAGGAATATCCCAGTATTTTTGTTAAATGCGAGAAAACAAAGCCAAAATATTAAAAGTAAATTTCAGCATCATTTATCAAAAAAAATGTTAAATCATTTTGAATGCATATATGCACAAAATGAATCTGAGCGAAATTTTTTTATTGATATCGGGTGTTCACCAAATAAGGTATTAGCTACAGGTAATATGAAGTTAGATATTGTTGAAGATTTATCTATACTCGATAAAACATCCGTTGATTTAGTAAAAAGCTATGCAAAAGGTGATTTTATTTGGGTATGCGGTAGTTTGCACCTGGGCGAAGAGCGCTTTGTAGCTGAAGTTCTTTCAGCTATTGATAGTATTAAGATTGGCACAATTCTTGTCCCAAGGTACCCTAGGGATGCTTTAAGAATGAAGAAAAATTTATCTGGTTATAACCAAGCATCGACGATCTATTCCGAAATAGAATCAGGTAGCTCTATAGAATCTATTATTATTTATGATCAATTAGGGGATTTAAAAGATTTGTATCAGATCGCAGACTTTACATTGGTTGGTGGATCTTTGTTATATAGAGGTCAAGGCAAGGAAGGCCATAATATTATGGAGCCGGCCAGCTTCGCCAAACCCGTTATCTTTGGTAGTTATCTCGGAACATTTGGTGAATTTGCTGAAACACTGATTAAAAATAACGGTGGATTTATGATTGAAACTGTTGAAGAGCTTGAGAAGATTGTTAAGCAACTTCTCAGCAACAAGGATCATATTAAAGAAATAGGAAATTGTGCTCATAAGACAGTCATTGATCAACATGGGGCCAGCCAAAGAAATCTAAGCCATATCCAAACAATTGTTAATTAGTTAGTTGATTACTTTGTGGGTAAGTAAGAGAATAGTCAGATATAAATGGTGAATGAACTTGAAAAAAATTGTAAAAGTTAAAAATATAGACTGTGGTAGTGATGATTTATTTTTAATTAGTGGTCCGTGTGTTATTGAAGATGAAAGTCTTATGATGCATACCGCTGAAAGACTTAAGCTGATAGCTGAAAGGTTAGATGCCCCATTGATATTTAAATCCTCCTTTACAAAAGATAACAGGAGTTCACTTGATTATTATCAGGGACCTGGCTTAGAAGAAGGCCTTAGGATTCTAGAAAAAATTAAGGATGCCTTTAATTTGCCTATTTTAACAGACATCCACTATCCAGATCATGCTAAGCCAGTATCAGAAGTAGTTGATGTTATTCAAATACCCGCTTATCTCTGTATGCAGTCAGAGCTCGTTGTGGAGGCAGCAAAAACTGACGCAGTAATTAATATAAAACATGGGCAGTTTTTATCTCCAGAGAATATGGATAAGCCTATTAAAAAAATTGAAGCACAGGGTAATGAGAAAATTATCCTTACAGAGAGAGGTTATACCTTTGGTTATAATGATCTAGTTGTCGACCCCCGTAGTTTTGCAATTTTAAATAAAATGGATTACCCCGTTGTGTTTGATGTTACACATAGCATTAGAAGATATGGTATACCAAGCAAAGATCCTAAAGGGGGGAATCGAGAGTTTTTACCTGTGTTAGCTCGAGCAGGCATTGCTGCTGGTGTTGATGGTCTTTTTATTGAGGCGCACCCTAATCCGCCAGAAGCCTTATGCGACGCAGCAAGTCAGTTTTATTTAGACCAACTCGAAGGATTTCTAACTTCGCTAATCAAATTGCATAGATTGGTTCGATCAGAATTTAATATAGAGGAATAATAATGAAACTTTACTTAGATTCAGTTGATTTTAATGAGATTGAGAGGGCGCTTGAGTTTGGATTTATTGGTGGGCTTACCACGACACCAACTTTTATGCATCGCCAGGGAATTAAAGATATCGATGCTGCTATTGTCAAGTTGTCAGGAATGGTTCCTGAGCTACAAGTAGAAGCGCTAGGCGATACTGTTGACGAGATCATCTTGGAGGCAAAACGTATTGCTGATTTACCACTAGCAAAAGAAGTGGTGTTTAAGGTTCCAGTTTCTAATCATGGCATCACTGCTTGCAAAAAATTAAGAGATTTAGGCCATAGAGTTAATGTGCATTTAATTTATACCCTTAATCAAGCTTACATGGCCTTGGAAGCTGGGGCTTCCTTTATTTGTCCTTTAGCTGGAAGACTTCAAGATCAAGGGCACGATGTGATAACTCTTTATGAGCAATGTGTCGATGTTATTGATAATTATGGTTATGACTCTCAGGTTATGTTTAGTTCAGTAAGATATCCAGAACACGTTCGCCAGGCGCTTTTGGCTGGTGTTCATGTATGTACAATGCCTTATAGTATTATGAGTAAGCTATGTGATAATTCACTGACTCAGCTTGGCGCTGATCAATTTAAAGAGCATACCACCTTGATTACAACTCGAGTAGAGCAAGTCATGCGCAAAGAAAATCCTACATGTAAAGAGAATGATACCTTACGCGAGGTAATGATAAGAATGACTGAGTCTGGACTCGGTGCTGTCTCTGTTGTTACTAATGGGGGTGAGTTGATTAATGTATTTACTGATGGTGATTTAAGGCGGGCAATGCAAGAGCATGGTAAGGAAGTCTTTACTAAAAAGCTATCAGACTTAAAAGCGACAACCGATCCATTAACATTGGAATGTACTGAATTATTAGAGGCTGCAGTAAAGCTGTTCAAAGATAAGCAAGTGGATAATATTGTTGTTGTTAATGATGGAAAACCAGTTGGAATCTTAGATATTCAAGATCTGGTGAAAATAAACCTAATCACCCCTAGTTATCGCTAGTTTTTTATCTAATGGCTGAAGTAATAAATCTCATAAAACCACACAGACCATTAGCTAATAGATTAAAAAAATTGTCTGCATTAGTGTTTGATTGGGATGGCGTTTTCAATAATGGCTATAAGGGTGAAGGTATCCAAAGTGGTTATCATGAGCCAGATATTCTTGGGATCAATATGTTACGTTTTTCCTATTGGCTTGAGAGAAAATCAGTGCTGCCCGTAATGATTATTACGGGAACTCAAAATCCAAGTGCAAAGCAATTATGCAAAAGAGAACATTATAATTATCTCATCTCAGGCGTTATAGATAAGGGCGCCATACTTAGAGAGCACTGTGAGGAATTAGATATCGTAAGTTCAGATTGTGTAGTTTTCTTTGATGATCTGAATGACCTTTCTATGGTTACGGATTGTGGAGTCAGATGCATGATTTCAAGATTAGTGTCACCAAGGTCGGAATCAATAATTAAAGATAGTTTTAATATTGATTACCTATCTGATGTTCCAGGTGGTAATTTTGCTATAAGAAATATTATTGAGTGCATGTTAGAAGATTTATGCACTTTAGACCAAGTGATTTTGCATCGGACTCAGTGTTCTGAGGAGTATCTTGGTTTTCTCCATGATAGAGAGAAAATTGTACCGAATTTTATTGAATAAGATTTTTTTAGTTCGTTTCTAAGAAGCGTTTGACATCCAGAGCAGCCATGCATCCTGAGCCAGCAGAGGTAACTGCTTGTCGATAAATTGAATCTGCTACATCACCTGCAGCAAAAATACCTGGAACAGAGGTTCCTGTCGCATAACCATGTTTATTTACGATAATATAACCTTCTTTCATATCAACAAAATCATTAAAAATCTGAGTATTTGGAGTGTGGCCGATAGCAATAAAAAGACCTGATATATTTAGAGTTTGTGTCTCATGATCTTTAATATCTAAAACAAGAGTTTGCAATGCATTGTCATCACCTTGTATTTCTTTAAGGTTTGCATTCCAAATAATATCAACATTGCCCGTATTCTTTTTCCCCATTAGCCTATCAATCATAATTTGTTCTGCTCTAAGTGAATCCCTTCTATGAATGAGGGTTACCTTTGAGCAAATATTAGATAAGTAAAGCGCTTCCTCCACTGCAGTATTACCACCTCCAATAACTGCAACTTCTTGATTTTTATAAAAAAAGCCATCACAAGTAGCGCAAGCAGAAACACCTTTACCTTTATAAGTTTCTTCTGATTCCAACCCTAAGTACTTTGCAGATGCTCCAGTGGATATAACAACAGCCTCAGCTTCATATTGACCAAAATCACCCTTAAGTTTGAAAGGTCTTTTACTGAAATCTACCTCGTTAATTTGATCTAATATTATTTCTGTATCGAATCTTTCAGCATGAAGCTTCATTCGCTCCATTAGCTCAGGACCCATCACTCCATTAACATCAGCAGGCCAATTATCAACTTCAGTTGTTGTCATCATTTGACCTCCAACTTCTATACCAGAGATGAGGCATGGCTCAAGACCTGCTCTAGCAGCATAAATTGCTGCCGTATATCCAGCTGGACCTGAACCAATAATTATTAATTTCTTCAAGGTCATGACAGTATGATACTAATTTTTATACTATAATTCTCTAAAATTAAGAGTAAGGTGATGTCATGTCAAAAAGATATTTATTTACCTCTGAATCTGTTTCCGAGGGTCATCCTGATAAGTTATGTGATCAAGTATCTGATGCAATCTTAGATGGATTCCTCTCAGTTGATTCAAACGCACGTGTTGCATGTGAAACGTTAGCTAAAACAGGGAAAGTAATGGTTGCCGGGGAGGTAACAAGCACTCAGAGCATTGATATTGAAAAAATTGTTCGCGATACAGTAGTTGAGATTGGTTATAACAATGATGAAGTAGGTTTTAATGGCCATACTTGTACGGTGATGAATGAGATTGGTGAGCAGTCGAGTGACATAGCAATGGGCGTTGATAGAGAAGAGGATAGCAATCAGGGTGCTGGTGATCAGGGGTTAATGTTTGGCTTTGCTACAAATGAAACTGATGAGCTTATGCCTGCTCCGATTGCTTATGCACACAAGCTTGTAAAAAGACAATCCGAACTGAGAAGGTCAAAGGTGCTTCCATGGTTAAGACCGGATGCAAAGAGTCAGGTGACATTTTTATATGATGAGCATGGACCGGTTAGTGTAGACGCAATTGTTCTTTCAACACAGCATGACCCTGAAATATCAAATAAGGAAATTCATGAGGGCGTAATGGATCTGATTATCAAAGCGGTTATACCAAGCAATCTAATAAGAGAAACTACTAAATTTCACATCAATCCTACAGGTCGATTTGTTATAGGCGGTCCTGCTGGTGATTGCGGTTTGACCGGTAGAAAGATAATAGTTGATACCTATGGAGGTATGGCTAGGCATGGGGGTGGCGCCTTCTCGGGTAAAGACCCATCTAAGGTTGACCGTTCTGCGGCTTATGCAGCGCGTTACGTTGCAAAAAATATTGTCGCTGCAGGACTTGCAGATAAGTGTGAGATACAGCTGTCTTATGCTATTGGTGTCGCTAAGCCCACTTCTGTTTCAGTAGAGACTTTCGGAACTTCAAAGATTGGCGATAATATTATTAATGATTTAGTAAATAAGGAATTTAACCTTACCCCCTATGGAATTATAGAGATGCTCAAATTGAAGCAACCAATTTATAAGAGTACATCAGCTTACGGCCATTTTGGAAGGCTAGACGTTATATTTCCATGGGAAGTCACCGATCGCGTTGATGCCCTTCAGGGCTATCTTGATTAATATTTGATGTCTAAGAAAATACTAGTATCGGGGTCTATTGCGTTTGATGTCATCATGTCATTTGATGGTATTTTTTCTGAGACAATTGATAGCACTCAAAAGAATATAGGTGCTGCTTTTCTTGTTCATGAGCTAAAGAAGCACTTTGGTGGCTGCGCTACAAATATTTCATATAACTTAAGATTACTAGGAGAAGATCCAATTCTTCTTGGATCCGTTGGCTCAGATTTTCAAGAGTATCAGTTAGCGCTTCAAGAGATTGGCATTAGAACTTCTTTTATTAAAAAGCATGATGATGTATATACTGCACAGGCATTCATTACAACGGACAAATCTGGAAATCAATTGACAAGCTTTTATCCGGGCGCAATGAATCTATCACATTTAAATGAAATACCGCCAGATGATATAGCGGTAGCTATTATTTCACCCGACGGTTATGAGGGGATGCTAACACGCATTAGGCAATGTGAAGATAGGAGCATAAAATTTTTGTTTGATCCAGGCCAGGGATTGCCAATGTTTTCAAAAAAAGATCTTGTAAGTTGTGTTGAAAAGGCTTCTTTTATTGCTTTCAACGAGCATGAATGGGTCTTGTTTCAAAAATTGTCAGGGTTAACAATGAGTGACTTAATGATTATGGGTAAAGTTGTTATAGTTACGTTAGGCGCAGAAGGGTCTCGCATATCTTTTGATCAAAATGAAATATATACACCTAGTATTAATGTTGACAATCCGCTTGACCCAACGGGTTGCGGTGATGCATTTCGTGCCGGGCTTCTTTATGGCTATATAAATGATTTAGACTGGAGTGACAGCGCTAAGGTAGCAACAACAATGGGTGCTTTTGCGGTACAATATGAGGGTACCCAGAGCCATAATTTCAATAAAGAACAATTTAATCATCTTTTATATGAAAATTTTAATTTAAATATAAGCTAAGTTATGCCAACAAATCTAGAAACGCTAACTATTAATAAAAATGATTTTGTTATCAAGGATATCTCTCTTGCAGATTTTGGTCGAAGGGAGATGATAATGGCGGAAAATGAAATGCCAGGGTTAATCGCATTAAGGGAGCAGTACGCTAGCACCCAACCTTTAAAAGGTGCAAGAATTACTGGTTCATTGCATATGACTATACAAACAGCAGTTTTGATAGAAACACTGGAAGCGCTCGGGGCCAAAGTTCGATGGGCAACATGTAATATTTTTTCTACTCAAGATCATGCAGCGGCAGCAATTGCTAATAATGGGACACCCGTATTTGCAGTTAAAGGTGAGTCATTGGAAGATTATTGGGAATATGTAGACAGAATAATCGATTGGGGTGAGGGTCTAGGTCCTAATTTAATTTTAGATGATGGTGGTGATGCTACCATGTTTGTGCACTTAGGATATCAAGCAGAGGATGATCCAAGCATATTAGATAAAGCCCCTGAGAGTGAAGAAGAGCGGATATTTTTAGCTCAGCTTAAAAAAGCAGTTAAAAAAGATCCTGGCCGTTTTCATAGAATAACCAAAGATATTTTTGGGGTTTCCGAGGAAACAACCACAGGAGTACATCGTCTTTATCGTATGCACAAGGAAGGCAAGCTTCTTTTTCCTGCGATTAATGTTAATGACTCGGTAACTAAATCTAAGTTTGATAACCTGTATGGATGTAGGCATTCACTTGTCGATAGCATTATGCGTGCTACGGATGTCATGCTTTCAGGAAAGGTTGCCGTTGTAGCTGGTTATGGTGATGTAGGAAAGGGTTCATGCCAATCACTTAGATCTCAATCGGCTCGTGTGATCGTAACTGAAGTTGATCCGATTTGTGCACTTCAGGCGGCGATGGAGGGTTATGAAGTTAAGCCCATGCATGAGGCAATCAAAGAAGCTGACATTATTGTTACTGCAACTGGGTGTGTTGATGTTATTACTGAAGAGCATATGCTCAATATGAAGAATCAGGCTATTTTATGTAACATAGGTCACTTTGATAATGAGATACAAGTGGACGCAATGAAGAAGTATGAATGGGAAGAAATTAAACCTCAAGTTCATAAAATTAAACTCCCGTCTGGCAATGAAATTATTCTCTTAGCTGAAGGAAGGTTAGTTAATCTTGGTTGTGCTACAGGGCATCCCAGTTTTGTTATGTCAAATAGCTTCACCAATCAGGTGCTCGCTCAAATGGAATTATTTTCTAAGAGTAATGAGTATGAAATTGGTGTTTACACCTTACCAAAAGAGTTAGACGAGGAAGTGGCTCGATTGCATTTGGAAAAAGTTGGTGTAAAGCTCGAGGAGCTTAGCGAGAAGCAAGCTAAGTACTTAGGTGTGGAAATTTATGGCCCTTATAAACCCAAGCATTATAAGTATTAGGATAGTTATTTATGAATAGAGCTCTCCCGGTATTCTTTGGTTTATCGGCATCTTTATTTTTTGGATTAGCTCTTAATTATAATGGGTACGCATACGAAGTGGTTGTTACAGCCAGTATCGCAACTTTATGTGCCCTATGGTGGATGACAGAGGCAATACCGGTTCCTGTTACAGGCCTTATTCCCCTCGCACTTTTTCCTCTTCTTGGAATACTTGAGCCCCACCAAGTTGCTCAAGCATATGGAAGCCCATTGATATTGCTCTATATGGGCGGGTTTATGTTGTCTACGGCAATGGAGCGAAGTGGTGCACACAGGCGAATTGCATTAAATATGGTTAATGCATTTAAAGGTGGAGAGCGATCTGTTGTATTTGGTTTTATGTTGGCCTCTGCCTTACTTAGTATGTGGATTTCTAATACAGCCACGGGGCTAATGCTGTTACCTATTGCTATGGCTGTGCTCGAAAGTACTGAATCAAAGAAAACAAAGACAGCACTCCTATTAGGCGTTGCCTATGCTTGTAATATCGGAGGAATGGGCACACCTATAGGCACACCATCTAATTTATTATTTATGCAAGTTTATACAGATGTGACTGGTAATATTGTAACCTTTCTTGATTGGATGGTTTGGGGAGTACCAGCTCTAATTATATTTTTGCCATTAATGTGCTTATGGTTAACTCGAGAATTAGATAATTCAAAGAAACTCAATGTCCCAAGTCCTGGGCAGTGGCGCTTAGAAGAAAAAAGAACCTTGATGGTATTTGCTGCTACAGCAATTGCATGGATTACAAGACAAGAGCCATTTGGAGGCTGGAGTGCATTGATAAATGTGCCAAATGCTAATGATGCAAGCGTTGCTATGGTAGCTGTTATTTTTTTATTTTTAATCCCTAATGGAAAAGGAGAGAAGCTTTTAGATTGGGAAACCGCAGTTAAAATTCCTTGGGGTATTTTAATTTTATTTTCTGGTGGTATTTGTATAGCCACAGGTTTTACTGAATCAGGAATTAGTACAATGATTGGAGAGATGCTCGCTTCCCTTACCAGCATCAATCTATATTTACTCATGCTGATGATTTGTTTAGTTGTGACTTTTTTAACAGAAATGACATCAAATACAGCAACATCGGCGTTATTAATGCCAATTTTAGCAGCTGCAGCAATTGGTGCTGTTATTGAACCAAGGTTATTAATGGTGCCTGCAGTTTTAAGCGCAAGCTGTGCTTTCATGCTCCCTGTAGCTACTGGGCCAAATGCTGTTGTTTATTCATCTGGGCAAGTTACCATCAAAGAAATGATGAGAGAGGGAGTGGTGCTGAACCTTATTGGAGCCGCCATTATTTCTATAGTTTGTTATTTGGTTATTGCTTAATTGGAAATTTTTATGTAATATTTTTACAGCATCAAGAAGCATAAAATGCGCCAACCTGCCATTTACTCCGGCAAGGTGGATTTAAGATGAGGCTTTCAGCAATTAAAGGAGAAAATAATGAAAAGTTGTAAAAATGTAATTTTAAGAGCTAATCGAAATGAGGTTTAGCACTAAGCAGGTTCACGCTGGCCAAGAGCCTGAACCAATAACAGGGTCTCTTAATACGCCAATTTTTCAGACGACTTCATTCGTTCAGGATTCAGTTGATCAGTATATGAATAAAGGATTTTCTTATTCAAGGAGCTCAAATCCTACTGTAGAAGTTCTAGAAAAAAAATTATCGATTCTTGAGGGAGGTAATGGTGCAACATGTTTTGCAACTGGTATGGCTGCTACACAGGCAGTTTTTAATTCGCTCTTAAAGCAGGGCGACCATGCAATTGTTTCACAGGTTGTATATGGTGGGACCTATCGCATTGCTAAGGAGATTTTTGAAAAATTTGGTGTTACCTTTAGCTTTGTTGATACAAGTAATATTTCTTTAATAGAAAAACATATTCAAGATAATACTCGGTTGATTTTTACTGAGTCCCCAGCCAACCCAACTTTAAAAGTTTCAGATATAGCTTTAATTTCTGAACTTTGTAGTAAGAATGACATTTATCATATTGTGGATAGTACTTTTATGACGCCTTATCTAATGCAGCCAATTGATTTGGGAGCAGATATAGTTATTCATAGTACTACTAAATTTTTTGATGGTCATAATGCGACTACTGGTGGTGCTGCAATTTGTAAAGACAACACCTTAGATCAGAAAGTTAAGTTTATTAGAAATACCAGTGGCAGTATTATGTCACCATTTAATGCTTACCTTACATTGCAGGGTGTAAAAACGTTATCATTAAGGCTAGATAGGCAATGCGCAAACGCTGAAGTATTAGCTGATTACCTAGAGAATCATAAGTATATAGAAAGGGTCGGCTATCCTGGCCTAAAAAGCTTTTCTGGTCATAATCTCCTAAAGAGCCAGGCAAGGGGTTTTGGGTCAATGCTTTGGTTTGAGGTTAGAGGAGGCCTTGAGGAAGGTAAGCAATTTGCTGATAATACTGAGATATGCACACTAGCAGAAAATTTAGGCTCAGTTGAGACTCTTATTACACATCCAGCAGTAATGACCCATGCATATATCCCTAGAGAATTGCGCTTAGAAATGGGAGTTACAGATTCTCTTATTCGTTTGAGTGTAGGCATTGAAGATATTGATGATTTGTTAGACGATATTGGTACAACTTTAAAAAATATATATGAGTAAGTTAACCGAAGTTATTCATACAAAGAAAGTAAAGCTCATAGAGGGTAACAACCCTTTAATTGAGCCAATTTATCGCTCAGTTAAGTATACCTTTTCATCGGTTAAGCATTCGATCTCTGATTCAGCCAAAGAATTTGGCTTTGAGTATTCAAGAGATAAAAACCCAACAACCTATCAGCTTGAGCAAGTATGTGCCTCTCTTCAAGAGAGAGAGATTGGAGTGGCCACCTCAAGCGGTATGGCGGCTATTTGGTGCGTTTTGTTGGCAAATTTATCTGCTGGAGATAGAGTGGTATTTTTTCTTGAAAGTTACGCACCTACAAGAAAGTTAATTAGAGATAAGCTCAGTAAGCTTGGTATTACATGTTCTATGGTTAGCGTATACGATGAATCTGCAATAGCAGATGAGTTGGCTAAGGATGATACAAAATTAATTATTTATGAGTCCATTACAAACCCAATGCTTTGTATTCCAAACCATGCGTGGATTGTTCAGCAAGCAAACAAAAATAATGTCATAACCTTACTGGATAATACTTTCTTGGGTCTGCATAATCATTGTGATCTTAAGGTTGATTACATTATTCATAGCTTAACAAAATTTGCTAATGGGCATGGTGACGCCATGGGTGGAATGGTGCTAGGTAGTAAGCAGTCTATGAAAAGCATTCGAGATTATGCAACAAGTCTCGGTGCAACCCCTGATCCAGAAGCGTCTTATTTAATCTTAAGAGGATTAAAAACTTATTTTATGAGGTACCAAAAGCAATGCGATTCAGCATTTAAGATAGCGCGGTATTTTGAAGGCCATTCGAATATAGCCAAGGTATTCTATCCAGGTTTGAACAGTGCTAAGAATTATAAACTTCTTCCAAAAAATGTCGATGGCTATGGGGCAATGATTACTTTTGAAATAGATTGCAACGAAGAAAAGCTTTGGCAATTTATCGATAATTTAAAGCTATTTTCTACTGCCGCTAGCTTAGGTTCAGTAGATTCATTAGTCGCACCTATAAAGCTATTCTTTGGCAAAGACCTAAATCAGGATGAGCTTGTTACTTCGGGTATTAAACATGGCAGTGTAAGGTTTGCAGTAGGCTTAGAAGACCCTGAAGACTTATTAGAAGATATTGAGCAAGCACTAAGACTCTTAGATTAGATCCAGTCTGGTGTCGGTAACCCCTTTTCTAAAAGGTAGGCTTTATTATAGAGCTTACTTTCATACCTAAAGCCAGAGTCACAGAGTATGGTTACAATGGTTTTTCCTGGGCCTAAGTCCTTTGCAAAACGAATAGCACCAGCGATATTAATGCCACTAGAACCACCAAGCACTAAGCCTTCATCGGAGGCTAATTGATATAGGTAAGTAAGAGCCTCTTTATCAGTTATTCGATATGCATCATCAATTATTCCATTTTCTATGTTTCCCGTTACTCTTCCTTGACCAATACCTTCCATGATGCTTGAGCCTTCAGTCTCAAGTTTTTTATTTTTAACCCAAGAGTACATCGATGCTCCCATTGGGTCAGCAATCGCTATACGGATATTTTTATTCTTATTTTTTAAAAAATCACCAACACCGGTAACTGTACCACCAGTCCCAATGGCACAAATAAAGCCATCTATCTTTTCATTAGTCTGAGACCAAATTTCTGGACCAGTTGAAGACGCATGGCCCTCTCGATTTGCAAGGTTATCCCATTGGTTAGCATAAAAAACACCGTGATTTTGATTGTTTTTAGCCTCTATCGCTGCTCTTTCGGCGGTATGAACATAATGGTTGGGATTACTAAATGGCACGGCTGGTATTTCAAATAGATTTGCCCCTGATATTTTAAGGATTCGTTTTTTTTCATCGGACTGAGTGTCTGGCATATATATATGTGTACGGATATCAAGCGATCTCCCGCAAAGCGCTAAACCAATACCTGTATTGCCTGCAGTGCCCTCGATAACTAGCCCGCCTGGCTCAATTAAATTTGATTGCAGGGCACTTAGTAGCATATATTTTGCAGCCCTATCTTTGACAGAACCTCCTGGATTTAGGAATTCAGCTTTTCCGTAGATATTACAGCCTGTTAACTCCGATGCTCTCTTGAGCTTAATCAGGGGTGTATTGCCAACGGCATCTATAAAGCCAGATATACTGTCCATTGGCTATATTATTCTACGTGGATAGTTATTTTCTCTGAAATCACAGGGAGTTCATGAGGAACATGTAACCAATCGCCAAGAATAAGTTGAAGGGTATGGGTTCCGGGTGATAAATCAATGTAGGCTTCAGTTTGACCAAGCCCAAAATGCCTGATATTTTCATTGGCTGGCAAGGATTGATCTAATGATGGAAGTTCCTCTAGGTCAATCAAAAGATGATGATGTCCAGTATTTTGAATGTTTGACCCAGCAGGAGCAATTCCCATATTGGAGAGGCCAAATCGGATCAATACAGGCGATGTTAGGTTAGTTTCATTTACTGGCGTAATAAAATAGACTTGGGCATTCTCCGGAGAAATAGATAGAGGTAACCCTTGGCCTAATAGGCTTATACTGAAGATTAAATTTAATAAGATTGAGCTAGGTAAGTATTTGTTTTTCTTTAAAAATGTATTCACTTTTGAAACTTTCCTTAATTGATATGCATATTATTGTATAGAAATAATAAATTTGAGTCATGACAAGTTTATATCTAAGATATAATTTAAAGGAATAACAATGATTTATAAGATGTATAACAAGATGAGATTAGTAATTATTTTAGTGCTTATTTGTTTTTCTGGGTGTGCGTCCCAGCAACAGCCGCCCTCTCAGAGTCAGCAACAGCCGCCCTCTCAGAGTCAGCAACAGCCGCCCTCTCAGAGTCAGCAGAGTCAGCAAAGTCAGCAAAGTCAGCAAAGTCAGCAAAGTCAGCAAAGTCAGCAAAGTCAGCAAAGTCAGCAAAGTCAGCAAAGTCAGCAACAGCCGCCTTCTGAGAGTCAGTCAAATGCTATGCCTAGTGAGTTAGGTCCGATCTCTCCTGGAGATATGAATGAATCTATTGAGGAGGCGGGTAGCAATCGAACATCGTCTGGTTCAGAAACTCAGGAAAACCCTCAAGGCAGTTCAGGAGAAGATGAATCTGATCAACGCGACCAGAATGCATCAGCAGCTAATGATGGTTCAAATATATCATCTGATGCTGAAAGAGAGGTGGCAGAGATTTTAGGTAGGATTTTTAATGGTGTAAATCAACAGCAAACAGCTAGATCACAAGGTGATACAGTATCTGATCAATTTAATCGCTCGATAGATACGTTTGATGGCATTATGGGGCAAGAGCAGCAAGCTACGTCAAATACTGGTATTGATCGCACTAATGAGCCTGCTGGGGCCGGTGAGGACTCTAATGAAGGCGAGATGAGTAGTGTTGTTGGTCAGGAGTCGGAAAATACGGTGATTGCTGGAGGGCAAATGAATGAGGGTTTTGAGAGTCAAGCCTCAGAGCAAGGTGACGGCTCTTTTGGTGAGGGGATACTCGATGGTTACGCTAGGGTGTCAGCAATCGAAGGTTGTGATGATGAAAATATTGTTGCTCAGCAATTGTGTGAAGCGGCAACGCTTGAAGAAGACCCTTTTCTTAGGGCAGCACTTTGGAGGGAGTATAATCTCTATAGAGAAATTCTTGAGAGTCAGTAATTTGGTATGGAGAAAGTATTAATTGTTTTAGCTCTAATTTTCCTTTTTGGGTGTACTCAACAACCTGAAGTAAGGGCCATGCATGGTGTCGAGTTAGACAATGCAAGACAATTGATCGATGAAGATCAGCTTTTAGATGTTGGTGTGATAATTTTTGATCCAGGACTTCCTGAAGGTGAGCTAACACCGGAGGAGTTAGAGGAGTTAGTAAATGAAGGCACTTTTCAGAATATTAGGCAGAGTGAGTCTATTTATTTTTCAGTACTTTTAAGGGATGCGCTACAGGCAAGTGGTTATTGGGGCAGTGTTTGGGTAACACCATATGAGACAGCCGCATCTGATCTTCATGTTACAGGATCTATTGTCAGATCAGATGGAAATGAAATTATTCTTCGTGTTGTATCAAGAGACTTAACTGGAAGAAGGTGGATAGGCGAAGAATATAATTTAAGCACATCATTAATGGCTTATGGTAGGTATGAGGAAACTCAACTAGACCCCTATCAAGATATTTTCAATGAGGTAGCCAATGACCTTGCTAATTTATATATACGATTAAATAGCGCTGACATTGATGAGATTAGAAATACTGCCCAGGTACGTTTTGCATCGGAGCTGAACCCTGAATCCTTTGCAGGATATTATGAGCAGAATGGGACAAGTTATGAGCTAATTCGTCTACCAGCAGAAGATGATCCTCAATTTAGTAGGGCATTAATGGTGCGAAATCGAACACATACCTTCTTAGAGATTTTAAATCAGCATTTTGATCAATTTACTGCTAATGCGGAAGGTTCATATATTGAGTGGCGAGAATATTCCCGCGAAGAATCAATTGAAATTGATCGCTTAACTCGTTCGGCAAATTTTAGAACCGGAATGGGTGCTGCGGCGGTTGTGGCGTCCGTTCTTTATGGATCTAATAGTGATGGTAGATTTAGAGATAGAGTAGTAAGAGACAGTTTAATGTATGTTGGTATGGATTTGATTCGCACCTCAAGAGTTAGAAGAGAAGAGAAAGAGTTGCATACGCAAGTTCTAAGTGAGCTATCTGATAGTTTTGATTCTCAGATGGAGCCTATGGTTGTAGAGGTTCAGGAGGAACAATATAGATTAGAAGGCACTATCGAATCTCAGTACCGTGAGTGGCAAGATTTACTTTATCAAATTTACCGTGAAGAGAATTTTTCTTTAGATGAGATCTATAGCTATATAGAAGAATTCCCAGCGCTTGATGTTGCCGAACAAAATCTAGAGATGATAGAAAATCCCTAAAATTATCTCTACTGAAGCTTCGGGATAGGTCTAGTATGAAATCAAGGTTTTTAATAATAGTTTTTTCTTTGCTTTTATTAGTACTAATTTATGTCCTTTTTTTATTTTCTAGTAACGAATTGACATCGGATGTAGAGAGTGTAGATATTTCTACTGTTCAGCCACAAGTAGATACCATACTCATAAGCGTTATAGACGAAGGGGAGATTCTTGAATTAATTAGTGAGACTTCTATTCAACAGCAAGTGCTTGATGAGATAAATGCTGTCGAGTGGGCAGGCACACAATGGGAGGAATACACTGAGTCAATCCGTTTAGCTGAAGACTTATTTCTTGAAGGTAATTATGATGAAAGTTACCATTATTACGCGTTGGCTATCAGTCAGGGCGAGGCTTTACTAGCAAATAACACTGAAAGATTTAATGAGTTGTTAGAGCTAGGACTATTACAGTTAGCAAATGGTCAAGCTAGCGATGCGCTTGATACCTTTAGTATTGCCTCATACATAGATGATGACCATGTTGAATTAGTTTCTGCTATTACTAGAGCAAATAATTACGACCGTATTATTAGGCTTTACGAAGAAGCTCTAACGTTTGATATGGAAGGACTCATTGATCAGAGTTTAGTAATTGTAGATGAGCTTATTCTTTTGGATACTAGCTTTTCAGATGCTTATATATTAAGAAACAAACTTATAAGCAAAATTAATACCAGAGACTTTAATCTTTTTATGACTCAAGGCTATAGGTCACTCAATCTTAGAGATTCACTAATTGCAAAAAGATATTTTGCAGAAGCCTTAACGCTAGAACCGGATTCTGAAATTGCAAGAAATGCTTATGCACAGGCTGAGCAGCTAGCTATATCCCAAGAAATTGAAAGAAATTTTCAGTCTGGTGAAAGATATTCGACAGAAGAAAATTGGGATTTAGCAATTTTTAGCTTTGAGAGGGCACTAGAATTGAATCCTAATTTAGATTACTTAATTAATGGTCATAATGTAGCAATGGAGAGGAAGTTATTTGATGAAAAAATAAAGTTTTATTTAGATAATCCGATGACACTCCTTGAGGACGGGGTATTGACTGAGGTAGAACAAACACTGTTATTGGTTAACGACTTTAACTTTTCAGATAATTCTATAATGCCAAATTTAATTGGCACGCTTCAAGAAATTTACTCAGTTATGGTAGAGCCTGTTTCTGTACAGATGCTATCTGATGGCTATACAGAAGTTGAGATTATTAGAGAGGGTCATTACGGTAAGTTCAATAATATGAATGTGATGCTAACTCCAGGTCATTATGTTGCAAGAGGGATAAGAAATGGGTATCGTGATATCCGTATCAGCTTTTCTGTTATTCCTGGAGAAGACTTATTGCTAGAGGTAATTTGTGCAGAAAGAATATAATGTTAAAACCTAAGAAAAAAGAAATAACAACACAAATAAAATTAGCTCGCATTGCTTTTGTTTTTATTTTTTTTCTTTTAGTTTCTGTTCTCTGGTTTGCATTTAATGCAGTTTCTGTTCGATTTAGTGCGCGTCCTGATAATGCAAATATTGAATTTTTAAGTTCTTATGTCATTCCTTTGAATGATCGATTTTTATTGCTACCCGGTCTCTATGAAGTAACGGCCAGAGCACAAGGTTATTACAACTTAATTCAGCAAGTCGAAGTGGGAGATGAGTCTAACCAAGAACAGTCTTTAGTTTTAGAAGCTATGCCGGGCATCATTACTGTTGCGATAGAGCCAGAGATAAATGCTGAAGTATATCTGGATGGTATTTTTATTAATGAAACTCCTGTGGAAACTAACTTATCTGCAGGTTCTTACTTACTAGAAATTAAAAAGCTAGGGTATCTTGATTTGATAGATGAGCTAGATATTGAAGGTGCTGGAAATGAGCAGAATTTTTATTACGAGCTAATACTAGACCAATCAGAGGTTCGTATTACCTCTAACCCTGTTGGTGCTGAAGTTTATATTGATAATGATTTTTTTGGAGTTACTCCAATTACAGCAGTAACAAACTCAGGTAGTCATGTTATTCAATATAATAAAATGGGCTACGAGTCACAGACCGTTTCAATTTATTTAGAACCAGAGGAAATAGTAGAGTTAGCTGTAGTTAATTTGGACCAACAACAAATTAGTCTAAATATAACTTCTAATCCAGATGCTGCAAGTATTCTGGTTAATGGATCTTTTATTGGTGTAACTCCGTATATTTATGAGTATCCTGAGGGTCAGGAAATAGAGTTAATCATAAGTAAACTTGGTTACGAGCAACAACAATTTATACCTAATAAAATGGATAGTTTATCCGAGTCGTTATCTGTTAATCTTGTTCCAGAATTAGCACAAGTTGAGGTGACAGGTGGTCCATCGGGTGCCGAGATTAGTATAGATGGTCAAGTGATCGGAATAGCCCCCTTAGTATTTGATGTGCTTGCCTTGCCGCACATGTTAGGCATAAGTCTTGATGGTTATATTGAACAAGAATACCAATTTAGCGCGCAAAAAGATGAGCGATACGTCTGGCAGTATGATTTAGACTTAAAGAACCCATTAACTGGTGATGGGTATAGATTATTTTATGAAACAAGCTTAAGTCAACAGATGCGACTTGTGCTGCCAGCAAGTTTTGAGATGGGATCATCTAGAAGGGAGCAAGGAAGAAGGTCTAATGAGGTGATTAGGAATGTAATCATTTCTCAGCCATATTATTTAGGCATTAAAGAAGTAACAAATGCTGAGTATAGGACATTTAATCCGAATTACTCCTCTGGAAGTTTCGCAGGCATTTCCTTGAATGAAGATAATCAGCCTGTTGTAGGTCTAGAATGGAATGAAGTAGCGGAATATCTAAATTGGCTAAGTATTATGGATGAGTTACAGCCAGTGTATGAATTTATTGCTGGGGTGTATCGGCCTATCTTACCTCTTAGAAATGGTTATAGACTTCCTACAGAGGCAGAATGGGACCGAGCTTCTAGATTAGATGCTGAGGATCAAGTTAACACCTTTGGTTGGGGAAATTCCTACCCCCCTGATGACCGCCAGGCAAATATCGCAGATATCTCATCAGGTAATATATTTAATGTAATAGTTAATAATTATTCTGATGGGTATGTAGTTACATCTGAAGTTGGGAAGTTTGCTCCAAATAGCTGGGGGTTATTTGACTTAGATGGTAATGTATCTGAATGGGTGCAAGATTTTTATGAGGTACCTGTAGTGACTGAGACTGAAGTGATCGATCCCATGGGGCCTTTAGATGGAAGGTTTCATGTCTATCGTGGGCCTAACTGGCGCAGCGGTGGTATATCAGAAATTAGATTAAGTTATAGGGGATTTTCAGATCAAAGTCATGACTATATAGGTTTTAGGATTGCAAAAAATGGCCAGTAAAAAAAATCTTTATAAAGAGAAAAATAAAAATATGATTATTGCTTTATTAGGACTTCTTGCTTCAGTCCTTTTGCTAGCGCAAGTTATAGAGACAATTGGAGGTCAAGAATCATCGAATGAAGAGAGTGCATCAGAGAATGGTTTGAATCCGCGACCCAGTACTTCAACCCTTGAAGATATTTTTACTCCAACTCAAGAATTAAGAGCGGATGAAGAGGTTGTTTTTCCAGTAGATATATAGGGAGATCATATGAAGCGTTTTTTTTCAACAGAATTTATCTTTCAACTTTTTGCTTTAATGATATCAGTGATTATAGTGCACGGACTATATGTAGGTTTGGTAAGACCTAATGCAGAGCGTGATTTTGCTGAGCAAACAATAGGTATTCAGGAGGATGTTGAGTATATTGCAAACCGGTCATTATGGATTGTGATTCAAGATTTTGAGCAGGAGTCGTGCTTTATTTTAATGCTTTGGGCACTGGCAATAATGGGCTATAAGTCTTCATCTGCGTTGACTGATCGTCGCGTAATCGATTTAGAGTTACTGCCAGATGAGGTTGGTAATAAAATCACGCCAGATGATGCTAAGAATATATCTTCAGATTTGAAGCAGTTACCTCAGACTTACAGGAGAAAGTTTTTATCTCGTTTATACGTCTCAGCCTTGGATCGTTTTGCTTTTACCTCAAATATTCAAGATGTATCGGCTATTACTGACAAGATGTGTGATACTGAAAATGAACGCATGGATTCTGAATTATCCATGATTCGCTATATCGCATGGGCAATCCCATCCGTCGGCTTTATTGGTACAGTTAGAGGTATTGGGGAAGCCTTAGGTCAGGCACATCGAGCAGTTGATGGAGATATTTCTGGGGTAACCCAAAGCCTTGGAACTGCGTTTAATTCTACTTTTGTTGCGTTGTTGATATCTATTTTAATTATGTTCTTGGTTCATCAATTACAGTCTATGCAAGAGCGATTAGTTTTTGAGTATTCACAAAAGGTGGATGAAGATTTAATAACACGCATGCAATCACTGGATTAAGCAACTTTTAAGATGGCTAGAAGAAGTCTCAATATTTTCTCTCTCTCCTTTCTTGATGCGATGACATGTGGTTTTGGTGCAGTCATTCTTTTTTTTATGATTATTAATGCCAATATGGATGAAAGAACTCGCGTTGCGATCGAGGTTAATCAGCAGCAAGCAGAGCGATACCAACTTAGGTTACGATCGGCAGAAATTACTTTAGAACAAGAGCAGGAAAATGTGATTCAGCTTTTGGAAGTGCTGGGTGCCTCAAGTGCTTATCGTGAGGTTATGATCGATAGGCTGGAAAATGCTGTAATTGAACTTGAGTCTCTAGTTTCAGAAAATCAAAGCGCAAGCGATTTATTGGCTCAAATTGAAGAAGAGATTGTATCAATTCAGAGTGAGAATGAGGCGCTTTCAGCACAAAGTGCTAACCCAGATATGATTGGTAATCGCATTAGAGAAGTTAGAGGTGATGGTAATCGTCAATACCTTACCGGGCTTAGAATGTCAGGAGATCATGTGGTTATTCTTATTGATGCCTCAGGAAGTATGTTAGCAAGAAATATTGTTGATATTTTTAGATTAAGAAATATGGATAATGACTCTAAACTAACAGCAAAGAAATGGAGTCAAGCAGTTAATACAGTTGACTGGCTAACTGCTCAGCTCGAACCAGGGACAAGCATTCAGATTATAGCTTTTAATGACAGCGCTTGGAGTGTAGCAGATGAAGATATTAGCAGTTGGTTGGTTGTAGGTGATGGACGTGGGCTTAACCAAGCCGTCGAAAATTTAAGAAATACTATTCCTTCAGGTGGCACAAGCCTCCACGTCGCTTTTGATAGCTTAAGAGGATTAAATCCAAAACCAGATAATGTATATTTATTAGTGGATGGCTTGCCAACACTCGGAGAAGTGCCACCCAGGAATTTAGGAGTTACAGGAAGAGAGCGATTGGGTTATTTTTCTAGAGCGGTTAGACAGATACCATTAAATACTCCCATAAATGTTATTTTGTATCCTATGGAAGGTGATCCGCAGGCAGCACCAGCATACTGGCTTCTAGCTTTAAATACAGGTGGCTCATTGATTGCTCCATCAGAGGATTGGCCATGAGAAGAAGAAGAAGAGAAAACGAAACGACTTCTTTGTCATTTTTAGACTGTATTTGCTGCGGATTTGGGGGCATTATTCTGCTTTTAGTTATTACTAAAATGTTTGAGCCAGTGCGTCTCTCAGAAAATATTGAGCAAAGTCAGGATAGTTTAGCCCTTATAGAGACGCAGCTAGAGGATGTGATTAGTGAGGTTCAATCGCTACAAGCTGAAAGTGAAGAACTATCAAATATTATTACCTCTCAAGAGGACGAAGTAGAAAGAGTCAATATCAGATTCGCTCAGATAAGTAGTACTTTTTCAGACAACCAAGTCACCGCAAGAATATTGTCTGAAACAGCAGGACAGTTAGCACAAGCAAAGCAGTCGCTCTCAAATGAAATGCAGGATTTATTAGAGCGTCAAGAATTAATGGATAATAAGGTGATTGGAGGAATACCGGTTGATAGTGAGTATATTATTTTTATTATCGACACTTCTGGGAGTATGAGACGTTATGCTTGGGATCGTGTTGAGCGACAGATTAGAGAAACACTAGAGATCTATCCTCAAATACAGGGCATTCAAGTTTTAAATGATATGGGCGATTATTTATTTAGAAGTTACCGAAATGAATGGATACCTGATACACCAGGCGGAAGGGAGTCTATTATTAATGCCTTAAGAAATTGGAATTCTTTTTCTAATTCTAGCCCTCAAGAGGGAATTTTAGCAGCAGTAAATACCTTTAATGACAATGAAAAAAATATTAGTATTTTTGTTTACAGTGATGATTTTGCAACTGGCTCCATCAATTCGGTGGTTCAAGAAGTTGCAAGAAGAAATGTATCATCACAAGACGCTACGCCGCTTGTTCGCATACATGCAGTCGCGTTTCCTGTTTACTATGAAGTGACAGGTGGTGAACTCCTTACTGCGGCAAGATTCGCTATATTAATGAGAGAGCTGTGCCAAAGAAATGGCGGTACATTTGTAGCGCTTCCCGTCATTTAGCTGTCATTTTTTTTCATAATTGATACATATTCTATTTATTGATTTGCTTTATCTTAATGGATTCCCTGAGTCAAGGATTACAGCTAACTCTTTTGGTGAGGCCTACTCTGACAGTAGTTCATCTGATATAGATACATTAGCATTTGATAGGAAGGCGATACTATCTCTTAAAATAGAGGGCAATCGGATACAGCAAATCGTTTTTAATCAGTAGAGCCTGATATAGTGCCAGCCTTTATTAGGCTGGCATTTTGCTGTAAATTGAATAAATGAAAAATTTATTTATAGTTTTTTTATTTTCTTTCTTTGTGCTTGGATGTGAAAAAGAAAATCAAAATATGACTGTTGAATATACAGTTGAAAAAGAGACTGACGGTAGCATTCTTAGTGAGTCTTGTTTTATTAATGGTTTGGAGCAGGACCCTGTATCGATTTGCTATGATTACTTAGAGCCCTAGGCATATATTCCACTATTATTTCCGAATAATGCTGTAGTATTATTTTTCTAAAATCTTGATAGGTTATGGATGGTAAAAGTGATTCATTGATAATTACCTTTTCTAGCATAATCTTATTATTCTTAATGACTTCTAATGCTGTAAATGTATGACTGATACTCCCAAGATAATTTCCTGTAACTAATATTACTCTGCATGGTAAGGATTTTATTAGATCTAGGTTTGTATATTGAAAGTTTATCGGGGCCATAATACCTCCGGCACCCTCAATGAAGGTTGTCTTTTTTAGAATATGTTTTAAGCAAAAGTTTTTTAGCTCCTTAAAATCAATTTCAATAGCACTGTTTTGAGATGCCAGATGAGGGGATATAGGTTTTTCAAAATACCAAGGCGTTATTTTTTTAAAGTTATTAAATGTAACCTTCTGATTCATAGCACAAAGTATTTTTGCAGAGTCTGTTTCTATTAGATGATTTAAGTTAACACCGCTTGCAATAGGCTTAATAGCAAAAAAAGGGATTTTACGAGTAGTGATTTTCTTTAACACTTCACATAAGTAATGAGTTTTACCTATGTCAGTTCCTACCCCAGTGATAAAGGTGCATTCATTCATAAATAGTTCTTCAGTATTTTTGCGCAGGTTATAATTTCCTCTTCATCATGAAGGAGTGAAAATGAAAATCTTAATCGTGATGATCCCTTAGGCACGGTTGGTGGCCGAATAGATGGAACATAATAGCCATTATCTCGCATTTTTTTTGCAAGCTGAATAACCGCTTCTTCTGATTTGACAATGACTGGGATTATGGCTGATTGGGGCTTATGAGTCAGGTTCATGCATTCACAAAACAAAAGGGATCGTTTCATTAATTTATCAGCTAATTTTGGGTTCTTTTCGATAATCTCTAGGGCGGCAATGGCGCTTGCTAAGATCACTGGGGGGAGTGCAGTGGAGTAGATCAAAGCATGTGACCGCTGCTTAATAATATCAATAATTTTTTCGTCGGCACAAACATAGCCTCCATATGCTCCTAATGCTTTTGACAAGGTTCCGGTAAAGATAATATTCTTTTTGTCCGGAATACTTACTTTTGAGCCATAACCTTGATTGATTACACCTAAGGCATGTGCATCATCAATTAGAATAAAGCTATTATTATTAATACTGATGTTAATGATGTCATCTAGTGGTGGTTTGTCGCCATCCATACTAAAGATTCCTTCGGTAATAACTAGACAGTGACGAAATTGCGTTCTATAACGACAAAGAATTTTTTTTAGTGCCTCTATATCATTATGTGGGAAGATCTTTATTGTTGCTTTGGATAGTTTAGCACCTGAAAAAAGTGAGTTATGAGCATGCTTATCAAGGATTATTATGTCATTGTGATTTAGTAGTGCCTGTATAACTCCTATATTTGTTAAATAACCACTACCGAAGATCAGGCTTTTATCCATACCTTTAAATCTTGCAAGTTGCCTCTCTAGTGTGTTGTAAAATAAATGGTTACCGGAGATATACCTGGATGATCCTGAGCCAACACCATACTCATCGATTGTTTTAGATGCGTATTTTTTTAATAATGGGTCCTGAGATAGTCCAAGATAGTCATTGCTAGCAAAGGATATTAGTTTTTCATTATTAAAATTAATAAATTTACCAGAAATTTGGCATTCTTCAAGGTTACGAATTAATTTTTTAGCCTGAAGGTTTGAGAGATCGTTTTGAATATCGCGAAAAAAAATATTTTCACTCATTATGCATCAATGGCTAGAATAAAATTGGTAATTTCTTTTTTTTTATTTGCTAGTAAAGATGTATTATTTCTAGTTTCTATATTAAGTCGTATAAGCGGTTCAGTATTAGAAGCTCTCAAGTTAAAGCGCCAATCATTAAACTCCATGGTGACACCATCAAGGTAATAAATATTTTGTAGATCAGGCGAATCTTTATAATGGTTCTCTATAGAAGATAGTGTGTTTTTAATATTTTTAATATTTAAATTAATCTCACCTGACGAGGGAAACAAGTTGATTTGTTCTTCGACTAATTTAGATAATGTTGCTCCATCTTGAGATAGTATTTCACATATAATCAGCCAAGGAACCATACCTGTATCGGCATAGTAAAAATCTCGAAAATAATAATGACCACTCATTTCACCGCCAAATATTGCATCATTATTGCGCATAGCATTTTTAATATATGAATGACCAGATTTTGACAAAACCGGATTAGCCTTATAGTTATTGATAATATTTTCGGTATTCCAGGTCACCCTAGGGTCATACACAATAGCTTCAGTCTTTTTAGAGTGTTTTAAAAAAAACTCACTGAGTAGGCCTACTATATAATAACCATCAATGAACTGACCCTTTTCATCATAAAAAAAACAGCGATCAAAGTCACCATCCCAAGCAATCCCTAAGTCTGCCTTGTTAAGTAAAATGGCTTTTGATATTTGTTTTTTTTGGGCAGCCAGCATAGGGTTGGGTACATCGTTTGGAAAATTCCCATCCGGCTCATGATTTAACTTAATAAAGTTAAGAGGTAGTTTATCTTCAAGCTGATCCAGGAAGTATCCCGCACAACCGTTGCCTGCATTACTTACTACTTTAAGTGGCTTAAATTTATCGATATTAACAAAAGAAAGCAATTGATCTATATACGCATCAGTTATGTCTGATGTGCTGGACTGACCAACCGCAACACTATCATTTAATTGTTTATTGAGCATGATATCTTTAATGTCTAATAACCCGCTATCTATACCAATGGGTACTGCATTTTTACGGACTAATTTTAAGCCATTGTATTCTTTTGGATTATGACTTGCTGTAATCATAATGCCTGCATCAATATCAAGATATGCAGAGGCAAAATAAACTAATTCACTTCCACATAGGCCAATATCGATCGTATCAATACCATAAGCGTTAAGAGAGTTAATCATTGACTGTTTAATGCTTTCCGTACTATTTCTTATATCGCCACCGATTACAATACGCTTGGCATTAACAAGTTTTGCTAGAGATCTGCCTATAGCACAAGCCATTTCCTCATTAAATGACGTTGGGTAGATCCCTCTTATGTCGTAGGCTTTAAAGCAATTAAAATCCATAAATTTAAACCCAAATTGTTCGTTTTAGATTTGTTAATATTATAGTTCAATTAATTTAAATAAGTTATGCAGAATAAAGTTTGGTTACCTTACACCCAGATGCAATCACATGAATTACCTATTCATGTGAGCCACACAGATAAAAGTCGAATTTATTTAAAAAATGGTGGCTATTTGGTAGATGGTATTGCGAGCTGGTGGACAGCATGTCATGGATACCGACACCCATTAATAGAAGAATATGTCATTCGTCAATTTAAAAAAATGCCGCATGTTATGCTAGGTGGGATCATTCATGATTCAGTGATAACACTTGCAAATAAAATTACCGAACTTACGCCAAGTAACCTTGAGCATGTTTTTTTCTCTGAGTCTGGCTCAGTGTCAGTTGAGGTAGCCTTAAAGATGGCTATTCAGTACCAAATGAATAAGGGAGAAAGTCAAAAAAATAAATTTATTGCCTTTAGACATGGTTACCATGGTGATACATTTGCAGCGATGTCTATTTGTGATCCAGAAGAGGGAATGCACGCAAAATTTTCGGATACATTGTTATCGCAATATATAGTTGATTTGCCTGAGCAAGAGGATGATTTTATTTTTTTTGAGCAGCAGGTAAAGATGATCCATCATAATGTTGCAGCAATGATTATTGAGCCATTAGTACAGGCTGCGGGCGGTATGTTTTTTCACTCGAGCCAAATATTACAAAGAGTGGTTGAGATTTGCAGATCATATAAAATTTTAATTATTTTTGATGAGATAGCTACGGGCTTTGGAAGAACAGGCTCTATGTTTGCATTTGAAAAGACAAATATTGTTCCTGACATCTTTACGCTATCTAAGGCACTTACCGGGGGCTCTCTTCCGTTGGCCGCGACAGTCGCATCTAAGGAGATATTTAATGCATTTCTCTCTGAACGCCAAGAGGCTGCATTCATGCATGGTCCCACTTATTCTGGAAATCCAACCGCATGTAGTGCTGCACTAGGCTCAATAGAGGTTTTTGCTCAGGAGCCAAGATTAGAGCAGGCAACATCATTGGAGTTACGATTAAAGGATGGTCTTTCGAAGTGCTCTAAGTTAGCAATAGTGAGAGATGTGCGTATTTTTGGAGCAATTGGTGTTGTAGAGCTTGCTGAAAAGATCGATATCGCCCGGCTTAAAAGAAAATTTATTGACCAAGGCGTTTGGATTCGGCCCATTGGAAAGATTGTTTATTTAATGCCAGCACTAAATATCACAGATGAAGATCTTGAAAAGCTTTGCGACTCTATATTTACAGTTTTGAATTCTATACGTTGACTAAAACATTTCTGAAGCATCAACTTTTGCCTTAGGTTTTCCCCCATACCTATTTGGTATATAGTCTCCAGTTATCATATTTTGATATGACATACCTGGCGGTACCATAGGATAAACGCCTGCTTCTTGATCAATGACCACCTCTAAAAATGCAGGTCCATCGAAAGACAAAAGCCTTGCAAGGGTGGCATCAAGCTCGCTTGGTAGAGTTGCTCTTTCGGCAAACTCAAAACCATCTGCTAGGGCCGCTTTTATAAAATCCTTTTTCCTTAGTGACTTATCGCTTGCCGACATTCTAGACTCATAGAACATGCGTTGCCATTGCATGACCATGCCATCGCCATAGTTGTTAAGGACTATTACTTTGATGGGTAAATTGTAGGAGGTTGCCGTCTCTAACTCACCTATATTCATTCTGATGCTAGCATCACCATCAATATCTATGACTAGTTGATTTTTGTTAGCAAACTGCGCGCCAATTGCCGCAGGTAAACCAAATCCCATGGTCCCCATACTACCAGAGGTCAGCCATAGCCTTGGTTTGATAAAGTGGCCATACTGGGCAGCCCACATTTGATGTTGGCCAACGCCCGTAGTAATTAAGGCATTTCCTGAGGTTAGCTTATTGATTTTTTCAATTACAGAATAGGGCTGTATAAACTCGCTTTCTCGATTAAAGTTAAGTGCATAGGTTTTTTTATTTTCTATGTTTCTATTGAGCCATTTATCTGATGGTTTAATGGTTTCTATCTGTTCTCCATAATTTATAATTTTATTAAATGCCTCTTTTATATTACCAATAAAGCTCCAATCAACCTTTTTAACTTTATTTATTTCCGAAGGATCTATATCAAATTGTAAAATTTTCTTAGCGCAGGGAGCAAAATCTTTTGGCTTTCCCGCAACACGATCATCAAAACGTGCACCAATTGTAATCAGTAGGTCACAGTCATCGACTGCGTAATTAGCATAGGCTGTACCATGCATACCAAGCATATTTAAACAATTTTTATGATGCGTGTCAATGACACCAATTCCCATTAGTGTTGTGACAATCGGTATTGAATATTTCTCAGAAAAAGTTATTAATTCAGGGCTAATATCTGAAGCTATTGATCCACCTCCAGCATAAATAATGGGTTTGCTTGACTCGCTTAAGTGATCGTAAAACTCTTGGCACTGCTTGTTGTCAATTTGGTTAGCATTTATTTGGCTAATTCGTTGTAGGTAACCCTTAATATCGAGTAATCCTTCCCCTTTATAGGGGCTGATATGATTTTGTATATCCTTTGGCACGTCAATAACCACTGGACCTGGTCTTCCGGAAGTAGCGATATAGAATGCTGTTCGAACTGTATCCTCTAATTTTTCTGGATCAGTAATTAAAAAAACGTGCTTAGCTACCGCACCCATAAGCGAACTGACAGGCGCCTCTTGGAAAGCATCAGTCCCAATCGCAGCGCTAGCTACTTGCCCACATATAACAACTATAGGGATGGAGTCTGCAGCCGCATCCCTTATAGGGGTGACACAGTTGGTCGCACCTGGGCCAGAAGTTACCACTACCACACCTGGCTGTCCCGATGCTCTGGCATAGCCTGATGCCATAAATCCAGCACCTTGCTCATTTGCTGGAACGATGAGCGGAATGGAATCATCACCGCTTAATTGAGGAAAGTCTTGGTTGAATCTAAAAATTGCATCAAATACAGGCAATATGGCGCCACCACTATAACCAAAAAGTGTGCTGACCCCTTCGTCAGCTAAAACTTGTATGATTTTGTCGGCACCACTTAATGGAGTCCCTTGGCGATGGTGATTTTTTTTGTCTTTCATAAATTTACATTAAATCAGGAAAACATATTAAAACAATTGTTTTTAAATATATAAACCCCAGATTGATAGATTTACTAGTTTTTTCGGTATTATTGGTAAACATATTTATCCATATTGACGTTAGAATATACAAATGAGACATATCATCTCCATATTATTGCAAAATGAAGTAGGCGCGCTCGCTAGGGTTGCTAACTTATTTTCAAGTCGTGCATATAATATTGAGAGTCTAAACGTGGCTCCAACAGATGACCTACTTATTTCTAGGATAACACTAGTTACCTTTGGGTCGGAAGAGGTCGTGGATCAAATTATCAAGCAATCAAGAAGAGTTATAGATGTAATCAGCGTGGCAGATATGACCGACGATGACTACTTAGAAAGAGAATACATTATTTTTAAAATTAAAACTGACCGATTATGTGACAAAAAAGCCTTTGATAAGTTAATGCAAAAGCATCAACTGTTAGTAGGTAACGAGACTGACGGTTATCTTGCTCTTGAATTTGCCGGTGAGAGTGCTGTGATTGATGGGATGATTCAAGATATTAAACTTTTAGTTGAAATTGATAGCATAGTTAGAAGTGGAGCACTTGCTATTGCGAAAGGAAAACCTCTACTTAATAAGGCTTGATGTTGTTAAAGCTTTTACCTTAAGAGTAACTAAAGATATGTTTCAAGCCGCAAAAAAGATCGTCATAAAAGTAGGCAGTTCATTATTGATGGACGCAAATTCAAGTGTATTAAATAAAAAGTGGCTTCAAAGCTTATCTGAAGATATAAACGATTTAATTAAATCTGGTAAGCAAGTGATTATTGTTTCTTCCGGCGCTGTTGCCTTGGGCTTGGAGAGAATGAGTGTTAAGCGAGATAAAGCAAAGATTGCTCAGCTGCAAGCCGCCGCTTCTGTAGGTCAGATCATATTAATGGGTGCATATGTCGATGCATTTATTCCTAGCAATATTAATGTTTCACAAGTACTGCTAACGATTGATGATATTGAAGACCGTAGAAGATATATTAATTCATTAAATACACTTAATTATTTATTGGAGGCTGGGGTAGTTCCTATTATTAATGAAAACGATACGGTAGGTACAGCCGAGCTGAGATATGGTGATAATGACCGACTTGCAGCAAGGGTAGCGCAAATGATTTCAGCCGATATGCTTATTTTATTTTCTAATGTTACTGGCCTATATCGCTCATCGACTAGAGGTAAGCTAGACAAAGAAAGCATCATCCCTATTGTTGATCAGGTTACTCCCGATATTCTAAGTTTAGCGAATACCTCTATATCCGCATATGGATCTGGGGGGATGAAAACTAAGCTTGAAGCAGCAAAAATTGCTACTGAGACGGGATGCGGGATGATTATTTGTGATGGAAGGGTTAATCATCCTCTTAATGTATTAGCCACGACAGGAATAGGTACTTGGTTTACTCCTGCTACCTCTCCTGCAAAAGCAAAAAAACAATGGATTTTAAATAGTCAGAAAATTAAGGGGTCAATATTTATCGATGGTGGTGCAGTAGAGGCATTAAAAAAAGGGAATAGTTTATTGCCCAGCGGTATAAAGAAAATTGATGGCATATTTGATAAAGGGGATACAGTATCGATCATGTCGTTAAAGCATGATGAGATAGCAAGAGGATTATGTTCTTATGCTTATGCCGATCTTGATAAAATTATAGGTAAAAGGTCTAATGAAATAATAGATAGCATCGGCTATGCTGGACCAGATGAGGCCGTCCATCGAGATAATATGGCGTTAACATAAATTGACTTATGAAATTAGAAGAGACATTAATTGATATTGGTAGGAAAGCTAAATTTGCGACGCAAGCATTAGCTAGGCTTTCACCGGAAATAAAAAAAAATGCTATCAAAAATGTTGCTAAAGCAATAACAAAGGATAGCAATAAGATTATTCAGCAAAATGCATTAGATATTAAGCATGCTAAAGATAAGAATTTATCTGATGCAATGATAGACAGATTAGTTTTAGATAAGCAAAGAATTGAAGGTATCACGTCTAGTCTTGTCACGATTTCAGAAATGGATGACCCTGTTGGTGTGACTTTGAATAGCTGGGAGCGTCCTAATGGTATAAAAATCTCAAGAGTAACTGTACCGTTAGGCGTCATTGGAATTGTGTATGAGAGCCGTCCAAATGTTACTGCTGATGCAGGAATTCTATGCCTAAAAAGTGGTAATGCGGTTATCTTAAGAGGAGGATCTGAGGCTGTAAACTCAAATCTTGCAATTCATGATGTAATGGTTACAGCTCTTTCTGATTCAGGTATAGCTCCCCACGCAATCCAGTTTATACCCACACAGGATAGGGCAGCTGTCGATTTTATGCTAAGGGATATGGGGGAATTTATTGATGTAGTTATTCCTAGGGGAGGTAAGTCTTTAATTGCTTCTGTTCAAGAAAATGCCCGCATACCTGTTATGGGTCATCTAGAAGGGATATGTCATACCTATGTACATAGTGACGCTGAGTTAGAGATGGCAGCTTCAGTTATCTTAAATGCCAAAATGAGGAGAACCGGTATTTGTGGGGCTACTGAAACTGTCTTAATTCATAAGAGTGTACTATCGTCTCATGCGCCATTAATCATAAGATTGTTGCAAGAGGAAGGTTGTGAAATTAGAGGGGATGAACATATAGCTAACGTAGCACAAAATATTATACCCGCTAAGATATCAGATTGGGGCAAAGAGTTTTTAAGTCCGATAGTTGCTATGCGTGTTGTGGAGTCTCTAGAGGAAGCCATGGAACATATTATAGTTAATGGGTCAGGGCACACTGAATGCATTGTCTCTTCATCAAAAGAAGTAGCTCAGCAGTTTTTTTCTGGTTTAGATAGTGCTATTTTGATGCATAATATTTCCACTCAGTTTGCTGATGGCGGTGAGTTTGGTCTAGGCGCAGAAATTGGTATTGCTACTGGAAAAATACATGCCAGAGGGCCTGTAGGGGCCGCGCAGCTTGTAAGTTATAAGTATTTATTAGAAGGGAATGGTCAGGTCAGAAGTTAGTTATTTTTCTATGGTTTTGATGACCACGCTCGGCCCATCACCTATTCTTGAATACTCATGCTCTCTTTTTAGCTCTTGAAAAGCCTTATTTCTTTTTTCAGCTGAGCTATACCAGCGATAAGATTTCCAACCAGTTCCCAAAACAAGTGAAAATGTATCTTCATCTTTAAGCTTAAATTCAATCCCAAATGGTTTATTGTCAGTGGCCTGACTTAAAAGATTATGTTCATCAGATTTCATTATTCTTTATCAAAAGAAGTTAGGTTTGATATGTGTACTTCATGCTGAGGGAAAGGAATCTTAATTCCATTCTGATTAAATGCATTATAGATCATTGAATTAAGTTCATGCTCATGTTTCCCTCTAAGAGCCGGTTGCTCACACCAACCTAATAATTCAAAATCTAGACTAGATGGGCCAAATTTTCTAAAACGAACTCTTGGTTCAGGAATCACGCATATCTCATTATGGTCTTTTGCAAGCTCAACCAAGATTTTTTCTACCAAATCGATATCTGTACCGTAAGCTACACTAACTGAAATTCTAATTCTAAATTTGGTATAAGGACCGCCACTTTCATTGATAATTTTTGCATTACTCATTACATTGTTAGGTACACTTATTTCCACATCATCCCTAGTAAGAATGCGAGTGCTTCTAAGCCCGATATGAGTTACTTCGCCTCGTTCGCCACTATCAAGATTAATGTAGTCACCAACCTTAAAGGGGGCGTCAGCGAGGATAGACATACCACCAAAGATATTTGCTAAAGTATTTTGTGCACCAAAGCTTAGCGCTAATCCGAAAATACCTGCTGAGGCAAGTAGAGCACTGACGTTGATTCCCCATGATAAAAATATAAAGTAAGTAGCAGCGAGGAATAATATAATTTTTGCTGAATTGTCAAACAAGGGAACAGTAGCAGATTGAATAAAGTCATATCGTCCTTTGGTGTCTCCGGCGATAATAAGAAAAATTTTGATTGTCTTAACTGCAAATAAGAACCATAAAATAGTTGCTAGTGTTCCCATTAACGAAAAGAAAAGAGTGGTAATTACTCCTGGAAGATTGACTAAAGGTAAGCTTACTGAGGTGAGCGCTAAGAAAAATATTATAAAAAATGGTTTTTTTATTGAATCAATAAGACCATTTTGGTACCCGGTTTTAAATTGAATTTTTATAAGCGGGGTTAGTGCAAATGTTAGTAATCGCTCAGCAATTAGAGCAAGTGTCATAGAGGCACCAACAACAAATATCCCTTGTAACCAAGCATTTGGCAAGAAAACAGCTATCCAGGCCAACCCTTGGTCAGCTACTTGATTGATGGGATTGTTAATAATTTCTTCCAAAATCGTTCCTAAAAATTAGATTATACAACCGTTGTGACTATTCCCTAAAAAAAGGCACTCATGCGTTATTAAAGTGCATCTTACTGCTTATTTTATAGGTATCGATCGATAAAATAAAACTAAATCATTATAAGTTATTGATAAATATATATAAAATTTTAATTTAAGTTTATTGGCACACTAATTGCAATAACTAAACTAAGTTTATTAACAATTATGGAGTAAATATGAAATTAAAGAAAATCATTATGGTTGCATCCTTAGTATGTAGTCCAAGTATCTTGTTTGCAGAAGTATCCGGTAATGCGGGATATGTAAGTGATTATCTATACCGTGGTATCTATCAATCTGGATCTTCAGCTTCAGCAGGGATCGATTTTGAAGAATCAGGCTTATATGTTGGCACATGGGTAGCTGATGTGGGAAAAGCACTTGAGTTTGATTTATATGGTGGATATGCAGTTGAGCTTGGCGACCTTGGACTAAGCGTTGGTTTTACTGGTTATTACTATACGCAAGACTGGGATGATACCTACGAAGAAATTAATCTTGGTATGTCTTATGGCAGCTTTTCATTTGATTATGCTGACGGTGAATGGGATGGCTTCGGAACCCCTGCTGATTATGAGTTTGCTTCAATAGGCTATTCACTGGATAACGGTCTTGGCTTTGCCTATGGGGCATTTGCTGGTAATGGCGGTGATTATGTAGAAATAAGTTATGGTTTTGATTTAGCAGGTATTGATGCATTTGTAGCATTGACTCTTGGTGATGATACGAACACTCATGATGCTTTAGTTCTTGGCTTCGGACGTGGATTTACAATAGTTGAATAAAGGAGAATCAGTTGAAACAGGGAGAAAAAATATGAAACTAGTAACAGCAATCATTAAACCTTTCAAACTTGAAGACGTCAGAGTTGCCTTATCAGAGGTTGGCGTAGATGGAATGACTGTAACTGAAGTCAAAGGCTTTGGGAGGCAAAAGGGCCACACTGAACTGTATCGAGGTGCGGAATATACGGTTGATTTTGTTCCAAAAACAAAAATTGAAGTAGCTGTATCGGATTCAATTACTCAACAAGTAATTGAATCAATTATTACTGCTGCTAAGACTGGCTCAATTGGAGACGGTAAAGTTTTTGTTAGTGAACTTTCAGATGTAACCAGAATTAGAACTGGTGAGTCTGGTGAACAAGCCTTGTAGGGGTAAGGAGTTAAATATGAAAAAATTATTATTTAAATTAAAAAGTGTGCTTATTGGTTCACTATTCGTTCCAGGTCTTTTAGCCGCACAGGAAATTGATAGCGGTGATACAGCATGGATGATAACAGCAACTGTACTAGTGCTTTTTATGACCATTCCAGGCCTTTCATTATTTTATGCAGGTATGGTGAGATCTAAAAATGCATTGTCAGTGATGATGCAGTGTTTTGCGGTATGTTGCATGATGACCGTGGTCTGGCTGATTTACGGATATTCATTGGCATTTGGTGGTGATGCTGCTTTTGTTGGAAATCTTGATCATTTATTCTTTAGTGGAATTACTGTTGACGCAGTATCTGGCACGATTCCCACAAGTGTATTTGCAATATTTCAGATGACATTTGCAATTATTACTCCAGCACTTATTGTTGGTGCTTTTGCTGAAAGAATGAAGTTTTCTTCAATGCTAGCCTTCTTAGTTCTATGGGTGACGGTTGTCTATGCTCCTGTATGCCATTGGGTATGGGGTGGCGGATGGCTCGGTGAACTTGGTGTTCTTGACTTTGCTGGGGGTACTGTGGTCCATATCAATGCGGGTGTTGCCGGGTTGGTTGCTTGTATAGTAATAGGTAAAAGAAAGGGCTATCCTTCGTCGCCCATGAAGCCCAATAACCTTATCTTGACAATGGTTGGTGCGGCAATGCTTTGGGTAGGCTGGTTTGGCTTTAATGCTGGTAGTGAATTAGCTGCTGATGGAGTTGCAGGCATGGCAATGGCTGTTACCCAAATTGCAACTGCCGGCGCGGCTTTAACTTGGATGTTTGCAGAATGGTTTGCACACGGTAAACCAAGCGCACTAGGTTTAGTCTCAGGAGCGGTTGCTGGATTAGTAGCAATTACACCAGCTTCAGGATTTGTTGGACCTATGGGTGCTCTAGCTATCGGTATAGCCTCTGGATTGGGATGTTATCTATCAGTTGTAAAACTTAAAAGAATGTTCAATTATGACGACTCATTGGATGTATTTGGTGTGCATGGTGTCGGTGGTATTATCGGTGCGATATTAACCGGAGTATTTGCAGATGCAAGCCTTGGTGGTGTCGGGATTGATGGATCAATTGGTGGTCAGGTATACGTTCAAATTATTGGAGTAGGGGCCACAATTATATACTGTGCAATCGTGACTTTTATTCTTCTTAAGCTTGTAGACGCAATTTTTGGACTGCGAGTCAGTGAAGAAGATGAGCAACAAGGTCTTGATCTTGTTCTTCATGATGAGCAGGCATATAACTTAAATGCTTAATATAACTTAGGTTGTTAGTCAGAGAAAGAGGGCGCCCATATGGGCGCCCTTACTTTTTTCTGGTATTTTCTTAATTATAAATGTATTCTTCGCTTTATTAGTATGTCGCAGAATTCAAAATCACTGTTTGATAAGTTTGCTATATGGCTTTCAGCTGTATGTATTGTTCATTGTCTGACGGTCCCTCTATTGATAGCTTTTCTACCTATTGCAACGTTAGGCTTTAGTTCGGATCAGCATTTTCACGAAGTAATTTTTTGGTTTGTCTTTCCTATTAGCTCAGTTGGGCTTGTTGCAGGAGTTAGGGAGCATCAAGAATTTAAACCTGTTTTTTTGGGTCTTCTAGCTTTGGCAATGCTGAGTTATTTGATTTATCTACATCAAATATTATCGTTAGAGATAGAATTTATATTTAGCATAATTGCGTGCCTTCTTTTGGCTTATGCTCATTGGCTAAACTTAAAATTAGTTAAGAAATTTCATGTTCATAAACGACCGTCACACACGCATTCATGCGATCATGACCACCATCATTAAATTTTTTATTCTAAACTAGTTAGGACCTCGCGCGCCCCGGCAATCAGTTCATCCATCAGGCGATCTATCTCATCAGGCGCTACCCAGGGATGTGCATCACCAGGTTGCCTATTTGCAAGGACTTCGGCACGTTCAAAAAGATTAAGCGCTCCCTGTGGGTGAATATCGTAGTGATTGGCAATTTGTACGTCTATGTTTGGGATATTTTTAATTCGCTCACAATCGAGAATAAACTCCTCAATAATTTCAGGGTCATCAAGCCTTAGGGCAGTACCACCATGAAAATAGGCATTATAAGCAACGCCATTATCGTAAACTGGGAAGCGCATGGATGTTGTTCCTGGTGTATGCCCTGGAGTTATTTCAAATTCTATCGTTAGGTCACCAAGAGTTAATATGTCACCTTCTTCTATATCGATGTCTCTTGGAGGTGAATAGTCTCCTAGGTCACCTTGAATCAGTTCCCAATCAGCTGCGTTAGCTCCCCATTTGGCATTTAAGATATCACGTAGAGCAATAGCACCCATGTAATGATCACGATGCCCCTGAAGTATGAGGACGTATTTAATGTCCTTTGGCTTAAGACCTAGTGTGATCATATTATCAAGGAGATATTCTGTGTATCCAGGGAGATCCCATAGGGTGTCGATTAAAATAAGACCCTCAGAGGTTTCAATGACATAACTGGCCACTTCACCTTGGCCAATGAAGTAAAGATTATCAAATACCTGAAAAGGTTCTCTGGCCATTAATGACAAGTCATTACGCGGACTTACACGACTCATTTCAGGCTGTGCTTGGAGCACGCCTGTAAATAAAATTAATGAAAGAACACTAAAAAGTGATACTTTATTTCGCATAATAATCCCCCGATTAAATACTATTGCTATTGACTATATGTTGTACCAGTTATTCCTATATTATCATCGGTCGCTGCTTGTCGCTGCCTGTTATTGATAATTTGACCGGCGCATAACCATGGCTCACAGTCAGGTATATAGTCATAACGAACTGAATTACCCTCTGCATCGGTAAATCTTATTGCTTGTTGAAACATTCCTGCTGGAGGTGCCCCCGCTGGGATGGTGGCTTCAATAATATAAACTTTATTGCGATGGTTGTAGACCCCGGCGAAGAGCTTGCTTCCATCTTCATAGATTGATTGAATTTGGTGCCCATTAACTCGATCGATATGATGCCATGCGTCGAGGGTAACTTCTCCACCTCGTCTTCTTAGTTGAGTTGCAGCATAATCAACTGCAGCTATGCCATCGATGCGCCAATATTCATAACCAAGCGGAGCATCCGCTTCAGTTTTATTTGTTCTATTTAGGTGCACGTTAAAGGCATCTGTATAGTCGATTACGCTGATCACGTAATGGCCTGCCAGAAATCCCTCATTGACATCAACTGTGTATCTTCGACCAGGAAACACTGCGCCATATTCGGAATCCCATGTAAACTCCGATACTTCCGGTTCACCAGGAAAAAGTGCAGTAAATCGATCAGTCTCAATCCAATAGCTATCCCACTCTTGACTATTAGCCACAGTTATAGGATTGATAAGTATTAACGCAACTGTTAAAAATTTTAAATTTATGTTTTTTTTCATAGCTGTTAGTCCCACTCTTTTTCTTCGGTCCATCCCTCTGGCGTGACCATGCCAAGAAGGCATTGAGGATTAGTGTCTTTTAATCGGTGACATCTGACCTTAATAGCATCTCCAGCTTCTACATCATCCCTATTCCAGCCTCGTCTTAAGAGACCGCCAGGTCCACCACCTTCCATAGCCCAGAGAGTAGATGTTCCATCATCATTAGCAACTGAAAGATAGATCCAAGTATGAGGGTTTACCCATAATACCTGTAGCACTACACCTTCCATTTCCGTGTATTGGGTCATTTCATAGTTACCATGAGAGTGATGCGCATTAAGTATGGAAAAGGACATCACACCTAATAATGAAGCAAATAAAGAAGTTGTCTTAAACATAATATTCCTTTCAAAATAGTAATAAAGAACGAGTTTAACCCGTAAAGCGATTAGAGATAAAGTATTATTGGTAATATTAAAGGATCATTTGATCAATAATTTCGCCCTCATTAAATCTGAGTTGATGGCTGAATTCAACCCCTGGCTCATCAAGGTGTGTTGCGCATATAATTTGGGTATCATTTTTTTTGATTAAGCTATTAAGTATACGTGCAATACGGATAAGATTTTCTGGGTCTAGTCCTTCCCATGGCTCATCTAGGAGAAGTATTTTTGGCTGGGTTACTAAAGCTCTAGCAATTAAGGTTCTGCGAAATTGTCCATAAGATAGCTTTTTAACATTGTGATTTTTTAGTTCCTCGAGGTGAAAGATAGAAATAAGTGATTCAATTATTTTTTGTTCTATCTCATTAGGTTTTTTGGTTTGTCCGATGCTTGATGTAAGCCCTGAGGCCATACATTGAGTGACATTGGTAGGGTACCAATAATTAGATTGTAACTCTGGGGAAACCCATGCTATCTGCTTTCGTAGTGACCAGACGTCCTTTGGGTTATTAATTCCAGGGTAGTAAAGTTGCCCCCCTCTTGCTGGCCTTAGAAGGCCATAAATTAGCCTTAAAAATGTACTTTTCCCGGAGCCATTTGGGCCCAGTATTTGCCAATGCTGGCTTTTATTTAGTTGCCAAGTAATTTGATTTAGTATTCTTTCTTTTTTAATCCAAACGGAGGCGTTAGTAATTTCAATCATTCGTTCACTATTCTCGATGCCGTCTATTTTTTTTTGTGTAAATGTATTTGAATCAATAGCAAGGGAGTTTGATGATTTATGCTTAGGGAGGATATTACCTTGGTAAATGACTGAACTGTTTTCAATAAAAGCTATTTTATTAATACAGTTAGGGAGGTCGCCAGTGTGATGGTATGAACAAATAACCATACATTTTTTACTGATCAAATCTATAGATTTATTTAGTTTTTGCCTTGATTGTTTGTCTAGACCAGAGAGCGGTTCATCTAGAAGGATAACCTCAGGATTGAAAGCAAGGATTCTTGCAATCAGTACTTTGCTTTGCTGTCCTCTTGACAGTTCAAAAAAGTTCTTAGAGGCAAGATTAGAGGCATCTACCTCCTTTAGTAAAGCACGAGCTTTTATTTTATCCTTTTGTGTAGGCTCATCTCTTAGTATGTCTGTGCGCTTAATTCCGGCAATTACAATATCTAAAGCTTTAAAATTCCAGTCTTTATGTGTAAAACTATCTTGTAACTCATGTCCTAATAAGTAGATTCTTTTGAGCGCAAGTACCGAGTCATTTTGTATCTCGCCGTCAAAATTATATAACCGTTTACCATTGCCAGCTGAAGGCCAATGCATACCAGCAAGTAACTTCATTAAGGTAGTTTTACCAGAACCATTAGGACCTATGATTGCCCAATGATCACCTTTATTAAAATTAATACTAATATTAGAGAGAACAAGTTTTTTTTCATGCTCAATATTGACGTCTTGCAAGCTTATTATTGTTAGTGAATTGTTAGGCTGGTTGGTCATAAAGGTATTTGGGCATCTGTATCACATTATATGTTCTGGTGTTTTAAAGTTAACAACTATTGAGCAAAATTACTGTTAATTACTGTTAATTACTGTAAATAACTTATTCTTCTTCTCGCAAATAGTAATTTATACAATATGAAACGTAAAATTATAGCTATAACGATTATATTTTTTCTTGTATCTGGAGCAAAAAGTCAGATTGTTGAGGAGATAGTTGTCTGGGGAAGAGGCACAGAGCTATTAGGAAATGTTTATAGCGCATCAGAAGGTGTTGTTGGGTATTCAGATTTCTCAGAGCGACCCTTAATGCGTGTGGGTGAGTTAACTGAGGTTATTCCTGGAATGATGGCTACACAGCATAGTGGCTCAGGTAAAGCTAATCAGTATTTTTTAAGAGGTATGAACCTAGATCATGGGTCAGATTTTTCTGTGCACTTAGATGGACTGCCAGTTAACTTTAGGTCGCATGCTCACGCACAGGGCTACCTCGATCTTAATATTATGATTCCAGAGATTGTTGAGCGGGTTCGCTTTAAAAAAGGTCCGTATTTTTCTGATGAAGGAGATTTTTCTCTCGCCGGCTCAGCAAAATTTAAGACGTATGATTCCTTGGAAGAATCTTTTATAGAGGTTCAAACAGGAAGTCATCATGATTACCGTTTAGTAGCCGCCCGATCGGATAGCATAAATTGGGGCACTTTGCTTTTAGCGTCAGAATTTCACCGACGGGATGGACCTTGGGAGCTTAATGAGGATCTAGAAAAAATAAATTTATTTTTAAAGCTAACTAGCATTAAGCAGAATGTTAATCAGAGTAGTGTTATTTCTATTTATGATGCTTCTTGGATGGGTACCGATCAAATACCGCAAAGGACTATTTTAGATGGAGGCTCTAGGTTCGGGTATGTAGATTCGGATATTGGAGGTCAAAGTCACCGCTATTCATTAGTTCATACCAGGTTTGATGATATTTTTAGTTTTAATTTTTACGCAACTCGATATGGTTTAAATCTTTATTCTAATCCTACCTATTATTTAAATGATGTTATTAGTGGCGATGAAATTGAACAAGAAGACCAGAGATTCTCCTATGGATCCTCAGGCTATAGGTTTTTAGGTAAAACTTTTTTTCCGGCAAACTGGGATATCCGTATTGGCTATGAGGTTCAGTATGACAATGTTCAAAAATTAAATTTATTTCAGACAGCATCACGCAAACGCTTAAATACACTTAAATCTGATACGGTTACTGTAGCCAGCTTTTCGATGTATATAGAGAATGAGTTGCTTGTTTCAGATATTGCAAGAATAAGGTTTGGTTATCGAATGGACCACCATAGGTTTGATATCGAATCTACCATAGTGCAGAATTCAGGCAGTCAATCCGAAATGCTCGGCCAACCTAAATTCTCAGTTGCTTATCCGTTGTCAGATGGGTTTGAGTTATATCTGGGATGGGGTAAAGGTTTTCACTCGAATGATGCAAGAGGCACAACTATCAATATAGACCCTATAAGCGAAGAGCTTGTTAGTAGCGTTAATGTATTTGCGTCAGGAAAGGGGAGTGAGATTGGCTTTAGATTTGAAAAAGATGAAAGCTTTAATATAGCAATAAATTATTTTCATCTTGATTTAGACTCTGAACTTGTTTTTGTTGGTGATGCGGGTACAACAGAGCCCACCGATGGCTCAAGGCGCTCTGGAATAGAATTTTCTTCCTTCTGGGAGTTAGCACCTGGGCTTGCAATTGATCTTTCGGGTTCCAGTACAGACGGGAAGTATACGGGTACCCCAGTAGAGCAAAGCTATATACCTGATGCACATGATTTTACTTTATCTGCAGGGATAACTAAAATTTTAAGCGAAAACAGCTCATTTACTTTTCGGTTAAGACATTTTGGTGATGCGCCATTGTTAGAGGATAACTCTATAAGAAAAGATGGTACGACACTCGTTAACTTTTCTTTAAGTATCCCGTTTTATGATGATCATCTAACCTTTGAAATACTTAACTTATTGGACGCAAAAGATAATGATATTAGTTATTACTTTGAATCAAAATTAGCTGATGAGGTATCAGGCATAGAGGATATACATTTTCACCCAGTAGAATCTAGAGCTTTTCGTTTAAGCTATAAAAGAACGTTCTAGGCTTGTTGCTCCACTTGCTTATAGGTGAAGACCTTTTCAAGTTGATGAAAAAGGAAGATAAAAGATAATGTACTTAGAAGTAGCCGAGCATCAAATACAAGCGCCTGTATATAAGTAGCGATTAAGGTGCTAGCTCCATGATCTCCAAAATAGACCATACCATTTATAGTGATATGCCACACTAGCACTGAAACTAACCCAGATAAGTAGTTGTTTTTTATGCTTGAACCAATAAAGACAAAAATACCAATAAGTAGATAAGTAATAAATGCTTCAGGGTAAAAACCCAGCATTAAGTCTGAGGCTAGCATTACTGCTAACATTAATAAAATAGCAAGAATACGACGCTGAATGTATTTATGTATGATTACTGCAATAGCAATAATAGGAGTGATATTAGCTGGGAGATTGCTGATTCGAACTATTATTAGGGTGAGTGCAACAAGCAATAAAGATATAAGAATATTTTTTTTCATCTACTGAATTATAGCCAAGACAGATTTATTTTCACTATAAATTAACCGCATAGCCAAAGTAAATTGATCTTCCTTCTGAGCCATAACCATATACGGTCTGGTATTGCTCATCAATAATGTTATTGAGGTTAATTAAATAGCGTGTTTTAGTTGTTATATTTTTATTAATTTGTATGCTGGCTAGTGTGTAATTCTTTAATCTGACTTGTTCAGAAGGGTAATTAAAGTAATTCATATCATAGGTTTTATTTGTATGTGAGAGCATGAAAACAAAGTTATGATGGAAGAAATCATCAATATTAATGCTTATTCTAGCTTTATTTTTGGGGACCCTAATAAGGGGTAAGTTATTAGAGTCTTTCGATTCAGTATGGCTAAGGTTAAAATTTATTTTAAGTTTTTCACTAACATTCCAGTTTGCATAAAGTTCCAACCCTTTTGATACGGCCTTATTATTTGATTGAGTATTGCCTAATCCATATTCCCAAAAAATTAAATTATTAATTTTCAGCGAATAAATATTTACACCAAAATTGTATCTTTCATTTTTATAGTCAAAGCCTATATCTTTAGTAGTACTTTTTTCAGGTTCCAAATTTATATTTCCGATGGGCCCATAGCCAACATCAGGTGCGTATAACTCATAATTAGAAGGAGGTCTATAACCTTGACTTAGGTTAGCTCTAAGTTTAAGTCCATCTTTGATAAGGTAACTAAAGCTTAAGCTTGGAGTGGTATTGGTGCCAAATGAAGATTGTTTTTCTACTCTAATCGATGGGGAAACATTTAGCTCAAATAAGTTAAAATTTACATTAGCAAACATTCCTAAGCTGGTTGAGTCAGCATTTAAATTATCCGAGGTGACCGCTCCCTCTGTCTCCCATATTGCTCCAATAACTATTGAATTATTAATGTTTATTAGATACTCCAATGTTGCTCGATTGCCTTGATAGTCTCCAGGGTAATTTTCATCATGGTAGATTCGATCATAGTTTGAATGAGTGAAGCGTATTATCTGGGATTGCATTTTGTCAGGACGCGAGGATAACTCAGCCATAAAGTAAGTTTGTAATTTTTCTATATGATTTCCAAATGTGTCATCAGCATCAAAATTATCATATTCAGTTATAGAATCATTTTTAATCAGTGCTGAGTTAAACCTAAAGTTATCTAAGTCATGAGATATGCCTAACCTGATGCTATTAGTTTTATGCCCATCTTTTTCAGAATTTCCATTAGCAACATCTAGTGAGGAAAAGCCCTCAGTTACAAAACGATTTAGTGACAGGGATATATGACCATTATCACCAATAGAAGTTAGCTGATAGCCAATATTAAATGTTTCATAACTTCCGTATGTTGCAAGTATTTTTTGCTGATTTGATTCGGGCTGAGTTAGTTCCGTTCTAATGTCGATTACTCCTGATATTGCATCGCTACCATACATGGATCCCATAGACCCTCTCAGTAATTCAATACGATTAATGCCAAATGACAATAAATTTGTTAAATCAGGAGAAACCTGTGCTCCAGAAGGGTCCGAAAGCTCGATACCATCGATATAAACTTTAAGATAGCGTTGGTATTGACCCCTTATACTGAGCGTTGTTTCTGAGCCTAATGATCCTGTATTTGCAAAATGGATACCAGGAAAAGATTCAAGCGTTGTCGCGATCAGAGCTGAATGGTGTTCCTGCATTTCTTCTTGAGTGAGCACCTCTACTGGAACCGTCACGTAATTAAAGATAGTTGGAAATCTTCTTGCTGAAACAATAATTTCTTCGATTTCATTTTGAGCGCTAAGCTGATGAAGAAAGGTGCAAAATAAAAGCAAAAAAATAGAAATTCTTTTTTTCAAAATGACATACACCGACAATAATGCTCTCAATTAAGTTAATACATTTATCTAGCTCAATCTACTTACCCGATAGATTCTGCGAAGGAGTTTTAGGTAGGTCTCCTGACTTCTGACATAAGAAAATACACCTTCCCGATTTCTCAGTGGCAAATGGTATTTTCAATTCAATTACAGTTGCGGGTACAGTGCTAGAATTCCACTAGCTTCCCTTAAACACCAGATTTGAGAGTATCTTAAAATTAGCTATAGATCAAACGTAAGCTTAAGAATTTGATAGTAGGCGAGATGGTAAGCTGATGCTTTTATATCGCTTTTATTTTCATAAAGCCTAGAAAGGTTAAAATGGGCCTCTGCAATGGTTACGTCAAGGTCAATAGTTTTTAGATAAGTTTCAATCGCATCATCAAATTGATTTAGATCTTCGTAAGCAACACCGGCATTGAATCGAGCAATTACATTGGTTGGCTCTAATTCAATTGCCTTTTGATACTGTAGTAACGCTGATTGAAAGTCTCCATCATTATGAAAAATACGGCCAAGATTTATTCGTGCCCTCGCATGAAAAGGGTCCTTGCTTATGATTGCTAGATAAAGCCTTTTAGCTTCAGCATATTTTTTTTCTTCATCTAATAATACTGCTCGATTAAATATATTTATTAAATCTTTAGATAATTCTAGTTTGGTAGAAGTTTGTGTGTCTTTGCTCTCAAATTGTAATAAATATTGCCCAGAATGGGCATTCCATATTCTATTAGCGCATTTAGCAAGTATTTCTTTTTTATGTTTATGAATTGTGAGAGAGCTAAGGCTCTCGCTTTCTGTTATTTGTGACTTAATTTTTTTGAGTGCAGACCAGATATAGCGGTTATTGTCTTTATTAATAACCTTGGATAGTGCCCTTAAAAAAGAAATATCTTGGAAGCTAAATTGATATCGACCATTCTCCTTTGATGGACTAATAATACCCATCCTACTTATTCTACGGATAGTCTCTGGTTCATGACCAGTAAGCTTTGCAACGTCTTCTGTTTGAAAATTACTCATAATTTTATCTTAAGCGGGAATCATTATTATACCTTATCTCATTTTGACGAACTTCATTTATCCTAATTTAAATTAATCTTTAGGGAGTTGATTATATTTGCAAAATTTGAAGTACTCAGATGGTTTATTCTGAGCTGCTCATCTATATTACTGACTATATCTAGAAGCCTTTCTTTGCATTGTGTCACACCAAATACTGCAGGATAGGTTCGCTTCCCATTTTTAATATCAGAATTATTTGGCTTACCTATTGAGTCAGTTTCATCAATAATTTCTATGAGGTCATCCCTGAGTTGGAACATTTGTCCTAATTTGATACTACAATCAATTAGCGTCTTTTTATTAGAATTAGACTCTTCGTCAAATAAAGCTGGCATAGTGATAGCGCATTCGATAAGCAATCCTGTCTTTAGACGATACATTGTCAATAAGTCACTCTCGGAAAGATCATTTTGATTATAAATATCTATTGCTTGACCGCCAACCATACCTTCAGAGCCAGCGCTACGGAGTAGTAACTCCAGCGCGTCTAGTATTAATTGCGGGTCATCAGAATCTTCGCCTATATTGACAATACATTGATAGGCTAAAGCCTGTAAGGCATCACCCGTAATAATAGCTAAACCTTCATCAAAGGCCTTATGTAATGATGGTTGGCCTCTTCTTAGGTCATCATTGTCAATGCTTGGGAGGTCATCATGCACCAGCGAATATGCATGAATTAATTCAATTGCACATGCTAGATTACTTAATATAGCACCATTAATATTTAGTATTTCTCCAGTAGCAAAAACTAATAGCGCTCTAATACGTTTGCCACCATTTTGAGTAGCATATATCATAGCTTCTTTAAGAGGTGTTGGTGTTTGCCCTCTCGATAAGATGCTTTTTGCGATGCAATTATTTATATGATTGTGTTTTTCTTCTTGCCAGACGCTGAACTCCATAATATTACTCGATAATTAACTGTTAACTATTATAATTCACTTTGCAAAGCCAGCGTACATCACAAAAAGAAATTAAGCTTCAGTATCGACTGTTGAGGCTAACTTCAAGGTCATTTTTTATTCCAATCAGAATGCTTAACGATCCGATAAGACTTGATATATGCAACGCCTATTTAATATTTAGGCTAGCAGATATTATTGAGGATCATACTGTTTCTAATAAAAGTAATCGCTCTAAGCTTTACCAATGCTTAATTGATGCGCTGGATAATCCTAGTAATGCTGTAGCCTTTAAGGCTAAATTAAATAATTCATTAGAAGGGGATACAAGCCAGGCTTATAGAGAGCTAATTGAACACACCGATTCAGTTGCTCGCGTATATGCAAAAACATCTCCTTATAATAAAAAAATTTTACGTACTCACCTGGATAGAATGATTAAAGTGATGTTGCTCTATGATAGAGATATTGGTCGTTATAGAGTATCTGATATTTCGCAATTAAAGCACTATGCTTGGGGCGTTGCTGGCAATATAGGTGAATACCTGCACGAACTTTTCTTTGCTTATGGTTATCAAAAGAGAGTTAGCCAGGAGTCTATGAATCAAGCCAGTCAAATTGGAATTGGATTACAGTTAGTAAATATCTTGATGGATACCCATTCTGATAAAACGAAAGGGTATACCTGGACTCCGCAAAGCATTAGCGATAAAGGTGTAGCTATAAAGAACAGTCAGAATACAAGTGAAGCAATGAAGCTGAATAAGTTAGCGTACGAGGCCTCTCAAGCCTTGCTTATAGGAAGTAGGTACTTGGGCCATATTAATCAACGTCAATTTAGAATAAGATTTTTTATCATATTTCCAGTAACGGTTGCCTGCTCTGTACTAGAAAAATTTGGACAGCCGAATCAATATTTTAATAAAGAGCAAATAAAGCTTCAAAGAAAAGAGATGTATATAATCATACTAATGGCTATGCTTAGATCAATCTTTAGTTTCGGTAAATACTAAATATGAATAATGTTAAAAGTATAACTGTTAAAGCTAATGCAAACTTTGCCCTTCTTAAATACTGGGGCAAGCATGATAGCTACAAAAATATACCAGAGATGCCGTCTATTTCATTGACGGTATCCGATCTTACCTCTACGGTGACTATAGGTGCACATTCCAAAGAAAGAGAATACTATCTTAATGAAAAAAAGATTGATAAAAGTACAAATGATAAATGGCAAAAAGTTATTACTCAATTTTCTAATGTGTCTTCTGTAAATAAGAATATCTTTATTAATGCAGATAATAATTTTTTAACTGCATCTGGTTTAGCGTCATCCGCATCTGGTATTGCTGCTTTAACTGGAGCCCTCAACAAATATTTTAAGACTGATTTTGACCATCAAGATTTAAGCAGAATTGCCCGAATTGGATCGGCATCAGCGGCTAGATCTATATATGGAGGGTTTGTGGAGCTGAGGAATCAAAAATCTGGTGATTATATAGATAGTTATGCAAAGCAAATTGCAAGTGTTAATCACTGGCCACTTTCAGTGCTTGTTTGCTTAACGTCACATCGAAAAAAGAAAATAAGCTCTACTGATGGGATGATGAAATCAAAAGAAACATCAATCATCTATGATGATTGGGTTGATCTCTCAAATAAAATTATTGATGAAGGAAGACAGGCTATCTTAAATAGAGATTTTCTAAAATTAGCTGAGCTATCTGAATTAAGCTGTCTTTTTATGCATGCGGTAATGATGACCACAATACCAAGCTTGGTTTATTGGAATAAAAAAACTATAGAGTGTATTGAATGCATTAAAGAATTAAGGGGTTTAGGGATACCAATATTTTATACAGTTGATGCTGGCCCACATGTTAAAGCAATTTGTGAGCCTGCATATTCAGATATTGCTTTAAGTGCGCTTTCATCAGTAATTGGTGATGAAAACATTTTAATGTCTAGCGTCGGCGAAGGATTGATTTATAAACAATAATATTTATACAAGCGCCCCAGGAAAGATCTTTGTCTTAGGAGAGTTTTCTGTTTTATTTGGAGGTCCAGCTTTAATTTGCTCAGTAAATAGATTTACTAAAGTAAGCATTGAAGAACTTCCGATAGGCAAAGAGAGTAAGCTGATCTTACATTACCAAAACCATATAGATGAAATACCTTTTGCAAACCTTGAAAAAGAATCAAATATTCTTTCGATTTCGAGCTTAGTGTCTAAATATCTGTCTAACATAGATAGGAGCTTGCAAGTTAAAATTGATAGTCAGGCATTATATGATGATGATAAAAAAATAGGGCTTGGCTCAAGCGCAAGTGTGACTGTCGCACTTTTAGAAGGTATAGATCGTTATCTAGGTAAAAAAAAATCAATTAGAGAGAAAATAAGTAGCGCTATTAATATTCATAATAATATTCAAAATGCTAATGGAAGTGGTGGTGATATTACAGTTAGCTATTTAGGTGGTTGGATTGAATACACAAAAGAAGATTTAGGCAGAGCATTGCCGCAAGTAAAAGCTAATAGCTTTCATTACTTATTGATATCAACGTTAGAACCCATGAATACTGCCTCTAGTATCCATGAATTTAATCGATGGAAAAAGGGTGCAGGATCTACAGCAAGTCAATTAATTGTAGATATGAATGAGGTTACTCAACAGGGTATTTTGGCGACGAAATTAAGTGATTGGGATTTACTTAGCCAATCTATTCATGATTTTTCATCATGCCTTAAAAGGCTTCAAAGTCAATCAGGAATTCAAATTTATAGCACCAGACACAATAAAATTTCTGCTATCGCTAATAGGTACGGACTATCCTATAAACCTTGTGGTGCGGGCGGCGATCTAGGTTTTCTTTTTTCGAAAGAGCCTATTGATAGAGAGATATGCCAGGAGATTATGCCCTATGGAAAAGTGTTAGAATTAGAATTGATGGCTCTAGGAGCTATAGATCAGTAGCATGAAAGAAAAGCATATATCTAAATTTTATGAAATGTCGATTAAGCAAAGACTTGAGGCTTTAGTTGGCCAAGAATTTTTAGCTTCCGAAGAGGTAGATTTGCTTACGCATTCACTTCATACCATTGGTGAAGATAGTGTAGATAAAATGATAGAGAATGTCATTGGTACCATGAGTTTGCCTATGGGCTTAGCTATGCACCTAAGGGTTAATCATAAGCCTTATTTTTTACCAATGGTGATTGAAGAGCCTTCCGTAGTAGCCGCACAAAGTAGTGCTTCTAAACTGATATCACAAGCAGGTGGCTTTCATGCGGCACTTACTGAATCTTTTGCAATTGGTCAAATTCACCTTACTGGGTACAGCTCATTGAAGGAATCAATCAAACTACTCGAAAAAAATGAACAAGCCATTCTTGATCATGCTAATAGCTTTCATCCTAAGATGTTGGCTAGGGGGGGTGGAGCAAAAAAGATTGAATTGTTGCATCTTAAGGGACAAGAAGGTCTAGATATTATTAGGTTGCATTTATTGGTAGATACAAAAGATGCAATGGGTGCAAATCTTGTCAACAGTATGTGTGAGGGGATTGCTCCATTACTTGAAGAGTTATTAGAAGCAAAGGTAGCACTAAGGATTATCTCAAATTATAACGAGCATTCAGTGGTTCATTGTAGTTGTATCATCTTAAAGGACCTACTAGCCGCAAGCGTGAATACTTCTGATGAAGTTATTAATGGGATTGTGCAGGCTTCAAATATTGCTGACTGCGATCCTTATAGAGCAGTAACACATAATAAAGGCGTGATGAATGGAATTGATTCTATTGCCATTGCTACTGCAAATGATTGGCGTGCCATAGAGGCTGGTGCTCATGCTTATGCAAGTAGAACGGGCACTTATCGTCCACTTGCTATATGGGAAAGAAATGAAGATGGTAATTTAGTTGGGAAGATCTCTATTCCTTTAAAAGTAGGGATAGCTGGGGCACAACAAAAAAATAATCCTTTAGCTCAACTCTCATTGAAACTGTTAGATGTTAAAAATGCAGATGAGTTAGCTTTAGTTATGGCGGCAGCTGGCTTGGCGCAGAATTTTGCTGCATTAAAAGCCTTAGTTACAGACGGAATTCAATCTGGACATATGAGTTTACATGCAAGAAGCATTGTTTCGTCCATTAATCCACCTAAGGAACTTTATAATGAAGTATTGGATGAGTTGATTGCAAGCGGTGAGATAAAAACATGGAAAGCCGAGCAAATCTTAAGTAAAAAATCAGAACATTATAGTCAGATGATTGCTTCAAAACATTACGATAGTTATGTTCATGGAAAAATTATATTAACCGGCGAACATTCAGTTGTTCATTATAAGCATGCCATTGCAATGCCTGTCCCAATTAAGTTATCGACAAATATTACATCGAGTCAGGATGAGATAAGAATAGTGATACCACAATGGAACGTAAATTATCAGATTAAAAGAGCTAGCGCTAATGCGAACAGAGAGTCCATGGAGTCTGCAGCCTTTGATATTCTAAAGGCGCTTAATCTTCAACAAGAATCAATTAATATCGAGGTGCTCACGGATCTTCCTAGAGGAGGTGGCCTGGGAAGCTCAGCTGCGTTATCTTTGTCTATAATTAATGCCTTAGATGATTTTTTTCAGTTAGGACTTACTTTAGATAAAAAAAATAGCCTCGCCTATGAATCAGAGAAAAAAGCGCATGGCAATCCTAGTGGCGTAGATAATACGGTTATTGCGCATAATATGCCTATTCTTTATAGAAAAGGAGACCCTGGATTAATTGAAACCTTTGGCTTTGATTATGATTTTTATTTTGTTGTGGTTTTGACTAAAAAAGGAGAATTTACAGCCAAAACAGTTCAGTCAGTTGGAGAGCGGAGTACCCAGCAGCCTCAACTCTATGAAAATCTTTTTGATCATATGGATCAATTAACTTTATCCGCATTCAAAGCAATTACGTTAGGAGATACTAAAACCTTGGGAAATATTATGGATATTAATCAAGGCATCCTTAATGCTATAGGAGTATCTTCACCTACTATTGAGGGGTTATTAGAAGAAGGAAGATCAAGAGGTGCGTTGGGAGGTAAGTTGTCAGGTTCTGGTGGTGGGGGAGCGACTATTTTTTTATCTCCAGATGAAAGGCACGCTAAAAACTTATCTATGTATTTTAAAGAAAAAGGACTTTACTCTTTTTATTTTAATCCTAAGCTATCGTTAGATTATGACTAAAATGGAAGATGATTTAATCCTAGTAAATGCTTCTGATGATGTAATTGGTAAGGCTGAAAAAAAATCGTGCCATATTGGTGATGGCATATTACACCGAGCCTTTTCTATTTTTATAATTAATTCATCTGATGAGGTGCTCATTCACAAAAGAAGTCATCATAAGATGCTTTGGCCTGGATTTTGGTCGAATTCCTGTTGCTCGCATCCTCGTTACGGAGAGTCTCTTGAAGATGCTGTTCATCGAAGATTAATGGAGGAGCTTAGCATTCGAAGTGAGCTAAGTTTTTTATATAGTTTTACGTATCAAGCTAAATATTTAGATATAGGATCTGAAAATGAACTTTGTCACGTTTATGCTGGTCGTTCTGATGATATCTCATACCCAAAATCATCTGAAATTGTTGATATCAAGTACGTTCACTACCAAAGTCTCACTGAAGAGATAAATAATTTTCCAGATCAGTTTACACCTTGGTTCAAGCTAGAATGGAATCAAATAATTAAGAATTATGCGAATAAATTAAGCTTAGTCTCATCGTAAAAAATTATAACTCGCTATGTCTTTATCTGTATAAGCTTCGGCACATTCATTACCAAAGATATTGATTTTAAAACCTTTTTTAGGTGGGCGAAAATCTAGGTTGTATTTAAGTTCATGTAACTTTACATACTCCTCTTCCTTAAGGTTTTTAAATTGATCAAGACTAGAAGAGAAATTTATTTTATCTGCATTGTGAGCCCAACTTTTAGAGACTCTCATAGGTAAGATGTCTGCTGCATTTCCGCTTCCATAGCCTACAGCAAGCCAATTTTCGTTAGCGATATCTAATTGCTTTCTTTGTGATTCCTCTAGAGCCGAGGCAATACAAGCAAAAACGGATCCTGAATAAATATTTCCAATTTCATTTAAAGCATTATTGCTTGACCATAACTTATTTTTTATGAAATTTTTTAAGTTACCATTTCTTAAAAAACTTATTAGTTTATTGGTTATGGGCTGTATATTATTGTTGATGCTTTTCTCTAAAATTAACCGAAAGAAATCAATACTTGTTGATTGTTCTTTTATTAATTCATTAAAGTCTAATCCAGCTAGATTGCATTGATTTTCTAGTTCTCTAGAATCTGATAAAATTGATAATAGATAGATGTAAGTTAGTGCATTTTCAGGCATACGCTTAAATGGCCTATGAAAAAAGAATTTATCTGTCTCTAAAAGAATTTGGTTTTTATTTATTGAATTTTTTTCTTCATAAATATTTATGGCTTCTTTAACCTCATCAAGATAACAAAGTGATGAGAACTTGCCATTTACTTGAGCTAGATCAGTATCAACTCTTAATGCAACTTGTGATTTTAGTGGTTTTCTAAAGTCAATATGGCGGTATGCAGAGCTGGATACACCGTTGCTTATATTAATATCAAGTAGCTTAGGATTTTTTTCAATGAGAACTGCAATAGCACCAGAGCCCTGCGTAGCTTCTCCTGAGGAACCGATGGCATATTTTGCTATATCAGAGGCAACTATGATTGCACATTTCTCTTTACCCTCACTCAATAAATATCTTAATCCACCTTTAAGTGCATACATACCGGCAAGGCAAGCGTGTTTATATTCAGGAACTTCACATGCCCTGTTAATTTCTTTATAACCTGATTTTTTAAGGGCATCATTAAGTAAGCCTTTTATAATTATGGTACCCAACGCATTATCAAGGCTTGACTCAGTTCCTAGTCCAATGAATCCAATTTTATCTGTGTCAATGTTATAAGATTCTATTAGTTTTAGGCAGGCATTTGCTGCGAGTGTATAGACATCTTCTGATGGGCTAGGAAGACGAAAGCCGGTACCAACCACAGACTCAATTTTTTCATAGGGCTGGCTGTTCCATGTCGACCATTCGTTTAGATCAACCCTATTAGAGGGGAAGTAGGAAGACATACCACTAATTCCGTAGATATTTGATTTCATGATTAATTTTTAATAATTTAGGAAAATATTCTGATGTAATTCAAGGTTATGTATTCTAACAATATCAACGCCTTTATCAATGAGTTTTTTTGAGATATTAACCGTCTCAAGATCTCTTAATGACATATCAGCGCCGCATGTTTCAGCCATAAATGACTTTCTAGAGTGACCTACCATTAAGAGGCATTCTAGATCCATAAAGCGGTCTATATTTTCAATAAGTAGTAAGGATTGTTTCGCTGTTTTGCCAAAACCAATACCTAGATCAAGTATTAGCTTACTATTTTTAACGCCATATTGCTCTAGCTCTGATATGCGGTTACTGAACCAACCATATAGATAGTCAGTAACATTAATATCATCATTAATGGTGATATTTTTATCTGCGGGAATAGATAAGCTATGCATGAGAATCCATTTACAGCTAGAGTCCAGAATAAGATTAATCATATTAGGATCGGTTAGACCGGATACGTCATTAATAATATCTATACCGGCAATGATTGCTCTTTTTGCTGTTGCTGAATGATAGGTATCTAAACTAATTTTTGGCATCAACAGAAATTCTTCTTTTAGGGTGTTTATAATTTCAAATATTGGCGCTAAGCGATTCCACTCATCCTTATCCGACAGAACCGTGGCACCTGGTCGTGTTGATTCTGCACCAATATCAATAATGTGGGCACCTTGGTTGATGAGCTCCTTGATCCTAAGGTAAAGCATCTCTTGGCTTGGATACAAGCCACCGTCTGAGAATGAATCTGGAGTAACGTTTAAGATCACCATCCATATTGGAAGCTTTTCTCTTAGGTCCCTATTTACTTTTAGCATGCTATTGCTGTTAGTGCTTCCTGGTATCCTGCAGTCAGGTGATAGCCAGCTTAATGGCCGCAACACAAAGCTTCTTTGATCCATTAGTGGGTGAGGCAATACTAGATTTAAGTCTTTGCTATTGACTACCTCCCGATCATAAAGTAAAAAATCTATATCAATTATCCGTGGCGACCACTTTTCTCTAACAAGACGACCTGACTCAAGCTCTATCTTTTGGATTAATCTCCACGTGTCTTCTAGATTTTTATTCGAATAACATTCTACGGCACAATTGAGGTATGGCTTATTCCATGATTTTGGTGCTTTATTTGGCAGGTGGGGTGGAGTTTTAAAAACGGGTGAGACGGTGAGGGAGTCAAACTCCTTGCTTAGCAAATCTACTGCAGCTGCAATATTTTTGTTAGTGTCACCTAAATTACTCCCAAGGCCCAAATAAATTTTATGCCTCACTTTTAATGGTTATGATCAAAATTGATACCGAAAAAAACATTCCTTGCAGGGGCGGGTTCAAAAAAACGACCCCCATAAGCATTGATTTTGACATTTTGGCTATACTTTTCATTTAATAGGTTGTAGATACCTACAAAAGGTTCGATTTGCCAGTTACCATAAGAAAAGGATTTGGTAGCGACTAGATTGGACTGTATGTAGCCTGGATTTTTATTTGAATTACTATTATTTGTATATTGGTCGCTGACACTTAATGCATCAAATGTGATTTGAGCACCAAGTACGTCACGATGTGTAATTTCAAAGAAGGTTACCTTATCTGGAAGACCAGGAATATAGTTATCATTAAAGTTTCCAAACTCTTTAAATTTATATTCACTATTGGTATGCGTCAAAGTCATTGAAAGATTTTGGTGGATTGGTATTTTAAATGATAGCTCTAATCCTTTTCTATAGGATGAACCTGAGTTTTCATAAAAATTTCTCCCAGGCATGCTGTCTAGTTCAAATGGTATCAGTTCATTCTTTACATCAATATCAAAATAAGCTGCATCTATTTCGATGCCGACAGTACCCTTATATCTAATGCCAACCTCTTTGCTTACAGCATCTTGAGCATTTAATGAGTTATTAAAGCCACCGCCCATAGGATTTGCAAGCTCAGCTGTAGTGGGAGTTTCAAAGGAAGTTGATCGATTCAAATAAATAAAGGTTTGATCATTGAGCTTATGATTGAAGGCAATAAGTGGGCTGGTATCCTCAAAGATTAACTTGCCTGATTCATCGCCATATAGATCGGTAACCAAATAGTCACTTACTTCAAAATTAACTTCATCCCTTCGAATACCGATTGTTAACCTAGAGGCCTCAGAAAGTAAAAGTTCAGTCTGTGCATACATTCCAAAACTTTTAACGGACCCTAGCTGATCTAAAGTTGCCGCCCCTTTAATTCCGTTATTGTTATTCCAGCTTTGACGATAGTCATCCAGATCATCTAAATCAAAGCCTATTACATGATTAATATTAAGATTAAGTATATTGCCAGAATAATTAATATTGGCACCCACCCCATTAAACGATCTATCAATCTCAAAGTACCCACTCGATAAAAGTGGGAGTCTAGCTTCAAAGGAGCGATCGACTGTGTAGCCACGTAAGTTAAGCGATAATTGGTCATTAATTTGGTGCTCTAGGGAGGTGCCAATTCTTGCTTGGTCATATGACTCACCGGCATTATAAGTTAAATTATTACTGTATGCAGCACGCCGGTTGTTTTGGACTTGTGTTGCATTTAACCCGCCGGGATCATTTGAGATCGGTTGGGAGGTAAGATGAAAGGATGAGGTTAAGTTAGTTCTATCTGATAAGTTTGAGGCAACTTTTAATGATAATTGTCTATTTTGATGATTGCTGTGCTCTCTGTAGCCCTCTAGTTTTTTTTCGGATAAGGAAAAAAATACATTGTTATCGCTAAGGGAGAAGGCTTTTTTCGCTTGCACTAGGCTATAACCATAACTGCCAGAAGATATGCTCATTCTAGTGAATGGAGTACCAAAACTCTCACTGGTAATATTGATTACGCCTCCAGAAGCATTTCCATATAGGGAAGAGCTAGGCCCTCTAATCACCTCAATGCTAGAGACACTAGAAAGGTCAATATTATCTACCTGTCCTTGGCCATCAGGAAGAGTTTCAGGAATACCGTCAACGATGATTTTAACACCCCTTATTCCAAAGTTAGATCGAGCACCAAAACCCCTAATAGATAACCTAAGATCTCCTGAAAAGTTATATCTATTTTGCATGAAGAGTCCTGGCACTCGGCTCAAGCTCTCATCTATACCAAGGTTTTGCTTGCCATTTTGTAATACATCGCTTCCAATTACTGAAACAGAAATAGGGGCACTCTCTAAAACACGATCAATTCTAAGAGCAGTGACTGTCACTTCCTCAATAGCTTCTTGAGATAATCCAATTTGACCTAAAAGCATTAGAGGTATGATCTTAAAGATTAATTTATGCACCTGAATCAAGACCTTGTTTAATTGTGAATAGTATGAAATTTGTGTGAGCTCTAGTTGAGCCATCACCGCTTCGCTTCCCGGATAACAGCCCCTCTAATCTTTGGAGTTCAGTTAGAATAGCTGCACGTGCTTGGTAATCAGTCTCTTGTGAGTCATTTAAAAGATAAATAAGGTTATCGATATAGAAAGCTTGAAGGCTTTGTCTCACCAAGTTTACGCTTGAGCTGATATCACCTTCAAAAATAGCATCAGTTAAATCAGTCATGACCTCGTTAATAGGGTAGGTGTTTCCATACTGCATAGAGTCAGATATTCTAGTCATTACCGTCGGGTTTAATATATTTGCTATTACTCCTCTTTGAATATCTAGTAACCACTCTCTGATTTTTGGATCTTCAGTGGATCCATATAAATTCCAAAGCCTTCGATCAGAGAGAAGATATTCGTATATTGACTCATTAAATAAGAGAGCATCAGGAGAAAATACTTTATTTCTTAGGCTGTCCATTGCTCTTTTTTGATCATTGTATGGTGTAGGCACTAAGGGTGAATCTAGCAAATTATCGCCATAGCTAGACCGATGAATTTCAACACCACCGATATACTTAGCGATGACGTTTGCAGATCGTGAAAACTGAGCAAGCAGGATGGTATAGGCATCTTTAATTTCATGATAACTTTCCCCTTCAGCTAGAAATTTTTCTAAGATTTCATCTGAGGCCTTAGCAATAATATCTATACGATCATTGGCATAAGTTATCGGGTCATTGCTCATGTCATACCATTGTATTCTTGGATCAGAACCCCACCCAGGTGCCCTCATATTATGATCATCGGTTCCAAATAGGAGATATGGATTATTTGATAGGTTTGCAATGTCATCTAGTCGTCTTTCTTCGTCAGCTGAATTTTCATCTGAATCAGAATATGCATATTCTATGACCCAATTATCATATGGGCCAACCGCAGTATTAAAGTATTGTTCGTTGTTTCTATCAGGAGAAATATGGATATCTGTATAGTCCATTACGGAAGAATAAAGAATTCCATTTTCAGTCGTGTTGTTATTGTAAGATTCTTCTGGGCTTAATAGAAATGTCCCACCAAAGTTATGCGCGAGACCCAATGTGTGGCCTACTTCATGCATGACCAGGTCTATTAAAAATTGTTCGAGTACAGCTTGTTCGCCATCGTTATTGATACGAAGATCTTGTTGTAACATTCGACCGAATCCAAGGCTTATCTGCTTATCAAATGCGTATGAACAGTATTCTTGCTGGAAGTCTCTGTAGGTGCTTCCATCAAGATTATCAAGCACGCGTTGAAATTGAACACGCCGAAGCGTACCAGCAAACTCAAGCATGATATCAGCGGCAATGATCTCTCCTGTTCTTGGGTTAGTTAAGCTAGGACCGTAGCCAGAAAAAATTGGATTTGGTGAGGATGACCAGCTTAATACATTATATCTAATATCACCGGCATCCCATTCAGCATCGTCAGGCTGTACTTTGATCTGAATAGCATTTTTATAGCCAACTTTTTCAAAGGCAGTATTCCATGCTAGAACGCCTTGAGCTACAGCGTCTCGAAACTCATAAGGCGTCGTATTTTCTATCCACCAGACTATAGGTTCGACGGGCTCCGATAGTTCAGCCTCAGGGTTTATTTTTTCAAGACGCCAACGGGAAACAAGATCCCTGTAGGGTGTTGCATCATCCTGTGTTAGGTCAGTAATTTCATTAGCAAAAAAGCCCAGTCGGTAATCTGTCAAACGTGGTCTATAATTTTCATCAGGCATTTGAATGAGGCTGTGCTGTATGTAAATACTGACATAGCGATCATCTGTAATTTCTTGACCGCCATAGACTCTAGGGACTGGATTATCGAAAGTAAACTCTAATCGAATATCAGTATTCTCAGGATAGTTAGCAATTGATGTAATTTTTGATTTACTTTGACTTAATCCACCTAGACTAAAGCCATCATCATCAGGGGTATAGCTTAATTGAGCTAGTGCCTCTGATTTAAATAGATTTGTCGCATCAATAAGTATCCTGCCTTGCTCTTCATCATGATGAACAATAAAGCTACTAGACAAAATCGCATCCCCAATATTTGCGTTATCTGCACGTGATAAGGGGCTTTCTGGATTAAAATAAAAACTTGGATTTTTAAATATAAATTCTATGTTGTCATAGATTTTTCTTATAGTAAGTATTTTTTCAGAGCCGTAGCCGCCTCGAGTAAAGGGCGTATCTGCAAGTCCGTTCACATCATAATTAAAGTAAATAAATTCATGACCTAGTTGTGACTCATTAATTAGCATCATGACCTCACCGGTCTCCTCATCTTGATAAAGAGTAAATAACCCTTCGTGAATCAGTAGATCTTCAGTAATACTCTCGAAAGTCTCTTCTGGTTCCTCAGGCTCCTCAGGGCCCGTCTCTCCTTCTGCCGTTTCAGACTCTTCTGTGATTTCTTGTTGGGGTGGATTATCATGTGCTAGTAAGTTATTTAGTGAAAATAAAAATAAAGCATGGATAACTAATTTTAGGGTAAGAATCATTAGCTTATTCCTCTAGTATGGATTTCTATTATAAGTAATCAGACATGTTATTATTATAGTGATTTTAAACTACTATGGCATCACATTAGCATGACTTACTTTGTTGATATCTTTCAAGTCATTTTAGTTGATTTAGTTTTGGCTGGCGACAATGCAATTATTATTGCTCTTGTTGTATCAGGGTTGCCAAAAAGTGATCGTGGGCGCGTCCTTCTTTACGGAATTATTTTAGCCACCGTACTTAGAATAGTTTTCGCAATTTTCACTGTTTATCTGCTTCAGATTCCCGGGGTTATGCTATTTGGTGGTTTTCTCCTTCTTTGGGTATGCATTAATCTTGGCCGTGAAATTTTTTCACACCATAAAATTAAGGCTGATGAAGATAAATCTCAAGATATGACCAGTAATGAAAAGCCTAAGACAACTCGACAGGCTGTAATGCAAATTATCCTAGCAGATGTTTCAATGTCACTAGATAATGTACTAGCCGTTGCAGGTATAGCCAGAGAGAATATGACCGTGCTGGTTATAGGTTTAGTGTTATCTATTGCATTTATGGGGTTAGCGGCTCAAGCAATTTCTAAAATCTTAGAACGCCATATGTGGATAGCCTGGTTTGGTATTGCGGTTATATTTTATGTAGCTGTATTAATGATTTGGGATGGCTTTTTACAGTGGTAAATTGTTTTATTAATGGCTAAAAGTCAACCAAAGATACTTGTTTATACTGCAACAGATGTCTCGTCAGAAAGTTATCGTTACCTGGAGTCTCTCGGCTGTCAGCTGGTTTTTTTAGATAATGACCTCACTGTAGCTAGCCTTTATCAGAGGCTGATTGATGAGCGTGGTGAGACGGTCGCGTTACTAGGCAATACCATCAAATCTAATAAAATATCAGAAGACTTTTTTAAATTGTTTAAAGACTTAAGGGTCATCTCAAAGTATACGATCGGCACAGACGATATTGATTTAGATTCAGCGAATCGTTATGGAATTATTGTCACTAATTCACCTGTTGAGGCTAGCTGGGGCGGGGTAGCAGAAAGTGTTGTCGCTATGATGCTCTCATTGCTTAAGAAAAATATTTCTAAGCATATGTCCGTACTAGAGGGAAGATGGCGGGATAGTAAGTTGGCTGGTCGATATCTAGGTGCTAGAGATGATGGCTTTGATGGTATTACGCTAGGAATTATTGGCCTTGGGAGGGTCGGTTCTAGGTTGGCACATTTACTGTCTACATGGAATTTTACTATATTAGCCTGCGACCCCTATGTTACTGAAGCGCATTCCACAAGTTTAGGCGTAGAAAAAGTAAGCCTTCAAGAACTATTAAAAAGATCCGATGTGGTTAGCTTAAATTGCTCCTTAACTTCAGAGACGCATCATATCTTAAATAATGAGACGTTGGGCATAATAAAAAAAGGTGCAGTTGTAATTAATTCAGCCAGAGGTCAGCTTATCGACGAGTTAGCATTATGCAAAAGTATTAAGTTTGGCGCTGTATCTCAATTTGCCGCTGATGTATTTAGTGAGGAGCCACTCCCAATGACCTCCCCCCTTCGTCAGTTTAGTTCGGATCAGGTATTGTTCTCGCCCCATATGGCTGCAGCTAATTTTCCCGGAACTCTTGGTGCCGCAATCCCTATTGCTACTGATGCTGTGGTCGACGCCCTAAAAGGGGTATTACCAAGTAATATAGTCAATGATAAGGCAAGTGATTTATGGCAAAAGCGCTTTAAAGGAAAATCACTAATTTAGTTTATTTATGATCGCACGCTTTATCAATTATCTTAAATCTCCCTCCGGATTCTTGGTTGGCTGGCTGGCATATGATTTTGCTAACTCACCTTTTACAACAATAATTATTACGTTTATTTATGCTACCTTTTATGTCGAAGTGGTTGTTGGTGACACTATCCTTGGTACTCAAATGTGGTCATGGGTTATTGGAGGCTCGTCGATTGTTATTGCTATTCTTGCTCCAATTATTGGTCGAAGCGCTGATCGCCATAACAACCCTGTTAGTTGGCTCTGCTTAACAAGCGTGAGCTGCGCTCTATTATGCTTTGTGCTTTATTTTTTTAATGAAGGTCAGTATTTATGGGCAGGTATTGTTGTGGGCGCTGCAAATATTGCCTTTGAGCTTTCTTGTGCTATCTACAACGCTTTGATAATTAATACGCCTAATAGAGAAAAGCTTGGGCAGATATCAGCATTTGGCTGGGCGTCAGGATGGACCGGTGGCCTTTTGGCCTTAACAATTGCTCTTATTTTTTTTGTATTTCCTGAGCAACCAATATTTGGCTTGGATAAGGCTGCTAATGAGCATATTAGAAGTCTTAGCTTGTTGGTTGGTCTTTGGTACCTTGTTTTTATGTTACCTACTTTAATTCATTTTTCTAGCAAGCAAAATAATAAAAGGAAGTTACCCCAAGTAAGCGCGGCTAGACTTTCATTAAAAGAGTTAATTAAAAGGTTTCCTAACTTATGGAAATTTTTTCTAGCACGACTTTTCTATAATGATGGTCTGGTGACCGTGTTTTCTTTCGGCGGTATATACGCGATGGGTACTTTTAATTTTTCATTCACGGAAGTCCTTATCTTCGGTATTGTTTTAAATATTTCAGCGTTATTAGGTAGTCTGGCCCTGTCCAAGTTAGATGATAATATAGGCAGTAAAAAAGCTATAATGCTTACCTTAGTTGGACTGATGATTTCCATAGTGTTGGCAATATTAGCTCCAAATAACACTATTTTTTGGTTAGCGGGAGTGTTGACTGGATTCTTTTGCGGCCCCAATCAATGTATGAGTAGAGCCTTTGTAGTAAAGTTAAGTGATCCTGCAGTGATTAATGAAACCTTTGGCTGGTTTGCTTTTATTGGTAAGTCAACAAGCTTTTTTGGTCCATTTATTGTGGGTTTGACAACTGTTTTATTTTCCTCTCAGAGAATAGGGCTAATAGTTATATTTGTACTTTATCTATTGGGGCTTCTGCTCCTTTCAAAAGTAGATGATATAGAATATTGAGTTAAGGGAGTCTCTATGGATAAAAAGTTATTATTTATATTTCCGGGACAAGGTTGTCAGTATCTTGGTATGGGTAAAGATCTTTTTCAGAAATATAAAAGCGTTCAGGATTTGTATGCATTAGCTTCTGATGTGCTTGGCTACGATATTGCAAAGCTATCTTTTGAGGGGCCAGAAGATCAAATTCATTTGACTAAATATACGCAACCAGCATTAGTCACGCATCAGCTGGCTTGTTATTATGCGCTTTGCGAAGAGTCGGGCAAGAGTATATTACCTGAAATGGCTTCAGGTCATAGCCTAGGAGAATACACCGCCCTTACAGTTGCAGGAGCGCTAACTGCTGAAGAATCTATACGACTTGTTGCTCAAAGAGGTGAGTTGATGTCACGATTGGGCCAGGGTGCTATGCTAGCCACAACCTTAACGCTTTCTGATGCTGAAGAAATTGCGAGCAATTCTTATTGTTCTATTGCAGGTATAAATCTTCCAGATCAAACAGTTTTGGCGGGGAAAGAGCATGATCTTGAGCAGGCAGTTAGCTTAATCAATGATAGGTTTCCAAAAAAAAGGGCTATCCCTCTAAAGACTGAAGGGGCATTTCATTCTTATTTAATGATGGAGGCTGCAATTGAGTTTAATGAGCACTTAGGCAGCACAAGTTTTTTGATACCAAGTTTTCCTGTATTGTCTAATTACAACGGAAAACCTCATGGTAATGATGCCCAATCAATACGTTCAAAGCTTTTCTTTCAGTTGTTCTCTCCGGTTCAGTGGGTTGAATGTATGACTTATGCGTTTGATAAAAGCATTCATGATATTTATGAATTTGGTGGTGGTATTGGGAGTGGAATTGAGCCTAGTGAGAAAAAACCAAACTTAAAGGGAATGATCAAGAAATTTTCAATATACCTAAAGCAAGAAATTAGTTATTCTGGAATTATTAACTTAGAGTCTGTTATGGCTGCTGCTGGCCAATTTAAAGATTAGCAGATTTTATTATGTTGTTTTATTGATAAAAGGGGTAATCATTTATGAAGGACAATAAAAATATATTTAACCCCTTAATTGGGGTGGCAGCGTTTGTGGTTGTCATTTTAGGAATGCAGGCAGCATCTTCTATCTTGATTCCTTTTATCTTTGCTATCTTTTTGGCAGTTATTGTTTGGCCTTTAATGAAATGGCTGGTATCCAAAGGAGTGCCAAATGGCCTCTCTATTGCGATGGTCATATTATCAATTGTCGGGTTTTTAGTAATTTTAGCAGCTTCAGTTGGCGGCTCTATAAGTGAATTTTCTGAACGTCTACCTTTCTATGAAAGCCAATTGCGAAACAGTCTTGCATCACTGTTTGATCAAACTGGACAGGAAGATTATTTAGCATTGCTTAATCAGCAGATTGCTTCTCTTTCTCCGCTGGCATTAATAGGTAATTTTTTATCGCAAATACAAAGTTTTTTTTCTAATTTCATTTTAATAATTTTTGCTATTATCTTTCTTTTATTAGAAGCCTCTTCCATGCCAAAAAAAATTGGCATTATATTTTCAGTGTCTGATGCTGATCCGAGTTATTTAAATGCGTTTACCTATGGCGTACAAAGATACTTAGGAATTAAAACTGTTGTAAGTATCTTTACCGGAATTATTGTAAGTATTTTTACTTATTTAGTTGGGCTAGATTTTCCAATGTTATGGGGCCTAACAGCGTTTATGCTGAATTATGTACCAACCATTGGTTCGCTGATAGCGGCTGTACCAGCTGTTGCATTAGCATTGATACAGCTAGGTGGTAGCCAAGCTATTGTTGTTGCAGTTGGCTACTTTATTATTAACTTTGCAATTGGTGGGATCTTAGAGCCTAGAGTTATGGGTAAGGGTCTGGGGCTTTCTACACTGGTTGTTTTTCTTTCTTTAGTTTTTTGGGGATGGGTTTTCGGACCTGTTGGGATGTTATTGTCTGTTCCTTTAACTATGACAGCTAAGATTGCCTGTGGTTTTAGTGACAAAACAAGATCCATTGCAATATTGCTAAGCGATGCAGCCGACATTAAAAATAATAATAATTGATAGATCCTTAGGTTGGGTAGCGAATATTGTCAACTAGTTCTTGTATTTCTTTTGGCGGGGATTTAGTTAATTTTGAAACCGTTAATGCAACAAGAATATTAAGTATCATTCCAACTATCCCAATTCCCTCAGGCGAAATACCAAACAACCAATTTTCTGGTGTATCCATAGCAAAAGGTGTGCCTGCCCATTGTAAAAAAAGACCCTTAAAATATTCAATATAGCCATAAGTGAATATTAAACCAGTTAACATACCAGCAATAACCCCCTCTTTATTGACCCATTTTGTAAATATTCCAAGTATAAGTGCTGGAAATAGTGATGCTGCAGCAAGACCAAATGCAAATGCAACTACTTGTGCTACAAAGGCCGGAGGATAATAACCAAGTAGACCAGCTATTACAATGGCAACAGCCGCAGAAACTCTCCCGGCAAATAATTCCTGTTTTTCAGTAATGTTTGGTGTAAACACACCCTTAAGTAAATCATGTGAAATGGATGAGGATATGACCAGCAAGAGTCCTGCAGCAGTTGAGAGCGCTGCGGCCACTCCACCAGCTGCCATCAATGCAATCACCCATGAGGGCAAGTTCGAGATTTCAGGGTTCGCTAATACCATAATGTCACGATCAATGACTAGTTCATTACCTTCCCAGCCATAAGCGTTTGCTTCATCTTGAAATTCTAAATTTTGATCATTGTAGTATTGAATCCGACCATCTTGGTTCTTATCTTCGAATTCAATTAATCTTGTTGTCTCCCAAGTTCGCATCCAATCAGGTCTTTCCTCATAAAGTAAATTACCCTCAGTTGTTCCAACCTCTCCGATTTGAACTGTTTGCGTTAGATTAAGTCGAGCCATAGCACCAATTGCTGGAGCCGTTAAATATAAAATACTAATAAAAAGAAGGGCCCATCCAGCTGAGTATCTTGCATCTTTAACTTTCGGTACGGTAAAAAAGCGGACAATCACATGTGGCAACCCAGCAGTGCCAATCATGAGTGCCGCTGTGATACAAAACATATCAAGCGTGGACCGTCCACTTCGCGTGTACTCATCGAATCCAAGATCAGTAATTACTTCATTTAACCTCTCAATTAAATACATGTCAGTCCCAATGACTTTACTGCCAAAGGCGATTTGAGGTATTGCATTGCCAGTTAACTGCAATGCAATAAAGATAGCTGGTACAGTAAATGCAAAGATGAGGACGCAGTATTGTGCAATTTGGGTATAAGTAACTCCCTTCATTCCGCCTAATACCGCATAAATAAATACGATACCCATGCCAACGATCAACCCCGTGCTGATTGGCACTTCTAAGAATCGAGAGAAAACTATCCCTACACCCCTCATTTGTCCTGCTATATAGGTAAACGAGATAAATAATAGACATATGACTGCTACTATCCGTGCAGTTTTAGAATAGTAGCGATCCCCAATAAATTCTGGGACAGTAAATTTACCATATTTTCTAAGGTAGGGCGCTAAGAGAAGGGCCAACAATACAAAGCCACCGGTCCAGCCCATTAAAAATCTTGAGCCATCATACCCTGAGAAGGCTATGATTCCAGCCATTGAGATAAAAGAAGCTGCCGACATCCAGTCGGCTGCAGTTGCCATACCATTAGCTATTGGATGAACCCCCTTTCCTGCAACATAAAATTCACCTGTAGATTTAGCTTTGGTCCAAACTGCAATACCTATATATATTACAAAAGTAAATCCAACGACTAGATATGTTAGAGCTTTTAGGGACATCTAAGCTTCTTCCAAGCCAAACTCTTTATCAAGCTTGGACATTCGCCAAGCATAATAAAATATAATCACAATAAAGGTAATAATTGATCACTGTTGGGCAAACCAAAAGCCTAAAGGAAGACCTCTGATAACTATGGTATTTAATTGTTCAACAAAGATGACAGAACAACCAAGTGAAACTGCTGCCCAAACAATAAGACAATAGAGGACTATTTGGAGGTTTTTCTTCCAATAAGCTGCTTTTTTATCACTGATCATTCGACTCCCTTAATGTCTTCAGTAATAGATTATAAGATACTTCCTATTTGAAATGCACCTAGTGCACCTATATAGCCTAAGCTCGTCATATACAACCATGAAATTGCTGGCCATTTCCAAGAATTTGTTTCTCTTCGAATAATAGCGATTGTTGCAACACATTGTAGGCACCAAGCATAAAAAATTAAAAGTCCTATGACCATTGGCATGGTAAAAATGCGATTACCTTCTGCATCCACTGCTGCCGATAACCTGTTAGCTAAAGTGAGCTCTTCTGCTTCTTCACCGACTGCATAAATGGTCCCCATTACTGCAACTACAACTTCTCTAGCAGGAAATCCTGCAATTACTGCCGCTGTTACTCGCCAATCCCAACCCAGTGGAGCAAATAATGGTTCAAGTGTTTTTCCTGATCTGCCAAGCCAGCTTTGCTCTAATTGCTCAGCGGCCGCCTGATTCGACAAGGTTTCAATTGTGCTTTCATCAGTTACCTCAGTTAGACTATTTTGAAGCGATAACTCAATTGATTCTGATCGAGGGAAGTATGAAAGAAACCAGACGATCATAGTGACAAAAAGTATAATGGTACCTGCGCGCTTAAGAAACACTTTCCCCCTATCTAAAAGCTTAAATAAGACGCTACGAATATCTGGAACTCTAAACTCTGGAATCATCTGAATGAAGTTAGGCCTTGGCCCAGCAAGAACAGTTTTTCGCAATAATACTGCTGTAAATGTACCCCCAAGTATACCGAGCAGGTAAAGAGCAAATAGCACTAAGCCTTGAAGGTTTAGCCATCCCCAATTTTGTTGCGGTATAAATGCTCCAATAAGTAACGCGTATATAGGTAGTCTGGCAGAGCAGGTCATAAATGGTACAGTAAGAATAGTTACAATCCTGTCTCTGTTGTTAGGGATAACTCTTGTTGCCATTATGGATGGCACTGCACAAGCAAAGCTTGATAATAAAGGGATAACTGACTGACCAGACAATCCTAGGCCACGCATTAGTCGATCAGATAAAAATGCGGCCCTAGAAAGGTAACCAGTGTCTTCCATTAAAATGATAAATAAGAAAAGAATTAGTATTTGAGGAAGGAAGATAATTACACTGCCAACTCCAGCAATAATACCATCTGTGACAAAGCTATTTAAAATACCCTCAGGAATAAGCTCGTCCGCAGAGCTTGCTATAAAGGTTGTGACATAGTCAATCAAATTCATAAGTGGAGTCGACCATGCAAAGACAGCCTGAAACACAACTGCCATGCTTAGTACAAATAGCAAAGTAGATGGTAAAGGCCTATCTATAAAAGACTTAATAAATTGACCTAAACTTATTTCATTATTCTTCAGCTTATTGGTTTGAATGGTTTCAATTAGTTGTTTGTTCCATCTAAAACGATATTGAGTCTCTTCATCTATAGACATCTCTGTAGGGAGAGGGTTGATTGGAAAGACTACTGCACTTTCTTTTTTAAAGATGGCTTTGATTAGTGCATTCATTCCCTCGCCATCTTTCGCATTCACAGGCATGACTTGGATCCCTTTTAGTAACTGTGAAAGTTTTTCACTGGCTAATGAAATATTCTTTTTTTTAGCTATGTCATTCATAGTAAGGACTACCAAGATTGGTATATTTATTTCTGAGAGCTGCTGCAATAAGAGGCTTCCTTGGTAGATTTGAGTCGCATCTAAAACATAAATAATTTTATCTGGAGCCTTTGTGCCTTTAATAGCTCCTTGCAAAACTTTAACTGCAATACGCTCGTCTTCTGAGTGGGGGTAAATTGAATGAGTGCCAGGGAGGTCTATTAAGTTAATCCTTTGCCCTTCGTAAAATAATATTCCCTGTCTTTTTTCTACGGTCACGCCAGGGTAGTTAGCAGTTTTTTGGTTGAGTCCAGTTAAATGATTAAAAAGCGTGCTTTTCCCGCAGTTTGGGTTTCCAATAATAGCTATAAGCTCCGAAGGAGGCATTAAGTTTAATGGCTTAATATTCAGTGAATGATCACTCATCAATAATCTCGATAATTATTTTTTTTAAAGTATTGTTTCGAGCAGTAAGGTGGCTTCCATAGAAGCTAAACTGTTTGGGATCACCACCTAAAGATACCCCTTCACAATAAACTTCTATGTCTTGTACTAGACCCATTGACATGAGTCTAGATAGGTCTGGATTAGCTTCAGTAAAATTTATGATTTTAGCCTTTTGACCCGTTGTTAAGTCAGCCATTGTTTTCATTAGTTTATTAACCTATATAGGCGCTCATCATACAGGCTTCCACTTCGTGGCAGTAATTCATTTCTGAAATTTATCGTGTGGGACTCAGCTAAATGACTTGCCTGAGCATTAAAGGTTGACCAAGTTTCTATTAGGGTAAAGTGATTTCTTCGGTTATTTTGCTCCATGATAGCAATTTCTATAGCGCCCACTTCGTCTCGGGTTGCCCTGACTAGGCCGTTAATGATGACTCTGCCATCTTCTAAGGCGGTAGGGATAATATCAATATGGGTGATAGCATAGACTGTTCCTTGCTGCCCTTGATTAGGTGTATCAAAGATTGCTGTGCTAGGCCTTTCATCGTATGGACTGTAAGTAACAGACTCTATAGTCTCTCGATAGCTAGTAAATTCAAGTTGAGTCCTGAAATCCATCATACTATTTTCGTCTAGCCAAGTTTCAAAAATAGCAAAGTGACTTAGTCTTCCTATTCTTTGGAAGGCTTGGTATCTTAAGTTTCCAGCATGTTCTCTTGCTTCATAGGCTACATGAGATAGTAGAGTAACTACTTGGTCTTCGTAACCAGGCAAAACTTCAATATAGGTAACCATGAAAGGTTGTTCATTTTCTTGGGCAACCATGATTGTGCTCGTGATGAAAAATGAAAATATTAATAGGTATTTTATTCGATTACTATTCATAGCTTTCTCCTTATGATTTAGGGGTAGATTTTATATGTTAATTCTAAGTGTTTTTACCTTGCCAAACCATGGCACCGTTACGATATAAAGTTGATCATGAGTTAAGTTATTATTTCTAGGTAGGTTTTTACTCCCGTGAAGCTCTTCAACAAGAGAGGGGATAATATTACTATCTCCAATAACCAAAATAATTTCACCTTTATGCTTTCTAAGTGTTTGAGCTATAAATGATTGCACATTATTAAAGGCACTTTTCTCAATAGGTACATTTAATGTCTGTGATAATGGAAGGGCTGTTTCGTAGCTTCTGGTTGTGTCATCAACGTATATTTGATTTAGTGTTGTAATGACATCTATGTCTTTAATATATTCAATTAAGTTTAATGAATGATTGTATCCTTCTTGACTTAACGGCGGGTTTTCACCACCCGTTGCAATACCTATGTCTCCATGACGGATAAATAAAAATGTCGTTGTTGCCTGAGACTCAAAAAACCAAGACAATGAAAAAATCATTAAGCCATAGACTGTAAGTTGAAATAGACGTTTCCTATTCTTTCTCATCGCTTAGCTCATCAGTTGGTTCGTTAATAATTCTATACTCGGCATCGATAATATTATCTTGCGCTTGAGATCGAGAGCCTTTTTTAGGGGGAGCCTCAAATTTAAATATAAAAAATATTAGTTTTCTAATTATTGCTATAAAAATTACCCCCACCAAGATGATTACTCCAAAGAAAAAGCTTAGAATTATAGTAGAAACTATAAAAAGGACTATCAGGATTTTAGATAGGAACCCATTTGATCTGACGGTATAATGCATATTGGAATTATAGCAGTATTTGGAGAGGTGGCAGAGCGGTCGAATGCGGCGGTCTTGAAAACCGTTGTCCGTTTCGCGGACCGGGGGTTCGAATCCCTCCCTCTCCGCCATTTTTAAATCATTTTAAGGTAATTTACTTTGTAAGCACTTCCCTCCTGTTTATATCGTTTGCATTATGTGCTTGATCCCATTAGTCTAAATTCATAATTGTTTGGAGATATTTATGAAAAGAATCTTTGTCACGGTATTGTTTTTTTGTTCAGTTCAAGGCTCATTGATTGCTCAGCCTCTTGTGGATTCAGAAATTCCTTGGATGCGCTTAAGTCAGGAGTTTAATAATGGGGATGCTTGGGAGCTTCAGTTGGCTTTGACGCAAGACGAGCTTTATGTTCCGATTGGTTTGGTTAAGCCCGATGGTGATGGACCTTTTCCTATTATTCTTATTGGTTCTGGACAAGGAGTGAGAGGGATTCAAAAAATACAAAATCAAATGGAACGTTCGCATGGATTAATGATGCGTTTGGCAGCAAGAGGCTATGCTTCAGCGTTTATAAATTTCAGAAATGAAGTGCCAGAATTATACAATCAAGTCGAGGGTTCTTCGCTAATATTTGATAACGTTAGCGGGGGTAATCGTACATTAAGATCTAGAGCTAGTCTTGATTCTGATGATTTTATTTCTATTATTGAGCATGTTAGAAAGTTACCGTATATTGATGCTGAAGCCGTGGGTGCTATAGGGAGTAGCCATTCAGGAGAAATTATAATGAAAGCTGTTTCAGACAGTAATCTATTAACTGCTGCCGTACCATCAGAGGCTGCCGTTAGGGAATATCTTCTTGTGAGTGATGCAGATGCGCCACGTGATGAGTCGGGTACAGAGCTTCAATTGCAAGATGTCGATTATGTAAGAAGTATTTCAGATCGAGAGAGGGCAATGCAGCGCATCAGCCGGATTGAAACACCTCTTTTGGTTATGGGAAGGGATACTGATCATCTGCAGGGCGTATTTCAATTATTGTTTGAGTGGACCCAAGAATCAGAAAAGGATGTTAGATGGCTTTCTTATGATCATCATGAGCATGGTTATGCATTACTAAGAAATTTTGCTGATGGTAGTTTTGAGCCAGACGCAATACAAGAGCAGGCATATGCTGAGTATGTGGCTTTTTTTGATCAGCATCTTCAACGATAGCTTTTAATTGAGAGGGAAGCATGAAAAAAATATTTATTTTAATCTTAATTTTTTTAACTCCATCAATTTATGCGCAGGTCTCTAATGCGCCTGATCAAGCATTTAAATTAGCTAATTACTCATCCGGTGGTGATGAACGTGTTGGATTGGTTTTCAAAGATCTTTTAGTTGATTTACGCCAAGCTAATAATTATGTTCAAGAGCATGCCGGTCTACCTGAATTAAGAATGCCACGCGATATGCTTCGATTGATAGAGCAACAAGCAGTGTTAAAGCCGAGATTATTTCAGATTGCTAATTATATAGCCGATCATCTTGATGGGCTCTCATTTACTTATAATCTTAACGAGATTACTTTGCATGCGCCTATTAAGTATCCTTATAACTTAATAGCTGCAGGCCAGAACTATCGTGCTCATGCAGAGGAAATGGGTGGTAACGCTTCGATTGACCCTGATCAAGATAATCCTTTTTTCTTCTCAAAGTCACCTAGATCAACCATCATTGATCCTAATGAACCATTTATTATGCAGCCCCACCATACCACCATTGATTGGGAGGGTGAGTTTTCTATAGTGATGGGATCTGAGACAAGATACGCCAGTCTGGACACTGCAATGGATCATGTGTTCGGATTTACTATTACTTTTGATGTGAGCGACAGGGAGCGTCAAATACCTGAAAATGGAAGATATGCTCGTGATTGGTTTCCAGGAAAAAGCTTAGATCAAGGGGCGCCTATGGGGCCATTCGTAGTCATGAAGGAGTTTTTACCAAACTATAATGAGTTACAGATCACCACTCGTGTTAATGGCCAGGTGATGCAGAACTCTGATACTTCATATCTTATTCATGATGTCGAGCGATTAATCAGATATGCCTCAAGTGTTATGAGGCTATGGCCCGGTGATGTCATTGCAACAGGAACACCTGAGGGTGTAGGCAGGGGCAGAAATCCATCTATTTATCTTCAGCCCGGAGATACAGTAGAAATCGAAGTCGAAGGTATTGGCACTTTGGTTACTCCAATTAGATAAGTATGAAATACTGCTTTGCAATATTGTTAGTCTTTAGTAATTATGCGTATGCGGAGGTCTATACTTTGCGTGCAGGCTCTGGACATCCTGTTGGTGGGTCAGTTTACGCGATGGCAATGCAAGATTTTTTGGTGCCTGAGTTGATAAGACGAGTCGAAGAAAGAACCGACCATGAGCTTAGAATTATTGAAGGTTATGCAGGTACCATTGCTTCGGTTGCAGAAACGCTTGAAGCTGTCCAAATTGGTATTTTAGATATTGGTGGTTTTTGTACGTGTTTCGAACCAGCAAAAATGTTTCTCCATAATTTCCAATATTTTGTTCCCTTTGGGCCACAGGATGCCCAAGACTCAATAAGAATAGGTAGGCAAGTTTATGACGCATTTCCATGGCTCGATACTGTCATGGTTGAAAATTATAATCAGACCATTATAGCGCTCGGAGGGTTTGATAATTATCATTTGGGTACAGTTGATCCATGGGATGATATTTCTGATCTTCAAGGCGTTAAAATTGCTGGGGCGGGGCCAAACCTACCCTGGTTAGAGTTTGCTGGCGTTGTTCCAGTTCAATCGGCCTTGCCCGATGGCTATATGGCAATGTCTACCGGTGTTTATTCTGGATGGCTAATGTACCCTTCGGCTTATTATGCTTATAAATATCATGAGCCTGCTCCCAACTATACCTTAATTAGTTTTGGTGCTATGGGGGGTGCTGCTGTGATTACAATGAATCATCGTTCTTTTGAACGGCTACCAGCAGAGATTCAAGAAATAGTATTAGAAGTTGGCCGAGAGTATGAGGTCTGGGCTGCAGAGCTTTTGGAGCAGAGACAGGCCCAAGGACTTGAAGATTTAAGGCAAGCAGGGGCTTTTATAAGAACCTTGAGCGAGGAAGCCAGGAGAGGTTGGGCGGAGTCATTGGTTGATTTTCCAAATGCTATGGCTCAAGAGGCTAATTCAAGGGGTCTTCCAGGCACTGAAGTGTTGAATGCTTATATTGATTTAATTGAAGAAAGTGGATATCAATTTCTTGTAAATTACGATATCAATTAGCTCATAGATTATAATACTCATATTATTTTTAACTAAAAAAAAGGAATTACCTATGCTTAGAACAGCGATGATTGGCCTTGGTTGGTGGGGCCGCGTAATGGTGAACTCTGTTAAGGGAAGTGAAGACATTGTAATTAATCGATTGGCTGCAAGAAGTCCAGCTAAGCATAGGGATTTTGAAGAAGAGACTGGTATTCCTTTATTGAATAGTTTTGAGGAAGCCTTAGAAGATCCTGAGGTTGATGCGGTTGTTATCTGTACTCCTCATTCGCAACATGAGGAGCAATTTTTTGCTGCCTTAAAGGCAGGCAAGCAAATCTTTTGTGAGAAGCCGCTTTCCTTAACTAAAGATAGTGCACAGCGCATGGTAGACGCAGCTAAGGATGCAGGAATTATTTTGGGAATAGGTCATGAGAGACGTTTTGAATCTACGATGGAAGAGATTGCTCGGATAGTTAAATCAGGTGAATTAGGAACAGATATTCATGCTGAATCTAATTTTTCTCATAATATCTTTGCTGCTGTGGAAGAGGATGGTTGGAGAGGGTCAAATGAAGAAGCTCCGGCAGCTGGAATGACTGGCATGGGCGTCCATTTAACAGATTTATATATCTCAATGTTTGGTCCAATTAAAGAGCTTATCGCGCAAACAGCAAGAAGGGTATTAAAGCTACCGACCGGCGATGTTGTAAATGTACAAATGAAATTTGAAAGTGGTGCTACAGCATTTATTGCTGCTATATCTGCCACACCTTATTACGGAAGATTTACTGTATTTGGTGACAAGATGTGGGCAGAAGCCCGGGATGATGCTCATCCAGAGAAGGGTGGTCGAACACACCTTGTTACTTGCGGTCTTGATGGCGTGCAGCATACACAGACGTTCGATCCAAAAAATGCTGTGAGGGCAAATATTGAGGCCTGGGCAAGGGCAGTTCAAGGAAAGGAAGAATATCGCTTTACTCACGAGCAGCGTGTTCAGAATGTAGCTGTTCTTGAGGCAATTTCTAGATCAGTCAAATCCGGTCAGTGGGAGCAAGTTTAGATAGTGAGTGATTCTAATGCAATTATAAAACTCTCTGAAAGAATACATGTTGTTTCTGCATCATGGGTTATTTTATTAGCAGTTATTATTTTTATAGATGTATTAGGTAGGTATTTTTTTAGTACCCCACTATTGGGTGCGAGCGAGGTAATTAAAAATTCAGTGGTATCTATAACTTTTTTACAAATACCCTTAGCCATCTATCGCGGGAGTATGATTCGGACAACTTTAATTTATGATTTAATGAGTCCGAAGATACAAGCTTACCTGAGAACACTGATGTACGTATGCGGATTACTATTCTTTTTGGGCACTGCATGGAGTTCAATTGATCCATCGATCGAGGCATTTGCTGTTAGTGAATATGAAGGTGAGGGTGCCTTAAGAGTACCGACTTATCCTGTAAGATTTTTAATAATTTTAACCTCTTTTTTTGCAACCTATGCTTACTTTCAGTTAATGGTTAAAGACTTTATAGCGAGTAGAAAATCATGACGGGAATGGGTCCAGAGGTAATTTTTTATTCACTTGCATTATTGTTATTGCTTGTGCTTTTAGGTGTGCATGTTGGTATTGCGCTAGGTCTTGCAAGCGTTGTTGGGGTGTACCTAAGCTATGATGATGTAAACATAGCGCTCTCTATTCTGGGCTCAACGGCTTATGAGTCAATTAGGAGTAATTCACTAGCTGTTATTCCATTATTTATGTTGATGGGGGAAGTGCTGAGTAAATCTGGAGCGGCTAGAGATCTTTATTTACTATGTAACAGAGCTATGAGCTTTATACCTGGCCGACTTGCTGCAGCAACAGTTCTTGGTAATGCTGCCTTCGCAGCTGTTTCTGGTGTTGCTATAGCATCAGCAGCCACTTTTAGCAGAATTGCTTATCCGGAAATGATAAAACTTGGCTATAATCGATCATATGCGCTTGGGGTCATTGCAGGTAGCGGTAGTTTGGGCATGTTAATTCCACCCAGTGTACTGTTGATTGTCTGGGCAATTTTGACAGAGGGTTCTGTGGGCGCCTTGTTTCTTGGGGGTGTTATACCAGGCCTGCTATTAGGTACTGTTTTTATTGCTTATTGCGCCATAGCCGCATATAGGAACCCCACAATAGCCCCTAAAGGCGATGTTACATTTCAAGAGAGTAATACTTTTGAGAGCCTAAAAAGCGGTCTAGGTATTTTAGCTTTGGTGGCTTTGGTGCTAGGTGGTATCTGGTTAGGTGTGTTTACACCAACTGAAGCGGCTGGATTTGGCGCATTAGGTAGCTTGCTAGTTGGATTATTAAAGGGCATGAAGAAAGATGATTTTTTAGAGGCAATTTATAATGCTGGAAAATCAACGGCTCCGATTATGTTTCTATTGATCGCTGGCTCAATGTACTCAAGGTTGCTTGCGGTGAGCGGTGGAGTTGGGCTAATTCAGGACCTCTTTATTTCCTTAGGTTATGGACCCGTAGGTATTATCTTTGTGATGACCGTAATTTGGTTATTACTTGGGACAATTGTTGATTCCATTTCAGATATTCTTCTAACAGTACCAATTTTTTATCCCATTGCCATGGCAGCGGGTATGAATGATGTTGCTTTTGCAATTTATGGTGTTTTGATTATCGAGGCTGGTCTTTTAACGCCACCGTTAGGTCTTCTTATCTTTGCTGTCAAGTCAGCCGTACCTGATCCAGAAGTAACACTTAAGGATATATTTGTAGGATCTATACCTTACTGGATAATGATGATAGGGGTTGCATTATTGGTTATTTCATTTCCTTCACTGGCATCCTGGTTGCCTAGTAATGCGCTAGGATGATCACGTGAATTATGCCGTAGGGATCATAGGTTTAGGCATTATGGGCGGTTCTATAGCTCGTTTGTTATCAGAGTCAGGCTATAAGGTATTTGGTTTTGACTTAGATTTAACTTCTAGTGAAAAAGCTCAATCCGTTGGAGTGATCGGGTGCAATTCAGTTGCGCATCTTTTTGAATGTAGTGATGTCGTTTTAACCAGCCTTCCTTCAGGTGAGGCTCTTATTGAGTCTTTGAATGATCTTGTTGATTGCAAAAAAAGCATTATTCTAATTGAGCTCAGCACCTTGTCTTTGGAAATAAAACAAAAAGCTCATGAAATCAGCCGCTCTAAAAATATAGAAATGCTTGATTGTCCTATTAGTGGAACGGGTGCCCAAGCAATTAAGGGTGATTTAGTTATTTATGCGAGCGGAAAAAAAGAGACCTTTGATAGCGTAGCTAATATTTTTAAATCCTTTTCGCGTATTTGTCATTATGTAGGACCTTTTGGTACTGGAACAAAATTAAAGCTGGCGGCTAACCTTATGGTTGCCATTCATAATGCTGCCGCTGCAGAAGCTATTAACTTAGCTCAAGTTACTGGTGTTGATAATGATATTATTTTAAATTTGCTTGGCGCTGGCGCAGGCAGTTCAAAAGTTTTTGATTTAAGGGCACCAATGATGATTAAGCGATCATACCTACCTGCAACAATGAAGCTGTCAACTTGGAAAAAAGATTTGTCTCTCATTGCTGATTTGGCGGCTTCTTTTGACGGTAAGATACCACTGTTTAGTCAAACGTTTAATCTATATGAAGAGCTAGCTCTTACTGAAGAAGGCACTCACGATACCGCAGCAATCATAGAAACCTACAAAAAGTAATCTTTTGAAGTAGCAGGCTTTAGTTAGATGCCTGCTCGATTATTACCAATAACATCCTTATTAACGATATTAACAGGGCTCTTGCCTCTCAATGCGCGCGCCACTTCACTGGGTGCGCCATGCTGAAGCTTGCTCATTGCTTCTTCACTATACCAAGCAGCATGTGGGTTAATAATTACATTTTCACGGTCTCTTAATGGATGTGGGTTTGGCAAAGGCTCTGGGTCTGTTGTATCAAGTGCTACGCTTGAGATTTCATTATTATCAAGTGCAGATACTAGTGCGTCTGTATCAATAATTGGTCCTCGTGAGCAGTTGACGAGGATCGCATGATCATTCATTAATTTAAATTGTTCTGTACTAAACATATGTTTGGTTTGTGGCATTAACGGTGCATGTATGCACACATAATCAGAGTTCTTAAGCATTGCGTTGAATTCAGTTTTTTCTCCTGGTGTATCAAATTGCCCTTGCTCTACAAATGGGTCTGAATATAAGACTTTCATTCCAAGACCATTTAAAGCAACAGCAACGTGTCGTGCTATATTTCCATAACCAACAAGGCCCACTGTGCTTCCTGCAAGTCTAAACATGGGCTTACCAGGCGTCACTTCCCATTTTTCAGATCGAACTTGTCGGTCATAGAAGGCAATTTTTCTAGCAGCTGTGAGTAGCATTGCAACAGTATGTTCAGCCACTTCTTCGATACAGTATGTAGGATTATTAGTGACAATAATTCCAGCTTTCGTCGCAGCTTTTAGGTCGATGGTGTCCACGCCAATCCCATAGCGTGAAATAATTTTACAGTTTGGCATTCGCGCCATTACTTCAGCTGTGATTGGACCACCGTAGGTATTTAATAGGGCGTCGCAGTCTTCTGCCTCAGGAAAGAATTCATCAGGGTTAGTTTTTTGAATGGGTACAATATTTGCTATATCGCCTAGAATTTCATGCTCAACATTAAGGTTATCCCATACGTAATCAGTTAAAACGACTTTTGCTTTATTGGACATTTTTATCACTCCCGTTATCAATCCATCTTACAATTCCTGCAACCCCATCCACCGCAACCATAGCGCCCTCTGGGATAATTTGAGTTGCGTCTAAAACGCCTAAAACCATTGGTATTCCTCGCTCTCTAGCTAGAGAAGCAAGATGTGAGGTGCTACCACCCAATTCAGCAACAACTCCTGCGACTTGTCCTAAAAGCTGACTTAGAGCAGGACCAGCTATACGTGTAATGAGGACATCACCTGGTGCGATACGGCTGACTTCGCATTCACAATTTACTATAACAGCCTTACCAGTACCCCAACCAACGCCTGATGGGTGACCTTTAATTCTTGGGTGTTGCTCCCAGACTTCATCAACCTCAATTGGTGATTCCATATGGAGCGGTCTAGCTTGAACTAAGTGAATTCCCTTAGCGTCCATTGCCCATTCAATTTCTGATGCACCATCAACAATTAATTCTGATTTTTTTATGTACGTAACTAAGTCTTTTAGTTGGTCAATATTTAAACAGGGTAGGCTTGCGACTTCTGCGGTATTTGATCTACTGCCATGTGAGCAATTAACACTATGAGCTTTCTTACCAATTGTAGTGTCAACAAGGTCACCTTCTCTTGTCATTACATAGCGATCAGGTACAACCTCTCCCTGAGCGATAGACGATCCCAAGCCCCAGGTTGCGCTAATTAAAATATCTCCTTCTGCTGTCTGGCTTAGCCCGCCACCAGAAACGTTTGCCTCAATAAGAGGCTGTATAATGAGCCCCATAGCAGTTTCATAAGGGTCTAGCTCATGAGTTGCCATATATCTGAGCGCTCTTGTTGCCCAAAGTGCGCACCAGCAAGATTTAATGGCAATTAAAAATTCTTCCTCTGTAGAGATTCCCAAAAAGCTTTCGAATTGACCAGCGAAGCTTGACCCAAAGCGGTCTTCAACAAGCGCTGATGATCTTACAACACATTGATTACCATCAGCTACTATATTATGGTAGGCAGTTAATAATTGATCTTGAATTTCTTTTTTTATTGGCTCGTCTAAAAGTGCAATTCTAATTCGATTTGCATGACGTCTTGCAGAGTGGTCGTCATCACCAAAGACTCCTTTGGCAGCTTCCCAAAGGTTCAGGTGATGCATTTGTTCTCGATAGGCATTTGCATCGACTGCAAATCCACCGGGTGTTGGTATGTTTGAATGAACTAAAGCCGCTAAATTAGCGGCTTTAGGACCAAAACGATTAGTTTCTTTTGCAGCAAGATCAGCCAAGGGAAGAACAAAACTATTCATAGTTACTCTTCCCCTTACTGATAAGACTATTTACGATCTGCTGCGTATTTAGAAGCGTATCCGCTAATAGGATCAACTGCTGTAATCTTCTCAACAGGGAAGTTGGAGACGATTTCAGTATGATCGCTATGAACGATTAGCATTTCTTCAATTCTGACACCCCATTCAAATGGAATACCATGTTGAGTTTCAAGAGCAAATACCATGCCTTCTTGGATCTCAAGCGGATGATCTAGCGACCATATTCTTGAGATAACTGGTTGGTCATATTGAGCAAGACCAAGTCCATGACCCCAAAGATTGGCTGCTGCTTCGTCTTCTTCTTTATAGCCCCAAATTTCAGCAGATGGCCACTTAGATGCAATATCCTTAGTGGTTGCGCCGGGCTTAACCTCTCTAATTGAATCGTAAAGCCATTTAAGCGCGGTCGCGTAAATTTCATTTTGATGCTCAGAGGGCTCTTTACCAACACAGTAGGTTCTGTAGTAGCAAGACTTATAGCCATTCCATGTAAGCGCAGCAAGATCCATAAATACAATTTCACCAGGCTTAATGATTCTATCAGAGAAATTTCTCCAGTTCGGCCATGTGTTTGGACCCGAAGATACAATCACATCTTCAACATCTTCAATACCAGGAATGTTATAAAGGAATTCCATGATGTGTGCTGTTACTTGATTTTCTGTGAGACCTGGCTTCAAAAAGTTCATGCACTCCCAGTGAGCAGCATCACCAATAGCGCCGACCATTCTAATACACTCTTGCTCATCTTGGTTCTTAATTGCACGTGCTTCCATCATCGGAGTCATACCATCAGTCCAGTCGATGCCAGCATCTTTAAAAGCATCGATTAGGTTGATATCGATAAAATCAACACCTAGCTTCATGCCTGCAACATTACTCTTCTTCATTTCTTCTATAACAGCTTTAGTAAATTTCTTCACTTGCATTGCTGATGCTGGTCCTGCCGCACCTTTAATCCATGCGTATGAGTAACGTACATTTTCTTTTGGCAACCAAGGTGAATGCCGCTTAACTTGCATACCAATATCACCTTGCTCGAAAAGAACAGGAGCATCGTCACCACAAAGCATTGCGTAGCGAAGACCTGGCTTTAAACGATTCCAGCCTGGAGTTAAGGTGCTAGTAACATATCTAACGTTTTCATCATACATAAGAAGCATTGCGCCTAGGCCATGCTCTTTCATTTTTGCGCGTGCGCGCTCAAGACGATAGGTTCGCAAACGATCCCAATTGATCCTTTCCTGCCAATCCAATCCCACCATACCAAAATTTGCCATATTAGACTCCTGGGTTAGTTATTATAATTAAATCTTTAAATTTGATAGATCAAATCTATTAATTCACAAATCTTCTCGGCTGGGCTATTGCCTAGAGATAATAAGTTGACCTATTTTATCCGTAGAGACGCTCGATTAAAAGCCTTGAAGCAACAATTTTTACTTACCTGTCTATTTCAAAGCTAATTGGGTTTATAGGAATTATTTCAGTTTTTTCGCAATTAACGCAAGACATTGAATTTATTGACTTGTTTTTGATTAAATTCGTAACCCACTGACTGTAACTAATGTTATTTATGCCCATACTAAAAAATCGATCATAGATTGTAGGAAGCCCCATATTTGAGTTTCCTGGGTTTTCAACTGAAAAAAGGTGTCCTAAACCTAACACGTGCGCATCGCCCCCCAAGGTAAAGAATCGGAAATTCGGAATTCGTAAGTTGATGTAATCTTGACTGGAGCGAATAATTTCTGAGATATCAAAATCTGATTCTAGGTAATCAACAAGCTCAGAAAAAACTCGGTCATTTGCAGAAATAATTTGAGTCATTGTAACCTCAGGATGTAAAGTTCCAGCAGCTACAATCAGGTCGTTAAATTGATATGGGCTTGGAAGCCCATACTTCATATCTGGATATTCGTCTAAAATTATATCTGTGCCCCAAGCCTCTAGAAGTGGTTGCACCTTATCATCTAGATGGATTGCACCAATGCCGTCACCGATATGATATATTTCTGTTTCAGGCAATAGTTCTTTCAGCATATGCACATAGATAGGAGTGCCATAACTGCCAGAGGTAAAGCCACCAACAACCAGTTTTTTGATTGAGTGGTTTTGCTCTAACAACCAAACAAGCGCTGTCTTCGCGTTGTTGTAGCCGTTAAAGTTAAGGCGTGGATAGCCTTGATTTTCTGGTAGGGGCGAGTCGTTAGCGATTGAATTTCCCCCCATGTGCATGTCACCAGTGCAGTAACCGATATGAATGTGGGTAAAATCACTGAATGGATTAATGGGTTGGCTTGAAAAGATACCGCCATTAGACGGGACATCATCTATGGAGATAGTTTTTGGTCCCATGTCCAGGCGACCTGTAGGTTCATTTGAACAAGTTAACCCTGACCAGCAGGCGCCGCCCCCAGGAAAAGAAATAAATACATCTTCTGATTTACCAGGTTTTACAAAGAAGGCATATGGCGTTCCGTAAAGGCATTGTGTCTCTTCTCCTGGGTAGATCATATTCCAATCACTAAGCAGGTCTTCCCAACGTGGTAGCTCTCTATGAATAGTGATCGGGTCTTGAGTAAAGACAGCAAGGGGTAAGAGTATTAATGTCAAAAGGCTCGTTCTCATAGTTCTATACTAAAGCTTTCTGGTAGAGGAATGAACTCAGATTTATTATGATCAAAAAAACAATTGAGCCGATGGTGTCATATTGTTTTCTTGGGAGAACCCTACGTATAGTCCCCTAAGTCAATTAAGCGTCCCTGGTAAATCATCTTTAATAAAGATAAAGAAAAACCAAAGCCCTATCGGGGCTTTGGTTTCTTTGGTAACTAAGCTATGCGAAGCAGGTTGCTTAGGTTGCCGCCTAATATTGCTCGCTTTTCTTCTGACGTAAGGTAATCAGCCTCCAAGATGATCTGCATGGTATCAGGCCAGTTGAAAGGTAGATCAGTACCATAAACTACTTGTGATGCACCCATCTCTGCCACTAAATGTCTTAGACCTTCATCAGAGAAAATCATCGAGTCAGCTAGAATTTGTGTTCTAAGGTATTCACTTGGAAGTTTCTCATTTAAGCAGTTAGCATTATTGCGAACCTCGCAGGCCACTTCAGCTCGACCAAGATAAGATGGAAGGTAACCTCCAGCATGGGCGCCACAGACACGCAGTCCTGGGAATCGATCAAACACGCCATCAAAGATCATTTTAGTAAGGAAGATCGTAGTTTCCAGAGGGTTACCAATAATATTACCTAGTTCACCTCGACCGTCTAGGCTATCCGGGATCACAACATTGTTAGCGCCACCCGGGTGCATAAATACTGGAACATCTAGCTCTTCTGCCTTAGCCCAGAAGGGGTCATAACTTTCTGAGGTAGGTTCCTCGCCAAGAACGTGACCGCCGACTGAGGCACCTCGGTGTCCAAGTTCGGTAACCGCGTACTCTAATTGCTCAGCCGCAAGCTCAGGGAACTGAAGAGCGACAGAACTTAGTGCAACAAATCGGTCGGGATGCTGATTGACCCATGCAGCCAGTCCAGCATCATGTGTGCTAACGATGTCGACTGCTAAAGACTCATCAGCTCCATACCACCAATAGTTGTTCACACTTAAAGCTTGATACTCTAGACCAAGCTCATTCATTTGTTCGATTCGGCGATCACCAAGTGTTTGTGATGGATTGAAGTTTCTGCCGGCAAAACTAGTGCCACTTAAAACATCAGCTACCTCAGGAAACACACAGTGTGCATGAATATCCACTGTTCTAACTGGCTGACCATCTAGCGTGGGTCGGTTAAGCTCGTGATGGGCCGCCAAGATGTTTTTAGGTAGGCTCATCGCTCCCAAGCCAAGAGCGCTGGCTTGCATGAATTTACGTCTACTATTCATAATATTCCCTCATAAGTTTTAATAAATTGGACTTAGTATAACCATACCTTTCTGTATTCTTCAATAAAAATGGACTGTCAGAAATCGTGAAATAAATCCTAAATGTTAATTTATTACGTGTAAGGCTTAATATTTGTAGTATAAAGCGACATTAAGCTAAAAAAGCTTGCTTTATATTTTGTATCGAGGCATATTTTATGCTTAGTGCTATTAGCATCACATTGCTTATGATATTACTGTTTAATTTTAACTTTTGAGAGGAAATTATTATGCATAAATTTTTAATTAGAGTGCTTCATGTGTGTGGAGTAGGGGCAATCGCATTGTCTATTCCGACGCAGGCTGTTAATGCTCAATCTGCTTCCGCTGCAGCAATGCTCGAAGAGGTTGTGGTAACAGCACGTAGACGCGAAGAGAATCTTCAAGATTTACCGCTTTCAATACA
>Ga0114996_10000098_pt1 | contig 114021 bp, 99 predicted proteins | sample ArcticOcean_MG_C_4_FD_87039 | JGI IMG/M metagenome (GOLD analysis project Ga0114996, IMG submission 87039) | Marine microbial communities from western Arctic Ocean - ArcticOcean_MG_CB4_134 | ecosystem: Environmental > Aquatic > Marine > Oceanic | place: Arctic Ocean: Canada Basin | collected...
CCTTTCTTTTTAAGAGCTAACATTCCTGAGAATAGCAATGAACAATAGATTTGATCCCTAATGATTGTCAGTATAAAAGGTGATAATAATTTTTCCAAGCCAAATGATTATCACCTTTTTACAGTCCCTTGTCTATGTACAAATTACTTCTAAAACTATACCAGAACCAATTGGTCTGGATGATATCGTCCTCTCAGGCAAACACATTTAATACAAGTTATACTGAGTTGTACTAAATATGAAATCAGGCGAGACAGTCAAATAGGAGAAAGTGAATTGAATAAGTTAATCTCGTTAACAACGAACCCTAAGGGGAAATGGGGGGTTCTACTTTTGTGGGTATTGCTAGGAACTGGAATTATTGGCTTAGCACCAACATTGGTTGACGAAACTAACCCAGTAAACTTTCTGCCAGATGACGCTGGTTCTACTAGGGCATATGAGCTGGTTGTGGATAAATTCCCTAGAGAGGGCACTCCAGCTATAGTCGTTTTGCATGATATCCGAGGTGCTAATGGGGGATTTAGTGGCGCTGAACGCTTTAGTTCTTGGTTAGAATCTTCAACTGCCCCGTCGCAAATCCAGTCTATTATATCGGTTTACAACAATCCAGAAGCAGCAGCTGAGTTGATATCCGCTGATGGAACCGCTATGACCATGATCATTAATATGGCAGGGAATCCAGCCTCAGATCCCTTTATTAACGCAATCAGAGAGATACGCGACCGAGCTAATAGACTAGAATTAGAGGCAGATACATTAGTTGTAGCTGTTGGGGGTCCTGCAGGCCTTATTGTTGACTTGCTCGATGTTTTTCTCGCGATAGATGGTCTTCTGCTCATTGTAACAGTAGTGCTCGTCCTAGTGCTGCTTCTAATTATTTATCGCTCACCAGTGGTTGCGGTCATACCGCTACTAATGGTGGGCCTAGTCTTCCAGATTTCCCTGAGTGTTATAGCATTTTTTGCAGAAATTGGTGACTTCCTATCTATAAATGGACAATCCAGAGGGATAATGACAGTGGTTCTTTTTGGGTCTGGTACAGACTACTGTCTTTTCATTTCGGCTCGTTACCGAGAAGAACTAAGGAGCTACGAAGATAAGCACGAGGCTATGGCTGCAACGATGAGGGGCGTTGGCGGAGCCATAATCTCAGCTGCTGGAACAATTATTGTAGCCACTATCGTGTTACTCTTGGCAGTCTTGCGCTCATTCCAGTCTATGGGTCCGGTAATTGGGATAGCGGTAGTATTGATGATGATTGCAGCGATAACGTTAGTGCCAGCAACGATGACAATTTTGGGAAGGTTTTCGTTTTGGCCTTTCCGGCCAGAATTTTCAGGATCCGTTTCATCTGACGAAATTGGGCAGTCAAATGGCACCTTATATGGGAGAATCGCTGTCAGGGTGTTGCAGCGCCCGGTCATGACACTTTCGGTTACTATAGGAGTTTTGGGTCTTTTCATATTTGGGCTCTTTGGCACGGAACGAACGTTCGATCAGATTAATAGCATGCCTTCAGGAACCGAATCTGTCGAAGCATTCGATATGTTACGGGACTCTTTTCCTGCTGGGGATAGTGCACCGACCTCAATATACTTGTCGTTGCCAGCAGGTTTGTCAGAAATTAATAGTTGGCAATTGAATGAAATTGATAACCTAGCAATGGCTTTACTGACTGAACCCGAGATTAGTAAGGTTTCCCACCCTGGTAGACCGTTCAGCTCTAAGTCAGCAATTGGACCTAGGGAAGTGAGCGCTGCTCTAGCCACTGTAGAATCTCGCGATCATGTTGCCCCTGAATTACAATCCATTGCAGCAAGGGCAATGTCATATATATCAGAAGATCTATCAACGGCTAGAATCGAAGTGGTTTTCCAAGGGAACCCTTATAGTACGGAGTCACTAGACAGCATATCAAAGATTAGGAGGGTCGCTACTGAAAAAGCTAGCGCTCTTTCCTGGAGCCCTGAGGTAGTGCTTGTTGGGGGCCAGACAGCGGAAGCATTTGATCTGCGAACAGCGATAGATAGAGATACCTTTTTGATTCTGCCGCTTATTCTGTTAACCATAGCAATCATACTAGGCGTACTATTGAGGTCAGTGATTGCACCGATTTATCTTGTCGCAACAATTATGTTTACATATTTTGCCACACTTGGGTTGGCGGTATTAGTTTTCCAGAACTTATTTGGAATGCCGGAGTTGAATCCAGTCGTTCCTTTTTTCCTCTTCGTCTTTTTGAACGCGTTAGGGGTTGATTATAATATCTATCTCATGTCTCGAATTAGGGAAGAGGCCAAAAAGGCACCGTTACCAATTGCAATCCGCAATGCATTGTCTCACACCGGAGGGGTCATTACCTCAGCAGGGCTCATTCTTGCAGGAACTTTTTCGGCACTGATGGTTTTACCCTTGCAGGATATTTTTCAGTTGGGATTCGCTGTCGCAGCAGGGATCATCATGGATACATTTGTCACAAGAACCCTAATCGTACCTGCGTTAGTTAGCTTACTCGGCAATTACAATTGGTGGCCTAGTTCCCTCAACAGGCAAGACCCCGTTGGGTGACTAACAATGCTGTATGCGAAACAAAGTACTGAGAGAAACCCCGTTCATATTCAGGTAGTGCTGTTGTTTAAATATCTCAAAGTTCGTTATCATAAGTGGGGGTTTTACTCATAAACTATCCGCGATGAGCTAAGCATACAGCACGTGTATTCTGCTTCCAGTCAGTAACACAATCACAATAATCAGTAGATTAGCACTAGTTTTTAGTTGGTGCTGCGTCGCTGGGATTTCTATAGTCGAGAGAAAATAATGGAACAACTACTGAAAATTCAAGGCTTGGGTAAATCCTATGAGGAGGCTGAGGTTCAAAGGGTTGTACTTAAGGATTTGGACCTTGATGTTGCACCAAGTGAGTTAGTATTGATAGCTGGCAGCAGTGGTTCTGGTAAATCTACATTGCTAAATATTATCAGTGGCATCGATGTTCCTACTACTGGATCGGTTTATTTAGGCGGGAAGTACCTTACCGAGATGAGCGAAACGGCTCGTGCGAAATTCCGGTTACGGTACATCGGTTTTGTGTTTCAATTTTTCAACCTTATTCCCACTTTAAGGGCAGACGAAAATTTGGCTCTGCCACTGGAGTTGCTCGGCTTTGACAGGCAGATCATCCGTAACAGAGTGGAAGAATCATTGCAACGTATTGGGCTTGCAGCAAGAAAACGCAGCTTTCCCGATCGATTATCGGGTGGAGAACAACAGCGCATAGCTATAGCAAGGGCCCTTATACATCAGCCTGCTATAGTTCTTGCAGATGAACCTACTGGCAACTTGGATCTTAACACTGGAGCCGAGGTTTTATCGTTGTTCTATGACTTAGTCGCACAGTCAAGGACCTCCGTGCTTATGGTTACCCATAGTAAAGAGGCTGAACCGTATGCTGACCGAATGTTGGATCTGCTAGATTATCGTCTTGAAGAGAGAAAATGAAATTATTACCCTTCATACTGTGGAAAACAACCTTCCGCTATGTGTTTCGCAGTTATGTATACCTTTCTTTATCAGTTATAGGGATAGCCACAGGAGTAGCGGTGATGGTGGCGGTTGACTTATCTGGGGCCACTGCTTCGAGACAATTGCGCTTGTCTAGTGAAGCAATCCTCGGACCGAGTACCCATCAGATTGTCGGCGGACCTCAAGGAGTACCTGATGTTCTTTATTCCCGGATACGCCGCAGTGGTATCCGCAACATGAGCTCAGCCCCTATAGTAGAGGGACTCGCTGGCATTGCTAGCTCAGACCATACCGTTACTATCATCGGAGTCGATCCGTTTGCAGAACTGGCGTTTCGAAATTTCGTCGCTATGACACAATTTGATCAAGCTGAGGCTCTCGTTGAATTTCTTTCAAATCCTAACACCGCCATTGTGGCTACCAATTTCATCGGTCTTGGTAATTCTGTTAGCCTCAATGATCGCATTCCAGTGACAGTTGCGGGCGAGATGACCCAACTAAAAGTAGTCGGGGTGATTAGTCAACAAATCCTGCCTAACCAGGCAGGATTAGAATCCATCATCTTCACCGATATATCAACAGCGCAGGGACTGCTAGGTAATTTAGGTACATTGAGCCGAATTGATGTCCAATTCCATGATCACTCTACCCTTGAGTTAGATGTGGCAGTTCTGGAAAACTTGTTACCACCCTCCGCCTTGCTCATTCCGTCCAATTTGAGAATAGACGCTCTGGAACATGTGACAAAGGCCTTCCGCCTCAATCTAACTGCACTTAGTTTTTTGGCCTTAATGGTAGGGGTGTTTTTGATTTATAACACTATGAGCTTTTCCGTCGTCCGCAGACGTACAACCATGGGCCTGTTGCGTTCGATAGGAGTTACAAGGTCGCAGATAATGGCTTTATTCATTAGCGAATCAATCTTTTTCGGTCTGATTAGCAGCTTCATCGGGTTACTGATTGGCTTAGGATTAGCTGAAATATTATTGAATATCACAGTAAGAACACTAAGTGACGTCTTTATTAACAGCAATGCTTACCAGATTGACATAAACCCAGTGATTTTGCTCAAAGGCATGGCTGTCGGTACTGCAGCAACAATGATAGCAGCTATCATACCAGTTTATGAAGCAACCGCTTCTTCCTCTACACGGGTGATACGTCTATCTTCTGCTGAAATTGCTTTTCGCAAGAACATCGGAAAGATTTCAGCGGTGGGGGGCATACTTTTTATCTCAGGTGTGCTCGTTTTATATTCGCCATACGTGAGTGTCCTGGTAAGTCTTTTTGCATTAGCTCTTGTTACTGTAGGAATGATATTTCAGATACCAATTGTAATGGCGGCGATCTCAAATGCAATAGTGAGAGGATTAAAAGGAAGAATACCTGTCATTCTATTCGCCGGGTTACGAAGCATTGATGGTTCGCTGAGTCGAACTGCTGTCGCTGTATGTGCACTGTCATTAGCTGTAGCAGTTACTATAGGGATTGGGCTCATGATCGGAAGTTTTCGGACAACCGTTGAACATTGGTTAAATACAGCTCTTGGTGCCGACATATATATTTCTACCCCGTCTATCAATTCTGGCACATTGAACGGAACCATTAACCCCATGCTGATCAATTTGATTGAGGATCATGATGGGATCTCCGAAATTACAAAATTATATACCACGCACTTGCAAACCAAGACAGGAACGATTCAGCTTGCAGTAGTAGAGGCTTCTTCTGAAATATTGAAAGGCTCTCTTGAATTGAAGGAATCGACTACCAATGTGTGGGAAACGTTTGGATCCAGTCCTTCAGTCTTAATATCGGAGGCATATAGCCTTCGCAATAACCTCTCTGTTGGGGATAAAATTACCTTGCCAACAACAAACGGACCTGCCGAGTTTGATGTGATCGCTAGCTATCGTGACTACAGCTCAACCCTAGGTGTAGTGATGTTTCACCATGCTATCTATGATCTTCATTGGCAAGGGAGGGAAACTTCCTCAATCGCACTCTACTTACATGAAACACAAAGATCGGACCAGATTATCAATGAACTATCTGAGTTATCTCGGCCGTTTCAAAATTTGCGAATTCGTAATTCGACAGACCTCTATAGAACTTCATTGGATATTTTTGAGCGAACTTTTGAACTGACGTCAGTAATCAGGGCAATAACAGTCGTGGTTGCGTGTATTGGTATATTGAGTGCACTTGTTGCTCATCAAATGGAACGAGTTAAAGAGGGAATTGTTTTCCGGGCAATAGGACTAACTCCAGGGCAACTGAAAATATTCATTGGATCTCAGGGCGTAATTTTAGGAATCTATGCTGGCTTGTTTGCCGTCCCATTGGGTATTGTTATCTCGTGGTTCCTAATTAATGTTATCAACCATAGGTCATTCGGGTGGGAGATGGATTTAACTATAGATTGGATGGTAATTGGTGAAGGGTTTTTAATAGCAGTTGCAGCAGCTTCCATTGCTGGCTTATATCCTGCTATACGCAACGATCGTTCCCGATCTGTAACAGATATGAGCCTTGATTTATGAACCTTTTATTCGTTACGCTCCTACTTAGAATGAGGATGGTGCATTTTGTGGTTGGGTTCTTAACCGTTCTGATGATTGGCTCTTGCACAGTAAAGCCAGACTCAGTTAATCGAGATTCCACTATTGACCCAGTATCATTTTTGTCCGAGCGAACCGAGGTCGCCTCTGGTTATACTGAAGCGACTGAGGGATATTCATTTGATTTTCCATTCGATCATGGATCTCATGAAACCTTTAAAAATGAGTGGTGGTATTTCACGGGCAATCTGTACGACGAAGCAGAACGACATTACGGGTTTCAATTCACCATCTTCCGAAGTGCCTTAACTCCAAATTCGCCCCAGGGTCTTTCTGACTGGGATGTCAAGAATATCTATATGGCCCATCTAACTCTCACTGACACTACAAACGAAACATTTTATCAGCATGAAAAATTCAGTAGGGATAGCTTAGGTTTGGCAGGGTCCTCAACCGTTGATCTCAATGTGTGGGTGGACGATTGGTCTATCAGAGGGGGAGGGAATCTTGATGAGCCGATCACCCTCTATGCTCAATCAAATGAGATTGCTCTAAAATTAAACCTCACCGCTACTAAGCCAGTAATTCTACAGGGCAACGAAGGATTGAGCGTCAAAAGTGCAGACAATACTGCAAAATCACACTACTATTCGATCCCTCGATTGTTGACTGAAGGAGCCATTACGATTAATGGGACTAATCACCTGGTGGCTGGCGCTGCATGGATGGATCGCGAATGGAGTTCAAGTTCTCTTGGGCCATATCACTCTGGGTGGGATTGGTTCGCGCTACAGCTTTCCAACGGATCTGATTTGATGTATTACAGTATGCGATTCACCAATGGTCGAGAGGATGCCGCAAGTGCAGGGACTTTGGTTTCAAAATCAGGTGAGGTAATCAAATTAAAATCTAGTGATGTAACTTTAGAAGTTATGGATCACTGGCAGAGTCCAATCGATGGAACTAGTTACCCTGCATCTTGGATTATCAAGGTTCCAAGCTTAGGACTAGATTTAGTTGTTGAACCTGTGTTGGCAGATCAAGAGTTACACGGTGTTTTTAGATATTGGGAAGGTGCAGTTCGTTGCTCTGGGCAACAAGGTACGGTTTCCGTTGGGTGCGCTGGGTACGTCGAGCTGACTGGATATTGATACTATATGGTTGTTGGAGGTAGCTATGGAGCAGAGAGACTTCTTTAGTACACTAAAGATTAGTGCGCTCGCGTTAGGAGGGGGCGGGATTGGACAGGTATGGGGTACAACTACCAGAGAAGAGGCGGTAGCTACTCTGCGAGAGGCGGTTAATTGCGATATAAACTGGATTGACGTTGCTCCAAGCTATGGAAATGGAGAAGCAGAGCAAGTAGTTGGAGAAGCGTTTCACGGTAGTCTACCTACCGGTGTCCGAGTTTCGACTAAGTGTAAATTACTTACCGGTGAAGCAATAGGAGTCGCCGACCGTATGGCGATGAGCTTAGAAGCCAGTTTGACTCGTATGGAACTAGCCTCTGTAGATTTACTAATGCTCCATAACATGATTTTGGATCCGTTAACACAGTCTCCCAAACAAGGGTGCACACTTCAAGATTATCAGGAGATCATCATCCCTGCGTTCCTCGAACGACAGGGAGAAGGGATCATTCGTGCATGGGGCATAACGGGCATCGCATTTCCTGGACCGATTGGGGTAGCCTTAGAAACTTTTCCTAAGCCCAGTGCTGTGCAGGTCATTACCAATGCCTTAGACTCTGCTGGAGATATCCAAGGATTTGAGGGTCCGTTCACTCCACGGGAAACTATTGGTCAGGCTACACAAAATGGGGTAGGGGTTATGGGTATCAGGGCGGTCCAAGCAGGTGCTTTGACTGATGAGTTTGATCGAATAGTGGATGAATCAAGTACAGATATGCAAGATTATATTAAGGCGCAGGGGTTCAGAGTTCTCGCCGCTCGCCTAGGGCTCAGCCCTGCAGTTCTTGCTCATCGGTACGCCCTTTCCATTGATGGAGTAGCCACAATAGTGTTAGGAGTCAAAAACCGACGGGAATTGTACGATTGTTTGGAAGCAGAAGAACATGGAAAACTTGACGAAGAATTAGTTTCTCTTGTTGACACGGCTATAAGACCTGATCGATAAGACCGCGTCATATGCAGCGCAAGCTTTCACTACTGTTTCCGTTCCTCAGGCATTCAGGTGCAAGGGCTAAACAATTTACATAAGGTGGGGATATGGAATATGTTTTGAAATGTGCTCTTATTGCAGTCCTCGCTCTGGGGATTGGGTGTTCTGGAAATTATGTTAACGGACTGAAATCTGATGCCGCAACTACCATATATCAGGAGGACACAGGAATAGCGCTTGAAAGTGTTCTGGAGACTGAAATTGGATCCTCTCTGACAATATTCCCCAACCATGCAGTACTTTCGATTGGTGTCAGCGAATTCCACCTAGAGATAGTCTCAAGTCAGATTGATCAAGAACGTGGACTCATGGGCCGTACAGAACTTGAGCAATCTGAAGGTATGCTATTCGTTTTTGAACGTGAGGAAAGATGGCCCTTGTGGATGAAAGGAACGTTAATCCCATTGGATGCCATATGGGTTGGATCATCAGGGATCGTAGAGCACATTGCAGTCATGCACCCTCAACCTGAGGTAGACGACGCGCAATTGAAAATCTACGCACCACAAGTTCCTTGCTTATACGCAATCGAGATCAGTTCAGGATCATTAGTTAGCACCGGTATAGATGTTGGACTTCAAATTGATATCAGATTCAAGCACTAACAAACCTCCTCAAAATTGACATTGGCTTTATGCTAGAGGCATGGTTGAGCGAAGGCGCATATGCTGAACAAGGTGTTCTCATTTCCACATCCAGTAAATGAAGTAGCGGCACGTTTGGTAGCCGGCATGGTAGCGTTATTAACCTTGAGTATCGTCTTGCTCGATTTATATCAGCTGTGTTTTCTTCTTACCTATGGGTTCCTCGCTCGCGTATTTACCGGGCCTACACTCAGCCCTGCGGGGCTTTTGGCGACGAGAGTCCTAATTCCAGCCTTGGGAAATCCCACTAAGCTCGTACCTGGACCTCCAAAACGATTCGCTCAAGCAATTGGCTTGAGCGTTTCCAGTACAGCCACTTTACTTATTTTCGGCTTTGGATTGGAATTCTGGGGAGAAGTATTGTTATTGCTCCTTATAGGATTTGCGACTGCGGAGAGCATTTTTGGGTTCTGTTTTGGGTGCTATCTCTTTGGCCATTTGATGAATCTTGGCCTAATCCCCGAAGATGTCTGCGAGCGATGTGCCAATTGGCAATTGGGACAACTGCAAGAACAGGATTAATCTCTCTTTCCAGAAAGCCAGCTAGGTGACCACCAATTCAACCGTCCCATCAGGCGCATTAACGCCGGGACTAACAAAGCACGTACAATTGATGCATCAATCGCTATAGCAATTCCTAGACCAACACCCATGAGCTTCACAATTACTATGTCGGCGAAAGCAAAAGAACCACAGACGATGACCATAAGCAGCGCTGCACTGGTAATAATGCTTCCTGTTTTTTCCAATCCCTCCGAGACCGACCCTGTATTGTCGTGGGTTCGATCATAAATCTCTTTAACCCTACTCAGGAGGAATACCTCATAGTCCATGCTGAGACCAAAGATTATACAAAAGAGCACAATAGGGGCAGTCGCCTCAATCATCCCAGTAGAAGTAAAGGACAGAAGATTCTGCAAGTTACCGTCTTGAAAAATCAGGACCAGAGCTCCGTAACTAGCTGTTATACTTAATGCATTCATCAATACAGCTTTTAACGGCAATAAAATGGATCTAAACAAAAGAAATAGCAAGACATATGTGGCACTAAAAATATAAAAGAGTGCCAGAGGGACATCAGAATATATCGAATCGATTGTATCAATCATATCTGCAGCTGAGCCAGAGACATGAAGTCGCAGATCTCCAATCTGGGGTTTGCTACGCAGCTCGTGGACAAGATCTGCGACTTCATCGCTAACAGGTGATCCTTCAGTGTAGACTCGTATCAAAGAAACTGACTCTGAGGACAGTTGGCTTATGAGCACCTGCTTATCAGCGTCAGGGACCGATAATCCCGACGACAGCAACGCCGCATATTTGCTTACATCGGTTGATACGACAGAGGAGAAAATACTGTCGATAGAGGTAACTCGGGCATCTTCGTACAACTCCTCAACAATCTTATAGAGAGATTGCATATTTATATCAGAATATACAGTCGTCGGTGATTGATACACCAAAAGAATCGGTGACGTTTGTCCCTCACCCACACTCAAACCCAATAAATCCATACCTGCCCTAGATTCAACTTCAGCTGGAAGCATCGATACCCAGGGGACTCCCAAATTAACCCTTAAGAAAGGGGTGCCTAATAGCACCAGCCCTAGTGTTAGCGGAACAAACACTAAGAGCGGATACCGCATTACCCATTGAGATACTGCAAACCAATATCCTCCCGCCGACTTCCAGTTTGGCAAAAGTCGTAGGGAATTGATCTTAGGTCCGAGTGCAGATAATGCTGCTGGTAGCAGAGTGAGCGCTAAGAGCATTGATATACTGATCACTAGAACGCCACCTATCCCTAGTGATTGCAGCATACTTAGATCAAAAAAGAGCAAGGCTGACAACCCTAGTATGGAGGTTAAGCCAGAAAACAAGATAGCCTTGCCTGCTGTGGCGACAGTGGTTCCCACAGCATCGGCAACTGCGCGGTTGCTAAGTTCTTCTCTCATTCTAGTAATCATAAGGAGAGCGTAATCAACTGCTACTCCTAGTCCCAATAATGTAGATATGTTGAGCACAAAAATCGAAATGCTCATTGATTGGGCTAGTACGAAGACGACAGCCATTGTGATTACTATACTAAAGATACCTAAAATAATGGGAAGACCAGCGGCAACCAAACTACCAAATACGATAATCAGTACTACTAGAAGGACTGGGAGAGTCACGCTTTCAGCCCGCCGTAAATCCTCTTCACTTGTTATATTCATATCATAAAATATCGCCACCTCGCCTGTCACAAATATATCGAGAGAACTGTCAAGTGGAACCTTGGCAATTGTTTTCCGAACCTCAGGGACCAGTTTCATTCCTCTTTCAAGGGAGGTCTCTAAGAGAATAAGTGCATAAATCGTTCTGCCTTCATTCCCAACCATACGGCTATCATTCGTGACATAGGGATCGACTATGGAGACGATTTCTTCGGTAGAAGAACGGAGCTCGTCTACAATACGATGCACACTTGAGGCATACTCTGGAGTTCGGTAGTCATCATAACTGTGGTTGAATACTACAACTATAGACATAGATGGGGCATTAAGTTCCTGGCGTAAGACTTCGATGCCACGTTGGGATTCCGTGTCGGCTAATCCGAAACCACTACTCAGTGCTCCCATTGCTTTGGAGGAGAGGGGTACCGACAGAAAGAACAACACAACGGAAATGGAGATCACGGCATATCTCCATTTATACATCAAGAGTCCCCAGTTATAAAGCATACAGCTATCTCAATCTAGTCAATCAGTTGGGCTACGTATTATCGAGCGCTGATTCCTGAAGTGTACATATGAATGCTAGGCTACTTAGTCCTGATTCATTATTAAGGAAATGTACAGGATGGCCGACTAGCTGAGCGGAGTCTATAGCTGCCTTCCAGACAGAATTCGAGTGCAGTCCAAACCTATGATGATCTACATCTACCATTGTATCTTCTTTTCCACTAACCATGAACACAAAAAGAGAATGGATTTCACCGGGAGCGTTATCTGGTTGCCATTGGTATTCTACAAGTGAAACTTCGCTGCTGTGCGTATTTACCTTGCAACTCCAGAGGTTGTTCCCACGGAATGTTTCGGCCGTCCAATCTGGTGCTAAAATTAGTACTCCTCCACTCTGAAGATGTTTAGCACAATTTCCAATAGTAGAAATTAGATCTTCTTCTGATACGGCATAACCAATTGAATCCCCAATCAGTATAACGTCGAAAGCTTTCCCTAAATCTATTGACCGCATGTCACCCACTGTGTGAATAGTACTGGGGTTGAGTACTTTCGATTGCTTGATCATATCGGTACTTAGGTCAACTCCATGAGTTTCGAAATTCCGTGTAAAATGGCTGAGGAGTCGTCCTCCTCCTGATCCAAATTCCAACATCGCAGGCCTCGTACCCGATTGTACAAATGGGTGAATGATCTGGTTGATGCGTTCAGCTTCTTTGGAAAATTCTTCGAGCGGATTTAAAAATGGCCACAAATATGACAACGATGAGTACATCTTTAACACCGGTTGCTATTCCTTTGGTCTTTATTAAGATTTGTATGTCGGCTTAGCATGTTACAATGAAAAATTATGGATAGCTACGCACGTATTGAGGTATGGTCAGATAATAGATATTGATAGAGGAGCTTAATGGAAAAGGTTTTTGGAATTGAACTGACACGAATTTTGATCACAGTACTCTCATTGAGCATTACCGCAACAGTAGTTCTGTTTTTTCTTGGGATTACTCATAAAGTCTTAGTGAAAATGGGGATTCGCAACATACCTAGGAGACCGGCTCAGAGTGTTCTCATAATTTTGGGATTAATGCTTAGTACTACGATCATTGGAGCATCTTTGGGCATAGGCGACACTGTTTCACATTCCATCCGGAAAGCCGCTTTGGATTCCATGGGTTTTACAGACGAAACAGTACGTGCGCGGAGTTCAAGTCCTTTTAATCCGGGAGTTCTCGAAATATCTACTCTTGATTTAATCAGGGAATTAGCAGATAAAAACCCAGATATCGATGGTGTAATTGCGAGTATGGAAACTGTCGCTCCTACACTGAATACGACCAATGATAGAACTGAGTCCCGTCTCGTATACCGTGGATACGAACAAGACCAACAACCTAGCTTTGGCACCCTTTTAGATATAGACGGCAATGTTCAACTGCTAAGTGAACTTGAACCCAACAAAGTATTCCTTAATCAGGATGCCGCTGAAAAACTTGCAGCAGTCACAGGTGATCAGCTAAACATGTTCACCTCATCTGGAACGAATTACCTTTCAGTCCAAAGCGTACTTCAGCCAGGAGGGCTTGCTGGCGGCGGTGGCAATCCTGTGGCGCTCCTATCGTTACACACACTGCAATTATTATTAGACAGGGAAGCAGAAGTGGACCAAATTGGCATTTCAAATCAAGGTGGTATCGAGGATGGTCTTGATTTTTCGGACAGTGTAACGGGATCCCTGCGCGTAAGCTTGACGGATCGCAATATTGCTAACGAAATAGCTCGATTACTGGACGAAGAACAAACCTTAGCACTTCTTCGGAAGAAAGCTAACGAAGTCGGACTGAATGAAACACTGGCAAAGGATCTGGATACACTTGTTATGGAGCTATCATCTCACGATATGGCAACTAACGAGACAATCAGACTGATTGGAGACAGCGATCTCTACGCTGTTATTGTCCAAGCCTTGGCCGATATAGATAACGGAGATTTGGTTACTAAATTGGATGGAAAACGACGAATATCAAGCCAATTTATCGTAGATGATACTAAGAAAGATGCCATCGAACTAGCCCAAACAATAGGAGGGACAGTCACTTCGATCTTCACGATCTTCGGATCCTTTTCCGTAGTCGTAGGTCTGTTGTTGATTTTCCTAGTAATGGTGTTGCTGGCAGCTGCCCGTTCGGCTGAAATGGGGATGGCTCGTGCTATCGGTTTAAGGAGAATGCACCTTATCCAAGTATTCACCTATGAAGGATGGGTTTACGCAATTGGATCTGCAATCATGGGAACTGCAGTTGGTGTCTTAGCAAGTTTAATCCTAGTCTCCTTACTGCAGCGAGCTATTGGAGTTGAGGAGTTTGCGATTTATCCAAAGATGACACTTCGGTCAATTGCTATCACAATCTCTACCGGATTTATTTTGACTTTGGCTACGGTGACAGCTTCTGCATATAGGGTAAGTCATCTGAATATCATTAGTGCAATAAGGGGTGTGGGTGAGGAGTTCGCTCAGGTACCTAGAATAGGATGGAAGCATCGGCTCTTATTAATAGGATTAGCACTCCTTGGCCCAATCGGGCCCGTAATCGAAGGACGCAAACACCAGTCTAGATCGCATATTCTACTGCGAGCACTCATTTGCTGTCTTCCCCCAGTATGGATTGGTATGATTGTATGGAGATTAGTACAAGCAATATATCCACTCCTTGGCCAAGGTTGGCCATTAATGACGACTAGCGTCCTTATCTGTTCCTATGCTCTACAACAAGATAATGGTGTGACATTCGATTTTGGTATCACTTTGGGGATTCTTGGAGCTGCCTTTGCCTTACGACAAGTCCTCAATTTCATCAAACCTGATTCCAATTCAAACCCCAGGATCTCTGCCAGCCTGGGTAGCCTTGGACTTTTGGTATATTTCGGATTACCATTTGATGCGCTTTACAATCTAACTGGTGAACTGCAAGGTGGGCCAGAAGAATTCGTGCTAGGTGGCTGCATAATGGTAGCAGCAGCATCTTGGCTCGTCATGCACAACGCGGAGTTGTTTCTGTTTGTGCTTAACAAAAGCGTTGGTAAGGTAGGGAGGATAAATGCCGTCCTTCGCACCGCAGTAGCTTACCCGGTAAACTCTCGGTTCCGTACTGGTTTAACGATATCAATGTTCGCTCTAGTTATTTTTACACTAGTTATCAATGCAACATTGAGTAACCTTAATAATGTTGCACGTGACAACCCCGACAGGGTCACCGGTGGATACAACATTGTAGCCACGGTGACTGACGATAGAGAAATCGAAGACTTTTTGGATGAGGTTACCGCTAGTCCTTTAGTAAAGAGTGAGGATATTGAAACTGTTGCTCGTAGCAGCAGTTTCCGTACTAGATTGCGACAGGTAAATGCTCTCAGTACTCGTTTTAAGGGTATCCGGACAATTGTAGTGGACGATGACTATTTAAGTTCAAACATGTTTGAACTTTCCCACTATGATCCTTCATATGGGGCACAAGATACTGAGGTTTGGCAGTCGCTGCAGGGAACCGGTAATTTTGTTCTGCTAAGCAATAGCGCACTTGTTACTGACGATCCCTGGGGGCCACCGAGCACGGGATTTCGAGTAGAAGGGTTTTCTGCTAGCGATCCAACCGAAACATGGAAGACGATGGACTTGGAAGTCGTCCCGTCTTGGAACGAAGAAATGACCCCAGTGAACGTGCGAGCAGTCGGAATCATCGATCCCATTGCAACTGTAGGTGGAGGCGGAGAGTGGGGTCAATCTTTGTTTATGGTTATGGGCGAATCAACAGCAGCACTTTTAATAGACGGTGCTCCAAAGTGGAATACTTATTATATCAGAGCAAAATCGACCATAGATATTCCAGACTTAGTTGCCAAGTTTGAAACAATCTTCTTGTTTAATGGTATGAACGCTACAGATCTGATGGAAGATATACAAAAGAGCTTGGAGCAAGAGGGAGCGTTCAATCAGCTTTTCCAGGGATTTATGGGACTTGGCCTGTTTGTGGGAGTTTGCGCCATCGGTGTTCTTGCCATCAGGGCTGTTGTCGAAAGACGGCAATCTATAGGGGTACTTCGAGCAATTGGATATCGACCGGCCATGATTCAGCTACAGTTTTTGCTAGAATCACTCTTTGTTACCCTATTAGGCGTTTTTCTAGGTATCAGCTTGGGAGCTCTGACTTCGTGGAATATATTTAATGCGATTACTAAAGAAGTCGACGGGCTAACCTTTGCTGTTCCATGGACTTCTATCATTGTTATAACTCTGATGACATCACTGTTCGCCTTACTTAGCGGCTACTGGCCAGCAAGACAAGCGAGTAAGATTCAACCAGCTGAAGCATTGCGCTATGAATAGGGGCCAGATAGATATAAAAGATGTCACCTTGTAACGTCATGAGAAGATTTCTCGGTGGGGACTTTTTGCTACAAAAGGCAGCGGCATAGCTACTATTGTTATACCTAAAATTACATAGGCTGCCGGAACATAGGTTCCATAAATGTCATAAATACCGCCGAATAAAATCGGGCCAACAACACCAGAACCCACAGTCGCTGCTTGAAAAAGACCTTGTATAGTACCAAACGCCTTGGTGCCAAAAAACTTTCCCACGAGAATCGGCCTCGAAGCAAGTATAGCCCCAAATGAGATGCCCTCTAACGTTGCAAAAAGGGCAGCGCTCCAATATTCATTCGCAACGATCAAAACAGCAAAAGCTGCCGCTTGCCCTCCAAGGACTACAAATAATACATATCGCCAACTTAGGCTATCCAGCAAAAAACCTGCCCCGATTCGACCAATTCCACTGGTTGCAAACAGGATCGTAACAGTTGAAGCAGCTGCAGTGGTTGTAAAGCCAAGCACTTCGAAATATGCCATCTGATGGGCAAGCAACCCGCTAACTGCAATACCTTGGGCACAGTACACCCCAAAAAGACACCAAAATACGACAGTACAAACAGCATCCCGTACCGAATAATCCATTTGATCTATAGCCTGCATACCTACCGTGTCTGAGCTTATAGGGGGTTCGGGGATTCCATCAGGTTGGAGGCCGAGATCTGCAGGACGATTTTTCACTAACAAACTCAATGGAATCCCCACAACAAGGAAACCTATGCCCAACCAGATACTCGTTGACCTCCAACCGATCCTTTCCACCATTTGGGCTACGACTACAACGAGAGGGCCTCCAAAAACAGGACCAAGTAATGCAAAACCAAGGGCACGTCCTCGCATTTTCGTGAACCAATTGGCTATAATCGTTGCCCAAGACACTCCATGTGATGCCCCACTTGCACCTACTGAAATAATGGCAACAACGAGATAAAAATGCCACAGCGATGAAATTTGACTCAGTGCAATCAACCCTAATCCTGAACATATCACAGAAAAAAGGATTACTAATTTCCCTCCCCATCTATCCACTACAACACCTACCACTGGAGCGAGGAATCCCGTTTCCATCTGCCGTAAAGAATACGCAACAGAGGTTGCGGAATTCGACCAACCAAATTCTCTTATGATCGGGAGAAAATAGGCCTGCAGACCTATAAAGAAGGATGCGGATAGATAGATATTCATAGCTATACTAGCGCCCACAAGATACCATCCATAGAAAATCTTGGGCTGCTTAAATTGTGACTGGTTCATTGGCTTCCTTGACGCGAAAGTGAGCCCCAATAGTGATACGCTTAGCGAGGTGACTCAGGAGGTTCTATCACAGAGGGCAGAGACGAAAGTACAGGAGTCAATGATCATGGCTTTGGGTTCTCTCAGTCCAGAAACGGGGACCCATACTTGCGGTCCCACTCCCTCAATAAGCCTTATTATGGTTGTCCACAGTTCCTCTATTCGAATCTGTGGACAACCATAATAATAGTCTTTAACTATTTACTTGACAATCTTTCACTAGAATTTGGAAGTAGAAACTTGAAGCACTTTCCTTTATGATTCCCACTGTAATGCAAAAAGGAGAATTCAATGTATACGACAGATCAGTATGAAAGCATGATCGCTGAGACGATTTCAATTGTTGGAAACGAGGGAACTACTATCAATGCTTATGTTGCCAGACCACTTGGGAACGGGCCATTCCCTGCTGTGGTCCTCATTCACCATATCCCTGGATGGGATGAATGGAATAGAGAGGCAACACGAAGATTCGCACATCACGGCTATATTGCTATTTGCCCCAATCTTTACTTCAAATACGGTCATGGAACACCTGAAGATATTGCTGCGCAGGTTCGTTCGGATGGAGGGGTTGCTGACTCCCAAGTCATGGGAGATGTGCAAGCAGCAGTCAATTATGTGAATAACCTTCCGCAAGCTTCAGGCAAAACAGCTGTCTTTGGAACCTGTTCCGGAGGTAGGCATGTAATGCTAGCTGCTGCGCAAGTTCAAGGGCTAGCAGCTGGCATTGATTGTTGGGGTGGTCGGGTCATTATGTCCGATGAAGATCTCAATGAAAAGATGCCTGCTGCACCAATAAGTCTAACATCAGATGTTTCTTGCCCAATCCTTGGACTATTTGGAAACGACGATCAAAGTCCACCCGCTGATCAAGTTAACACTCATGAAGAAGCACTTAAACAGGCCGGGAAGGACTATGAATTTCATCGATATGATGATGCTGGGCACGGGTTCATGTACTACCATGCACCGATGTACAGACAAGCAGCAGCAGTCGATGCATGGTCAAAGATCTGGGATTTCCTAGAAAGACGTATTGGATAGCTGTTGCGTTACAATTCCATTTCAAATAGGGAGATTTCACATGTGCACAATGATTGTTGATAACATTAAAGCAACTGGCAGTGCCACGGGGCGAGAAGGTTGGTTTGCGTTGACTAATTTGAGTGTTTCATACGACCATCCATTCCATGCGCCATTTGAACATGCACTCAACATAGACTTCGTCGCTAAACAAAATGGAACCTTCAACCGGATCTCAGCAGAACTCACAGCAGATTCTGCACGCGAACTCATTGCTAGTATTCAACGAGTCTTAGCTGAAGCTGAATCACGTAATATATCACTTGAATCAGACGTTTTGAAGGCCTCATAATTAATCTGTGTCACAGAGTTTATTTGTATATAGAATCACTAAAGGGAAACAGCTACGGCTATGGAGATTTTAAGAACCTTGGCCCCAGGATTATTTTTACTAGCTGCTATAGTAATGGCAGCTGTAGGAGTACGAAGTCAGCAGGGCAAAAAAACACCAACGAGAATTACTGCCTATGCCGTAGTGATAGCCATACTCGGACTGATCGGAATATTTGGGCCTATTGGGTAATTTAGTGCTTCGGTTAGCTATATATTGCAGTAGCAACACAAGTAAGGGGACAAAGCCTTACGCTAAGCTAAGGATTGCTCAAGGTTCAGAATATCTGACTCAGATAGGTTAAAGTACTTAGCCTCTGGGTGATGCAGTACGATCGCACTCACTGAGGCCTCTGGATCCATCATGAATTCTTCTGTTAGTTCTACGCCAATTGTTGCGGTCGGATTTAACAATTGCCATATTATACCTTGATCCTCTAATCGAGGACAGGCTGGGTATCCAAAGGAGTAGCGGCGTCCCTGATATTGAGTTCGAAACAGTTCGCCTTTCGAAATAGTACTAGGATCAGGAAATCCCCACATTGCCCTCATCCGTTGGTGTAGAAGTTCAGCGAATGCCTCAGCAGCTTCAATGGCAACCGCTTGGAGTATATGTGCATCAAGGTAATTCCCTACGTGAAGCCACTCATCTGCTAACGTCCTTACCCCTGAACCTATTGAAGTTACGAACATCCCAAGAAAATCTGGAGTCTTGTCAACACCATCCGTTATGTAATCCGAAAGACACAGGCCTTCCCCTTCGTTTTGACGCCCAAAGGTTAAGGTACCCAAGTTTCTAGTACCGTCAGGAGTAAGCAACACTGTACTATTCTCCATCGATGCAGCGCGGAAAAACTTATATGTCGCCTTGGCTTTAATTGTAGTGTCCTGAACCATAATCGCCTGTACACGTGCGACAGCCGCATAGAGATCAATAGCACGCTGGTCACCTGCAGCGAGTTCCTTTTCGAATTGCCCCCGAAACCCTAGGTGCCGTACGTACAACATAACTGGGTTGATATATCCAAAAATCTCATCTAAGGGATAATCTTCTATAACGTGAACGTTCAGATCTGGTGGTACTGGAGGATGGAGAACTTTTTGCAAGACAGCCTTGGGACGCTGAGTTGCGCCCACTTGAGCAGGGGTTGCCTGCCGTTGGGCTGCATCCGCCTGAATCTTTACCGTCTCTTGCTTGAGATGTATCTCATATGATTCCCTAGCTGAAAGGTTCATCAATTGATTTGCAATATCCAATCCGTTCATCGCATCTTGGCAATAGGAGACGATTCCGTCATATTCTGGAGCAATCCTCAACCGGGTGAAACGATTAGAAAGGGCAGCTCCGCCCACAAGTATTGGTATGTCTATTCCAGCTTGCTTAAAGTCCTGCACTGTATCTACCATCATCTGGGCCGATTTGACCAAAAGGCCGGAAAGACCTATTAAATCGGGTTTATGATAGATGGAAGCCTCAATTAGCTGCGGTGCCGCGATCTTAATACCTAGATTTACAACACGGTAGCCGTTATTAGCTAAAATAATCTCAACTAAATTCTTGCCAATATCATGCACATCCCCTTTTACTGTTGCTAAAAGTATCGTGCCTTTATTGGCAGAATCACCGGGTTCCATAAACTCTTCTAAATAATTTACCGCTGCCTTCATAACCTCCGCTGATTCCAACACTTCAGCGACAATTAGCTCGTTATTACCAAATTGCCTTCCAACTTCGTCCATACCTGCCATCAATGGTCCATTAATTATTTCTAGAGGTTTTTTTACCTGAAGGCATTCATTTAGGTCCGCAATAATGTTCACCCTAATTCCTTCAATCACAGCACCGGTTATGCGTTCTTCTAGTGGTAACGCTCTCCTATCTTCTTCTGAGACTTGAGGGCGCTTTTCTCGGAAATGATCTGCAAAATCACTGATCGGATCATCCCCACGGTTCCAAATAAGATTCTCGGCTAACTCCCTTTCCTCTGTCGAGATTGAGGCGTACCGCTCGACACCCTGAGAATTAACGATTGCAGCATCTAGGCCTGCCTGAACACAGTGATATAGCATCACTGAATTTAAGACCTCTCGTCCTGCCGCAGGCAAACCGAAGGAGACATTAGAGATGCCCAATACTGTTTTCGTTAACGGGAATGCCTCCTTAATCAGGCGGACACCTTCTATTGTTTCCAAAGCAGCACCAACGTAGTTTTTATCTCCAGTACCAATGGGGAATACCAAGGGATCGAAAATGATATTTTGTGGTGCTAATCCATATTTTGCTGTGAGTAAGGTGTAGGATCTACTGGCAACCTCCAATTTTCGTTCTCTCGTGATCGCCTGAGCCTGAACAGGATCATCGTCGATACACCCCACAACTACTGAAGCTCCATATTTCCTAATCAGCGGGAGTATTGTTTCGAACTTAGATTCCCCGTCCTCCAAATTTATGGAGTTAATTATCGATTTACCGGGAGTTAATTTCAAAGCAGTTTCAATGGCTGTAGGATCAGTAGAATCTATCATAAAAGGTACTTTTACTTTACGGCGTAAGGAAGTCAGGAGATCAGTTAAATCAGCTATTTCATCACGATCAGGATCCTGCAAACACACGTCAAGTATATGGGCACCACTACGTACTTGTTGCCGCCCGATTTCTGCGGCATCATCAATCGCTCCATTAGCGATTAGATTGCGGAATTTACGACTGCCCAATACATTTGTCCGTTCGCCAACAATCACTGGCCTAGTATCATCATCGATCGTAAAAACTTCTAACCCTGCTACTATCGAGGCATTCGAATTAACGGACATCCGAGGTTTCTTAATTGCAGGAATCTCAGACAACATCCCTATATGTCCAGGAACAGTTCCACAGCATCCGCCTAGCACGTTAACCCAACCTGCCTTGGCATATCCTTCTAGTGTTGCTGCAAAATGCTCTGGACTTTCGTTATAATTCCCATCCTCATCCGGTAGTCCAGCGTTAGGTATAACGCTGACAGGGAATCGAGATATATTAGATAATGTACGGACATGATCTCTCATGAATTCAGGCCCTGTGGCGCAATTCATACCTATCCAGAGCAGATCATGATGTTCAATGGAAGCGTAGAACGCTTCGATATCCTGACCTCCTAGCATAGTCCCCATGGGCTCAATCGTACACTGAACAGCAACAGGGATATTGGAGGAAATCTCGTTTTGTGCATTACTAATCCCTGATAAAGCAGCCTTAACATTTAATGTGTCTTGGGAAGTTTCAACTAATAAAAAATCACAACCACCAGAAATCAAGCCACGTGCCTGAATTCTATAATTATCTGCCAACTCATTCCAGTCAACCCCACCAGTAACTGATATTGCCTTTGTGGTAGGGCCCATTGAACCAGCGACGAATCGGGGCTTATCCGGTGTACTTGCGGTCGCTGCAGCCTGTTTTGCAAGGACGGCACCAACCCTAGAGATTTCTTCGCCTTTATCGCCAAGCCCATACTCTTGTAACACTAGTGGAGTACTACCAAAGGTATTGGTTTCAATGATATCAGCCCCGGCTTCCAAAAAAGAGCGATGAATCGATAGGATGATTTGAGGATTACTGAGATTCAGATATTCGTTACAGCCATCATATTCTTCTCCACCAAACGATTCAGCCGAAAGATCATAATTTTGAATGCTAGTTCCCATGGCTCCATCTACAACCAGTATGCGGTCAGCTAAAGCCTTTCGTATATCACTATCTCCAAGTATCATAATATGCTTTTCAAGGTACCCTTTCTATTTAGATGTGCCCCCCCTGTTCTAGGTTGGATCTGACACAGAAAGCTGTGAATCAAGAGACTAAGGACCCCAATTTTCGCCATTGGTACCCTTACAGGGCCTCATCTTATCAGTGAACTGCTCGTAGCTATCTAAATACCTATTCATGGGACATCAACTGCCTGCCGCCAAGGTCTTCCACTCGGTCCAATTTCAATATAACGGCAAATCCTTCTTCTTCTGGATCGCGGTCCATCTCTGGCTTAACTACCCGTTCCATGATGGCTTGTCTTAGTGGGCCATCGCGAAGCACTGTAGCTTTACCAAAAAATTTCCAACCCTTTCGAACTTCAGGGTTTCTTAGAATCACAGCAGCATTACCACCGGCTTCCAAGTGAGCAAGACTTTGACCCTTACCCCGTTCCCAATAGGCAAGGCAGTCATCTTGCCATGCCATCATACTTCCCCGATAACCGATAGTCAGATCCCCATTGAGTGATGCCGTGGTAAGGATACAGGGTGTTCCGTTAGCCAGTGAATTGTTTATCAAATCTTGCATTTCGTCAGTTAGTTGGATCATCAGGAACTCCGATTAAAAAAATCATAATAAGTGAACTTAACACATAAATACATTGTATCACTATAAGTAGATACCTGATCTAGCTTTGGGAATTCGGTGTACACGGTAAATCATAAAAACACGGCTTACGAAACTCAAAAATGGTCACACTATCTTAGATTAACACTGGATGCTACTTCAACGGATTCCCTATAATTACAGCCACCATATTTAGCACGACCTGGAATTCAACAGGTTTTATTGCTGTATGCGATATTCTCGATCCTTTGTGATTTGAGACGATCAGTTTATCCAATACTACACTTGCCCTATCTATCCTAACCGGTGACTTTAATGGAAAATTGAGAGCATGGCCCCTCTGGAGATTAGAGTGTGATGAGTGCTCTACTCTCCGTCCATTCTAGTTGCCCAGTGCGTCAACCAATTCCACTATCACCCAAGCATCCTGCTCATCAATTGAATGGGCATTGAGCGCCTTTAAAGCTGCTTCGCTTCCAATTTGAGCAAGTGCCCATACAGCATGGCCTCGAACAAGTGGAGATATATTTCCCAAAGTTTCAATGAGTAAATCCACATCCTCTGGGTTTGCTATGTTTCCTAAAGCTACACACACGTTTCGCTGCATACCTGTGTACTTAGCTCGCATAATAGGTGTACCTTGAAATTTATCTCGAAAAGCTTCTTCTGACATTTTCAAGATTTCACGCATATCAAATTCGTGCATCTCTTCCCTGATGCGGAATTCATCGAAAGCGACTTCACCAGCCCGAGCATTTACTGGGCAAATTTCTTGGCAAAGATCACACCCAAAAATCCAAGTTCCCATAGGTTTGCGGAGTTCAGTAGGAATTGGCCCCCTGTTTTCAATAGTAAGAAACGAAATGCATATATCATTGTTGACTTCATATTCCGAAGATATCGCTCCTGTCGGACAAATATCCACACATCGTCGGCAGGAACCACATGACTTTTTCGATGGTTCATCAGGCACCAACTCAAGGGAGATTATTATTTCAGCCAAGAAAACCCAAGACCCGTTACCCGGGACCAAGAGATTAGTATTTTTCCCAACCCAGCCTAATCCCGACTCACGTGCAAACGCACGTTCCAACAACGGAGAGTCATCAACAAATATTCGATATTCTGGAGAAAATTCAATAATAGCTTTTACTGCATCCATATATTGTGACAATCTGCGTTTCAAACTCCGATGATAATCCTGGCCCAGCGCATACCGGGCGATTTGTCCTCGTTGCAAATTGCGTCTAGGCTCAGCATCAGAATCAAAATAATTGATGGCAAACGTCATGACAGATCGGGCACTTGGTAGTAGGACTGTTGGATTGCTCGCAACTTGCATTCGTTCTTCTGTAAACCAAGTCAATCCAGAGAAGTTACCCTTGATAATCCGATCGACAGCAACATCAGCATCCGAGTCTACAGTGGTTGCACGGGATATTTTCAAGGAATGGAATCCATGGTCCTTGGCGATGGATTTCAACATGGCAGTAAGTTCAATCTGGTCTAGCTCATTCATTGGTATTATCGTGACATCTCGGTCCAAAAGAAATATTCAACCTAGGATCGTTCGAGAAGTCCTCTTTCTTTCTTACTTAAATAAATAAGTTAAATCATATCAGTGTAGAGTCTATTTTACCCGTTTATCACTGCGATACCAAATATAACTCAGTTGCAACTTGGGAATTGACACTCATTGACACTCTTTGGATAGACTAATAGAATCCCAACACCAAGACGCTGCGAGGAAAATCATGCCAGAGGTAGTAATCGACAGTATACGGGTCAGTATGGTGAATTACCAACGAGTAGTCATCCTCAAAGAAAAAGATACTAACCGTTACTTGCCAATATGGATTGGTCCGACGGAAGCAGACTCGATTGCTGTGAAATTACAAGACATGACTGTGCCAAGACCTCTGACCCATGACCTTCTTTGCAGCATCATTGATTCGCTAGGTGCTGTGATCAAGAGCATATCAGTATCAGATCTTCAAAAGGACACATTTATAGCAACTTTAAAATTGCAAATCAATGAAGAAGTTGTAGAGATAGATTGTAGACCAAGTGATGCGCTAGCCATCGCAGTGCGAACAAATGTATCCATTTTCGTGGCGGAAGCAGTCCTTGAGAAGGCTGCAGTGTTGTTAGATGAAGAGGGCAATCCACTTAGCAACGCTAATCTGGAGATTAACCCGATAGGCATAGACGCCGAAGAGCTGAAAGGATTATCAGCTTTTGCTGATTTCATTGAAGAACTTAATCTCGGCGACAAAGAAGAAGACGATCCGTTAATTTAATTCTAGTAGCCCAAGGCCTCCGCATTTTATTTATCCATCCACGTCCCCTAATGTTAGAACTATTTTGATATTAATATCAAAATAGTTCTAACATTTTCCCGACTATTTTCTAACAAACGATTACCTATTTTCCCGAAAACAGTTGATGAAAAAATACGGAACACTTTCAGTATAGTTCCCGGAATACGTATGGAATAAATTTGTTACAATTTCAGTAACTTTGCGCCTAAATACTGATTGACACTCCTTCTTACCGATAGCGTATGGTCAACATGTACCAATCAAACGGGAGTTTCTAGAAATCCTTCAATGGGTTGTTAGCCCATATAATCGAAGGAGAACCTACCAAGTTTCCGTTACAAAATTAACCCGATACGAATGCCTGGTAATGAAAAGCTATGGATTGCAAACTGAGGAATAGGGGAGGACTTCCATGTTACAGATGGGTGAATTATCGGTGTCATTATTGCGAGATGGACAAATCAAACATGATGCTGGAGTGATCTTTGGGGATGTACCCAAAACTTCGTGGGAGCAACTAGTTCGCGTAGACCGAAGGAATCGTACCTCATTGGGGTTAAAGTGCATTCTTATACAAAGTGCAAAACAAAATATGTTAATTGATACAGGCGTTGGAAATAAAGAAATGGACGGGGACAGGGCAAGCTACGGATTAGGTCCAAGTAAACTGATGAGAGAGTTACGAGTCGCCGGCATAGGGCCCCGGGACATAGATACCGTAGTGTACACACACCTTCACTTCGAACACAGTGGTGGAGGAACACGCTTAGATCGATGGGGGCAACTTGGTCCTACCTTCCCCAAAGCAGAGTACTTGGTGCAAAAACAGTGCTGGGATGAGGCTATTGCTCCTACTGAAAGAGCAAGTCGTTCTTATCGACAAGAAGACTTCGTTCCACTCAAAGAAAAAGGCCACCTTGCCTTCTTGGATGGAGATCAACAAATTATCCCAGGTGTTTCTGTCAAAGTCACGGGAGGCGTGACCGAAGGACATCAAATTGTCATGATTGACACAGGAAGTGAACGTGTAGCATTCCTGGGAGATCTGGTTCCAACACATCACCACGTTAACCTTAATTATATCCCCGCAAGCCATAGGTATCCCGAAGATACCTTAGTTCAGAAAAGGGCACTGCTAAAGAGGGCAGAGAATGAAGGTTGGTTAGTGATATTTGGGCACGGACGAGTGGGTGATGAAGCAGGATATCTGGAACGAAGAAAAGGCGAACTGAAATTCAGATCCGTAGAAATTTAAAGTAGGGTTAGTAAGATTGTGATAGCGAAACAATCATTTCACTATCACAATCTGATCGCTGCTAATAAATTCTACAGGAGTCATCTTTCCCTTCATATCTTCATTGCAAATGGCACTGACTCGTACATAATCTTCAGTTAGCCCAGACCATATCATCTCACCATTGACAACCTGGCTAGATTCCCACAAGACTACCCGACGAACTCCACGTAAACGGAGACGTGCCCGTCTCTCTAGGTTTTTTGACAACAAACGAAGCTCTTTGGAACGACTCTTGATCAACTGCAACTCTATATGATCTGATTTGTATACAGCACTAGTTCCAGGCCGGATTGAATATGGAAACACGTGGATCTTATTGAGCTTTAACTCCTGGCACAATTGGTAGGTTGCATCAAAGTCACTAGCCAATTCCCCTGGAAATCCAACGATCACATCTGTTGTTATCGATGCTTCTGGAACCGACTCTCGAATCAGGGCAACTGCATTTCTAAATTGTTGAGCAGTATATCTTCGTCTCATAGACCTAAGTATTCTATCGCTTCCACTTTGCAAAGGGATGTGGAAATGTGGGCAAAACATCTTTTCATCCCATAGAGCTAACAAATCAGGCGTAATCTCATGCGCTTGCAATGAGGAAACCCGAATCCGCATGAGATTAGGAACTTTAGATAGTGCCTTCAATAGTGTACCGAGATTCAGATCTGAAAATTCGTGGCCATAGGTGCCAAGTTGGGTTCCTGTGAGGACAATTTCTGATACTCCTTCTGAACCCAATTGAGAAGCTCTCGCAATTAGACCTTGCAATGGCATACTCCTCTCTCGGCCGCGAACTTTAGGAACGATACAATACGCACACACTTGATTGCATCCCTCTTGGATTTTTATCATTGACCGAGTTCGGTGAAGTGCCTCGGACCCAGCAGAAAGTCTTAGTGGATTATTCGGATTACGAGTTTTATTCAGAAGGGATTTAAGCACCTCGCTAGCAAAGATACTCTTATCTGTATTCCCGAGCACTATCGGTCTACCTGCCTGGGTATTCACCTGGAGCACTTCTCCAGGTCGCCGTTCAACGTAACACCCCGTTGCTGAGAGTACCACTGCTGGGTTAGTCCTTCCAGCAGCACGCAACGCCTTTCGAGCCTTCGTATCTGCTTGTTGTGTTACAGTACAAGTATTCAGAACATAGATATCTGCATCTAGTACATCATCAACAACGATGCATCCGAGGCTGACGAATTGGCCAGCAATATCTTGGCTGTCTGCAGAATTCAATTTACACCCGTGTGTCTCGATAAAAACTGTGGGCGGGCTAGTATAGGTATTTAGTTGCGACGGAATTTCCATACCATGAGACTCCAAAATGATTGTTACGGGATCATCCATAGAGTCATATGGTACCATTACACGCTAGAAAGATGAATGTACAGTTGGAGTGGACGGGGAAAATGACGATCATCGATGTTACTCTGGATATCACCGACCCTAGAGGAACCTTTCCTGGGGACCCCGTTGCCTCAATCATCCATGACAGACAAATATTAAAAGGCGACCAGTTTAATACATCCTTGATAACTTGCAGTTCGCACGCAGGGACACATATAGACGTTCCCTTTCATCTCATAAATGATGGGGCCCAATTATCTTCCATCACATTAGACAAAATGTGCGGGTACGTCTATGTTGCTGAGATTGGCAGCGGTGGTCCAATCTCAGCCGAAACCCTTGAGGAATCTCACATTGATGTCAGTGCAAGCAAAATCCTCATAAAATCCTACAAAGATCCAACTGACTTCTTCGCGCTTGATGATCAATATTTGACTCAAAGTGGGGCAGATTGGATGATCACACGGGGCATTACCCTCATAGGGGTCGAACCCATTACGATCGAATCGTTATCCAATTCAGATTTCGTAGTGCATAGGTCGTTGCTCAAAAATAATATTCTGATTATCGAGGGGTTAACGCTAACTCAGGTTGATGCCGGCTGGTACATGCTTTATTGTTTGCCTTTGAAATTAGGTAATACAGATGGTGCGCCAGTTCGAGCAGTTCTTATTAGCGATTAACAAGCTGGTCATATACACTAAGATGGACAGTATTCTGCTTTAAACAACGTGAGGTGTTTCATGGATGCACAACAGTCTGAAGACACACAACAGCCCGAAAAATGGATTTTGCAAACTCAAGAGTTACTTTCCAAGGCATATGAGGCAAGAGATTTCATTGAACGGGCTGCAGAGAATTTTCGGACTGCAGTGCCAACTCACGCCATTGCAATTGCAAGGCTTTGGCAACGTGCAGAATCTCTGGATCAACTTATCGCAGGGCACCTCATAACTATGAATAATCAGTTGTTCGAAGGAAAGGGGGAGGTGGACACTACTCGTGGAGCTTCTACCAGATCCCTTCTGGTAGGCGAAGAGTTGTTAATGTATGACTGTACTTGGACTTTGTCATGGGACCGCAACACAAGAGGCATCATCGTAAAATTCTCGATAGAACCCGAAATGGAAAGTCTTCATCTTCGAGTAGAAAATCTTACTGTTGCTGGAGGCCAAGATATCCGTTATCCGCTGTATGAGGATCAATTAGCAGATGCGCTTGCAAAGGCATATGTACTCGAAATATTGGACTGATCGATTAAGCTAACGGGGTAGTACCATCGCTCTAGTGACGTGAGTACGAACATCACTAGTTCTATAGATAAAAGCTCCTCGGCGTCTTGAATGACTAAAATCCACTCAGTTTATGAGGACTCACACTATTTGTTTCATCTATAATCATTCCTAGGAAATGATCGCGATTCACAAAGCTCGTTCATCAAAGGTGATTACATGAGTATCAGGGTAGTAGTAACTGGAATCGGTATGATAACGCCTATCGGGCTAGATGCCCAGTCCACGTGGACCAATCTTCTCGATGGCATATCCGGTGTCCGACATCTTGAAGACATCAAAACTGAGGGACTAAGAACTACTATCGGAGCCCAAATAATAGACTTTCAGCCCGATGCAATACTTGGGCGCAAGGAAGCCCGTCGAATGGACCGGTTTGCCCAATTCGCAGTAGTTGCTGCTAACGAAGCAGTAACTAATGCCGCACTTAAGATCGACGAGACTAATAGTGATGAGGTCGCTGTGGTCGTCGGCAGTGGAATCGGGGGTATTACTACTCTGGTTGAGCAATATGACATCATGCGCGAGAAGGGCCCAACGCGTGTAAGTCCCTTTTTGATGCCTATGATGTTGGGGAATCTAGCGGCAGGTCAGGTTTCAATACACCTTGGGGCTCGGGGTCCGATTACGTGTCCGGTTACAGCTTGTAGCACTGGAGCAGATGCCATAGGCGAAGCTTATGGCATGATACGCAACGGAATCGTTACAACTGCGATAACTGGAGGGACAGAAGCATCGATTACACCAATTGTTGTTGCAGGATTTAACTCTTGTAACGCATTATCGGAAAGAAACGATGAACCCAGCAAGGCATCTCGGCCATTTGATGCTCACCGAGATGGCTTCGTTTTAGGTGAAGGTGCTGGTATTCTTGTGCTCGAAAGCTTGGATTCTGCACTGGCCCGTGGAGCCAAACCACTCGCTGAAATGATCTCATATGCTGCAACTGGGGATGCTTTCCATGTAACCCTTCCACCACCGGACGGAAACGGCACAGTAAGAGCAATGCATCTAGCGTTAAAAAGGGCCGGGATTGAAGCCCGTGAGGTAGACTATCTTAATGCCCATGGAACCTCAACACCTATAAACGATGCGTCTGAAACCAATGCAATTAAAAATGTGTTTGGCGAATATGCCTACCGACTACCCATCAGTTCCACTAAGTCTATGGTTGGTCATTTGTTAGGAGCAGCAGGGAGTGTTGAGGCTGCGGTTACCATCCTTGCCATTCGAAATAGCGTAATACCACCAACAATTAATTTAGAAAACCTAGATCCAGAATGTGATCTTGACTACACCCCAATCCATAAGCGCCTAGGACACGTCAGAATTGGAATGAGCAATTCCATGGGATTCGGGGGCCACAATAGCAGCTTGCTGTTTAAGCAATACGAATCAGAATAACATCTTACGTTATTTCCCAATTTTTAGTTATGATCTGCGTTTTAGTTCTCCCTTATAAGCCAACAACGGAACCGCTACAATCAAAACTAAAATACAAATCACTTGTGATTCCTGCAATCCCAGAAACCAAATTCGATCTTCGCGTAAGAAGCTAATAAAGAATCGTCCGATCGCGTAGAAACTTAACATGGCAACAAAGCTCATACCAGTCGGTGCGATTCTCCCCCTAAACAGCATGAGCACCCCTAGCACAACAATATCCCAGATCATTTCATAAACTATTGCAGGATGCATAGGAAGCGACGGACTAGACATATGGCAATAAACAGCCGGACTGCCTATATGGGTATACACAAATGCCCATGGGGCCTGGCTCACTAAGGCACAATGTTCTCCGTTTATAATGTCGCCAATCCTTCCAATCGCCATTCCAAGAATCAAACCTGGAGCTGCTATGTCAGCAAGGTGCCATGTCGGATATTTCACTATTTTGGTGTATAAAACCCCCCCAAGGAATCCCCCAAGTACCGCACCCCAAATGGCTATGCCTCCCTGATAAATAGCAAAAATTCTCAAAGGATCAGATATGTACACATCTATATGATCAATAACGTGAACTAACCTAGCACCAATTATCGCCGCTAACACTCCCCATATGGCTGTGTTATAAACATAATCAGGATTTATGTTCGAAGCCTTCGCCAATTGCACCGAGAGGGTAACCCCGGCCATCACCCCTAGTAGGGTGAAGAACCCGTGCCATGATAACAATATCGGCCCCAACTTTAGCATAATGGGGTCAAAGGGAATTTCGATCATATTCTTAGCTCCTCATAAATCAACAACCAAAGAGTCCTAACGTACCCATTCTATTCAGCTATGTTTAGGAGTGTCAACGACAAAATCCTAAATGCTCCGGATTCAGTATGGTAGAATAGGTCCATGGTGATGAGGGTAGGGTCACATTTGACGCTGATCGAAGCAGTCAATTTATATTTAGATTTCTTAATTGGTGTTCGTCGGGCTTCATCCCACACCGTAAAGGCATATCATGCTGACCTTTTGCAGTTTGATCTCTGGATACAGGAACAACATGGGGTGACACAGCTCCGTCAAATCAAAGGCAGTACGGTCAGTGCGTATGTACTCTATCTACAAACGCAGAGATATGCCTCAGCAACACAAGCTCGAAAAATTGCGTCTATCAAATCACTATTCAAGTTTTGCCGCGCCATGGAATACTCTGTATATGATCAGTCGAATCACGTTGCCCGACCTCGCATTTCTAGCCATTTACCGAAAGTTGCATCCGTCAAATCGATCCAGGCTCTAATCGAAGCTACTTCCGTAACCCGAGAACCCTTTCGGACAAGGGATAGAGCTATGCTGGAAACCCTCTATGCGACCGGATTAAGGGTCTCTGAGTTACTGACCCTCAATATTCGTGATATAGACTTTCATGAACAACTGCTACGATGCTATGGGAAAGGTAATAGAGAGCGACTTGTCCCAATCCACGATCAAGCAGCCTTATATTTACAAGATTATATAGGATCATCTCGGACCGCTTTAGTACATTCGGATTCCCAAACTGCCGTTTTCCTCAACCGGTTCGGCAAGCGCTTAAGTCGACAAGGTTTCTGGGTGATTATCAAGGGTTATGCCCGCAAGGCAAGTGTTGAACAAGCAATATCTCCACATACCTTCAGGCATAGTTTCGCGACTCATATGATAGAGGGGGGGGCTCCTATCTCGTATGTACAGGCTATGCTTGGGCATACGAGTGTTAGCACAACTGAAGTGTATAATCATATTGCAAACGATTATCTCAGGGAGGAATTCGAGTCCGCGCACCCTAGGGCCATCCTCCACAAGTTTTCCTAGGGCAACTCATACCAGTGGATTTAAAATTTTTAGGAGGAAACCATTATGCCAAATAGGGCAAAACATGCAGCAGTTCGTCAATCACAGCTTGGACAACGGCGACGCAAAGAACGAAAAGGTCAGGCTCCATTGACTCAGCAGGCTGGTGGTAACCTTCTTGCCAAATCACCACCCAACAACGTTACTACCAGCAACACTCCGACTGATATACAGACGCCAGTGGTTACCAGCCCGGCCACTTCACCTTCATCCTTTGGAAGTTCCCCATCTCGGGCATACTTGAGATCTGATCTTACTAGGATCGGGATAGTAACTCTCCTTAGTATGACAATTGTTATTAGTGGTGCAGTAATTTTGTGAGTATCAAGGTGATGTACTAAGGACAATGGCAATGGTTATTCTATGACAATTCAGAACACTTTAATCAGTACTTCGGTTATTGAACATATCCGGAACGCTCCTAAGAACCCAGGTGTATACACCTTCGCAAACAGTTCCGGAAGCCCAATCTATATTGGCAAAGCTTCGAACCTCCGATCCCGTCTGGGAAGTTACATCAGAAATCCTGGAACAATGAGTGCCAAGATCCAAATCATGGTTAAACTCGCTCAGAGTCTTCATTACATTGTGACGGACACAGCGGAAGAAGCCCTTATCCTTGAGAATACGTTGATAAAAAAACACATGCCTCGTTTCAACTCACGCTTGAAGGATGACAAAACATATCCCTATATAAAAATCAATCTTAAGGAAGATTTTCCAAATGTTGAGCTTACCCGTAGGGTTCTTAAGGATTCCTCTATCTATTTTGGGCCTTATACCTCTGCACGTTCCGTTCGACACAGTCTGGATACATTGAATCGCTTGTTCCCTTACAGGTCTTGCACCAAAGAGATAACTGGCACAGATACGAGAGCTTGTCTGGAATATGACATGCACAGATGCCTTGCCCCTTGCATTGGCATAGCCGACAAAGACCAATATGGGAAGGTAATTGATCAAGTAATCCAATTCCTGCAAGGTAATTCTAAGCCAGTAGTAGCAGACCTAACAAAAGAGATGCGTCAAGCGTCAAAAGCACTTGCGTACGAGAGGGCTGCTGTTTATCGGGATCGAATTCACCAAATCCAGCAAATATCCTTTGAACAGAAAATGGCGAGTGCCAATTCCAGAAATTCTGATGTACTCGCAACGTCCACACCCAGCGAAGATAGTAATTTCTGGGTCGAAATTTTTCTTATAAGAAACGGCATGGTTACCGGCCACAAGGCCATCGAAATGGATGGATCACAAGGGGAATCACCAGGAAACGTTCTGGAGGATTTCATAAAGCAATATTATGGCAATTCTCAGCAAATTCCTGACAAAATCCTTACTAAGGACCGTATTGGTGATTTAGAAGGAATTCAACGATGGATCTCTGCGGAGAAGGGCAGGGCAGTACCTATAGTTACGCCCCACAGTGGCAAGAACCGCAAGTTGTTGAACCTCGTGCAATCAAATGCCGATGAGGCTCGTAAAATTGCCCTCAGGACTCAGCGATCACTCAACTCAACTGATCCGATGACAAGCCTAATAAAATTGCAAGAGTACCTTAATCTTCCGGAGATTCCAACTCGAATAGAATGCTACGATGTCTCCAACATTCAAGGAACAAATCCAGTCGCAAGTATGGTGGTATTTGAAAACGGAAAACCTGCAAAGGATCAATATAGGCGCTTCAAAATTCGTACTGTCCATGGGGTAGATGACTACTCAATGATGCAAGAGGCACTCAGACGAAGATTCACTCGTTATTTGGATAGTCAGCAATCAGAACAAGAGCACTCAAGATCCCAAGATTCCTGGAACCGACGCCCGGATCTCGTAATAATTGATGGGGGCCGTGGACATCTTTCGTCTGTTCTCGAAGTTCTCCTAGATTTAGGACTGACCAGTATTCAAATCGCAAGTCTAGCAAAACAAGAAGAACTTCTGTTCCAACCCGATACTGCTGAGCCTATAAGAATACCGCACGATGACCCCGCTCTCTTTCTAGTACAGCGCCTTCGCGATGAGGCCCATCGTTTTGCCATCACACACCACAGAACCTTACGATCAAAAGCAGCTATACAGTCTCGTCTCTCTACAGTACCTGGAATCGGGCCGAAACGGGAGCGTGCTTTACTCCGAAAGTTCGGGTCCCTCAAGAGCCTTCAAGCTGCCTCAGACAACGCAATTTTAACCATGGCAGGAATAACACCCACTATAGTACAAAGCATACGCATGCTCTAAAGCTTTCACTGTTTTCAAGAGGAGTCAGTAGGGTATAGAGATGCCAGAAAATCTTGAGCCATTCGCAAGCCACGCTGAGTTAGTGGAGACGTAAAGGTTGCACCATCTACGTATACAGTAATAGTCTTAGAGTTTGTCTCCTGTTGCTGTTGCAAGGGTTCACTTAATGTGAGTGGTGTTTGAACTGATTCATTTGTGTGAGGGACCGAGTGCAGTTTTAGTTCAGTAACCTCTACACCGGAATTGTCTTCCAGAAGCGACCGCTCTACCCAGCGGGGAAAACGATCCAAGTGCTTTTTCATACTTGGCATAGCCCCTAATACATCCAATCGCCCCAAACCTGTTATTGTTTGTAATGCATCTACAAAGAAACCCCTGTCTCGGATAGTACCAGTCATTCGATCGTATAAATAATGAAACAACGGTACTGTCAATATAGCCTGCCATAGGACCACTGATAGATTATCCCCTTTCTCAATAGCTAATTTCACTCCAAGATCTGTCAATCGTATTATCCCGTGACCTTCTATCAGGCCAAACTGCCGCAAGGCGGATAGTTTGCTACTATACCTACCGCTATTAGTACTGTGACCTAAATATTCAGCCAAGCCCTGTCGAGTTGCCTCATCTTGAAATGAATTGTGGATATCCCATGCGACCAACCTACAGGATTGAATATCTACATCCGGATATTGGAAGTTACCGATCATCGCCATACTACTTCCTTCAATAGTTACTGAATTATTACCAATATATTACCACATGCCAAATTTTTATACCACATATATACTATAAATAGTATATATGTGGTAATTATATAGCAGAGATTCAGTCTCAGAAAAATAGTGAAAAATGCTAAGATTCAGGAATCCCGTACGATTTAATCCAAAAACTCAATGATATGCCGAGTTAAGACCTCTGGCTTGTAAAAACTGATATCATGAGGAGCATCTGTTATCCAGACCGATTCACTGTTTGGAATACGTTTCAAGGCCTCTGCAACCCCCTGCTGTTTCAATGGGAGGTAGGACTTTGATGCCGCCGTGTTTCCCTCAGCTGAGACTATAAGGGTGGGGACTGAGATACGTTCATAGAGAGAAGAAAGCGGATCACTAAACATATTCCAAATAACTTGCTCATGACTAGTGGGGGATAAATATTCTCTAACTTCATTGTTACCCAGGGATTCAGGCATGGAAAGGAGCATGTGTTCCAATTCACGATCCCAAACTACAGCGTGCTCCTGCTTATGCGCGCTAATATAGTCCTCTACTTTTCCATAAATGTCTCTTTGCCTCAACCTGTCGCGATACTCCTCCCAGGCTAGGCCCGAATTGTGCTGCCTATGTATGCCACCATCAATCAGGACCACTGATTCAACTCTATCGGGATGTTGAATCGCAAGATGACCTGCTACGCTAGCACCCCAAGAATGGCCAAGCACTACTACCTTTTCAATCCCCAAATGATCTAGAAGAAAGAGAAGATCCTCAGCTAGCGTCTGCCAGTCATAACCTGTCTCCGGCTGAGTAGTTAATCCGTGTGCCCTCTGGTCCGGAGCAATACAATGGAAATAGGGAGTTAATAACGGTATACATTTATCATACCAGTGCGCTGAGGAAGAAAGCCCATGTAGGGCCAGCAGGGGAGGCTTGTCCCCTCCCCAATCCATGTAGTGCATAGTCAGCGCGGGTGACTGCACCTGATTGTGACTAGCAAATTCACAGCCAAACGACTCGTCCATATTTACCCCCAAGCAACTCGGTAATCCACTGTTTGTAGGTCCCGGTTTTGACCGACTGTGCTGTATCATATACTCGAAAGAACGTAATAGACTATACAATGGAAGAGTCGACACCAACAATGAGTGAAAATAGGATTTCGCACTTAGCTTCTGCGTTTGGTCTTTCGTTAGGCAAGCTATTGTCTCAAGCAGAAAAAGATGTGTCCTATCGTGCTGATCTCAACGCAGAGCTCAGCAAGTTCACTGGTCGTTCCCACGTTATTGGTGTAACCGGAGCGGCAGGCGTCGGTAAAAGCAGTATAATCAATAAATTAACCCAATGCTTTCGATCTGACAATCATCGAGTAGCTATACTGAGTGTTGACCCCAGTAGCCCAGTGACAGGCGGGGCTCTACTTGGTGATCGGATTCGTATGTCAGAACATTATTTGGATGAGGGAGTCTTCATTCGAAGTTTGGCTACCAGGGGTCAATTGGGAGGGCTGTCGTCATCCGTCCAAACCGCCTTATCTATTCTCGATGTCGCTGGATATGATGTCATCCTCATTGAGACCGTGGGTACAGGACAGGCAGACGTAGATTTAGGGTACATAGCGGATACAGTAGTACTGGTATTGTTGCCCGACTCTGGTGATATGATTCAGTTCCTTAAAGCGGGATCCCTAGAAACAGCCGACATATATGTGGTCAATAAGTCTGACAGGGGTAACAATAAGCGTATACTGACTGAACTTAATGGGGCCTTGACCCTCAACCATGATTCGCATTCAAATGACTTATTAATAATGGAAACATCAGCTATCACTAGAAATGATACTGGTATCAAAGAACTAGCAACACATCTCGAAAGAATAAACGATTACCGAATCAATAGTGGAGGTATATCGTCTCATCGAGAAACCAAGTTAAAAGGTGCAATTACGACCGGAATCAGAAATGCGATTGTTGCCAAACTTCTCGATTCAAAAAAGGCGCAGACACTAACACTTGATCTCATCCAGTCCATTCAGATCGGGGATATTGATATCGAAACAGGAATCAGTAGAGCCGTGGACGTTCTTTGGGGAAATTACGATAACTAAACGATAGGATTGGTCAAATATGGAACGGGCAACTATAGCGGTTATTCCTGCAGCTGGATTTGGCACTAGGTTCCTACCGGCTACTAAGACTGTGCCAAAGGAGTTACTACCTATCATCGAACGCCCAGCAATTGAGTTCATTTTTGATGATATTGCTGGAGCAGAGATACCAGAAGTAGTGTTAGTCACTTCACCAAGCAAGTCCGCGTTAGCAGCACACTTCTCACCATCCCCTGAGCTCGAAGCCCATCTGAAAACTAACGGATCAGAGCATTTCCTAAAACGACATCAGGCACTTTTAGATAAGACAACGATAAAGTATGCAACTCAGGAACGTCAGTTAGGGCTGGGACACGCAGTCCTTCAATCTGAGCCCTTAGTTGGGGACCGCCCATTCGCCGTACTTCTACCAGATGACATAATTATTCATGGCAGCGACTTTCTCACGAAGATGATAGACGTATCTTCTGTCTACGGAAGTTCTGTGCTGGCATTGAAACGAGTACCTCGAGAACTTGTAAGTCAGTATGGAATAGTTTCGGCGACAGAGATATCACCCAACCAGTACAAAATCCATGAGGTGGTCGAAAAACCTCGTACCGGAAATGCCCCTAGTGATCTGGCGATTATCGGTAGATACGTTCTCTCCCCGACCATTTTCAATATGCTGCGATCAACACAACCGGGCGCCCTTGGGGAGATTCAACTTACGGATGGAATAACCCAACTTATCAATATTGAACCTGTTTATGGTCTCATTGTTGAGGAGGATCACTACGACGTCGGTAGCCCTCATGGAATGCTATTTTGTGCTCTAAGCCTCGCGCTGAAGCAACCAAGCATGCGGCTGGAACTTGAAAGGATATTCAACGAGTGGACTGGCTGATGGGGCATCGAGTTTTTTATAATTGCCTTAACTGGTCTATGGATATTCATGAAAATGGTGGTTCCCATGAATATCCATAGACCAGTTAAGGCTTACTACTTAGGTGAGATAGCGTTTGCAAGAGCGGCGATAATTCAACACAAGCTAGCGCGAGCCATAGTCGCTGATGGCCATCCTGACACTTTCCTTTTCCTTCAACATACCCCAGTTATCACTCTCGGTAAGAATGCTAACGCATCTCATATACTTGCTTCCCCTGAGACTCTGGAATCTGATGGTATCGCCATAGCGCATACAGATCGTGGTGGGGGTGTGACATTTCATGGGCCAGGCCAGCTTATTGTCTACCCGATCTTCCGCATCCGTGGTACTTATACAGTGCTCCAATATGTCAAATTATTACAAGGTATCGTGATCAGCACTCTCGCTATTTTTGGAGTAAATGCCGTGACACGAGACAGGAGCCCTGGCCTTTGGGTAGAAGACAGAAAGATATCCAGTATTGGAATACGAATTCATAATGGCATCTCAACTCATGGTCTTTCCATCAACGTCCTTTCAGACCTAAGTGGGTTCCGGTATATTACCGCTTGCAACGATCCCGATATGCTTCATACTGCGTTACAGAATGAAGCTCTGATCTCCCTAGACTGGGATACAGTCTTCCAAACATTCATACAAGAACTAGAAACAGCATTGCACATGCAACTTTGTTGGCAAAGCACATTGAATTACAAGGGTTGAGGTTATTTTTATGAACTTAGGATTGATAGGGCTAGGGAAAATGGGGGGAGCCATCTATAACAGACTTTTGACAAAGGGATTCACCCCACACGTATATGATTCCGATACTAACGCATACACTAATACAATGGTCTCTAGCCGTCATTTCCATTATTCGCTTGAAGAACTTATTATGGCGACACCTCTCCCACGTTGCATCTGGATAATGGTTCCATCTGGCTCTGCAACCGAAGAGGATATTTTCAGGACCGCTCGGTTGCTAACTAAAGGGGACATCATCATCGATGGGGGTAACTCTTATTACAAAGACACTATGAAATTTGCAAGCTCAGTTGTTGACTCCTCCATCATAGAATTTGCAGATGTCGGAACAAGCGGTGGAGTGAAAGGTGAAGCCCTTGGGTTCAGCATGACAGTTGGGACCACAGAAAATACCTACGCCCGTATTTCCCCTATTTTAGATGCACTATCTGATGAATCTGGGCCTGGTCACATGTTGGCAGGACCTCACGGTGCAGGTCATTTCGTCAAAATGATTCATAATGGAATCGAGTATGGCCTTATGGAGGCTTATGCAGAAGGCTTTGCTCTGCTGAATGATACAAAAGAGTTTGATTTCAATCTAAGGAACATAGCCGAGACATGGAATAGCGGCAGTGTAGTAAGATCCTGGCTACTTGAACTAATCGCAGAGGCACTTGAGGAAGATGAGTCGCTAGCAGGGGTGAACCCAATTGTTAGTGATTCAGGGGAAGGGAGATGGACTATCGAAGAAGCCATCGAATCCAGAACTCCTATCCCAGTAATAGCTGCAAGCCTATGGACCAGGTTCGCATCCCAAAATTTATCCTACAGTGATCGATTGCTAGTGAAGCTTCGAAATCTATTTGGCGGACATCCGCTTTAACGAGATAACGATCATTGACCGCTATTGATCTCGAGGAGGTCATGGTGATGTCCCCAAGCCCGTAAAAACTTCTTGAAATTGGCTGTGCTGAGGAGTTCTCGCTCTTCTTCACTTAAACGCTCCCACTCTCTATGGACGTGGCGCACCATTGGCAAATTATCCTGAGCAACAATGGCATATTGGTGATATTTGAACCGAAAACTATACTCTAAATCAGAATGACGATAGAATCGAAATCCTTCGTCTAACAGCCCAACAACTTCCAATGTATCACGTCTGAAAGCAAGACAGTATGCTTGCATCGCATCAACCTTGCCGCTTGTTTTCTCTTCAAACTCTTTCAAATCCTTAGATAGTAAGCCCCAAGGGCCCACTATGCCAACAGAGGTATCCTCCAGAATCATCAAGATAGGACCAATAAAATCACCCGTCACTTCAACTGAGGAATCCATAATCATAAGGTTTTTGCCTTGAGCGATACACACCCCTGCGTTCTTTGCCCTTGAATCACCTATTTGACTTTCAATATGTACGATAGTTACATCTTGACGATCTCGATAAATCTCTTCAATCTGAGCATCAACTGCCTCGCGCATACCATTTTGGACAATAACTATTTCTACGGAGTGCCTATTGCTGTGTGCTGAAATGCTATCTACACAACGAATCGTGTCTTGTAAGCAATCAGTATTTACAAGTATCATTGAAACATCAACGCTTGTAGTTGTTTCAGGAGAGAAAACTAGATCATTAGGTCCCGATATACAGGTCCAGTTAGTAGGTATCAATTCTCGACCGTGAAGCATACGAAGATTTGACCCCTCTCTCATATCTTCAACAAAAATGCCTTTATCCCGCAATCTATCACGCAACTCATCAGCTACAACCCAATCCCTGTTGCGACGGGCAATAATTCGATTTCTAGATAACTCAGAAACCTCTTCTGGAAATTGCTCTTCTTGATGCAACGTCAGTTGAAGTCCCAGCACTTTATCAAATTCTCCAATTAAAATGAGCTTTGCAGCGCCTGACATGTCACTCTTGATCACTGCCCAAGCGGTTGCAAGTCCTGATGGTAAATTCAAGTCGTTTTGGATGTGAGCTGCAAACTCAGTGCGGTATCTCTTCATATCGTCCAAATCTTTAGCAGACACATTGCTATCTAAATCTAGGGAATCCATAATTTTTCGAAAATGAAACAACCCTTTCTGTGCTGCGTCTAATGACTTCAATGTGAAGTTCAATCTGCTACGATAGCGGACCGTAGCACAAAGATATCGGAATGCCATCGGATCAAACCCTCTTTGTTGTAACTGATCCAATGTATAATCATTTTGGGATGATTTCGCCATTTTGATCCCGTCGACAAGAAGGTGCTGCCCATGCATCCAAATATTTGTGTGACGTTGTTGGTAAATCGCCTCACTCTGGGCGATCTCACATTCATGATGTGGAAATATGTTATCTACACCACCGGTATGGACGTCTATACTCGATCCAAGATACCGTCCAGCCATAGCAGAGCACTCAATATGCCAGCCTGGGAATCCAGGGCCCCAGGGACTATCCCATTTCATTGATCTCCCTGGCTCGGCCTCCTTCCAAAGAGCGAAATCTCGAAGGTCTTGCTTGCGGTGGTCTATTTCTGAAGGGATTGTTCGGAGTAGTTGGTTAGCCAAATTGCCTGATAGCTTGCCATATCCTCCAAATGTATCCACAGAAAAATATACCGCTCCATCAACAACATATGCAAAGCCGCCTGTGATTAGTTGTTGGATCATGGAAATCATTTCAGGAATATGCTCAGTCGCCCGAGGGTAGACATCTGCAGGGATGATCCCCAACGCCGTTTCATCACTGAAAAACATAGCGGTGTATTCATCTGCAATCTCTTTAGGAGATCGACCTGCTGCAATTGCGGCAGCAAGAATCTTGTCTTCTCCTAAATCTACCCGTTCTTGTCGCATATGGCCCACATCGGTAATGTTCTTAATGTGGAAGACTTCAGTCCCAGTACCTTCAATGGCCCTTCGAAGCCAATCAGACATTAGATAAGATCGCAAATTACCAATATGAGAACGCCTGTAGACTGTAGGGCCACACGTATATATCCCGATAGGCTGCTGTTTTTCACTTACTATGGTTTCTGTAACCTTAGTAAGAGTATTGTAAATCGATATCATCCCTCACCACAATAGTACAGAGTACCCATCGAAATAGTACTCCCATACACAGCCAAGGTCAAAACTAAAACTGGCAATTAACGTATGTACTTCCACCTGAACAATTGCTAAAATTTGAGCAAAGCCATCAAGGACGTTAATATGAGTGCTCAACAACTTTATCTCCTTCAAAAAGTCGATACACAAATTATGCAGCTCCACGATGAATCCAAAAGGATTCATACTGACCTATCAATTTCTTCTGGATTAGAAAAAGCAACTGCAAAAGTTAATGCTGCCTCGAAGGTCTATCACGACTTACTTAACGACCAGGACCGAGTCCAAGCTAAATCAACTACACTAACATCAAAAATCAGCGAAAACGAGAAGCTCCTTTATTCAGGTCAAGTTAGTAATCCCAAAGAACTTTCAGGCATATCTACTGATCTAGTCCAACTGCGCAAAAGGCTGGACTCATCTGATGATACTCTGCTTGAGTTGATGGACAAGGTGGAAAAGATGCAAACTCGCCTTAATCAGGCTGAGGCAGGCGTAAAAGAACAAGCAGAATTGACCAAGCAAGCCACCTCTGAAAAACAATTTCGCCTAGATAAAATCGAGACTGAATTGACAAGATTGACATTACAACGTGACGAGACACTCGAACGAGTAAATCCAGATGAACTGGAAATTTACAAGCAACTTATGTCAACTAAGGGGCACATAGCTGTATCTGAAATCCATGTGGGGCGATGTAGTGGCTGTAAGATCACGGTTTCTTCTTCGAATTCACAGCGAGCCCATGCCGCTAAAGAATTGGTGCATTGTTCAAGTTGTGGCCGAATATTGCTGAACTGAAAGCCGGTAGCCAGCAGAAGAAGGACGCCCATGCGAGCAATCGGATATATAACGACCACTCCAGATACCACGTTAAATGAGGACGCTCAATTTCAAGGGCAATATAGGGCAATAACTGCCTACTGTAAAATTAATGATCACAACCTGACCGAGGTCTTTAGTGATTCACTGGAGCAAGGGAAAATCGGCGAAGGATACTCAAAACTACTGGAGTTCATTGACATCCCCAATCAGGCAAGCCTAGTCATTGTTACTGGATCAGACCAACTAGGTAGCTCTTTGGAAGAAGCCGTCGATACGATTCTCAGGATTGATCGTGCAGGTAGCACCGTAACTTGTTCAGACATAGACTATCCAGACCCTCTCCAAAACGCGCTTAACTTCTTTCGTCAGATCCGAAGTCATAAAATTCGTGGAGCAATGTTACAAAAGGCATTAGAGGGAAAAGCTCTGGGCCGTCCTGCTTATGGTTATCAGATAAGTGAATTGGGAACCCTCGTACCCGATCCAGCAGAATCAGATACAGTTAAGGCCATGTTTGAAATGTACCTAAAAGAAACAACCGGGATCCGGAGGATAGCTAATTCACTCAACGACAACAAGAGGTTGAATCGAAATGGCGCTCAGTGGACCATAGCTCAAATACTTGCAATATTGCGAAACCCAACTTATATAGGGACTTACCGTCGCTTTGGATTGAGAATACCTAACAATCATGAGTCCATAATATCGGCCGGGCATTTTACTAGCACGCAACAACTAATGCGATCCAGACGAGTCTACAAAAGTAAGCGACAATCCCAAATTTACCCTTTGAGTGGTATCCTTCTATGCGTACACTGTAACAAAAAAATGATTGGGTTTTCCCGTAGACAAACGTGGAAGCGTAAAGACGGATCTAGGAATCAAAAAATATATCGCTACTATTATTGCCCCCACCGACTTGAAAACCCCCTTTGTCAATCTAATGTTACGGGAGCAGCACAATGGGAAAAAATCACAGCTATGGGTTTGTTTGAATACCTAGTTGAGAACCCAGAACAACGAGTCGTTTCCAAACGGCCACAAGAACTCCACCCAAGTGAGCCGTCTCAACAGGGGAGTGATATCACAGCACTTCAAGGTAATTTACGGCGGCGATGGATGACGGCATTAAAGTTGACTGCCTCTGGTTCTTTGACATTAGGGGATCTAAGGCGCATAACCGACGAACTAGAATACCTCAATTCCGGTATTGATGAGCAGGAGCACGCATTGCTCAAGCAGTTACTACAAGTTGAGGACATTGAACCGTGGCATGCTATGTCCCTCTGGGAACAAAAGGTCCTCTTTACTTCATTTATCGACTCCGTTGTACTTGAACCACCGCAGACTAAAGTATACCTATCGAATGGAGATAAAGTAACAAGTTCAAATCAACCCATGTAGTCTTTTTCAAGGAATTTCTCTATTTATGGAAATGGTAATAAATTTCGATAAATGGTAGATTATGGGTAAGCGGGAAGCTGGATGGTTGCTCTTCATGGATCAAACTCCTGAAGAGAGGAAAGTCCGAGCTCCATTGGGCACGGTGCTGGGTAACACCCAGGCAGATTTACTAAAGTGAATTCTGACAGCTAGTGGCACAGAAACAATACCGCCCCCCACTGATAATTTCAAAGGAGGGTAAGGGTGAAAACGGATGGTAAGAGCATCCGGCTGGTGTGGTGACACAACTAGTGGCTAAACCTCACCGGGAGCAAGGCCAAATAGGGAGACTTAAGGAGCCCGACCTGTCTCCGGGTAGGCCGCATGACCCCAGGGGTAACCCTGCGATCTGAGCACAGATCGTGCAGTTATCATCTAGTGATAGGTTGCTTAATGCTAGCTGCTATAGTGGGCAAGATAGATAACCATCACCGAACTGCAATTCAGTTCGGCACAGAACTCGGCTTATAGGCTTCCCGCTTGCTACACGTTGGGTCTGTAAGTCGCTTCAACTTCCGAGGCCTGACATCGAAACAAAGCTCAAAGTACTGCGATATGAGGCTATATGGACTCGAACAATCACATTAATAAAATTGACTTGCAAAAAGTGCACGCCAAATTGCAATCCTCTGTTATTGGACATAAAATCATTTATCTGGATACAGTCCCATCTACAATGGACGTAGCTCATTCACATGCAGTGGACCTAACTAATGATGGCTTGGTAATTCTTGCTGAAGAACAAACCTCAGGACGTGGCAGATTCAACCGAAACTGGGTTTCCCCAAAATATCAGAATTTGTATATCTCAATACTTGTACGATCTGAAAGTGTAGCACTTAAATATATGTCGATTGCTGCAAGTTTAGCAGTGGCCAATGCAATTGAGGCTCTTACTCACCTGAAAGTAGAGATGAATTGGCCCAATGATTTAAAAGTCAATGGGAAAAAACTCGCAGGCATTTTGGTTGAACAAGTACATTCTCTGGAGAATCTGTCATATGGTGTCATTGGTGTTGGCTTAAATGTAAACATGGTCACTTCCGAATATCAAGACATAGCGCAGACCGCTACTAGCATTCAAACAGAACTGGGGAAGGCATTTTCCCGAGAACTTCTTTTAATTAAAATCCTTGAACAACTTGAGGTTGAACAGCAACTGATTCAAGCAAATATTTCGCCTGTTCTACAATGGAAACAAAAACTCGTCACATTAGGTCAACGGGTTACGTTTAGAGATTTGCAAGTAGAGCATACGGGAGAGGCAGTTGACGTTGATAACAACGGTAACCTTGTGATGCAACTTGATGATTATTCTTATATCACACTCGCCTCTGGAGAATTGACTTCTCAAGATTTAGCTCAACCAAGGCAAAACTAGGAATAGGTATGAGATTGAACCCGTTTGTGCATTAGTTTACAATGGTCACCTGACAAAAAGCACATAACTATCCAAGCATTGGAATTAAACTCTACATGAACAATACACAGAACCTGAACAGTGTACCCGATCTCAATCAAACTACATCAGACAATATTCAAAGTGCTATTAAATCATTGCAAACGAGTCTTATAGCATGGAATTACTCTTACATTGGTACTCCGCTACTGGAGCCTGCCGAAATTTTCCTTAGGAAATCAGGTGAAGCGTTCACAAAAGAAACATACAATCTCATGGATTCGCAAGGAGAGCGATTCACTCTTCGACCAGAATTCACATCATCGGTGGCAAGGCATATATTACAATCAAACATCATGGATAGGTTCCCAATCCGGAAATGCTATGCAGGACCAGTGTTTCGTAATGATGTCATCAATCAGAATCAACGCCAATTTCACCAAGTTGGTGCGGAATTGGTAGGAGTGGCCACGATCGATGGTGACGCTGAAGTGATTGCCCTAGCTATTTCTTCCTTGCAACAATTTGGCTATGCTGAACTTAAAGTTAATATTGGAAATGTCGGCATCGCTTCCAACTTACTCGAACAATTTGGCCTTTCCGAACGCACTATAGCCCTATTGTTATCACGCCTTGATTGGTTGACAGACATTGACAAACATGCAGGTGAAATTCAACTCCAAATAGGGCGATCACAAGACCTAACCTCCTCAAATGCAACTAACGATAACAAAGACACCGAAGAGGATAGTGCTATTCTCCTCTCCTTATTGTCAGCTAGCCATAATCAGGTAATCGGAAGCAGGACTTTAGAAGAGATTGCGGCCCGTTATATGAAGAGGATCGGAGCATATCAGGACATCGAGAGAACCCAATCAGCATTGAGATTTCTATCTGAATTCACTACAATCCGTGGAACTTTAGAAAAGACAAAGCGAGATGCAGAATTGCTCACAAAAAAATGGGGCTTAGAACCATCAGCGTTGAGTTGGATTTCTGAATTCGCTTCGAAGTTGGCTGAATATCCGCTAAGCAACGTATCAATCAACTGTGACTTCAGCCTGACACATGATGTGCGGTATTACACCGGAATGGTTTTCGAGATCCTTGTCTCAGGGATTGGGGACTATGGATCCAATACCGCCTGCAGTGGAGGGCGTTATGATAAATTATACAGATCACTAGGAGCTCCGACAGATACCCCTGCACTTGGATTCGCCCATTCAGTTGAAGCACTTCTAAACGATAAGAGTGGATGTAGTGACAGCGCTCCGTTTACAGAAACAGGAATACTCATTTTACCGACCAGCCAACTAGCAGTGCAATATGCTCACCAGTGCGCAGATCAATTCAGAGCATCAGGCCAGCGCGTAGGAATGTTACTCGATACCGAACCGTCATTTGATTTGTATGATTATGCAAAAACCAATATGATCAGTCGCATTCTATGGATTGGGCAAAACAGTATCGAAAAGGAGCAAGATCTTGATGAATGACGATGTCTTGCGTTTCGCTATCCCAAGTGATGGGGAGCTCCACGCTTCCACGATGGACTTTCTGCACGGCTGTGGTTTATCTGTTGAGCGACCTAATCGTCGTCAATATACAGCTACACTCACTTCTACGCCAAACGTTCAAATCCTTTTTCAACGAGCTTCAGATATACCCCACAATATCGCCCAAGGCAGTGCAGATCTTGGCATCGTAGGCCATGACAGATTTTCCGAAGAAAACGGCAGTTCAGAAACTGCTGTAATCGCCATGGCTGATCTGGGGTACGGACAGGCCCAACTCGTCACAGCCGTACCTACTTCGTGGATCGATGTCAATGACATGATTGACTTAGCTGATTTGGATGCAGAGTTTCGCTCCGAAAATAGGGCATTACGAATAGCAACTAAGTATCCAAAATTAGTCTCTAAATATTTACACGAAAAAGGGTTGCGCTACTTTTCATTGGTTCACGCTAGTGGTGCACTGGAAGCCGCACCTGTCATCGGCTATGCTGATGTCATCGTAGATATTTCATCTACCGGCACAACTCTAAGGGAAAACCAGCTAAAGCAACTAACCGATGGAGTCGTTTTCAGCTCTGCTGCCTGTTTAGTTGCAAACAGCAACCGTATAGGATTAAATTCAGAGCACTCTTCGATCTTGCGTTCAACTCTTAAGTTTATGATGGATAATATGGAGGGATATCTCCAGGCTAAACATGTCTATGTAATCGCTGCAGAACTATATCAGGACCGAGCTACATTTGAAGAAAGTCCAAACTCGAGAAACTTGGAGAGGTTTGGTCCTTTGAGTTTGTCCGATCTAAAAAGTGAAACTCAGTCTTCTGGTATCAATTTAACGATGACAGTGCATAGAGAACAATTACGTGAGGTCGTTTCAGCATTTCGGAATGTAGGGGCAACCACCATAAACGTAATAGAACCTAAATACTTGTTCCAGAACTCTTCGACCTCATATGATATTTTGATGTCCAAGATAGGGAGCACAAATTTTGCCTAACCTCACATCCCATGTTGCTCTAGCCCTAAAAATTGCCGAGAGTCTGAACGACTCAACTGTCTCAGAACATTTAGGTAGCTACTTACTTGGAGCAACCGCGCCTGACATCCGAATTATCAACAAACAACCTCGAGAGATAACTCATTTTTCTCAACTGGAAAGTACTGTGATAGGGGATGGAGTCACAAAATTGTTATTGGAAAATCCTGATCTCTCAGACGGAAAGAACTCATCTGCCGCAACTAAGGCCTTCGTTAGCGGTTATATAACTCACTTAATATCTGATCAAACCTGGATCATCACAATGTACAGACCGTATTTTGGTAATAGGGAAATATTCCCTAATGGGATATTGGCTAATATATGGGATAGGGCACTTCAGCTAGAAATGGATAAAGAGGATCGATTAGTATGGGCTACTGTTTATCCTCACTTAAAAACAGCTACCGCTGGTGTCGAAATCCGATTCATCTCACTTACTGATCTAGATAAATGGAAGGATTGGATAGCTGAATACGCACTTGGCACTTTCTCATGGGACCGTTTGAAATCCCTAGCACGGAGACAAGCTATTATCGATGACTCAGTAGTACATCAGGCAGTTGAGGACTTTCTATCCGACATTCCTAATGGATTGCGACAAATAACATCGAATCTTGGAGATGATGACCTTGACTCGTATCGAGAGCGAGCAGTGCATGGTTCCATAAAATTAATTCAAAACTTCTTAAAGGAATAACTAAAAGGCATGAAATTAGTGAATGGACTGCAGGAGGCTAAATTACTGCTGGCTAGTAGAGGTAGAGTTGTATCTGTTAGCGAATCCCCTGACATCCTACTTTCTGCAGAAGCGACTGTAAGGGAGATTATTGAAGCCGTTCGAGCTGATGGAGATGACGCTGTTAAATTCTACACACAGAAATTTGATAAAGTTGACCTCACAACAATAGAGGTTGACCACAATACAATAGCAAGCGCCGTTTCCCGGATGCCTGCATCTTTGCTTAATGCACTGGAGATTGCATCAAATCGAGTCAGGGCATTCCATGAACGCAGCATGCCCAACTCATGGCATGATAATTCTGCTGGTTATGGAGAGAAATTCACTCCTGTGGACCGAGCTGGCATCTATATACCCGGTGGGTCTGCCGCATACCCATCAAGTGTCCTGATGACGGCAGTACCGGCAAAGGTCGCTGGTGTTCCAGAAGTTGTTGTCTGTACTCCTTTTAATGGAACAGAGGGACCAGATCCCGCTGTATTAGCAGCTTGTGATCTCTGTGGTGTGGATAGGATATTTGCAGTTGGAGGCGCTCAAGCAATCGCAGCGATGGCCTATGGAACGTCAAGTATACCAGCGGTAGATCTAATCTGTGGCCCTGGAAATCGCTATGTTACGCTGGCTAAACAAATGGTTTACGGAGATGTTGGTATTGATGGTTTATATGGTCCCACTGAAACTATAGTTATTGCAGATCATAACGCAGATCCACGGTATTGTGCTGCTGACCTGATAGCACAAGCCGAGCATGACGTGCTTGCAACTCCAATCTTAATCACAACGTCTAAAGCAATAATTCAATCCGTGCAGGAACAACTACAATCACAACTGCAACATCTAAGTAGGAAGCACATAGCAGAAGCGTCCTTAGATAACAATGGACTTCTAATAAAAGTCGACTCGATTGTCGAAGCGCTCCAGATTGCCAATTATTTTGCACCCGAACACCTTTGCTTGCTAGTTGATTCCCCCGAGAACTATCTTCCAATGGTGCAAAACGCTGGTGCAGTGTTCTTAGGACATGACACCCCTGAAGTCCTAGGAGACTTTGTAGCAGGACCCAGTCACGTCATGCCAACTGGAGGCACAGCAAAATTCTCCTCCCCATTAGGTGTCCATCAGTTCCTTAAGGTGACTTCAACTATCGCTTTTACGGAAACATTACTCCAAGAATTGCAACATATAACATCAATAATTGCCAAATACGAAGGGTTTACAGGACACGCTGCTGCAGTCGATATACGTACTAAAGGCAAATAGAACTTATTCTAAAGGGGATTCTTGTGTCGTTCGAAGATTCTATAAGACAGCACTTGCTATCACTCAGCCCATATGATCCAGTTCCCCATAAATCCGCACTCGTTACTCATCAGGAAATGAGCAGTGCTCCGCTGATTAAATTAAATGGTAACGAAAATCCTTATGGCCCGTCGCCTAAAGTTACAAAAGCACTTACAGATTTTGTTGAATATCACATTTACCCCGACCCAAATCAAATAGCTGTCAGACATAAGCTTTCAATGTATACCGGGGTTTCAGTCGATTCCATTGTAGCAGGGAGTGGCTGCGATGAACTCATAGATCTATTACTTAGATTGATGATTGACACAGGAGACGAGGTTATAGATTGTACTCCTACTTTTGGTATGTATTCATTTTCGACTCATATCTGTGGGGGAAAAGTGATATCAGTGCCGCGGAAGAAGAATTTCTCTGTGGATGTAAAGGCAGTACTTGAAGCAATAAATCATCAAACTAAAATTATTTTCATTGCGTCCCCCAACAACCCAACTGGCAACATGTTAGCAGAGACGGATCTTTTACAGTTGTTAGCAACCGGCATCCTTGTCGTTATTGATGAAACCTATTACGAGTTTAGTGAAAGTACTCACCTCCCTGTAGTTGGTAGTTACCCTAATCTTGTCATCCTAAGGTCTTTGAGCAAATGGGCCGGCTTGGCCTCCCTCAGGATTGGATACGGGCTTATGAATCCAACAATAGCAAAATGGCTAATGACTATTAAGTCACCTTACAACATCAACGCTGGTGCTGAATTGGCATTATTAGCATCCCTGGAAGATGTCGACTATCTCAAAACTAACGTACAGTCTATAATTGAAGAGCGCAGTAGGATGAGTGTAAGGTTAGCAGAAATAGATGGACTGTATCCGTTACCTTCTTCTGGCAACTTCATTTTAGTACACACCCCAAGGGTAGCGGGATCATCCATATATGAAAAGCTTGCTACAGATAATATTTTCGTGAGAAATTTGTCTGATCCGCGACTTCTGAATTATATTAGAATATCAATTGGGACCAGGGAACAAAACGAACGGTTAACTGACTCGTTAGCCAAAATCATCGCAGACGGGAGTAATTAAAGTGGCACGAACCTCAACAATCAAACGCGAAACTGGGGAAACACACATAGCTGTAACTGTAAATTTGGATGGCAACGGTATCTTCACAGGATCCACAACAAACGGCATGCTTGATCACATGTTGTCCCAACTATCTCGACATGGGGCGCTGAACATCGACCTTGATGCCAGTGCAGACATAGCCCCTGGATGGCATCATCTCATTGAAGATACGGCAATCGTACTCGGTAGGGCTGTTTGGGATGCCCTTGGGGATGCCCGCGGCATTACGCGGATGGCTCACGCTATAGTACCACTAGATGAAGCACTTGCTATGGTAGCTATAGACATCAGCGGTAGGGGCTACGTTAACGTTGACCTTCTAGCTGAGGGAGATACTGAAGCAGGAGACCTTAACTTAGAATTAGGTCGTCACTTCTTGGAAGCTTTCGGGCAAGAAGCACATATGGCTCTCTACATCAAAGTAATCGAAGGGAAGAGCGCACATCATAAACTTGAGGCTGTTTTCAAAGCCCTGGCTAAAGCATTAGCTGAGGCCATATCAATTAACCCTCTGATGCAAGGTTCAGCCCCTAGCACCAAAGGGACGATCACAGAATAGCCTGAACGTATACAGGAGTTTGGGCTGTACTCTCAACGAGTCAAATCATTTAGGATTTCTATTCTGTATTGCTCAATAACAGGATTTGCAAACATTCTCTCGCACATTTCTGTCACAAGTTTGTAGGCTTCATCTTCATTTTTCGCGACCAAATCCACCTGCACCATTTTACCAATCCGAATGGAACGGATTCCCTCGAATCCAATGGAACTCAGCAATCGGGTTGCAGTTATTCCCTGAGGGTCATTAACGGTGTCCTTAAGCAAAACTGCTACTTCAGCATGGTAGTTGTTTAGATCATTTCCATTCATTAACATCCCACCTTTTCTATTGCTCTAGTTAATATTCATCCCAGGTATAACATCTCGACAGTTGACTCGCTCTGGACCTTGATCTCGGTAAAACTCAATGAATTCCTTAATCTCAACTACGTTTTCAACGTCAGTCTCAAATGTGACTGACCAAGCAGTAAGAACAACTCCCATTTCTATCTCTGTATGAGGTGAAAGCAATACACAAGAAGGATATCCGGGCACATCTTCAGCTATAGCCTCCAAGGCTTCAACTGTCAATAAGTCAGCGGATTCCGCATAATGAATTCCAATTCCTCCGTGTTCAAGATTGTGTACTATACGTTCCTCCGATAAGGGTTCAGAATATGAACCCCATTCAGCAGGAATCGCCCAGTGTGGTCCTGATGTTCCTGGTATGGAATTGTAACTGCTATAGGCAGTGGTTCCGCTTATATGCTCCCGTGTTTGTTCAGAATGATGTGTCCCGGGGCCGGAGAGGCGCTCTTCCGCACTTAGGACCTGTCTATCAGATGAGCTAGGTAACAACCCTGGACTTAGTAACAAGCCCCCAATTAGAGCTAACGCAACTACACCAAGAATTCCAAGAATTCCCATCCGTAATAATTTTTGCCTGTTTCTTCTGTTGGCCCTACGGGCATCCCGAGCTTGTCTACTGCTAATTTGCTTTCGTGTAACCCTATGTCTTTTAGGTGGCAACGCTCATTGACTCCAATCCTATGTTATGACCTCTCCAGTCAATATTTTCAATGCTTCCATATATCTATCCCTAGTACTTCCAACAACGTCGTCAGGCAATGCTGGAGCGGGTGGTTCTCGATTCCATCCCGTATCGCTCAACCAGTCCCTCACAAATTGTTTATCGAAACTCATAGGTACACCACTTTGAGATCCACCACGTCTACTCCAGAACCTACTAGAATCTGGCGTAAGTAATTCGTCAATCACAGTCACACGACCATCAATTAATCCAAATTCCATTTTCGTATCAGCAATGATCAGTCCTTTTTGGGCTGCGAATCCATCGGCAACTTCATATAACTGTATCGTCGCCTCCATTAGTGTTTGCGTTAGGTCCGAACCGAAGATATTTTTCATATCTTCCATAGCCAATGGTTGATCGTGCCCTTGTTCCGCCTTTGTAGTCGGAGTGAATAGTACTTCAGGCAACTTTGATCCGTTAACAAGCCCAGGAGGTTGGAGCGATCCTCCAACGGTACCGTAAATCTTATATTCTTCCCAACCAGAGCCAGTGAGGTATCCTCGGGCTATACACTCTACGTCGAATCTTTCAGCCTTTCTTACAATCATTGAACGCACCAAAACTTCTTCAGGGAAATCTTGAATGCTGCTAAAACTCTTAACCATTTCCTTGAACTCTGGTTCATCATAGGTGGCAACAAGGTGATTCGGCAGCAAGTCCTGAGTTTGACGAAACCAAAATGCCGATATCTTGTTAAGTATGACACCCTTTGAGGGAATGCCCGTCGGTAGGATTACGTCAAAGGCAGATATACGATCAGTTGCAACCATAAGCAATTGGTTTTCTCCCAATTCATAGGTATCTCTCACTTTACCTTTATGGCTCAATCCAGGGAGATTTGTTTCTGTCAAAGCTTTCATATTACCTCTCATCGAACAGTATATTATTCCAACCCGACCCGACGATAACTAACATCAACGAATCGGGTGTAGTAATTGTAATCAAACAGGTCTTCAAAATCATCACTAGAGAGAACTTTTGAAGCTGATGCGTCCTTGACTATCAACTCCGGAAAGTCGACTCCATCATTCCAAGCGATAGCAGTTTGAGACTGAACTATCCGATATGCTTCTTCCCGAGATATACCCTTTTCAATAAGCTTAAGCAAAACCCTTTGTGAAAAAACCAGTCCGAAGCTGCTTCTAAGGTTCGCTTCCATCCTTTCCGGATAGACTCTAAGACCTACCAAAACCTCTGTTAGGATACTCAGCATATAATCTAGTGCCATGCAGGCGTCGGGAATAATGATCCGTTCAGCTGATGAATGACTTATATCCCGCTCATGCCATAACGCAACATTTTCCAATGCAGTATTAGAATATCCACGGAGAACACGCGCCAGACCACACACACGCTCCGTAAGTTCTGGATTGCGTTTGTGAGGCATAGCAGAAGATCCTGTTTGTCCATCACCAAATGGCTCTTCCACCTCCCGAACCTCTGTCCGTTGAAGATGTCTGATTTCAGTAGCAATTTTTTCTGCAGATGCTCCAATCAAAGCAATAGTTTGTAAAAACTGAGCGTGCCTATCCCGCTGGATTATTTGATTGGATATTGGAGCTACAGCCAACCCGAGAAATTCACAAGTGGCATCCTCTAACTCTGGCGGAGCAGTAGCATGAGAACCAACTGCCCCAGAAATCTTACCCACAGCATTTTCTTCTCTTGCAGCCTGTAACCGCCGCCGATTACGCCGGAACTCATCGTACCAAAGCGCAATCTTCATGCCAAAGGTTGTCGGTTCAGCGTGGACTCCATGTGTTCTCCCCATCATGATTGTGTTTTTATGCACCTTAGCGAGTCCTGCTAAAGACGAGAGAAGTGAATCCATATCATCCAGAAGTAAATCGGCTGCTTCAAGCATTTGTAGGCTCAGCGCAGTATCCATGATATCGCTAGATGTGAGGCCTAGATGGATCCATCTCCCAGCCGATCCCATCTGATCGGTGATCGACCGAGTAAATGCAGTCATATCATGCCTCGTCACACTGAAGTGTTGCTCAATTAGATCCATGTTGTAATGCGCAGTCCTCAGCTCAGCCATATCTTCCTCTGGGATTACCCCTAACGAAGTCCAAGCCTCACATGCTGCGATTTCAACTGCCAACCATTTATCGTACTTACTAGAATCGCTCCAAATTTTCTTCATCGCTGTCCTGGCATATCTATCTATCATCCCAACTCACCTTTATAAAGGATAACTCTTATAGGTTGACATGAGCGAATAACCCATAAGGTTAAACATCCCGTCGTCTTTGTAGTTCTGCTGACAATTCGCTGTTACCTAAGGCTAGAATCTGCAATGCCAGATGAGCTGCATTAGTCGCCCCCCATTCCCCAACTGCCATGCAAGCTACAGGAATACCTGGTGGCATTTGAACTATCGCGTACAAAGAATCCACACCTTTGAGTTCACTGGTTGGAAGAGGAACTCCAACAACCGGCACCGTAGTCATGGAAGCAATCACACCCGGGAGTGCAGCGGCTCCACCAGCACCAGCTATGACCACCTGGATTCCTCGTCTGATAACATTCACTGCATAATCCCTTGTTTTGGTTGGGTTTCGATGTGCAGAAATGATTTCCAGCTCCCAGTCAATCCCCAATTCTGTGAGTAGCTTGGTACACTTCTCAAAATAAGGCTCATCGCTTTTACTTCCTAGAACAATGGCAACTTGTAACACGAACGCTCTCCTATTTATTAGAAAATTTTGCTATATCCTGGCGATACTGCTTTCCTGAAAACTCAATGCCTGCTACGGCCTGGTATGCTTTTTTGCGAGCAGTAGCCAAATCATGAGATTTTCCGACCACAGTCAACACACGCCCGCCTGCTGTGACTAATTGGTCACTGCCATCCTTCGAAACCCGTATATCGGTTCCTGCATGTAGCAACAAGTGTTCGTTTCTCAAAGATTCTGCACCAACGATTCGATGGCCAGTAGTGTAATTCCCAGGATATCCTTCTGCTGCCAATACTACTCCGACGGTGACATCAGAGCCCCAAGACACTTCAAGCCCCGAGATATCTCCAGCGAAACATGCAATCATAACTGGCAAAAGTTCGCTCTCCATACGCGGCATAAGAACTTGCGTTTCAGGGTCACCGAATCGACAATTAAATTCGACTACTTGTGGCCCTGTATCTGTCAACATTAGGCCTGCATATAACATACCCTTATACTCAGATTCACACTGTTTAAGAGCCTTAATGGTTGGCTCCATAATCAATTCTTTCACAGTTTGTTCTAATCCTTGATCCCAGTACCAAGGTGGGCTGTAGCTGCCCATTCCACCAGTATTCGGACCGACATCCTGATCCCCTAGGCGTTTGTAGTCACATGCTGCAACCAAGTTAGAAATATTTGTCCCATCCGTGAATCCGAACACAGACACTTCATGCCCTTCCAGAAACTTTTCAACAAGAATGGTAGTCCCGGCTTCGCCAAGAAGTTTCTTGTCTAGATAATCGTCTACAACATCAAATGCTTCCTGGCGCGTCTGGCATACAACAACTCCCTTGCCAGATGCCAAACCGTCAGCCTTGATCACTACAGGAAGAGCCATCCCTGAAATGGCATCCTTTGCTGCTCCTGAATCTTGATAAGCCATAGCTGGCGCAGTTGGAATATGATGACGAACCATCAACTCTTTTGCGAAAACCTTGCTAGTTTCTATCCGAGCTGCAGCTCTCGTAGGCCCAAAAATCGCATGCCCATCATCCGTAAAGGCATCAACTATACCTTTTTCGAGTGGACCTTCTGGGCCAACTATAGTGAACTCAATTTCATTCACCGTTACGGCCATCAGTAGCCCTTGTATATCATTGGCAGCAATCGGCAGATTCGTCCCTAATTCAGCTGTTCCAGGATTACCCGGTGCAACATAAAGATCCTGCTTGTCAATTGTTTGTCGCAGTTTCCAAGCAAGAGCATGCTCCCGAGCCCCTGAACCGATCAACAAGACTTTCATACTAGTGATCAACACACCTCACTAAGTTTTTGAACATTAGGCATCCGGTATTTACACAGAGAAGCTATTCCCATTCGATAGTACCTGGAGGCTTACTAGTGATATCATAGACAACTCGATTAACTTCTGGGATCTCATTAATAATGCGAGTTGATATAGTACTCAATACGTCATAAGGAAGGCGAGCCCAATCTGCGGTCATAGCATCTTCACTGGTAACTGCACGTATAGCTACCATATATCCATATGTGCGGAAATCTCCCGATACCCCAACACTTCGGGTATCGGTAAGAACGGCAAAACTTTGCCAAAGATCACGATATAAATTTGCACCCTTAACTTCGTCCATCACCACCCACTCACAAGAGCGTAGTATGTCCAACTTTTCCTTAGTTACTTCCCCAATTATCCGTATCGCAAGACCAGGACCAGGAAAAGGCTGCCGAAATACCATTTCCTCAGACAATTCCAAACCAATGCCAACTTCTCTCACTTCATCTTTGAACAAATAGCGCAATGGTTCGATAAGTTGTAAATCCATATCCTCAGGCAAAGCACCAACGTTGTGATGCGTCTTAATCTTTGCCGAAACATCACTATCTTTGCTCTCTATCACATCAGGGTACAGTGTCCCCTGAGCTAAGAAATCTACTTTTCCAAGCTTCTTTGCTTCCTCTTCAAATACTCGAATGAACTCCTCGCCAATTATCAGTCGTTTCTCTTCAGGATCGGTGACAGCGTCAAGTCGTCTCAGGAACCTTTGCTCAGCGTCTACCAAGATCACATGAACACCGAGATGATCCTTTAGGGTTTGCATCACCCTTTCGGGCTCCTCCCTGCGCATCAAGCCATTATTGACAAATATACATGTAAGGCGGTCCCCAATTGCCCTATGGACGATAGCGGCTGTTACAGCCGAATCGACCCCCCCCGACAAAGCACAAATCACTTTGCCATCACCTACTTGTTCTTTAATTTGATTAATACTGGATACAATGAAATTTTGAGACGTCCAATCACCCTTGCATCCACAAATGGCAAATAGAAAATTAGAGATAATCAATTTACCACTCGGAGTATGAGCCACTTCCGGATGAAATTGAATACCAAGTATATCCGCATCATTACCCATTACAGCAACAGGAGAGTTCTCCGTAAAAGCCATACCAGAAAATCCTTCAGGGAGAGTGACAATACGGTCACCATGGCTCATCCACACATCAAGGTTTGTATCCAATCCCCTAAACAGAGCTGACGTCCCAGTATCACAATGCAACACCGCGTGCCCGTATTCTCTCTCTGCCCCACGCATAACCTTTCCTCCCATTTGGTGCGCAATCAACTGCATACCGTAACAGATTCCCAAAACTGGGATTTCCTTACTGAATACCCAAGCGGGAGCTAACGGAGCACTATCATCGTATACACTAGCGGGGCCACCAGACAAAATAATGCCTTTGGGATTTAGATGCGCAACATCCTCCCAAGAAGAACGGAAACTCACAATTTCACAATATACATTGCACTCACGCACCCTCCGTGCTATCAATCGGCTGTACTGAGAACCAAAATCAAGGATCAAAATTGTTTCTAACGAGCTATCGGGAATTGATGAGCCGCCCGAGACTATTCGCGCATCGTCAGGTAATAACCCTGACTCTTGAGCTAAATCGAGATAGGCAGCAACTTCAAGGTCATCGCTCATCGAAACACGTCGAGATTCAGTCTTCTTTGAGGGAGTTGGTGGCATTAATACACTCCTAGACACAAGTGACCCGAGCGTAGCACCTATGGTATACTCAGTCAAGGTAAATTGAGCCATGTTTGATCCAAATCTGGATAAGCTAATTGAGCTCGCAGCCACAGCAATGATTGATGGTAAAATTGTTGCATTCCCTACGGACACAGTATACGGAGTAGGCTGCGCCAGCGACAATGATGAAGCCATAGCGGATCTCTACGCCCTCAAGGGAAGGCCTAGTGGATTGCGTATGCCTTTGCTACTCTCGGATTTATCTCAAATCGAACAGGTCGCACCTACGATGCCAGAAATTGCAGAAACCCTTGCCGCCAAATACTGGCCAGGACCACTGACCCTGATTGTCAGAAGCCATCCTCACGTCAGTCAGCAGATTACAGGAAATGGGAATACCGTGGCTATTAGAATTCCTGCCCACTATATGCCTAGAAAGTTGGCAAAACTGATTGGGACCCCAATCATTGGCACAAGTGCCAATAAATCAGGGGAAAGTGCATGCACAACATATGAAGCTGTAACTCTTGCTTTTCCCTCAGGTCTTGCAGCGATCCTCAATGGTGGGGTTTGCGATATCGGTGTAGAATCAACCATCGTTGACTGCACATCAGCGGAACTTCGTCTGGTTAGGCAAGGTGCCCTAGATGTTACTCAAGACCTTTTAAATGAACTAGGTAATAGATCATGATATTGCACAATCACTACATATTTTACATCAATTAGGTGGCAACTAATGAGTTGGACTATACCAGCGGTCCTAACGCAACATCGCAACGAAATCGATACATCATTGTGGAATGCAACGCAGAACAAGAAATCTCCACTCTACCGCATGATGGAATATCATTTGGGGTTTCGCAACGAACAAGGAGAAGAATTTACAATCACTACAGCCAAGCGTATCCGTCCAGCCTTGTGTCTCCTTTCATGTGAACTGATTGGGGGACAACTGAGTGATGCTTTACCAGCGGCCACGGCTATCGAATTACTACATAACTTCTCGTTAATTCACGATGATATCCAAGATGGTTCACCTGATAGACATAATAGACCAACACTATGGTGGCAGTGGGGGCCAGCCCAAGCTATTAACGCCGGAGACGGGATGCACGCACTCGCTCACCAAGCATTAACCGGACTGATTAAAGATGACGAGATACAGTCATTCGTTAGCGCTACCAACCGATTAGATGAAGCTTGTCTACTACTTTGTGAAGGGCAGCACGACGACATTGATTTCCAAGAAAAAATAAACCTTGCCCCATCAGACTACATGGAAATGGCCCGCCTCAAAACCGGCGCACTAATGGGAACTTCTATGGCATTGGGTGCAATTTGTGGAACGACTAATCCCCAAATCATAGACGCATTCCATCAGTGTGGGGAGAAGCTAGGCATGGCATTCCAAATAGTTGATGACTTACTAGATCTCTGGCCTAAAGATGGACTTACCACACCACCAGGAGACATCTTAAGTAAAAAAAAGACGCTCCCTGTCATTTACGCTTTCTCACGAGCCGAAGTAAAACAAAAGCGTCGCTTGGGTTCTATTTATTTCAAACGTGTTCTGGACACACAGGATGTAACCGATATCCTTGAAATAATAGAGGATATCGGAGCTCGTGAGTACTCCGTCGAAACCGCCCAGGCACTTTGTGCTGACGCCTTAGATGGCCTTCATACTGCGCTCCCTTCCCACATTTCGACAGATGGTATACGAGAAGTCGCAAACTTTTTTGTAAATAGAACAGTCTGAAACCCGTTAATATGAGAGAAAATTATGAAGAAACAAACGATATATGACATTGAAAACCATCCAGATATCGTTTTCCTGCGAGTAGACTATAACGTACCACTCGATCGATCAACTAATGAAATCATTGATGATACTCGCATAAGCGCCACCATTCCAACTATCCGCGGTCTTCAACAAATGGGAGCCAAAACTATCCTATGTTCTCATCTAGGTAGGCCAAAAGGTCAAGTTGTGCCAAGTTTAACCATGTCTCAAGTTGCCCATAGACTAGAAAGCATGCTTGGGGAACCTATAAAACTGCTAAATTCATTTACGGGAAGCACAATCCGGAACGAGGTCGAGAAGTTAGCAGACAATAGCATAGCGATGCTCGAGAACATTCGGTTTTGTCCTGAAGAGGAAACTAATGATGGTTTATTCGCACAGCAGCTGTCTGAATGTGCCGATGTTTACGTTAATGACGCCTTCGGCACAGCACATAGAGCTCATGCGTCAACAGTAGGTATAACTGAGCACCTACCATCTGTTGCAGGACTCCTACTAAGTCGGGAAATAGAAATGTTAGAGCAAATAACGCTGGCTCCTCAGCGGCCAACAGCTGTTTTGGTGGGTGGGGCAAAGCTTTCCGATAAAATTGGCATCATTGAAAACCTAATAGATAAGATTGATCGACTACTCGTTGGAGGAGGAATGGCAGCACCCTTCCTTCGTTCCATGGGTTATGGCGTAGGTCAATCTAGCTACGACCAAGATCAAGTTAATATAGCAACAACATTAATCAAGGGCGCCGAAGCCAATCAAATGGAAATCATCTTACCAGTAGATGCGATCATAGCAGATGCATTCGCTAACAACGCAATGAAGCGGACAGTGCCCATATCCAAAATTGAAGATGGGTGGATACTAATGGATATTGGGCCTCAGACCGTCGATCTTTTCGATAGTCAATTACAAAATGCTAACACCATCATGTGGAATGGGCCAATGGGTGTAGCAGAATTTTCAAATTTTGCTACAGGAACAAGCCGAATTGCGAGAATCCTGGCTAAAAGGACCCAAGGCATATCAATAGCAGGGGGTGGCTCCACCAGCCAAATGATCCATGACTTAAATTTGACTGATTCTTTCACTCACGTATCCACAGGGGGAGGAGCATCACTCGAATTCTTAGAAGGCAAAAATTTGCCGGCCATCAAAGCCTTATTAGACAAACCTTAGCTGGAGGCAACGTATAGGCTATGCCACAAACTTCACAGATTCCTATAGGAAATTTGACACGCCCTAACAAAAACACAATACTCATGACCGTTCTAGACGGACTTGGTGGTTTGTTTCACCCTGAAAAAGGCGGATCTGAATTGCAAGTAGCCCAAACTCCAAATCTCGACAAATTGGCTAAATCCAGCTCACTTGGGTTAACTGATCCTGTAGCACCTGGTATAACACCTGGTAGTGGCCCTGGTCATCTGGCTCTCTTTGGTTATGATCCTATTGTCCACGAAATAGGCCGAGGGGTATTGGAAGCATTGGGTATCGGACTACAACTGACAACGGATCAGATTGCTGCTAGAGGTAACTTTTGCACACTGGACGAAAATAGAAAACTAGTTGATCGCCGTGCAGGTAGGGTGAATTCTAAAAGAGCAACTGGCCTATGCGAACGATTGAACACCATCGAGATCAAAGGCCTTACGTTCAACTTTCATCATGTGAAGGATCACCGATTTGTACTCATTTTATCCGGCGATGGTATGAGCCCTGAAGTTACTGAAACCGATCCGCAAATCCTCGGTGTTCCCCCCGTAGAATCAAAGGGAATATCAGACCAAGGAGCTAAAACGGCACAAGCGATCAACTATATCACTTCAGAAGCCCAACGCATATTATCAGGAGAAGTCCAGGCCAACGGTATCCTCTTACGTGGATTTTCCTCTCTTCCGGAAATGCCGGACTTTGGAAAAATAATGCATCTCCGTCCAGCAGCAATTGCCGCCTATCCTATGTACAAAGGCCTAGCAAAACTAATTGGGATGACTATTTTGCCTACTGGAACTTCCTTTCGGGAAGAAATTATTACCCTTAAGCAATATCGCGATGAGTTTGATTTCTTTTTCCTTCACTACAAGGCAACTGATACTGCGGGAGAGGATGGGGATTTCGAAGCAAAAGTAAGTGCATTAGAGTACTTTGATCAGAAGCTACCGGAAATCCTTGCTTTTGGTGCTACTGTAACTATCATAGCCGGGGACCACTCCACCCCAGCCCTGTTAGCTGGGCATAGTTGGCACCCTGTCCCATTCTTGTTAAATTCACGATGGACCAGTGGGTCAGTTAACGCTGTCTTCTCTGAAGAATACTGTGCAACCGGGTCAATTGGAAGAATTCCAGCCACGTCTATTATGCCATTAGCATTAGCTCACAGTGACAAACTCAATAAGTTCGGACCATGAGACAGCCCATGAATGCCTGGTCCCAACTTAATCTAGGAGATTTTTATGGAAAAGCCAATAGTCGCAGGAAACTGGAAAATGAACGGAACCATATCTGAATCACTCAGATTGGTCTCAGATATGAAGGACGAACTCCACCGGATTCCAAATGTGACGAAGATCATCTTCCCTCCGGCAGTAACCTTGAGTTCTGTGAGCAATCTTGTGTATGCCTCTTCAATAGAGCTAGGGGCACAAAACATGCATCACGAAATATCTGGTGCTTTTACTGGAGAAATCTCTGCCTCAATGGTTAAGGAAAACTGTTCTTGGGTCTTAGTGGGCCACTCCGAGAGAAGAGTGGTGTTCCATGAATCAGACGAAGACATAAGGCGAAAACTTGCCACAGCTTTGAGCTATCAGATCAACCCGATATTGTGTATTGGAGAAAACGAGGAACACCGTGAATCAGGACACACTCAACAAGTTCTCCAAGACCAGTTATCTAGAGCTACTTATAAACTAGCTACCGTTGACAACCTGACTGTAGCATATGAACCTGTATGGGCAATAGGAACTGGGAAAGCTGCGACACTCGACATAGTTGAAGAGACTTTCTCAGATCTGCGTTCTTTTATGGAAACTGAGTGGGGCAGTATCGCACGGAACATTCCACTGATGTATGGCGGAAGTGTTAACGAAACTAATACATCAGTATTCGCAGAATCACCATTAATCACAGGTCTTCTTGTCGGTGGTGCAAGTCTGAACGCATCTGCTTTCATATCCCTGACACGCCAATTCGCTGAGACCAAGGTACACCAAGGATAATACTTAGCATTTATGAGTACTGCACATAACCCTGTACAAAGGATCCTCGTTATAGCAGGTCCAACAGCATCAGGCAAGACTACGTTTGCTCACGACTTTGCAATTGAATACGGGGGTGAGATCATAAATGCTGACAGCCGTCAGGTGTATAAATTCCTAGATATTGGCACTGCAAAACCAACGTATTTACAGCAAAAACAAGTCCAATATCATCTCCTAGACCTAGTCACACCTGAAGAGGTCTTCACCCTCGGCCAATTCTTGTACCATGCAAATCTAGCGATCCGAGAAATCCGAAACCGGGGCAAGCTTCCTATAATAGTGGGAGGAAGTGGTCAATACATCCACGGGCTTGTAAATGGGTGGAACCCTCCAGCGGTAAGCCCTGACATCTCGTTGCGTGCAAATCTAAATTCATTAACAATTGAAGAGTTACAAAACCGCCTCAAGGCGGTGGATCCAGTATCAGCAACAAAGATACACCCCAATAACATACGTAGAGTCATCCGAGCGTTAGAAGTTTATTACACTCTTGGACGACCTTTCTCCTCATTCCAGACACCAGATAAAACTTCGAACAAATTTATGAATATTTGCGTTGAAGTTGATCAAACGACCTTGCATCAGCAGATTGATCAAAGGATTGAAGACATGTTAGTTCGTGGGTGGAAAACCGAGATCCAAGCGCTCCTTAATTCGGGGTATTCAGCATCAGATTCAGGTTTCTCAAGCCTAGGGTACAGAAACTTAATAGATGTCATCCAAGGACGCGCCTCAATGGAAACCGCTGTCGCTAGCATTCAAATCCAAACGAAGCAACTAGCACGTCGCCAAAAACAGTGGTTTACTGCTCGCAGATTTGAAATTGCATCGAAACGGGTGGATGATATTGATATCGAATCGCTTTATAATGATTTAGCAAGAGGAACAGGGGCCATAACCTAGGTTATTCTTCGACTTAGCTGCTCCTAAATTATATATCTAGACAGGTATGTTCGAATGGAATTACAATTCACAAAAATGCACGGGACGGGAAACGACTACGTTATCGTGGACGGGCGAGAGCTTGATCTCGATTGGAACGATGTATCATTTCAGATGTGCCAACGAAGATTCGGGGCCGGAGCCGATGGATTGCTAGTTGTTGCAAGTTCCAAAACAGCCGCAATCAGAATGCGAATGTTTAATCCGGATGGGTCCGAGGCAGAAATGTGCGGTAATGGTCTCCGGTGCTTTACCAAATATGTAGTTGAGTCCGAACTTGTTAAGCTTGACAGCAACACATTTAGTATCCAAACAGCTAAGCGCATAGTCTCATCTACCCCGTTTATCTCAAAGGGGTATGTTAAATCATCCAAAATCAATATGGGGCATCCAATCTTTGATGCAGAACGAATCCCTCTTATCAGATCTGAGCAAGAGGCAGAACATGGGCCAATCCTTGACAGCGAGTTAGACATCAATGGAATCACATTGCTATTGCAGTACGTGTCAATGGGAAATCCCCATGCTGTTTGCTTCCTGGATATCCCTGTAGACAAATTCGACTTACACCAGATAGGCCCAAATGTGGAAAACCATACGAAATTCCCTGAAAGAATCAACTTTCATATAGCGAATGTTGCAGATGATGGGACTATCGTCATGCGCTCATGGGAAAGGGGCGCTGGAGAAACTTGGTCTTGTGGTTCTGGTGCATGTGCTGTTGGTGTTGCGGCATCACTAAGAGGACAATCGAACCCCGAAGGGATCATAAAGGTACCGGGTGGTATTCTTCGTATACATTGGGACAGAGATACTGGCGTATTTCTTGAGGGCCCCGTCCAGGAAGTGTATAAGGGAAAGTGGCTGTTATCTTAATACGAATTATATAGCATCGCCCACAAGTCTAAGCTTATATTACTAGGATGACAGAGATAACCAAGGAGGTGTATAAATGCAATTTGCTGAGAGAATCTCCAAGCTACAACCATATTTGTTCGTCGAAATCAGTCGTATGATTTCAGAGAAGCGGGCGCGAGGGGAAGACGTCATAACCTTCGCAATTGGGGACCCTGATATGCCTACCCCAGACCACATACTTCAAAAATTGTGGGCAGGGGCACAAATTCCAGCAAACCATCGTTACCCAGAAAGTGAAGGACTTCCAGAATTCAGACAAGCAATAGCTGATTGGTATCACAAAAGATTCAAGGTTTCCCTGAACCGAGATACTGAGGTATTACCACTCATTGGGGCTAAGGAAGGGATAGGTCACGCCGCTTTCTGCTACATTGACCCAGGAGATATTGCACTAGTCCCTGACCCAGGGTATCCGGTTTATTCAGTAGCGACAATGTTCGCTGGTGGGGAATCGTATTACCTACCACTGACAGAAGAAAGAAACTGGCTCCCAAACCTAGCAGATATCCCTGAGGAAGTTGCGAGAAAGGCAAAAATTCTTTGGTTGAATTACCCGAACAACCCTACAGGAGCGACCGCTAGTCCCTCCTTTTATGAAGAGGTAGTAGATTTTGCTAAACAGTATGGAGTAGGGGTACTGCATGACGCTCCCTACACTGAAATTGCTTATGATGGATATAAGCCAGTGAGTTTCCTCGAAACTCCAGGGGCGATGGATATTGGAATGGAATTCCACAGTCTGTCAAAAACTTATAACATGACTGGGTGGAGGGTTGGCATGGCAGTTGGAAATCCAGATATGATAAACGCACTAATGCGAATTAAATCGAATCTAGATTCAGGTATCCCACAGGCGATCCAGGAAGCTGCTATCGAAGCTCTAACTGGACCTCAAGACTGCATTGACGATCAGGTTGCTATTTATCAACGGAGAAGAGACAGAATAATTCCAATTCTACAAAGACTCGGCCTGACCGTTTCGACTCCTAAGGCAAGTTTGTATGTATGGGCTAAGGTTCCCCCTAGATATTCATCTGCAGAGTTTTCGGGGTTACTCTTAGAGGATCAAAATATTGTAGTAACACCTGGTTCTGGCTACGGACCCTCGGGGGAGGGATATATCCGCCTCTCGCTTACTTTATCAGATCAGGATCTTGAAAAGGCCATTGCCCGGCTTTCTGAGTGGACCGTACCGCCACGAAGTAACTAACATCTTGCCTTAAACATTCAATAGGAGACAACTATTCCTCGCACGACACATTCAACTGAAATCCATGAACGCGCAATCTTGGTCGCCGTAGCAAATATCACAAGCCAACGGAAATGGACCATGACTGCATCCTTAGCTGAACTTGCAGATTTGGCCCACACATGCAATGCGGATGTCATCGGAGAAATGACGCAGAACAATACTCCTTCTCCGTCATTTTATTTAGGAAAGGGTAAGCTTCGTGAGCTTCAACTATTGGTCCAGGAATTAGATGCCAGCTTAGTGATTTGCGACGATGAACTCAACCCAACACAACAACGTAATTTAGAAAATAGCCTGAATATTAAGGTCATTGACCGGACTGCACTTATTCTAGATGTCTTTGCACAACGAGCTCAAAGCAGAGAGGGCACACTACAGGTCAAGCTGGCGCAACAACAGTATCTATTGCCTAGACTTGCTGGACAATGGTCCCATCTAGAACGTTTAGGAGGAGGCATTGGTACAAGGGGACCGGGGGAATCACAAATCGAAACGGACCGTAGGTTAGTTAGACAAAGTGTCCTAACACTAAAGAAAGAACTATCACAAGTTGCATCCAGAAGATCTCTCTACCGCCGAAGAAGGAATATAACACAAATACCTGAAATTGCTCTCGTGGGCTACACAAATTCGGGGAAAAGTACATTCCTCAATACTGTGACTGCTTCTGAGGTTGCTGCCCGTGATCAGCTCTTTTCAACATTAGACCCAGTCACTAGGCGTGTTCAGTTGCCTGGTGGAACTCCTGTCCTCCTCACCGACACCGTAGGATTCATTCAGAAATTACCAACTACATTAATTGCAGCCTTTAAGGCTACTCTTGACGAGATACTATCAGCCTCCATACTGCTACATTTGGTTGACATCACCGATCCGTACGCAGCGGAGCAGGCAGATTCAGTTCAAGCGATTTTAACAGAACTAGGTATCGCAGAGACCCCTAAAGTTATGGCTCTCAACAAAATGGACCGTTTAGTCGATAACAGCAATATCGAAGAACTAATGCGAGACTTATCATCACCTGAAACTCCTACACATCTTATTTCAGCGGAACTTGGATGGGGCACAGAAGAGCTCTTAACCACCATCGAAGAGATCCTTACCGAAAATGTTGCAATGGTATAAAGTCATCGATAGAGTAAACAAAATACGTCGCACTATAATAGTTATGTCAAGTTAAACCATTGATCGCTATTTTTTTAGAGAAAGCAGGCCTCCCTTCCATGCGCGGGAAACTCATACTACTACTACTACTGTCATCTATATTGTTACTCTGCGGCTTTGTAACTGGTACCTGGGCTACATTAAGAATTACAAACACCCAAGTAGTGACATGGATACCACTGCAATTCCATAACACTGCAGTACCTGACGAATTTGAGACAGTTTCTCAAGTATGGCAAATCCTGCAAGAAGAGCATGTGGATGGAAAAAAACTAGACTCCTCTGTATTGAAAGCCAAAGCAATTGAAGCAATCATTCAAGAGACAAACGATCGTCATACTGCATATATACCTCCAGGGTCCCTCCGAACCCCAAAGCATTTGTTGGAAGGAAGTTTTGAGGGAATCGGGGCGCAGGTCATTATAGACAATGGACGTATGACCATTGTAACCCCTCTCGTTGGCAGTCCAGCAGAACGTGCCGGGATAAAGCCAGGGGATGTCATCTTAGAAATTGATGGTGTTTCAACTGACTCACTTACACTAGAAGAAGGTATCTTGCTAGTCCGGGGACCCAAAGGTACAGAGGTAATACTCCAAATCCAGACTAAATCAGCAGAAACCATACTCGATATCTCAGTAACTAGGGATGTAATTGATTTACAGTCTGTGTTTTTTCGTTGGCTTGAGCCACCCCAAACAACACAAACTGAAACTGTCAAAAGGATTCTTTACATACAAATAACCTCATTTCGGGAAAACACTGATGAGCAACTGCAAGTTGCATTGGATGAGTTACTGGCAGCAGATGTACCCTCAATTCTGTTAGATCTCCAATACAACCCAGGGGGGCTACTGAACGAAACCCTCGATATTGCGTCTCGCTTTCTGGGCGAGAAAATTATACTTTACCAAGAAGATAAAAATGGGAACAGACAATCATTGGCAGGTGGAAACGAAATGATTAATCCTGCGATACCAATAGCCATTCTCGTCAATGAAGGTAGTGCAAGTGCAAGTGAAGTACTAGCTGCATCTCTTCAAGACCACGAGCGAGCTACCATTATAGGTCGCTCAACCTTTGGGAAAGGAAGAGTGAGTAGTTACCGCGAGCTCGCAGATCATGGAACCCTCTACTATTCTATTGCCCGATGGTACTCTCCCAATGGTGCTCAAATAGACGGAGATGGCGTGACTCCCGATATTTTAATACCAGTGAGTTCCTCCTCCAATCCTGACTCGATACTTGACGCAGGTATCAACTATTTAGATTCGCTGTACACAAGATAAAACTTAGGTATTAAAACAACTCAAAGACGATGTCACTATACACTGGGTTCTACTAAAGTATGCACACCTGCTACAATAGAATTACCAATCTCAACTTTAATTCCGAGTGAAACTGTAATTTCATGGCAGCGAAAAAGTCCAAATCAAATAAAAAACGAGAACCCGAGAGTTCCGCACCATTCTTTAAAACCATTGCAACAAACCGACGTGCCAGATACGACTATGAAATACTAAAGCAATACGAGGCTGGTCTTGTACTTTCAGGCACAGAAATCAAGGCAATAAGGGAAGGTAGAGTGAATATCGGACAATCTTTTGCGCGTTTCATTGACAATGAGATATGGCTACTCAATGCTCATATTGCGGAATACTCTGCAGGCAATTTTGCCAACCATGAACCGACCAGAAATCGTAAATTGCTTCTAAAAATCAGGCAAGTCTCAGCTATCCGACAAGAACTCAAGTCAGCTGGGCTCACATTAATACCTCTCCGACTGTACCTTAAAGGCCATTTGGCAAAAATTGAAATTGCTCTTTGCCGTGGAAAACGCCAATATGACAAGCGACAAACAATAATACGCAGAACTCAAGACAGGGAAATTGAAGCGTCATTAAATCGCCGAGAATAAGGAGGCGAGATTACTTATGACAATAACTAACCCACTAAAGTTTTTAGCCACCCCTATGGTACTAGCTCTTATAGCAACTACGTGCGGCTACTGAACCTTGGGATCTCAAGGTTCCATTTATTATCTAGTTTGGTCGTTATCTCCTATCAGAATAACTTCATGATAGAATCATACAAGAATCAAGGGGACGCGTGGTTTCGACAGAGGACCCCCCCGTTGGGATTGCAAGCCGAGGTGCCACTCACCTCGATAAACTAGTGGCAAAAAATTAACTGGCGATAAAGAATACGCCTTAGCCGCCTAGTTGCGGCTCGTCCTGTCAGAACTCTCCCCGCGGATCTGATAAGGGCGCCAACCAGCGGGGTGCCGATTCGGTGCTCGCCAATGCAGCGAGTTGAAAGATTATTGGCTAGTCTAACGAATAATTTGCCGGTGATGAACTCGGGAGACGAAAAAAAACTGAATAGCCGGATAAGCTTGTAGGATATCTCTGCGAGGCATCTTTTGGACGGGGAGTTCGACTCTCCCCCGTCTCCACCAGACGAGCAGCGAAACAATGCAGTTTGAATAACACTATATCGAGCTGCATTGTTTCAAGCCCACAAATGTCACGCCAGCTATGGCACCTTTGATTGCAACATAGAAAAGGAAGTCGTACGTCTATAGTATGAACATTTATCACTTCCCCCAACTACCTACCATAACCCACCGGCACAGACTACTGATCATTCTTTTTTTGATCACATCCGCCATACTGGGATGCTCAGTCGCTGACAAAACACCAGACATGGATCTTTTAACTGCTATAGACAAACAGAATATGAGGGTCATCACTCAACACATGGATGCTGGTACTGATCCTAACTACGTCCCAATACCCGAAGGAATGCCCTTTGCAGGAGTTCACCCCATACATCTTGCAGTACTTAAGGCTGATACTAAAATCCTGCAAATCCTCTTAGATCATGGAGCTGATATCAATATGGCAGCGAAGAACTCTGATAAGGCCCCTCCTCTGTCATGGGCAACTTTTTTTCTCGTAGAGGAAATTGCTGCGTTTCTTGTCGAATCAGGGGCCGATCTCAACCGGATTGACGCGCACGGACTGACACCGCTTGATGCATCAAATTTAGCGTCACGGTTGAATACTGGAGATGCTGGAAAAAGGGCTATCGCAAAACGAATCATAGAGCCTTTAAAGGAAAATGGCGCACTTACATCAAAGGATCTCGGTGATAAATAGTGAAACAAGTACGAAAGGCTCCTTTGCAACGTAGTTCGGACTGGCCTGCTACCCCTGTCTTATTTAGACAATCAAGGTAATTCCCTTGATTGCTAATTTCACATCGTCTAGCACATGTTCAGCCTGCGGAGTGGATACTCTGCAGGGGAAGTTTTGCACTCATTGCGGAGAAGAACTAAACCGCCGCTATCATGGCCTGGACGGACTCAGGGCATTTGCAATGTTACTAGGCATCATCCTTCACGGTTCAATTCCATATTTTTCGTACCTCTTGGAATTCGATGATTTTTGGCCAGCAGATGGAGATCAATCCTGGCTTCTATTTTTCGTCTTTCACTTTATCCACGCTTGGAGAATGCCTATCTTCTTCATACTTGCTGGTTTCTTTGCCAACTTAGTTCTTGAAAGAAAAGGTATGCGCTATTTTTTCAAAGACCGTGGGATACGAATTGGTCTTCCCTTGGTGTTTTTTGTTCCTGTCATCGCAATCTTGATGCCTTTAATCTGGAGCTACGGACTCACAGGCCAGTTCACTGACTCCACCAGTTTTCAGTCTGAAATCCATTCAGAATTCCTCGCTCATCTGTGGTTTCTTTACTATTTGTGCCTCTTATATCCATGTCTCGTCGTAAGCAGTGTTATTTTCAAGTATCTTCCTTACAGCAATTCAATCAAGAAGGTACTCGGGTCAGTGTTGTATACCCGAATTCCGATAGTACTCTTTATCATAGCTTGCTTCTTGTTCGCAATCAGGGAGCAGGCAGGCGAAGCAAAACCGATATGGCCGCTCAACGTTCCAGATATAACATACATGGCACTTTTCTTTTTCTACGGGTACGGCTTATATTCCAAGAGAGTTCTGGTCCTGCAATTCCAAAACCCAATTTTGCTCGCAGGGTTGCTAGGCACCGCATTATTTAGCTACGTTGCCAATATAGTTAGTCTAACTTTTCTTGAAGCTGGACCATCTGTGACAGCAGAAACGCTCCTCATTCTCTCATATACCGCTTTGAACATTGGCTGTTGCTTAGGGTTCATCGGGCTCTTTGAAAGGTTATTCAACTCCTACCACCCCCTAATGCGCTGGATCGCAGATTCCTCCTACTGGGTATATCTTATGCACTTCCCTGTCGTTGCATTCACAACATTTTTCCTCGCCCGTAACCTGATAGCGCCTGCTGAGATGAAATTTCTTATCGCTTGTTTCATTACAACTACTCTCGGATTTTTAACATACAAATACATCATTCGGGATACTCCAATAGGATGGATGCTTACCGGCAAACGATCTTAATAGCACTCAGGCCGCTGGTTTATCTAACATTTACTCCACACCAGAATCATCCTATACTCTCGACACGACAGGTTGGTCTCACCTGATTATATTGTTGGAGGGAGCAGAACAATGGCCCAGACTACATCATCTCAACCACTCCACGGGGTCCGAATCGTAGACTTTACACAAGGCATTGCAGGGCCTTATTGCTCCAAGTTGCTCGCTGATTTCGGTGCAGAGGTAATTAAGATAGAAAAGCCTCTAGTTGGTGATTACTCGAGACGTCTAGGCCCCTTCCGTGATGATGTTCCACATCCAGAACAAAGTGGGACATTCCTCTTCCTTAATGCAAACAAACAAAGTGTCACTCTCGATCTTTCTACCGAAGAAGGCCGCAAATCAGCACTTGAACTTATATCAAATGCTCACCTGGTATTAGAAAATTTCAAGCCGGGTACAATGAAAAAATTCGGGTTAGACTATGAAACCCTCGCTGCGAAGTGGCCAAACCTAATCACCACGTCCATATCGAATTTTGGCCAAACAGGTCCATATAGCCAGTATGCCGCCTCGGAGTTAGTTCTCTTTGCCATGGGAGGAAATATGCACGCCTCCGGGCTTCCCGACCGATACCCGCTTAAACTAGGTGGCAATCATGTCCAATACCAAGCAGGTAATGTAGCAGCAATGGCCAGTTTATTTGCAATTTACGCACGAGATCATGCCGATCTTGGCGGACAGCACATTGATGTTTCCATTTTTGAAACCCAAATGGCTTCAATCAACACACGTATGCGTAATCTGCTGGTGTACCAATACACAGGTGAGCGGACTAGGCGTACTGCAGGAATCGGTAACGGATATCCATCTGGTTATTATCCTTGTGCTGACGGTTATATTTCTCTTGTCGGGGGTGGTCCATTTTGGCCCCGCACCGTTAAGCTCCTAAAGATGCCCGAGTTGTTGGAAGATACTCGGTTTGCTCCTCCATACGGACAACTCGACCATGACGCAAGGGAACAATTCGAAACCGAAATCTGGTTACCATGGTGCTTGACTCGAACCAAACTGGAGGCCGTGGCAGAACTTCAATCTGCAGAAATTTTCTCTGGTGCCGTTAATACTCTCGACGATGTGATCAGCAACAACCCGCAACTGGAAGCACGAGGTGGGTATTTTGTAACACTTGATCACGCTATCGCTGGTCCGCTTCAATATCCTGGTGCTCCGATGTTGATAGATACACCGTGGTGGTCCGTAAAAAAACCAGCACCAACTATAGGGGAACACAATTCGATCCTAACCGATACACTAAACCAATGGTCGGCAGGCACAAGTAATCCTACCCATGACTTGGAGCTAGTAAAATCTGGAAAGAGGAAGAAACCCTTGGATGGCGTCCGTATTATCGACATGACGGTGGTCTGGGCTGGACCATATGCCACCATGTTCCTTGCAGATATGGGAGCGGAAGTGATACGGGTTGAGCCCCTTAACATTTTCCCTTCTACAACAAGAGGTCAGATGGCGCGACCAAAAAAGGATGTGGAGCAACAATCCCCAGCACCTAACTATCCAAATCGTGATCCAGGGGATAGACCATGGAACAGGTTCGCAATCTTCAATATCCATGCACGAAACAAATATTCCATGACTGCAGATCTCAACACACCGGAGGGCAAGGCGACGTTCCGTAAGCTCGTCGAAACGAGTGATTTATTCATTGAAAACAATGCAGTTGGATCTATTGAACGACTTGGACTCACTTATCCTACGTTGCGGGAATGGAATCCTCGCCTATCCATGATATCGAGTACTGGGTTCGGACAGACAGGGCCTTGGAGCTCCTATCGGGGATTAGGTTTGCATTTTGAGGCTGCCTTCGGCCATTGTGCCACCATTGGGTACCCTGACATGGACGCAGAAGGGATACCTGGTTCAGTAGCCGCAGACGCAGTCACCGGGGTAACAGTAGCCATGGGTGCCGTAATGTCACTTATGAACAGAGACAAAACCGGAAATGGTACCTACATCGACGTATCTATGGGTGAAAATTTCCTGCCACATTTGGGTGAGTTAGTCATGGATTACATGATGAATGGCCGAGTGGCGACCACACGAGGAAACCGAGATCCATGGTACGTTCAGGGCGTCTACCAATGTACCGGAGATGATGAGTGGATAGCCATTACATTGGGCAACGAAAAACAATGGGAATCCTTTTGCAAGGTCATTGGGAGGCCAGAATTGGGCGTTGACGAGCGCTTCCAATCATTGGAGAAGATGTTCACTCATCACGACATCATCGATGAAATATTAAGCGCCTGGACCAAGACCATCGATGTTGACGTAGCTTTTCACTTATTACAACAGGCAGGGATATCAGCAGGCCCACTGCTCAATGAACCCCGAGCTTTTGACAATGCCCACCTAAAAGCAAGAGAGTTTTTCGTAGAAATCGACGCCCCTGAAGTTGGGAAACACCTCTACGCTGGAAGCCCGTTCAAACTTTCAAAGGCTCCATTAGAAATAGCAAAACCCCCTGTGCGTCTCGGAGAGGACAACGAATATGTTTATAAGACAGTACTCGGATTCAGTCATGAAGACTATCAGCACCTCATTTCCCTTGGCCAAATTGGCATGGATTATCATCCCCATGTAGCGTAAAATCATTGACTGGGTGAAAGGTAAAATACTACACTTCTGAAAATTTCAGCGGCCCCTCAGGCCCCATAAAGACACCAGTAATGGATGAATCGAAATTCATAACTCGTAACACCGTCTGAGCTGAATCTGAGAGATCGCCTAGTCCAGACGGTGCCATATCAGTTTTCACCCAACCTGGTGACACAGCATTCACCGCAACTGCACCGACTAACTCATTGCTTAAAGCAACTGTAAGGCTATTGAGCATAGCCTTGGACAAACCATATACGCCGCTAAGGGAAGTTCCCATGACACCCATGGTGGAACTTATGTTAAACAACCCGAGGTGAATCAGCCAGCTTGAGAAGAGGTATCAACGCCTTCGTGAGGAGATATGGGGGGAAAAACATTTACGCCTATAGTGTATTCAAATTCTTCTTCGACACATGTAACAAGATCTCGATCAACCTGAGGCATCACCCCTGCATTGTTAACAAGTACATCCAACGTTCCCCAAGTGTTCGCTACATGTCGAGCAACTGCTTTTATATCAGCCTCAACACTCAGATCAGCCTTAAATGCTATCTATCTAGTTTTCTTGCTGCCTGATTAAGTCGTGAACCATCTCGTGCTATTGCCAGGACCTCGTAACCATCAGCAAGGCAAGCTTTGGCAATTTCAAAACCTATACCCCTACTTCCACCAGTAATAACAGCACACATAGTTCGCATATTCCCTCCTTCTTTACCCATCGCTTGGCATTTTATGGATTATAGGCAAATCTCTCAAAAAGATCTCCAGATGTTCTATGAAAGAGAGCTCACTACATGCGATTATGTATATCGCTGACCATTTGAAAGGAATTTGCACTAACCAATGTACCAGCAGCAAAGTGAATCGCCTTTACGAACCGTAGACAACCGCCTAGTCTCCATTGAAAAAACTAAACATGGAAGAGCATATAAGATTGAAGGATATAAAGATCTATTTCCCTCTGTAACAACCATACTGGATATCATATCAAAACCTGGACTTCTTCGATGGACACAAAACACCGCATTCGGGAACATGAAAAAAGTACTGCAAGCCCAATCAGGTGCTACCCCCATCATTTCACAGAATTGGATCCGTGAAACCATGAGTGACATAAAGCAGCGCTATGATCAGGAAAGAGAACAAGCAGCCGTATTGGGAACCCGTGCTCATAAAGTAATCGAAGATCTACTTTCCGGAGAATCCCCTTTTATTGATCAAGAAATGCAACCGATATTTGAATCATTCTCTCAATGGAGGTCCTCCGTTGACATTGAAATCACCGACACCGAAGTAGTTGTCTACTCACCTTATTATGGGTATGCAGGAACAATAGACGCCATAGGCAACACTAGCAACGGCCAAGTCGTGATTGACTGGAAAACAGGCAATGCCTTGTACCCGGAGCATTCCTTTCAAGTCGCTGCATATGCTCGAGCCCTGTCTGAGATCTACGATTCCCCAACACCGCAGGCATGGGTAATTAGATTAGGCAAAAGAAAAATTGAGGTGGAATCACGCAAGATCATCGATGTTGATACACCCTTTCAATCTTTTAGAGCAGCGCTCTACTTATGGCGATCGCTTTATACGTGAATTCCAGATGCGTCCCGTGACTATGTGGGTGGAATCTGATAAATGGCACTGGCTTCAACCTCAATAGAGCCCCTCAGCCTTTATGCAAAACTTTTGGGTTTTTGATACGATATATCAATGAAATTAGGGTATTAAACATCAGGGGTCCTGTCTGATACAAAAATCTGTTAACACGACTTTGATAAGCCATAACCATTGACATATATCAATGCATCTGTTAGAAATCATTAATATGCATATGATTTGTTAAATAAGCATTAATTTGCATTTTGATATGCCGCTAGAGCGTAGTATGCTTTTAATTTCTAAAGTAGACCAGTATCTATCGCAAACAACATAAATTAACAACAAGGAGGACAAACAATGCGAACCTATGTTTCCCCGTCGCTAATTTCTGCGACAAGTCTAGCTAGATTGCTAGTTATAGGATTGGTTATGCTAACCATAGTGGGCTGTTCAAGTTCCGTGGATACCCCCGCAGCCCAAACCACTACGGAAACTACCACTACGGAAACTACCACTACGGAAACTACCACTACGGAAACTACTGAGGGAACCACGTCCGCAGCTCAGCCGACAGCCGTGGGTGGGGTCGTACTCAATGACCGACAACGAACTGGAGGCACCTCAAAAAGTACTAGGCCAGCTTTGACAGCGGAAATAATCGCCTCAATGGATAAAATGACCGTAGATGACATTTTGGCAAACTTCCCTCGTAAATTCGCTGCTGAGTTCGATTACGCAGACATCAAAAGAGGCGGCACCGTACGTATCGCTACTACTTGGGATATTGCAAAATGGGATCCCCGTATGACAGCTGCTGGTGGGACAATGGCCGTCTCAAACATGGTTTACATGCAAATAGTTGGATTTGCTGTAGGACCAGATGCTGATCCGTTGGATCCTCCATTAGTTCCAAGGATTGCGGAAACATGGGAATTCAACGACGATGCAACGTCCCTTACGTTTGGGCTACACAAAGGTATGCATTGGGGAGATATCGATGACCCTTACCAGCCTGGACCAGAAATTGTTGCCGAAGACATAAAGTGGGCATTTGAGGAGCTTCGCGATAATAGTGTACACAGCGGAGCATTCAAGACCATCGCAAGCATCGACACACCTGATAAGTACACTGTGAAACTAAACTTCAGTGAGCCATCACTATGGCTTCTTCCTAACCTAGCTATCAAAGACCACCTGATGCTAAACCCGCATCTCTTCAAAGCAGATAGACAGGATCAAGAGGCAGTTGGCCCTGGTGCTTTCATCTTAGAAGAGGCAAAGAAGAGCATTCGTATTCGATTGAAAGCAAATCCAAATTATTACTTCAAAGACGCACAAGGTGCCCAGTTACCTTACATTGACGGGGTAGACTTCATGGTCGTTACTGACCAGACAACCAGAACCGCTATGCTACGGACATCGCGAGCTGATACTGTCTACTCTGCAACCGCTGGAACTACAGCCGAGGCTCAAGTGCTTCTCCGGACCAACCCTGAACTCATAGTGGTCGCAACGGAAGCTACTCGCTGCTGCATGATATCGTTCCAGCAAAATGATCCTATGTGGGGTGGCGAAGCAAACGCCGATGCCCGTCGTGCTTTTGCACTTGCAACAGATGTGAAGTCAATCGCTGATGTCGTGTACAACGGTATCACAGCCCCAGTTGACCCAATCATCCCGTGGTATTTCTTCACAGACCACTTGCCCACTTGGGACGAGGTCGATGAGTTCTACGGCGAATATATCTGGCATTACGATCCAGACAGGGCAAAGACTATGTGGGATGCTACAGGATATGGTGAAATAACTGAAACTATTGAGTACTACGCATACAATGGCGGATTGGCTGACATGCTAGGACTGATGATTCAGGACACGGAAAAATTGGGGATTACAATTAAACCTACAAGCCTTGACTATAGCGCCTTCAACGGACCCCTTGCCGCAGGAACCATACCTGGAATCTTCTGGGCTTGGTCACCGGGTTACCCCGAACCTGTTGGGTCAACCTATTTCAGGCTGCATAGGGATGGCACATCGAACCGTGAGAGTATTAACGACCCTATACTCAATGACCTTACAGAACAGATACGTGGCGCCGGTACTCTTGAAGAGCAAATAGCGCTGACAAAACTAATTCTTAATCGCAAGAACGAAATGGTGTATCAGTTCGAATTCCCACTCAGCCCTGCTATAAGCCTGAGTGGATACATGTGGCGACCAGAGCTTAAAAATTACCGATACGGCACTTATTCTGGTGGTTATTATTATTGGGGCCAAGGCCTTGCTGAGGCTTGGCTCGATCAATAAAACCGAAGTCTAATGGCACAACAATGAAAGAGGAGGGCTTTAAAAGTCCTCCTCTTTCATTGTTGTGCCATTAAGTTCAGCTTGTGAAATCATCTATTAATTAGATACAATGCCGCTAAGTCTAATAACCTCACATATCATCAGGAGATAAATCATGAACGGTATATTCTCTGATATCCGCATACTAGATCTTTCAGAAGGTATGGCTGGATCCGTTGCAACAATGGTTTTCGCAGACTTCGGAGCAGAGGTAATAAAAGTAGAGCCACCTACTGGAGATGCACACAGGCAAAATCCTGCTTGGAAACAATGGAACAGGGGTAAGAAAAGCATCATTATTGACCTTGAAACCCCTAACGGCAAACAATCTTTAGATCAACTTATCAAAGGATGCGATGTCTTATTGCATAGTTTCCGCCCAAACAGAACATCTCAGCTTGGCTTGAACTATGAGGATCTTAAGAGTCTACGACCACAACTCATCTATGCAAGTCTTAGTGGGTTCGGAAAATTTGGCCCATACAAAAATTACAAACCTTATGAAGGAATAGTTGCTGCGAAATCAGGACGTTTCATGTCGTTCGCAGGGCAAAGTCGTGACCAAAGAGAGGGTCCTCACTACTCTGCAGTACAGGTCGGCAGCCATGGAGCAGGTATGGCCTTAGTACGAGGGGTGTGTGCTGCCTTGTTACTTCGCAATCAAACAGGTTTCGGACAAGAAGTTGAGACTACTATCGTTCAGAATATGGCTCAATATGACTTCCGTGATGTCATAATCTGGCAACTCATGGTAACGTACCCCGAACTTTTCCCAGAAGATCCCTGGGGCGGATTAGCGAGACAGCCTACACCCGGGTATATGCCAATTAGAACGAAGGATGGAAAATGGATCCAGCTAGCCAACATATTAGATAGACCCTTCCATGCATCGATACGCGCTTTAGGGTTGGATCATATCTATGCTGAAACTCGATTTGCAACCGCTCCAATGCTTTCGGCTGATGCTGCTGACGAGTTACGAGAAATGATACTTCTAAGTGCACAAGAAAAGACGATGAACGAATGGATGGATCTTTTCGTTAATGTCCATACTGATGTGGCAGCAGAGCCATTTATGACGGCGAAGGAAGGATTAAGTCACCCCCAAATGGTTTACAACGCTCATGTGCAGGAAGTAGATGATCCTGAAGTTGGGACTATGCAACAACTAGGTCCGCTCGCCCTTTTGAGTGATACCCCAGGGGAAATAATGGGGCCAGCTCCTTTGCTCGGGGCTAACACAGATGAAGTACTCAAGCAGAATCGTCCTGTATCTGCTGTGAAGAATAATGACCGTATTCCCACTACCCCCCTACCTGAGTACACATTGGAAGGAATCACTGTTCTAGACCTTGCCAGTGTCATCGCAGGCCCATTAGCCTGCACTTTACTGAGGGAAATGGGCGCTCGTGTAATTCGTATTGAACCTCCTGATGGAGATTTTGGCCGCAAGAATCAACATGGTCTCCTTACACAAAGGACCATGGCAGGTACCGAATGCATCTCTGTAGATATGAAGACTCCTGAAGGAAAGAGAATTGTTCAAGAGCTATGTTCTAAGGCAGACATACTCGTTCATAACATGCGGCCAGGAACAACTGATCGTCTCGGGATTGGGTATGAAGAGGTTAGTAAATCTAATCCAGAGATGATTTACGTATATGCAGGTGGCTATGGCGACTCAGGACCCTACTCACATCGTCCTGCTATGCACCCCATTCCTGGCGCAATATGTGGGGGGGCGATGGCCCAGTTGGGGAGAGACGTTCTACCATCAGCGGACACAGAGATGTCCATGTCAGAGCTCAAGGACGTTGCTCGTATGTTAGCTAGAGCAAATGAAGGCAATCCTGATCCTAATTCTTCCATGGTAATATCTGCCGCATGTCTTCTAGGGTTATATGCCCGACAGCGAACCGGAAAGGGGCAATACATCGTATCCACGATGATAGCAGCAAATGGATATGCTAACGCAGATGACTTTTTCGATTATAGTGGAAAGCCCAAGAGGAGTATCCCTGATGGTGATGGATATGGCCCAAACGCACTTTACCGACTGTATAAAACATCAAGTGGATGGATATTCCTTGCCTGTCCCCTTGAAGAGGAATGGCCTCAATTATGCAGTGCATTAGGCTTAGACGATCTGATAGAAGATGAAAGATTCAAAAAATCCGTGTACCGGCTAAAAAATGATGAAACGCTTATAGGAATTCTTTCGGAAACTTTTGCATCCCGCGAGGCTTCCGAATGGGAAGCTACCTTGAGTGATCTTGATATTGCATGTGTGGAAGCAGAAGATAGTGGTCCTTATCAGTTTTATGCGAACGACCCGCAAGTGGAAGCTAACACATTTACAGTCAATGTTGATTCATTGAAATGGGGTTCATTTTGGCGACATTCACCGGTTCTCAAGTTCTCCAGCACTAAAAGTGCTACAGGCTCCGCACCTCTGCAAGGGCAACATAATGAGTCTATACTACGTGAACTTGGTTACAGTAATATACAAATCGAAGACTTTCAAATCAAAAAAATATTGCTATCTGAGAACCTATAGATACCTACCTATATAAGGACTAGAATGAATATCCAGAAGATCGTTTTGGGGGGGGTACTCCTAACTCTAGCCCTCGTAGTAGCTAAGTTAATCAAAGGCTTATTAGGTTTAGTAATTGCAGTTGGGCTTGCTGTTCTAAGTATACGTACAATGATCCAAGCAACACGACAAGATCGTTGATACCTATCTCCACTCTTTTACTGGTAAGTTAAGAGTATTATCAATGGGCATTATTGACGATACTCTAATATTTATAGTGCCTGTTCTTTTGGAGATTCTACCACTCGCTACAACAATCACAGCATTTAGTTTTGTTTGATGCCTATCATATACATCAGTCCATAGCGAAGGAGGAATATAGCCAAACTCGTCTTCTAAGGTAACAAACACTGCCTTCCCTAGCGGTCGTTGTTTACCTATAACTAAACCGAGTATCCTCACATATTGGCCAGAGTTTAGATAATTTAAATCAGTACTTTTTTTAGGTATTGATATCCTTTCACAGCATCAGGTAAGTACGCAACAACATGCCATTTAGGATACAATCCCATAGATTTTACTGAATTCCACTACAACATTATGGCAATATTTTGATTTGTAGTGCTACACTGGCAAAATGCAATCACAACTAATACTTACTTATGAATTTGTGTAACTATGTGCAGTAGGTACTCTCTCCATACAAAACAACAAACTATTGAACAATATTTCAATATCCAGTTTAAACAAACCGAATTCCAACCAAAATTTAACATCGCTCCATTTCAAAAAGTTTTATGCCTTCGTAGAAATGCAACTCCAACACCAGAGTACCTGACCTGGGGCATTAAAAAGGATGGATGGGATGAAGTTGTGGTTAACGCACGCTCAGAGACCGTATCATCAAAACCATTATTCAGGAATGCTTTCCAAACAAAACGATGCCTTATCATTGCAGATGGATTTTACGAATGGCAACACCTGGGAAAAAGCAAAAAGCCATTCTACATAAAACTGAAATCCAGCATACCTTTTGCATTCGCTGGAATATCAAGCGCCTGGCATTCTGAGACAAACGCTGATGATTCCTGCGTTATACTTACTGTGCCATCCAATGCAAGCATTCACGCAATACACCAGCGTATGCCAGTTATACTACATCCCAATGACTACCTTAGTTGGCTAAACGATAACCCTTATAGTAATGACGCAGCACTATCATTGCTCAAGCCATTTCCTGATAGTGCGATGATAGCCTATCCTGTATCAGACATAGTCAATTCAGTGAATATTGATAATATGGAATGTATCAAAGAACAATCCTACCAAGAACCTTTTCAGCGATCCTTACTTTAGTAGTCAATCAATAACAACATACGGAAGAATTATCACGAACTCACTTCCTTCACCTACATCACTCTTCACTGATAAGGATCCTCCATGTAACTGAACAATATGCTTGGCAATAGCTAACCCAAGACCCGTCCCTTCATACCCACGTGAACGATCTGCCTTATAGAAACGCTCAAAGATATGTGGTATATCATCGTGGGATATCCCTATACCAGTATCTATCACCCTAATAATGATAGACATCCCCTGCTTACAAGCATCGAGTTTGATCACACCATTAATGTTTGTGAATTTGATAGCATTTTCAATTAAGTTAGATAACACTTGTTTTAACCTGTTCCGATCACACGCAATAGGTTCCATAATATTCAAATCCATTGTATCAAGTGTGATATTTTTTGCCTTAATTTGTGTAGAAAAATCATACTGGAGTTCGTTGAGAAGGTCTCTCAGCAGAATATTTTCTAAATCCAAGTTGATTTTGCCCTTATCAAGCAAAGAAAGTGCGAGTAAATCTGCCACCAACTGGGTCATACTATCCACCTGCAGTATGATCCGTTTCACATAGCCTTGCGTAATTTGCTGATCTTCTAAGCCTCCATTCTGCAGTGTTTCTGCGATCATGCGCACAGCAGTAAGAGGAGTCCTCAATTCATGCGAAACATTACTAACAAACTCTCTTCTTGTGGTTTCAAGCTGCACAAGTTCTGTGACATCATGCATGGTTATCAGACATCCTAGATAGGATCCTAATGGCATAGGCGTAACCACCAGCGTAAAACTCCTATATCCACTGTGCAATAACAATTCTGTATACTGTGTCTGCTGCAACGACAAACAAACTGCTACTGTCCGTTCAATTTCGTATTCCCTCGTTACCTCAATCAAAGATCTACCTAATGCATCCGTTTCTCCTACATGTATTATCCCTATGGCAGCATGATTCAACAGCACAATACGTTGCCCCCCATCAACCAAAATCACACCATCGGCTAAGGTATCCAAAACAATATTTAGCTTTTCCTTTTCCAAGGATAAGTCAGTTATAAGGGCCTTCATATTGGCCCCCATACGATTGAACGCTGTAGCCAAACCTATACTATCTTGACTATCCATAGAAAGTTTATAGTCAAGATCACCTACTGATATAGCACGCGCCCCTTCCGTAATAGAATCAAATGCAAAAGTTATTCTCTTAGATAATATAACCGCCACCACTATCGACAGTATCAGAATCGCAACAGACCCGGTCACTACTGTCCACAAAATCCAATCCATATTGCTATCTATCGAATCTAAAGAAACTCCCATTCTTGCAACAGCGACTACGGTACTTTGATCATCAAACACAGGAACCGCCACATATACCATTTTTGAATTTGTGATACTACTAACCCTATTCACAATATCTATCTCGCCACCCATAGCAGCAACTATTTCTTCAGTTTGAAGTGCAACATCCCACTGTGAAGCATTAGTCCATGTATCTGCTACAATCTTTCCAGCACTATCTGTTACAGTAACTCTGCCATCAGAAACAGCACCAGCGCTTTCGGTAAGACCATGCAATCCCACAAAATCGTCCCACAATAAACCATGTGCTTGCACACCATCTGCAAATAACAAAACTTTAGCTTGTAGGTTGCTTTCAATAGAATTTTCATATGAATCGCGGATAAACCCTAGGAGATAGGCTCCGAATATTAACATAGCAATCGATACCAACACAACATAAGCTAATACAATCCGAGACTGCACCGACAAATATAACATTCCTACCTCCCTAGTATTTGCCATTCTATTATCCCACTTGCACTAATCCAAAAACACTCTCGAGATAATCGCATCATGAACCCTTGTATCGCATCTTACGAGCCCTTTATACTACAGTAATATCTTCCTGAGTCCAACATACACACAAGGAGTAAACTATGACCAATAATCAAGGTAAGGTTGCCTATCTATTTCCAGGGCAAGGTGCCCAAGCAGTCGGTATGGGAAAAGATATTTACGATTCAAATAACGATGCTAGATCTATATTTACCGAAGCAGACTCATCTCTCGAATTCAATCTTTCCACTCTCTGTTTCAATGGCCCGGAGGAAACTCTCACCCAAACCGTAAACACCCAGCCAGCTATTTTAACAGTCAGTATTGCAATGTTATATGCAAGTCAAAACATACTTAACGAAAAATTCCCCGAACCAAGCTTTATGGCCGGCCACAGCCTGGGCGAATATTCAGCTTTAGTGGCATCCGGAGTCCTAACTTTTCAGGAGGCAGTACGCTTAGTAAGAACACGTGGACAGTTAATGCAAGATGCCGGTGATATTGAAACTGGTGCAATGGCTGCAATTATAGGTATCGATGAGAACGTTTTATCTGAGATATGTACCGAAACTGGGGTTGACATGGCCAACCTCAATGCTCCTGATCAAATTGCTATCAGTGGATCTGCTGCTGCAATTCAAAAAGCTCAAGATTTGGCAACAGAACGTGGGGCACGCCGCGTAGTACCCCTTAAAGTAAGTGCCGCTTTCCATTCTGCACTCATGGAGCCAGCAGTATCTCCCATGCGCGAAAAACTAAAGAATGTATCATTCAAACAGGCTAGCGTATCAGTCATATCAAACGTAACAGCTACCCCACTAGATATACCGGAAGGGTTAGTAGATGAATTAGCAACCCAAATTCGCAGCTCCGTACAGTGGTTCCGTAGCATCCAGTACATGAAATCTCAAGGAGTAACATCCTATATTGAAATAGGCCCAGGTAAAGTACTTACAGGCCTTGTACGTCGTATTGATCCAGATGCAGAAACAACAAATCTAAGTTCACTTGAGGACCTTGAGACTCTCTCAAATTCATAACTAGTAAAAGGAGAGGGGGTACTGAAAAGGTACCCTCTCTCCTTTTACTGCGAACCTAATTAGCGCGGTGTTTCTCCTGCTAAAACTGTCCAACCTCTGTCGAACCAACCAATGCACCCGTCGACCCTTCTTTAGTGACTGTCATTAAAACTTGATCAAAGTAACCAGCACCTACCTCCTGCTGATGCTTAACAGCAGTGTACCCAGCTGGTTCGAGTTCAAACTCACGCTCTTGCAATCGAACGTAGGCTGTCATACCTTCAGCCTTATAGGCTTTAGCCAATTCGAAGGCATTCAAGTTTACCATATGCCAACCAGCAAGAGTAATGAACTGGAACTTATACCCCATTTTGCCAAGTTCCTGCTGGAACGTGGCTATGGATTTATCATCCAAATGAGCTCTCCAATTGAAGGAAGGAGAACAGTTATATGCAAGCATTTGATCAGGAAAATCAGCGTGAATAGCTTCAGCAAATTGCCTTGCTTCATCCATATCAGGCACCTGCGTTTCAAACCATAACAGATCAGCATACGGAGCATACGCCTTACTACGGGCAATTGAAGACTCTAATCCCCCCGTAACTCCGAAATACCCCTCTTCTGTCCTCTCGCCAGTCAGAAACGCATGGTCAGCCGGGTCAATATCATTCGTCATCAATGTTGCAGTCAATGAATCCGTACGAGCACAGAGAATTGTTGAGACACCCAAGACATCCGCTGCAAGCCTTGCAGCACTCAGTGTTCGAACGAACTGAGAAGTTGGAATAACTACCTTTCCACCCATATGCCCACATTTTTTCTCAGCAGCAAGCTGATCCTCAAAGTGGACCCCAGAAGCACCAGCTTCAATCATGTTCTTCATTAACTCGAAGGCATGAATTGTAGCTCCAAACCCTGCTTCTGCGTCTGCTACTATAGGAGCAAACCAATTAACATCAGAACCTCCCTCTAATTCACTCACCTGATCAGCACGCATCAATGCGTTGTTAAGCCGCTTAACTAAAGTAGGGACACTGTTGCTTGGGTATAGGCTCTGATCAGGATAAGTCTGACCTGCCGTATTATTATCACCCGCCACTTGCCAACCACTCAGGTAAATCGCTGGCAATCCCGCTCGAACCATTTGCACAGCCTGATTACCAGTCATTGCACCAAATGTCGGTACGAAATCTTCTGTGGTGAGAAGATCCCACAATTTTTCGGCACCAAACTTGGCGATAGTATGTTCAATCTGCAAACTGCCTCGCAGTTTTACTACATCTTCTGCACTATAATCCCGTCGTATACCCTTAAATCTCTCATTGGCCCATAACTTTTCAACCCCTTTGACCTGATTGGCAAAATCTGGATGCTGCGGATTCATTCACTTCCTCCTGTATTTATTCTAAGCTTCCGTAAGCAGGAATAGTCAAAAATTCTGGGAGTTCCGGGGATTCAACTAACCTATCCAGCAATTCAATAGCACGATCAAGAGAACCGACTCCATTCATGCCTTTTTCTTCCTGCAATCTACTCACTTCTTCACTCCGTAATTTCCGATAGTAATCTATATCGATAACATTGCCCTCTGCAGTACGTGCTCCATACTTCATCCACTGCCACAACTGTGAGCGTGATATCTCTGCAGTAGCTGCATCTTCCATCAGATAATTGATGGCGACAGCACCAGTACCTTGAATCCAAGCATCAATATACTGCAAGGTAATATTGATATTACCTCGAATTCCGGCTTCAGTAATTTGTCCCTTTGGGATAGACAGTAAATCATCAGCCGTTATTTGGCTTTCGTTAATACGACTAATTTGATTGTCTCCATCAAACGCAGATCCAAAAACATCAGATACTACTTCCAATAAGCCTGGATGGGCTATCCACGCCCCATCAAAGCCTTGCTGAGCTTCTCGTTCCTTATCAAGTCTAACCTGGGCCATTGCAAGATCATTAGCGGCCACATCATCCCTACGAGGAATAAACGCTGACATCCCTCCCATCGCATGCGCACCACGCCTGTGACATGTCTGTGTCAATAGCTCTGCGGCAGACTGCAGGAAATGAGTTGCCATCGTCACCTGCCCACGATCCGGAAGTACCATATTTGAATCATTCCGAAACACTTTCACGATACTATAGATATAATCCCACCGACCCAAGTTCAGGGCAGTTATATGCTCACGCAATTCATACAGGATTTCATCCATCTCAAAAGCAGCAAGAATATGTTCTATAAGTACGGTAGCTCGAATGGATCCACGTTGAATACCTAATTCATCTTGAGCAAGATTAAAAACTTCATTCCACCACCGTGCCTCTAGGTGACTTTGAAGCTTCGGCAGATAGAAGTATGAACCGCTACCATTTTCCAGAAAATTTGTGGCGTTATGAAAAAAAGCCAGCCCAAAATCAAACAGGCTGGCTGAGATTGGCTGTCCGTCTACAAGGACATGCCTTTCCTTGAGGTGCAATCCCCGGGGCCTGACACAAAGTACAGAGGTTCGTTCATTAAGTTTATATTCACGTCCCTCTGGAGTCACTTCATTAATAGTTCTCAGTGCAGCGTCTCGCACATTCCTTTGGCCATTGATATTTTGAATCCATCCAGGTGAGTTTGCGTCCTCAAAATCGGTCATGTATACCTGAGCACCTGAGTTAAGTGCATTAATGACCATCCGACGATTAGAGGAAGGACCAGTAATTTCAACCTTACGGTCACTGAGATCACTCGGAGATGAAGGCACTACCCAATCACTTTCACGAATGTGACGAGTCTCATTAAGAAAATTTGGCTTATCCCCATTATCTATTTCTATCTGCCTGACAATCCGTGCATTCATAAGATCTTGTCGGCGAATTTCGAAAGATCTCGCTAATGTAACCAGAAAAGTCAAAGCATCATCGGAAAGAATATCCTCAGCTTGATCTGTACCCGGAGCAACAACCTGAACACCCTCAACCATTCCATAACTCCTCTGAATTTCAAGGGACAAGTCTCTGATTTTTACCGAAAACGTTAAACCTAGAACATATGAGCCATTCTACAGAGCATTTCAGTTAATGCAAGCACACTAAACGTGGCATTAATATTCCACTAATAGTCAATATATTACGTAATTCGTATTGTAGTATTATCAAAATCATGGTTGCGTAATTATGCTCATGCGCATACATAGCTTACGTAATTTGAAAAACCTGTAATCCCCAAATACAAATTCATACAGGGATATTTACTAATAAGTAAAATCATTCACCTACTACTACGGACTATAAGCTATCGACCATCTATCTCATAATAAAATTGCATTCCTTGACCGCATCCCATTATTTACCTGCTCCGCATATACACGAGCGGAATAATAAATAAGAGAGATTGGGAATAGTCCGCCCCCCCTACTTATTGCACCTGCATCTTGATCAACAACAAATTCCACTCCCTGAATACTACCGAGCAAGCATGCTGCTCCATAGCGCTTTCACAATTCTACCGGGCTTCATTAACAGGGCATACATCCTCACTCCCACCGCATTGCTGCTGAGCCTAGTGGCTTGCACCCTCTTCACTAGTAACTGATAATGAGAAACTTAGTTAGATTAATTTTACTTCAAGGGATAGTTGGAATAATGAGCAACCTTCACAGCAGAATCACAACAATACAGGAACGCATACATGAAGCATCTGCCCGGGCAAACAGAAACCCAAAGGATGTAACCTTAATGGCCGCCTCTAAGACTGTAGAGCCCGAAACTATCCTCCAAGCCATTGACCTTGGAGTCACTACTTTCGGCGAGAACCAAGTTCAAGAGGCTGAACTCAAATTCGAGCAACTACCGGAATTGGCTGCCAAGGCTAACTGGCATTTCATTGGAAGCCTCCAAAGCAACAAGGCAAGAAAGGTTGCTAGCCTGTTTACAACTATTCAATCTATTGACCGCTTATCTATAGCCAACCGACTCAATAGCATCGCTAATGACATGGCGATCCAACTCCCAATCTATCTCGAGGTTAACGTAGCAGAGGAATCAACTAAAGGTGGATGTATGCCCTCGCAATTACCAAAACTCGCCTCTTCCATATCTTTGTTCGCTAACTTAGAAATTGTTGGGCTCATGACGATCGCACCTGCGGCAACGGACCAAGAGGAAGTTCGCCCAGTGTTTCAAAAATTACGAATACTAAGAGACCAATTACAAGAAAAAACTCTCCCATCTCACAATCTAGGATTATCAATGGGAATGAGTAGCGACTACACAGTGGCAATCGAAGAAGGTTCTACATTAGTGCGTATCGGGACATCACTCTGGGGACCACGACTTAGTTGACAGAGCTAATATTAGTGGCACGTAGAGGCAGCACAAGTTCGCACTTCTGTATATTCATAGCCAACTGATGTCGGTCCACCAGCATATAAAAACTTAACATTGCGCCCTTTTGCGCTCCCCTTCATATACCCTTCTGATGCATGTTGACCCCCAAGATGCCCTTGGTAGGTTGAGCACCGATCCAAATACTTGAGCATCTCATCTCGTTGCCCACATTGTATGCTCAATGTAGGTCCATGCTCGATAGATCCAGACTCTACATGATAGTGGATGAATTTATCCATTATAGACCTCCTGTATTTCAATATAGAACATTTGTTCTATATTATCATAAATGTATAAACTGTCAATTATTTTGACAAAGCCCTAACTACCGTTACCATCTATGCAATCGAACTTTCTCATCACTATCAACCACTTAAGTTATCTGAGACATGAACGAACGTTGAAATCCAAAGGAGATAATTCCAAAGACAGGAATAGTCCGATCTCTCTACTGCTGTAATTTTTTCGCACTTTATTGCTTGCAATTGATAGGGATCCTGTCAGAGCATTGCGTTGCAACCCGTTTACCCTATATTCTATTTAAATCAAATGCCAACAACCAGTGCCCGAAAGGTTAGTAATATGCCCACTTGGGTAAAAGTTCGACACCAACGCACAGACGAAGAGGGTAACGGCCCTGGGAGACCATACTTGATCAATCTCGGTGCAAAATATGACGGCAAATTATTTGACAACTACTCTGAAGCAGGAACCTCAGGGGTCGAGATGATGTTTCCACACATGGATAATGCAGCGCGGTTTGTAGCAGAGTTGCGAGCCACTTTTAGCGATACCACATTTGATTCGTGGGTCTAACAAGTAGTCTTACTCAATTATATATGAGTAAGACTCGTCACGATATCAAAAGCCAATGATCTCCTGGACTTTAGTTTCGTCAAGCTTCTGCACGATGCCGGTAACTAATCGAACTGCCCGATCCAAATCAAAGCCACTGACTACGCTATTATGGCTATGCAGATACCGAGTTGGTACTGTTATATTCACCACCGGAACCCCTATACCAGTCTTCTGAATAGCAGCTCCATCCTGTCCGTAGCCAGACAAAATATTGAACTGCAAAGGAATATCAATTTCTTTAGCTGTTTCGATGACAAAATCACGAAGCTTCAAATTTGGTAACATAGAGCTGTCATGCAAGAACAACCCCGGGCCATCCCCCACTCTCTCTTGAGCATCATCCTGCGTAATCCCTGGATAATCACCTGCTACACCACTCTCAATATTGATCCCAATTTGAGGCTGAACGAATGATCCACTGGTACCTGCACCTCGAAGCCCAACCTCCTCCTGAACAGTAGCAACCCCATACACCGCATTAGGTCCCGTGTTACTCAAATGTTTCAACACTTCTAACATCACCCAAACCCCAGCCCTATCATCCCATGCTTTACCAAGATACATATCAGTAGATCCCAATTTCGAAAACATACTTTGTGGTGCAATGGGATCTCCGGGTACAATCCCAAAATTTTCAAGGACATCCTGACGATCCCGAGCTCCAACATCTACGAACATATCAGTTTTTGAAAACACTTTACCGCGGGCCTCGGCATTCATAACATGAGGTGTCTTAATACCGGTCACTCCAAGAACCGGACCATTTCTAGTCATAATCACCCACCTCTGGTTAATTAATGCCTGATCAAGCCAACCACCCAGAGTTTCAAACTTAATATATCCTTGTTCAGTCACATATTTTACGATAAGACCGACTTCATCCATATGTGCAGACAGCATGACCCTAGGGCTATCATACATCCCTGGTAACCGTCCAATAACAGATCCTAACCCATCAACCTCAATGCCACACCCAAGCGATGACAACTCTCTTTTCACAATTTCTCGGACAGGATTTTCAAAACCAGAGGGGCCAAAAGCATTCGATAATTCCTCTAACAGTGTTTCAGATCCATCCATAAAGTGCCTCCTGAAAAAGTATTTAACTGATATTAGCAGAAAAATTACCTTGCAGGAAAACTTGCAAACAGGTAACCTTGATAATCATCAATCGAAAGTTTAATTACAGGAACCACGCACCCATGGAGCAGGAACTTTGCGCACATTATTCAATGAAACAATACACCCCGTCTCTTTGACAGTTAAGATATTAAAACACTGGATCGTTCTTACTCTGGTGATATTGCCTCTGCTCCTTCTCACGGGATGCAGTGACGATAAAATAAATGATATACCCACAGTAGTTGCAACAAGAAGCACTCCAACACTGACCAAGCCAGCAAACATACCAACAAAGGAGGTCCCTATCATGACACAATACAATTCAGCCCCACCAATGGAAATCGATACATCCAAATCATATAGCGCAACATTTGAAACTACTGAAGGTAGTATAGAAGTCGAATTATTTGTAAACGACGCTCCAAATACCGTGAACAACTTCGTATTCCTTGCACGTGATGGATTCTATGAAGGCGTCATCTTCCACCGTATTTTAAGTGGATTTATGGTTCAGTCAGGAGACCCAACAGGAACTGGTGCTGGTGGACCAGGGTACCGATTTAAAGACGAGACAGTCACCAAAGATTACCTGAGAGGCACATTAGCCATGGCCAATGCTGGACCAAACACCAATGGTAGTCAGTTCTTTATCATGCATCAGGATACCCCTCTGCCAAAGAACTACACCATCTTTGGGATAGTCAGGAATGGTATTACTGTGATAGATGCCCTAGCTGGTACTGAGGTTAGCATGAGTCCGAATGGCGAAATGTCAAAACCAGTGAGCCCACCGATAATAACATCTATAACTATCACTGAAAGCTAACAACTGCCAGTCTATCCCCTCTTGTCTGATGCGTACTTTCTGAAAATGCACTAGTGGAGATAGGTCTGATCTCTATGGAATAGGATCGACTCAGTTATAATAACTACCGATTGCAATTACTCTAGTGGGAGCTCAGGTTTCCGCCTTGTTCCCACTAAACAGTCTACCTTCCATCTTGCCATTTCTTAAAGAAGCCGTCAGTGATTCAAGATCCATAACATCCTCTTTGAATTGCGTCACACATTGACCAATTTCAACTAAGTGGTGAGCATCGCTGCCCCCCGTGCCAGGAATATTTAAAGCGTGTGCAACATGTGCAGAGAATTCATTTTCAGCTTGGCTTCCCCTCCCATTAAATACTTCAACCCCATGGATATCAAAATCGAAACTTACTGATCGATAGGATTCATTGCCACGAAGCCAATAATTCGAGTAGATGGAGGAACGATAAGGATGGGCGAAAACTAAGGCTGCTCCTTCGGTATCAGCAATTTCAGATAAACGCTTCATACTTGCCAATTCTGGGTGATACCGATCAATCCCAAAGACGAGTACATGTCCAAGCTCAGTGGTAATTTCCATCCCAGGAATGACGACGATTCCGTAGGAAGCGGCTATATCCTGCAATTCCGTAGCGTCCCACGCAGCATCGTGTTCGGTCAGGCACACACCATCTATTCCGAGCTTGGATATCTTTTCCACAAGATTAATCGGTTTCAGTTTGCTATCCTGTGACAAGGGTATAGTATGATTGTGCAGATCAATAATCACGAAGCATTCCTAACTAGAATCGGCAGATCGCTACCATAGTATTTTTTGTACTCTACCCCCAGCAGGACACAGAAGGTGGCTTCAAAGCAGCGAAGTGCATTTAATCTGCCAACATCTTGATTAACACTGTTTGCAAGATGCCTCCATTCGCATAATAATCCACTTCCACTTGCGTGTTAATTCTAACCGTTGCAAAGAAGTTTATTGTGCTGCCTGACTCCCCAAGACAGCTGACATTTACTTGCATGCCTGGGTGCAACCCATCGTTAATACCTGTGATAGAAAATATCTCGGTACCAATCAATCCTAAACTCTCTACTGACTCACCAGAAGTGAACTGCAACGGCAATATTCCCATTCCAATCAGATTCGATCGATGTATTCTTTCATATGACTCCGCAATAACAGCCCGAACACCAAGCAACATGGGGCCCTTTGCAGCCCAGTCTCGACTCGAACCTGAGCCATATTCTTTACCAGCAAGTATAATAACCGGAACTTCGCTATCCTTATACCGCTCAGCCGCATCAAAAATACTCATTTGATCATTACTCGGAAGATGTTTCGTAACTCCACCCTCTATCCCATCGAGCATCCTATTCTTTAAACGGATATTCCCAAATGTTCCTCTAACCATCACCTCGTGATTCCCACGTCGCGAGCCATAGGAGTTGAAATCAGATACGGCAGTAGCCTTGTCTGTCAAATATCCAGCGGCTGGAGAGGTCCGTGCTATAGCTCCCGCAGGAGAAATATGGTCAGTGGTAACAGAATCCCCAAGCACTGCCAGTACCCGAGCTCCTGTAATATCTTTCACACGTTCGATATCTTTCCCTATTTCGTCAAAATAGTTCGGTTCACGAACATATGTAGAGTTAGGATCCCAATCAAACAACTCTGATTCTGTGATTGCAAGATCCTTCCATCGATCTTCTCCTTCAAACACACTTGCATATTGAGTCAAAAACAACTCGGGGCTAACGGACGACCCCACTACCTCGGCTATTTCCTCCTTAGAAGGCCAAATATCGGCTAGATATACATCCTTCCCCTGCAAATTAGTGCCAAGCGGTTGATTAACGAAATCGAAATCGACTCTGCCGGCAAGAGCGTAGGCAACGACTAGCATCGGTGATGCTAGGTAGTTAGCACGTGTCAAGGGATTAATCCTACCTTCGAAATTGCGATTTCCGGAAAGTACTGAGGCCACCACGAGATCACCTTCTTCAATAGCAACCCCAATGTGCTCAGGGAGTGGTCCTGAATTTCCAATACACGTTGTACATCCATAACCCACCAGGTGAAATTTCAAGGCATCCAAGTAAGAGGTCAGACCAGCTTTCTTGAGGTACTCGGTGACCACACGAGACCCCGGGGCCATAGATGGTTTCACCCAAGGAGCAACACGCAAACCAGACTCAACTGCATTCTTAGCAAGCAAGCCTGCCCCAAGCATGACATCGGGATTAGACGTATTGGTACAAGAGGTTATAGCTGCCAAGACGACAGATCCATGAGTTATGTCATAACTTTCCTCCGGATCAGCTACAGCAACACTTTTAGTCGTAACAGAACCGTCTAGTGCGAAGCCATTTTGGGCAACCGGTTTGATTAGGTGTTCCTCAAAACTACCCTTAACCTGATTTAACAACACTCGATCCTGTGGTCGCTTCGGTCCAGCGAGACTAGGCTGAACCGTCGAAAGATCCAATTCCAGAGTCTCCGAGAATAAAGGGTCTGGTGTACTGTCAGTCCGAAATATACCAACTGCTTTAGCATATTTTTCAACGAGTTCAACTAAATCTGAATCCCTCCCCGTTAGCCTCAAGTAATCAAGGGTCATCTCATCCACCGGGAAGAATCCCATTGTAGCCCCATATTCAGGAGCCATATTGGCTATTGTCGCCCGATCAGTCACTGGCAACCCACTCAAACCAGAACCGTAAAACTCCACAAATCTATCGACAACTCCATGTGCCCTCAACATTTCAGTTACAGTGAGGACCAAATCAGTTGCAGTAGCCGTTTGTGACAGTTGGCCGTACAACCTCACCCCTACAACTTTCGGTGCTAACATGTAATACGGTTGGCCAAGCATAACTGCTTCAGCTTCAATACCACCAACACCCCACCCCAGAACGCCTAGGCCATTGATCATGGTTGTGTGGGAATCGGTTCCAACTACAGAATCGGGAAATGCAAAAGTCTCACTACCCAAGTTCCTAGTACCGACAACCCTTCCAATATACTCGAGGTTAATCTGATGGACGATCCCCATACCCGGAGGCACAACACGAAAGTTTGAAAGGTTGCGCTGTGCCCATTTCAAAAGTGCATATCTCTCGCCATTGCGTTCATACTCCCGATCAACATTAAATTTAAACGCCTCTGAATTACCAAACTGGTCAACCTGGACAGAATGGTCAATCACCAAATCAGACTGAACTAGCGGGTTGATCTTCCCAGGATCGGCCCCCATACGAGCCATCGCACTTCTCATCGCGGCCAAATCAACCACCGCTGGTACGCCAGTGAAATCCTGAAGTATCACCCTAGCCAATTTCAAAGGAACATTAATATCACCAGGATTTGGAGCCCATTTAGCCAGATTAGCAACATCTTCAGCCATGACATCATAGTCATTAACGTTGCGCAAGAGGCTCTCAATCAAGATCTTAATTGAAAATGGGAGTTTGGATACTGCTCCTACTCCAGACTGCTCAAGTACATTCACGTCAAAATACGAAATACTACCACCGGCTGTATCCAGTGTCTTCTTAGCCCCAAACCTATCTTCGTATGTCATATTATACCCCTATTAAATAGTTGCTCTTGAGTTTAGCACAATCATATCTGAATCGTCAGAATAAATCTTGAAATTGAAGAGTTACCCCAAGAAAAGCCCTACAAGTTCCAAGCCGCCCAGTGATACAATGAGGTAGCTATCGAAAAGCATTCCAAGGGGGTGGTATGTATCAGATTGATTTATCAGGGAAAAATATCTTAATACTTGGCATTGCTAACCATCGCAGTATCGCCTGGGCAATAGCAGAGGCGCTAGATACTGCGGGTGCTCGACTAGTTATAACTTACCAAAATGAACGTATGGGAGAGGCGGTTAACAAACTCACAGAAACCCTTCACACACCGCCGCTCTTGTATCAATGCGATGTTAGTAGCGATTCTGAGATTGAAAATACATTCAATCAGATAGAAAAGGATGCCGGAACACTATGGGCAACCATTCACAGCATAGCTTATGCCAACCGGGATGACCTTGGAGGAGACTATCAGGACACATCTCGGGAAGGATTTGCACTAGCCCTTGATATAAGCGCCTACTCCCTCATCCCTATCTCGCGACATTCGGCCCGTCTCATGCAGGCGTCAGGGGGCAGCATTATCACCCTCAGCTTCCAGGCATCCCAAAGAGTGTTCCCAGGATACAACGTCATGGGAACAGCAAAAGCTGCGTTAGAACATGCAATGCGCCAACTCGCATCGGAACTTGGGCCCATAAACGTAAGAGTTAATGCTCTATCACCCGGCCCTCTTGACACGGTTTCATCCCGTGTAATTCAGGGTTATGCAACCATGAAAGGTATGCATAAAGAACGAGCACCACTCAATCGCAATGTTACCCATGAAGAAGTTGCCAAGGCTGCTTTGTTCCTTTGCAGTGATCTCTCTTCTGGTATAACAGGTATCATTATGCCTGTGGATGGTGGATATAACATTATGGGCATCTAGCCTCCATTTACGTGAACTAGTTGCTCCTACCCAACTGGAGCTTTGCAATCCACAGACCTTGAAACGTAAATACTCCAGAATTACTAACAGTGTACAAGAAATACCCCCTGCATCACTCCGATACCCCGTGCCCCCCAATGCCCATACTACTGTGAAGGATACTCTCATCAATAAATACCCGCATACCACTTCCTCTTTTTAAAATTGTGACTCCACGAGGACTAAAGGTATAATTCAGAACAGAAATCATGCTTGAGGTAGATTGTGGAGTCACCGTCGGTATTGCTGTTAGCGCAACGTCCGTTGCGGTCACCATAATAGGGGCCATAGAACCCAATACTCGTGATGGCGATGAATCGCAAAATACCAACGTTATTTTTTTTGGCGGATCATTGTCAGCCTACGCACGCTCATCACGGTATAACAACTGACTATTACTGGTTACTCCAACGAAGGGGAGGTTCCCTGCCTGGTATCCTCGACTACTATCCCATCCTTCATTAGAACGATGCCATCCGTTCTCTCTGCGACATCCATCGCATGAGTGACAATCACGAAGGTTTGATTGTTTTCAGCGTTCATTGCTAGAATCAAATCCATAATCTCATGTGCCGTTTCACTATCCAAATCTCCAGTTGGTTCATCCGCCCACACAATGCTTGGATCGTTCACTAATGCCCGGGCGATAGTCACCCTCTGTCGCTGTCCTCCTGAAAGTTCAGCTGGCTTGTGGCTCGCACGTTCGGCTAGGCCCACTTTATCAAGGGCCTCCATAGCTTTCTTTCGAGCGATGCTTCCTGTTTTCCCAGAAATTAACATTGGCAATTCCACGTTCTCAACACTCGTCAACACAGGTAGTAAATTATACAGTTGAAAAATGAATCCCATACTCGAAGCTCGGTAGTCAGTCCTTTCATTGTCGCTCATGGTATTTAGAGAAACGCCTCCTATCACTATCTCACCCGAATCAATCCCATCCAATCCTGAAAGGCAATTCAATAAAGTTGTCTTACCACATCCACTAGCGCCCATAATGGAAAGCAATTCGCCCCTTCGGACCTCCAAATCGATACCTTTGAGCGCATGTACTGGGTTACCAGAGCTCCCGGCGTATATCTTCTGAACTGACCGAGCCTCAATAATACTATCTACATCCATTTACACTCATCTCCCAATTGATACTATTTACTTTTTTGATTATCCACCAGAGCAAAGACAATGTGCAATAGAACTTTATTTCTAGCCCTATCAGATTCATAACGCCAACACCCTCAGTAAAACCACACACATTACCATTTCAGGCGTAACCAATATGCTGTCTAATACACTAAATCGTAAATTATAGCTCAGGATACCTCAATAGTCATGTATTACAAACTTAAAACTCTGCTCAATTAATATGTCGAAATTGATAATTATAGATCCATTTGAAGTTGCAATACATAACTGATATTTTTATGATGTATGGACTATGCCATACGAAAGACCTGTCACATTTAAAAACGGGAACCACCACCTTGAGGGTTCCCTGTACTTACCAGACACCACAGACCATCAACTAATTCCTGGAGTCGTTATCTGCCATCCCCACCCCCGTGCAGGTGGATCTATGGACAATAATGTAGTGTTTGCCTGTTGCTCGGGACTCCGTTCCAATTCCATAGCCTACCTCCGCTTTAATTTCCAAGGCGTCGGTAAAAGTCAAGGGATAGCGGGTGATCCTGATAGCCACATTAATGATGTACTAAGTGCCTCAGACTATCTAAAAAACATTGCTGAGATCGATCCAGCCTCCGTAGGCATCGTGGGATATTCATTCGGAGGTTCGACAAGTATTAAAGCCCTTTTAGCGGGACTCGCTCCAACTGCAATTGCCCTTATTGCCTGTAGTTTCCCGAACCTCACATCAATGGATAAACGTCACCTCAGTATGCCAAAGCTGATAATACTCGGGGGGGATGATACTTTTATCGATCCACAAACTGTATCTGGGGTAATTGATTCCCTTGATGGCAAAACTCAAACACAAATCATTCCTAATGCCGACCATTTTTTCATGGGCAAAGAACCAATTATAGCCTCTAAAGTTGGAGATTTTTTTCTCAACGAACTAACAAATCCAAAACGTGTTGAAGGACAAGCCAATGCGTGAAACAGCGATCAGCATAAAAGGACAAGCCGGGGATATCGAAGGCATCTGGGGGGATACTGAGTCAACGGAGAAAAAGAAACCCTCTGTCCTTCTATGCCACGGGCACCCAGCATTCAATGAAAACATGCAATCCACTCTGTGCGAAGCCATGGCATCCGAACTTGCCATGAGGGGGTTTGTCTCGCTCCGATTCAACTTCAGAGGCGTTGGGGACAGTGCGGGGGTTCGATCCAATGGTGAGTCAGAGTTTCAAGACGTCCTCTCTGCAGTAAAAGCCTTACGCTCTCTTCCCAATGTGGATAAGAAACGTGTGTTCGTAGTTGGCCACTCATTTGGGGCAGCAGCAATCATAAAATCGCTCAAGAAACTTGGTACCGTTAAAGCCCTAGCATTCCTAGCACCCCCTATCAATGCACTTAGCCAGTCAAGCATCCGAGCAGATCGCAGACCCAAATTGATCTTAGCCGGACTTGAAGACAAAGTGTCACCACTCCATGACATCAAGCCCATAACTGCAGAATACGATACGAACACTATGCTCATATCTATAAGAGGGGATCATCTGTTTCAGCGTAACGAACCTGAGGCGGCATCGCTCCTAGCTGAATTTCTAACCGAGGAGAATAATAAATGATCAGGCAATACTCCTTTAGCCCCACTGCCTACGGAGTGCATCAGTTATGACCTCAACTTACCCCCCATCGAAATCCTCTGGGCTACGCCGAAACAACCCGTTAGCCGTGTTCACGAACGGTATCTTCTTGGGATTCGTTCTGGTATCGATCTTAGCTGACCAAATAAGTAAACTCTTTGTCCGGAATTCTCTATATCTAGGAGAAGCAGTACCCATAGTCGGACCTTTGAAAATCCACTACGTCACGAACACAGGGGCACTATTTGGGCTATTCCCAGGGCAAACAGGAATACTGCTGTTATTATCAACATTCGGCATACTACTCCTACTCTATCTTTACGCCAAATCAGGAGAGCACACCCCCGGTCACATGATTTCCATGGGGCTGATCCTAGGTGGAGCTATCGGCAATCAACTTGACAGGTTATTACTAAATCATGTGACCGATTTCATAGAAATCCAAGGATACCCGTGGATCTTCAACATAGCTGACTCCGCTGTCGTTCTCGGGGTAACAGGCATAGCAGTACTCACCATTTTCACGAGCAAGGTACAACCAAATAATGTGATAACTGAACAACTCTCGCCATTAGGTCTCCTATGGGCCAAAGGAAATGATGCCTGCTCATACGATGAAGAAATCTGGGTCTTCGACGCTTCTGTATTCGAATTCCAAGGAGGACAATCTCCTCCGGATCACAACCACGGCAAACAGTCCGAAAAAACACATAGGTGCGTTCAATGATGTCTGCAAACTATCTACTCACAGTCGATGTACAAGGAGAAAGACTTGATGTTTTAATTACTCGCAAAATCGAGGGTATCTCTCGTTCCCAGGTACATATGTTGATCACAGGGGGTGCAGTAGTAATTTCAACAGGGGCAGAACCCAAGCCCTCGCTCAAACTCCCAGTTGGTGTCTCCATCACGGTTACCATTGCCCCAGAGGCCATGCCAGACCTTGAACCAGAAGACATACCCCTTGAAATACTCCACGAAGATGATGCACTGCTTGCCGTAAATAAACCTGCAGGACTTACTGTTCACCCAGGAGCCGGCCAAAAGAAGGGTACACTAGTGAATGCATTGATCTATAGAGGCATCCACCTATCTGATACAGGTGGGGAGTTCCGTCCAGGTATTGTGCATCGATTAGATAAGGACACATCCGGTGTCATCCTAATAGCAAAAAACAACCGTGTTCACCGACATTTATCCAATCAACTCAAACAGCGATCCACGATAAAGCGTTACCTAGCCCTCGTATGGGGGGTTCCTGATCCGCCTTCAGCAACCATCGACGCACCAATTGGTCGTCACCCTATCAGTAGGAAAAAGATGAGCGTCATATCAACCGGGAGACCTTCAATTACCGCGTTTGACACCATCAAGACCGCTAACGGGTTTTCCCTTCTTGATGTCACACCTTCTACCGGCAGGACTCACCAAATCCGCGTGCACATGGCATACAACCATACCCCTATTGTTGGGGATCAGGTGTATGCCCCAAACCGACCAATGCTTGTACCCAGGCAATTTCTTCACGCCAGCTCGATTCAGTTCATCCATCCATTAATGGAATCCGAAATAAAGATCAATGCGCCGCTACCCCAAGATCTCGAAACGGCACTTAAGGCCCTCTTGAATGAATGATTGCTGTTCATTCATAGCTGATGGTTCCGCTGAGGATATTGATACCACCTTTAGTCGATCAATCATTGCGAACGACCTCAAGAGATACCACAAGTACGGTCCTAGGAAGAGTTCCCGAATATTAAGCTCCTTGATAGAACAGCATCGGTCCCAACAGGACGTCTCCCTTTGCGACGTGGGTTCCGGTATTGGATCAATTGCACACGCTTTTCTCAATGGAAACAGCACGGCAGTAACCGTAGTTGAAACTTCTTCTGCGTATATCAAGGCCTCGGAGGAGGAAGCACAAAAGAGAGGAACTCACGACAGGATTACGTACCATCATGGAGACTACGTCCACTTAGCATATGAGATAGGATCCCATGATCTAATGTGCCTTGACAGAGTTCTATGCTGCTACCCTAATATGGATAGCCTCGTAGGTTTGTCTGCGATCAATACGAAGTCACTGCTCGCTATCGTAATTCCAAGAGACACGGCTTTTCACCGAATACTGATAGGGACTTTTCATATCATTCACAGTCTATGGAACCTACTCAGGCCAAGTGCCCCTCCCCCTCCTTTCTATATGCACCGGTTGAGTGACATCAACGAAACCATCAAATGGTGCGGATTAGTTCCGTTGGTATCCAAGACAACATTTTTTTGGAGAATAGCTCTCTACCAACGATCGCAACCCTAGGCTAGGTCGTGTAGAATTATAAGATAAGTATCATCAGAACGAAGGAAGCACACCTTATGACATCAAAAGTCCGAGTGCGATTCGCTCCGAGCCCCACAGGTGAACCCCATCTTGGGAATCTTCGCACAGCAGTGTTCAACTGGCTCTATGCCCGTAGCACTGGAGGGGAATTCATCGTACGTATTGAAGACACGGACCAACAACGCCTAGTCCCCGGTGCTGTTGATACCATACTGGAATCCCTACAATGGTTAGGACTTGACTGGGACGAAGGCCCCGACTTGTTCGGAGGGCAATTTGGCCCATATTACCAATCCCAGCGAACCCCTCTATACACTGTCATAAAGGATCTCTTAATAACCCAGGGAAAAGCATATGAATGTTATTGTTCCCCTGAACGTCTCCAGCAAATGAGGCAACAACAACAACAGGTGAAATCCCGCGTGGGTTACGACGGCCGCTGCCGAGATCTTTCCCTTGCACAACAAGAGACAGCTGCTGCGCTCACTACCCCAGTCGTACGTTTCAGAATGCCAGACGAAGGAACAACTACCTGCACAGATTATATCAGGGGTAACATTGTCTTTGATAACAGTCTCATTGACGATTTTGTCATCATGAAATCTGATGGGTACCCAACATACCATTTTGCGAGTGTCATTGATGACCACGCTATGGAAATAAGCCACGTGATGCGGGCAGATGAATGGCTGTCCAGTCTTCCTCGCCATTTGCATCTTTATAAAGCACTTGGGTACTCTCTTCCTACATTTGTACACCTGCCAATAATCCTCGGGCCAGACAGGTCAAAACTCAGTAAACGTCACGGGGCAACAAGTATTCTAGCCTACAGAGACGATGGATTTCTTCCGGATGCGATCCTCAACTTCCTCGCCCTCCTTGGTTGGAGCCTCGATGATAGTTCCGAAGTGTTCAGCCGTGACCAACTTATTGATAGCTTCACAATAGACCGCGTAGGTGATTCAGCAGCCGTCTTTGATATAGACAAGCTTTCCTGGATGAACGGGGTTTACATCCGGAGTTTATCAGACATAGCCCTTGCAAAAGAAATTGAGCCATTTCTTGATGTGTCCACAAATCTTGCTTCCACAAATACTAGCCAGCCTTCACTCATCGATATCGTCCCAGTTATAAAAGAACGAATTAAGACTCTTGCCGATGCTGACGATATGATCTCCTTTTTCGGAGACCAAAAGCTAGAGTATGATCCGAACCTTCTTATCCCAAAAGGACTGGATACGACTGATGTGACAACTATCCTTGATACCGTCTATCCAATCCTTGAACAAACCAAAGATTTCGTTACAAATACACTAGAGACTGTGCTGCGTACCCACGCAGATGAACTTAAATTAAAACCGGGACAAGTGTTCTCGGTGCTCCGTGTAGCCCTCACGGGCAGAACCGTTGCCCCTCCACTATTCGAAACCATGGAAATCCTTGGAAAAACGCAATCCCTCAATCGCCTCAGAACAGCAAAAACACTCATGGAGAATAAACAATGAATTTACAAACACGACTACTCAATGACATGAAAGAAGCAATGCGTCAGCGGCAACCAGAGCGATTGTCTGTTATCCGTATGATCCGGGCAAAGATTCACAACGAGGAAATAAGCAAAGGTGATGAGCTTGACGAGGAAGCAATAACAGAAGTCATCAGTAAGATGGTACGGCAACACCGAGAAAGCATCGAACAATTTCGCAACGGAAACCGACTCGACCTTGTGGAAAAGGAAGAGTCTGAACTCGTAACTGCCATGGATTACATGCCAGAGCAAATGTCCTCCGCAGATATTAGTAGTCTAGTTGCCCAGGTAATTATTGAAGTATCTGCAGTCGGACCTTCAGACAAAGGAAAAGTCATGGGAAAGCTCATGCCGCAAGTACGAGGGAAAGCGGATGGGAACCAAGTGAACACCATTGTCATGGCAATGCTCAGTGCGCTCTGAAAGACAATTCCGTTCATCTCACACTCGAAATTAATGAAGGAGTTAATCCATGCGTTTCGGTATCGTGGTATTCCCTGGAACCTGGAGTGACGTCGACTGCCATAAAGCACTCACACAGGATTTATCCCATGAAGCAGACTATATATGGCACAAGGAAACTGATCTCGCAGGGTTTGACTGCATCGTCCTGCCAGGTGGATTTTCCTATGGAGATTATCTAAGAACCGGAGCAATGGCAAAATTTTCTCCGGTCATGAACTCCGTTGCGGCTTTTGCTGCAAATGGGGGAGCAGTCATAGGTATCTGCAACGGTTTCCAGATTCTCTGCGAATCCGGACTCCTTCCCGGCGTACTGCGGAGAAACGACGAGATGAGGTTTAAGTGTGACTGGGTCAACCTCAGGGTTGATAACAGCAATACGATCTTCTCAAATATACTTGGCACCGATCAGGTAATCAGTGTCCCAATATCGCACGGCGAAGGTAACTACTACGCTGATGAATCAACATTAGCATCCATGGAAGCTGCAGGCCAGATAGTGTTTCGCTATACTGATGAACTCGGAAATTCTACAAAGGAATCCAATCCTAATGGATCCCTCATGAACATAGCTGGAATCACGAACACCAAGGGCAATATTCTTGGGATGATGCCCCACCCAGAACGGTGCTGCGATCCCATCCTTGGTGGCACCGATGGCACCTTCATATTCGAATCCATAGCCCTTGCGGTCCAAAACAAAAGATAGAATCAATGTCATGAATTACTAGCTTATCTTTCACCAAGGAGTGAATATGCTGGGAGTCATCCTCGCCATCATTGCATCTGCGAGCTGGGGAGCCAGTGCTGTCGTAGCAAGACTTGGGCTTCTCAATATGCATCCGGTAGCAGCTACTTGGCTATCACTTGTTACAGGATGCGTTCTTCTTGCCCCTATCGTTCTACTAAAATACAGCGGGGAGATTGCAGCTCTTGACTGGTCAAGTTACGCCTGGTTCGCCTTTATGGGGTTCCTTAATTTCCCACTTGGACGCCTACTCAACTACACCTCTGTTCGATTAGCAGGCGTCACAAAAGCCACCCCGATATTAGCAATAGCCCCGCTCTTTTCCGTCACTATTGCCATCATTTTTCTCGGAGAGCAGGCCACTGCCTGGCTTCTTACTGGTACGGCTGCCATTGTTGCAGGGGTTGTTCTCATCGTCACTGATCCATCAAAAACTTCATCATGAAGCTGGTCTTATGCTCAATAGACTAAAGACAAATACAGTAGCACTCGGTGTCGTAGTTGCTTTCTTCGCTGCTGCTTCCTACGGAGGAAGTCAGGTTGTAGGGAGAAAGGTTGTCACAGAACTCGCGCCTCCTCTTGTTGCCGCCCTCTTTGCCTTGTTTTTTGGTGCTGTCATCCTCGGAATGATAGCTACCCCAAAAATTTTCCAGATACCAAAATCTCCTCGAAAATCAATCATGTTTATCTGTCTTTCCGGAATTTTTGCCAGCGGAGGGATTACGCTCCTCTATTCGGCTCTTGGGGTAGCTCCAGTCGTTGTGGTATCTCCAGTAGCATCGCTCACTCCCCTCTTTGCCCTTCTCTTCGCCCGCCTCTTCCTTGAAAGACTAGAAAAAGTGACCCGCCAGACTGTCCTAGGAACTTTGTTAGTACTTGTAGGCATTATCATAATTTCCGTAACAACAAACAGCTAGAGCTACTACCATAACAACCCCTAGTAGCGAATGCTCCAAGACACACCGAGAAAAGACCACGGAACTTGTTGCACAAATGATCGTATACATCGTACATTAGCTAACGACCCAGAAGGAGATACAAAACATGCCCGTTACACAGGAACAACTCGATGATGTTGCCCTGAACATTGCTGAATATGACCTCATTCTTCAACGTCTTGGAAGGGAACCTAATGCTGTTGAGCTAGGGCTCTTTGGCTCCATGTGGAGCGAACACTGTGGGTACAAACACTCAAAACTGCTCCTGCAGCTGCTCCCTAATGCAAGTGACAGACTACTAGTCGAACCCGGTAAGGAAAACGCAGGGGTTATCGACATAGGAAACGGGAAAGCAATAGTCGCTAAAATCGAATCACACAACCACCCTTCAGCAGTCGAACCCTTCCAGGGAGCTGCCACAGGCGTTGGAGGAATCGTCCGCGACATTTTCGCCATGGGTGCGCGACCAGTTGCCCTCCTCAACTCTTTGAGGTTCGGATCGATCGATGAACCATCAAGTATCGGTCTATTCCATGGTGTAGTTTCGGGCATTTCCTGGTATGGCAACTGTATAGGTGTTCCTGACGTCGGAGGAGAGATATCCTTCGCTGCTTGCTACTCCCAGAACCCCCTCGTCAACGCAATGTGCGTAGGAATCGCAGAAGTCAGTGAATTGACCTACGCCAAGGCGAGCGGCATCGGAAACAAGGTTTTTCTCATAGGAGCACAAACGGGGCGCGACGGCATTCATGGGGCATCTGGTCTAGCATCTCGCACATTCGAAGATGACCGGGAACTCCGGCCAACGGTGCAAGTGGGGAACCCATTCCTTGAAAAAGTATTGATTGACGCATGCCTTGAAATTGCTTCCAAAGGGATCCTCGTAGGCATGCAAGACCTAGGAGCTGCAGGGCTCACAAGTTCCGTCATCGAATGTGCTAGCAAAGGCGAAGTCGGTATCGAGCTTGACCTGACCAAGGTTCCCCTGCGAGAAGCAGGCATGAATGCTTATGACATCATGCTCTCAGAATCCCAAGAACGCATGCTCCTTATCGTGAACGAAAAGAACGAACAAACAATCATTGAGACCTGTGATAAATGGGATCTCGACTATGCGCACATCGGCACAGTCACTGACACGAACCATGTGGAAATCTGGCTCAATGGTATCAAAGAAGCCGACCTCCCCGTAGATATCCTCACAGATCCACCACTCTACACGCTGCATGGGTCACAGTCAGCAGAGGCGAAAGCATTTGCTGACTGTGACCTCGGAGACCTCCCATTTCCGACTATAAGTGTCCGGGAAGCACTTCTCACAATGTTATCCCACCCAGATATCGCATCGAAAGAGTGGGTGTACCGCCAATACGACCACATGGTCCAGACGAACACGGTTATACCCCCAGGGGCAGACGCTGCAGTGATTCGCGTCACTGATTCAGACCTTGGCATAGCATTAGCAACTGACGGTAATGGCAGGTACTGCCAAGCCGACCCTTTCCAAGGAGGAGCTATTGCCATTGCAGAAGCAACGAGAAATCTTATCTGTGTCGGTGCCGAACCAGTCGCTCTTTCTGACTGTCTTAACTTCGGTAATCCAGAAAAGCCAGAAGTCGCCTTCCAGCTTGAGCAATGCATTCAGGGGATGCGAGCTGCCTGTCTCGCCCTTGACGTGCCAATCATTAGTGGCAACGTCAGCCTCTATAACGAAACCCGAGGAGAGGCTATCTACCCTACTCCTGTCATCGGGTCAGTCGGCCTTGTTGATGATATACATCGAGCCCTCAAACCAGGATTTAAACAGGCAGGAGACCTTGTTCTACTATTGGGATCTGGCACTATGGATCACAAACCACAAGACCTTGCGGCAAGCCTTGCCCTCGAGGAATTACACAGTACATCAGGGGGGATGCTCTCCATCGATCTTGACCTTGAGACGAAACTTCAAAAAACATGCCTTGCACTTATACGAGAGGGGATGATTGAATCAGCTCATGACTGCGCAGACGGAGGTCTCGGAGTAGCATTCGCTGAATCATGCATGCCGTTATCCATCGGTTTCAGTCTTGAAACTCCGCTTCCTGAACGATGGGATGCAGCTCTTTTCTCTGAGACACAGAGCAGGGTAATCATCTCGGTCCGCTCCGAGAAACTCAAGGATGTTGCACAATTGATTACACAAAACCAAGTACCATGGATGTCGCTTGGGCACACAACTGATGGAGAGTTGAACCTAGGAGAATCCTCGCTCACTATACCTGAGATAGAAGCAGCATTCACGTCCCGACTGGCATCAGTTTAGGCCAGCCTACTGGAACTTCCTAGCTATTCTTAGAACGCCGTGCAACCCCGGTTGTACGAGCCACTCGTGATACCGCACGGGCCACAGCTGGTGCAACGTTTCGGTTAAAGACACTAGGGATTATGTAGTCAGCGTGCAATTGTCTTGTCGTTATCATGGCTGCAATCGCTTCCGCAGCTGCCTTCTTCATCTCTTCATTAATGGAGCTTGCCTGGACATCTAAAACGCCTCTGAATATCCCCGGAAATGCAGAGACATTATTAATCTGATTAGCGAAATCCGATCTGCCAGTCGCCATAACAGCAACATGAGGACCAGCCTCATGGGGCAATATCTCTGGGTCAGGGTTAGCCATAGCAAAAACAATGGGATCCCTGCCCATTTTCTGTAAATCACCCACACTGATAGCGCCCGGACCTGACAGACCGAGAAAAAGATCTGCTCCCTCGATAACCTGACTCAGAGTACCTTGTCTGTTATCCGGATTCGTATGATCAGCAAACCACTCCTTCATATAGTTCATGTTGCCTTCTCTGCCGCGGTACACTGCACCAGCCCTGTCACATCCAATGATATTTGTCACTCCATAGGAGAGGAGCATTTTCACACAAGCTACCCCAGAGGCACCGACACCCGATACAACAATCTTCAGGTCATCAAGGTTCTTTTTCACGAGTTTTGTTGCGTTAAGAATGGCAGCTGTCACCACAACCGCAGTGCCATGCTGATCATCATGAAAGACCGGGATATCAAGCTCATCCCGTAGCCTGTCTTCAATCTCAAAACACCTTGGTGCAGAAATATCTTCAAGATTGATGCCACCAAAGCCAACAGCTATTCGTTTCACAGTCTCAACAATTTCATCAGGATCCTTCGTCGCAAGGCAGATCGGCCACGCATCGACATTACCAAACTCCTTGAAGAGAAGCGCTTTGCCTTCCATGACTGGCATCGCAGCAGCAGGGCCAATGTCCCCTAGCCCCAAAACGGCAGTGCCATCACTCACGACAGCAACCGTATTGCGCTTCGCTGTAAGATCCCAAGCAGATTCCGGGTTGTTGTAGATGTGCATCGATACCCTGCCAACCCCTGGCGTATAGGCAATGGAAAGGTCACGTCTGGTCTTGAGTGGAATCTTACTCTTCATCTCAATTTTTCCGCCTAAGTGCGACGACAAAATGGGATCAGAGTATCGAAGTAGCTTCACGCCAGAGAGTTTTTTTAGTGCTTTCAGTATGTCGGATCCAACTTGTTCATCCCATACGCTAAAGGTAATGTCACGAATAACCTTAGAATTCCCAATTTCAACTAGATCAATGGCACCAACAGTAGCTCCCTGATCACCGATAGCGGAAAGTACCTTGCCGATCATCCCTGGCTGATTCGTAATCTGTAGTCTCATAGTGAGAGAGTTAGTAGGAGGTAATGTTGGTTCTTCGGGAACACTTCCCTGCCGATTGCTCGTACTCATAATTCCTACCTTCGGTTAATAATTTCACACTAGTTCCTACGGAACTTGATGATTATACACGAGATTTGGTGACGAAATCATGCACTGTCTGCATATACTCAGATAATCCAATGAGGAAGATATCATTATGCCCTGCCCCAGGTATGATCAGCAGTTCTTTCTCCGAAGATCCGAGAATTCCACGAGTCTCTAATGCTCGTTCAACAGGAATAAGCTCATCGCCTTCACCATGTATCGTGAGGAGTGGCACTGTTATTCCTTCAACTTGGGAGTGATACAAGGCTTTCATCCTATCCCACCGTTCGAGGTCGCCACTAGAAGGACGCCACCTGTCCCATACCGTAATCCCGGCACCACTTTCGAGAATCAGTCCCTTGACGCTGAACGGTCCATCAGAATCCTGATACTTAGCAGTAACTTCCATCGCGGACATAGCTCCAAGGGAACGACCCATAACGTAAAGGGGGCCTTTGTGCCCATTGTCTTGTAGGTAGCCTACAAAATAATCGTATATCAACTTCGCATCACCCATCATGACTGAGAAACTAGGCTGACCCAGGCTACTGCCATAGCCTCGATAATCAGCAACGATAAGGTTGATCGCATTCCTCATATAGAAAGGAGCAAAGTAATCGTAATCGCTCACCACCTCTCCGTTTCCATGGAAAAAGAGAATCGTTGGAGCATCTTTAGAAGCGAAATGAGCTCTGCATCCGATCGTGACGCCCCTTTCGACTTCAACATTATGATCTTCTGCCTCTGCTGGAGTGGTCGTAAAATCCATCCTCGGGTAAAACATCATCATCGAAATCTGTGGATCATCAAGCAGTGTGTAATCAATTTCTGCCATCTCGCACCTCGGTTAAAGAAGAAATACAGGGGTAATAAACAAGCCATACCAAGCTATTTGGGGGCAATAGTACCACGTAGCCTTGTGATTTGTTATAATACAAGCCCGATTGATGGGGATTAGTCCAGTGGTAGGACGTCTGATTCTGGATCAGAAAGCACAGGTTCGAATCCTGTATCCCCAGCCATAAGTATCGTGGCGCATTCGTCTAGCTGGCCTAGGACACATCCCTCTCAAGGATGAGATCACGGGTTCGAATCCCGTATGCGCCACCACCACCCCCCATTCCTACAAATAGCCAAAACCTAGGTTATGAATGCGAAACGTTCATGAAATCATACCATTCTAACGAATTCGAAGCACAAAAAGCCTGACAAATGAGTGAGTGAACATGTGAAACTGGCAAAGGAGACCAAAACAATGATTGCTCGGAACGCCGAATCAGAACGAGTCGATCGATACCACGGATGCCTTTTAGGATTGGCAACAGGCGATGCCATCGGCACAACTGTTGAATTCAGCCCACCAGGCACATTTCCACCCATCACCGGCATGACAGGTGGTGGCCCCTTCAATCTCAAACCGGGTGAATGGACCGATGACACCTCTATGGCATTATGTCTAGCAGAAAGTTTGATATCTCAAGAAGGATTTGATCCTGAGGATCAGATGACCAGATACCTTCATTGGCTTCACGACGGCCATCTTAGTAGTACTGGAGAGTGTTTCGATATTGGGAACACCACGTTGCAAGCGCTCCAAAGTTTTGAGAGATCGGGGGATCCCTATTCCGGTTCTCAGGACATATGGCAGGCAGGCAATGGTTCCATCATGAGACTTGGCCCGATTCCGTTGTTCTTCGCTTCAAGCCCAGAGTTGGGGTTAATTAGGGCGGCGGACAGTTCCCGCACAACTCACGGTGCAATTACTGCCATAGATGCCTGCAGGTACCTCACAGCAATCATTATTGGTGCAGTTAACGGGGCAACTAAGGGTGCCCTGCTCAAATCATTCTATTCTCCGGTAGAGAATTATTGGACAACGCACCCACTATGCGAAGAAGTCGACGCAATCGCAGCCGGATCATTCAAGGAAAAACAACCGCCTGAGATCCGCGGATCAGGCTACGTTATTGAGTCTCTCGAAGCGGCACTCTGGGCGTTTTATCACAGCAACAATTTCAAAGATGGATGCCTACTTGCCGTAAATTTAGGGGATGACGCTGATACCACTGCAGCTGTGTATGGACAAATTGCGGGAGCATATTACGGTAAACAGAACATACCTGAAGAATGGCTCGAGCAACTGTCGATGAGACCTATCATCGAATCTTTTGCAACTGAACTTCATAGGCTTGCACAACATAAGCCCTAAGAAGATTGATGATAAAGGAAATAGTAATGCAAACACCGATAGATGACTCATACTGGGTAATAGAGGGAAGATTTTTAGCTGGAGAATATCCTGGAACTCCCTTTGAAACTGACACCGCCACTAAGCTTCAACACTTCATTGATATTGGGGTCACTTCATTTATCGATTTGACAGAAGAAGGAGAACTAAATCCCTACGCTCATATACTCTCATCTATAACTGCTCTTATTAAGAATCCTCCTCAACATTTTCGATATCCAATCAGAGACCTAGGCACTCCGACATATACGGAACTCCACACTATTTTGTCACATATCAACCAGTTACTTAGCCAGGGAGAGGTGATATATGTCCATTGTTGGGGAGGCATAGGCAGAACAGGCACTGTTATTGGATCTTATATGGTCTCGGAAATGGATCTCACTGGACAGGAAGCACTCGGAAAAATTTCCAGCCTAAGAAAGGGGACACCTGATGGCTGGCGGCAATCGCCTGAAACACCCGAGCAACGTCAAATGGTCCTCAGATATCACAATGAAACTCTTCAGATATTTGTAGATGTAGATGACACACTAATCCTTTACAAAAATGGGGACGTAGAAATCAACAGGGATCTTGTAGAAGTCCTAACCAACGGATTAGATTTAGGTATATATGATCTAACAATTTGGTCTGGAACAGGTGCCCACTGGGCCAAGGAATGGAGTGGTAAATTGTTTCCAGGATACAATTTACCATTTGGCTCTAAGGATCATCTCTGGGATTCAATACCTACTTCCGCTTTTGCGATTGACGATCGATTGCAAAGTCAAAGGGAGTACCTCAAGCACTTCAATAGAGTATTTTTACCAATGGAATTCGTCAACTTAATTCGCCAGGGAGCGTTGTAATAGAGTCGCCGTTAGTGCGTTCCACCAGCCAATCATAGCTAGGCTATCGAATGGCTTGCAATTGGTAACTAAATATGTTACGATAAACGTAATAAATCGTCTCGAGTGACTGGCGAGGCCCTCAGGCCTGAGACCCAGTCCGGCAACCTTACCTTTGAAGGTGCCCTGAGTGAACGACGAGGTCCTGAATGGAC
>Ga0114996_10000100_pt1 | contig 110693 bp, 112 predicted proteins | sample ArcticOcean_MG_C_4_FD_87039 | JGI IMG/M metagenome (GOLD analysis project Ga0114996, IMG submission 87039) | Marine microbial communities from western Arctic Ocean - ArcticOcean_MG_CB4_134 | ecosystem: Environmental > Aquatic > Marine > Oceanic | place: Arctic Ocean: Canada Basin | collected...
CGATGCACCAGGTGCAAAATTGATACGTATGGGTGATAGTAAAGAGCCATACCCTTTTGATATGGATAAGGTTTCAGAGCCACGAATGCTCCGTTACATTGCTGACAAAATCGCGGAAGTTAAAGGGATCCCCGTCCAAGAAATTGAAGCTACAACAGCACTAAATACGATTCGGCTTTTTGGATTACCAAATGAACTCCTCTCAGAAAAACCTTAGTTGGACTTGCTCAAGTTAATACGAGAAACTTAAAATAATCCATACGTATGAAAGAAAGTGAATCGGGTCTTTGAAGTTCCTTTCAGGTCAATCTTGCCATCTCATCTCTGTTGACACTCAATATGGCCGATGGTATATTCCGAACTGTCCCCCATTCACCAACAAGGAAAGAAATACGCATGCCATTACATATTATTGCAACAATTAAACAGGTGATGGATCCAGAAACACCAGTCAGTTCTTATAAGGTCGATTCTGAATCCAAACAAGTTGTCCCAACTACACAAATCCCTCCTGTAATCAACGGATTCGACGAAAATGGCCTCGAAGCAGCTCTACGAATTAAAGACACAATGGAGGACGTAAAGGTAACTGTACTCTCGGCTGGATCACATTTTGTAATGGATGTCATGAAGAAAGCACTCTCTATGGGAACCGATGAGATGGTTCTCGTACAAGATGATGCTTTGTCTAATATAAGCGATAGCATGGTAACAGCATCAGTTCTCGCGTCGGCTATTAAAAAAATCGGCCACTTTGACATAATCATCTCTGGTCGCCAAGCTTCTGATTGGGATAATGCACAAGTACCTCTAATTCTAGCCGAAATGCTAGGAGTTCCCTGTATAACAGTAACACGCAAGGTGGAAGTCAAAGATAATGAAATTATATGCCAACACATTACTGATAACGGTTACCAAGTAATATCGGCGCAACTCCCAGCAGTCATAACAGTCAGTAACGAATTAGGGGAACCTCGCTATCCAAATATACGGAATATTATGGCAGCTGCACGAAAATCACCTACAACCTGGACTTTAGATGATATCGGATTGAGTACAGAAAAGATTACTCCAAAACTCGAAATTCTAGATCTATATGTCCCTGAAAAAGAATCACAGTGTGAGATCATCGCAGGTGATGATGAGGAAGATGCAGGTCGCAAGCTTGCCATGAAACTCAGAGACGCAAAACTGATTTAACTTATATGGAGTACCAATGACCAATAAACAAGATGTTCTGATAGCTGGAGAAATTCAAGAAGGCCAATTGAGCCAAGGTACTAAGGAGTTACTCGCACACGGTCGTGCTTTAGCTGATACTTTAGGTGAAGAACTATCGTTAGCCCTACTAGCTGAAGAGGTTGGCGACGCTCCAAAAGAGGCTATCGCTTTTGGAGCAGACAAAGCATATGTGATGGCCGATCCGTTATTGAAAAACATGCCTCCAGAAGCTTATTTGGGAGGACTCGAAAAAATACTGACTCAATACCCTGCAAAAGTGGTTCTGATAGCTAAAGGGCCTATGGGGTCAGAAATAGCCGGGCGTCTTGCATTTCGACTAGACACAGGCATTGCACAAGATTGCATTAATCTCCGCATCGATTCTTCTAATAAGCGCCTTATTGCTGAACGACCTGTATATGGGGGAAGCTGTATTGCCTCTGTAACTTGCTCAGGCGATTCTATTGTCGCTGTAGTTCGAGGAAAAACAATAGAGCCCTTAGAACGAGATGATTCACGCAAGGGAAAAATTTCGGAGATTACTGGAAATCTAAACCCTTCTATAATTCAAACCAAAATAACTAATGAAGTTGAGGAGGCATCGGAAGGTATACGTTTAGAAGATGCCTCAATTATCGTAGCCGGTGGAAGAGGGCTTGGTGGCCCTGAACCATTTGAAGGAGAACTCCTAGCCCTGGCTAAAGCTCTCGGTGCCCCTTTAGGAGCGAGTCGTGCAGTCGTAGATGCAGGATGGGTCCCGTATTCTTATCAAATAGGGCTAACAGGAAAAACTGTAACTCCAGACTTATATATTACAATTGGAATTTCTGGTGCAAGTCAACATATGGCTGGATGTAGTGGTTCTAAAGTAATAGTTGCCATAAACAAAGATGGAGAAGCCAATATATTCAAGGACGCTCGGTACGGAGTGGTAGGCGATTGGAAGAAGGTGCTTCCAGCGCTTACTGAACAGGTCAAAAAACTAGGATAAAATTCACTAGATAAACCCATATACATACACTAGTTGAAAAAAAGCAAAGTTAGCCACAAAGTGGTAGCTTTACATCTCTAGGTATTTCTCTCCAGACAGGTAAGACTTAGGTTCTTTGGAAAAAGAGACTCTACAGCCAGGCCCGCAAAAATAATAAGGCTTTTCTTCGTACTCAAAGGCTTCGATAGATGATTTACTAATATCCACTTTCATATGGCAAACCGGATCAAGTGCAATTTTTCGAGAGGCCAAACGACTCATTAACTTACCTAGCATGTTTTTTCTCATTAAGTTTTTCCAGTAACATTAACCTTACAGCTTCTCCATATGCACGGGGCAATGGATATCTGAACTCTGTTATTAGTTTAACCTCTTCCATCTCATGATCGGTAACCATTATACCATCACCTACTCTCTCCATACGAGTATCATACCTGAGGCAAATAAGATAATCTCAGTAATTAAAGTTTTACCGGCGCCAGAATAAGGCAAGAAACCATAGATGCGAATATTTTTCGCATCTATGGTTTCCATATCACCACCCCAGGTCTGAAACGTGCAATTGTTTGAGTAGGTCGTTGTATAGATGGATTTCTCCATACACAACCATCTCTGACTGTCCTAGCAGCTATATGTTAGAGTGTTAATATGAGGCTTTTCATCCCCATATTCCTATTTTTCTTTTTCCTCTTCTCAATAGCCAACAATGATACTTTAAGAATAACAAGAGTAGAGGAATTATCAGCACAATACCATTTCGATGTTGTAGGCTGGGAAATCAAAAATCTTCCTTCAAAATGGTTCCGAAAGATCAATGCTCGAATCTTTCCGTTCAGATCCAAGAATGATACTAGTATAAAAACTGTATTTGAATACTTCAGGCTTACAGGCGAAGCGCAATATACACAATGGTTAGTAAATCAAGAGGCTTCGAAAGGGAATCCTGAGACTGAAAGGTTTGAGTCAGAACTGAACAAGATAAAAAGCCAACAAAACCTGCTAAGGCCTGGCGTTGAAGATTTCCTCGAGAAAGAACTGAGTAACACACTGTACAGAGAAAGAATTCCCACAAAGATCGGAAGGGTGGTATTTCCACCGGTTGCTTTGGTCTTAGTTAATCCACCTAAAATGCTTTCTATTTCACCAAGAGACCGTATTTTTCTAGCAGAAACTATATTACTAACACCAAATATGTCTGTTCAAGAAAAAGAGCGTCTAGAGAAGCATATATTACAAAAAGAGAATAAATCTGCATTGGTAGCTGGGATTGGTGGGCTTTCCACATATCCCAGCTTTATAACTCCCACAGGCTTGCGTACCACGCTAAACATCGCTGCTCACGAGTGGTTACACCATTATTTGACATTCCAACCTTTAGGGCGAAATATACATAAAGATGCAAACATGAGGACACTGAACGAAACCACCTCTAACATATTCGGTGATGAACTCGGAGACCTCATTTACACACAACTAACAGCTAAAAACGTCCCGAATGGAGTAGCCAGTAATCAAGAATCCTGTGAAGAACCTGAGTTCTGTTTTAATAAGGAAATGCACAAAACTCGTCTACATGTAGACGAACTGCTGGATAAAGGAATGATATTGGAAGCAGAAAAATACATGGAAGAACAAAGGCAAATATTTGTAAAAAATGGGTATAACATTCGCAAATTGAATCAAGCTTATTTTGCCCGTAATGCACCTTATGCAGATAACCCAGCCTCGACTAGTCCCATTTTTGACCAATTGGTACAATTACGACACGAAAGCAGCTCTTTAGCTCAATTTATCCATACCGTATCTGGAATTTCTGATTACGATAGCTTCAACGTGCTGATTGACAACCTAAAATTGGTAAGAAAAGCCGCTAATAAACCTTAGAGAACAATACATGGTCCTACTAAAAAATAGTATCCTATAATAACAAATCGTGCTAATTTTAAGAAAAAGTTATCCAAATAATTCCTTGTCCAAGTCTACCCCCTGTGCTATCATCTCCGCGTGGCGGTGGAAACTGTAATGCGCCGACGAATTGACGTTCGTATCTTTCCTGCGTTTCGAGGAGAAACATCTGTTAGCAGGCTTCGGCTTGTCGTCCAAACAACGCTGGAAACAGTTGAACAACCAACAAAGGCATCCGTTAGTTTGGTTATTACAGACGATGCTACTGTCCAAGAGTTGAATAAATCCTACCGTGGCCTAGATGAAACCACCGATGTTCTGGCTTTCGCTTTTAACCACCCTGGACACTATGAAGGGAACGATAAACCTCCCAATATGCTAGAGGATCCATTTGTTACCCTCGCTAGCACAGATAGCTTTCTTGGAGAAGTTATAGTCTCGTATCCTCAATGTGAACGCCAAGCCAAAACCAAAAAACATAGCATAGAAGACGAACTGAACTTATTGGTAACCCATGGAGTGCTTCATCTCGTCGGGTACGACCATTATACGGATAATGAAGAACGGATAATGCAAGAACTAGAGATGTCTACTTTAACCAAGTTAGGCAACAGAAGAAAAACACTATGACTACTCAAGTTTACTACCGCAAATGGCGACCTCATCGCCTTACTGATTTAGTAGGACAAGACCACGTGGTCCACACTCTTCGACAAGCTCTCATCCTTCGCCGACTTGCTCACGCTTACTTACTTTGTGGGCCAAGAGGAACTGGAAAAACCAGTACGGCACGCATAATAGCTATGGCAGTGAATTGCCTTAATCCAGATACTAATGGTGAACCAGACAACACTTGTCATCTATGTACAAGCGTTTTAGAAAACCGCTCTCTAGACCTAATAGAAATCGATGCAGCAAGTAACCGTGGTATCGACGAAATCCGAAGCTTAAGGGAAAAAACTCATTACGCTCCGACCGAATCAAACTATAAGGTTTATATACTAGACGAAGCTCACATGCTAACTCCTGCTGCGGCAGACGCACTACTCAAAACTCTTGAGGAACCACCCAGACATGTCATATTCGTGCTCGCAACAACCGACCCTCACAAGCTACCTCCAACTATTACTTCACGCTGCCAACGTTTTGACTTCCGAAGGATTCCTCCATCGGCAATTACAGAACGCTTGGCTGATATAGCAAATTCAGACGGTATCTCCATAGAAACTACAGCCCTAGATACAATAGCAAAAAATGCTACCGGCAGTCTTAGGGATGCTGAAAATATTTTAGAGCAGGCTGTAACTTCCTTTAGTAATGAGATCACTCAAGAACAAATTTTTCAATTACTTGGTATTTCTGGCGACGATAGAGCACGCTTACTCGTCCGATATATGTTACAGAAAAATACCTCAAAGGCTTTGTCCTTAATTAACGATATCGTTAACGAAGGATTAGACATACGTCAATTCCATCGATTAGTTTTAGAGGAAACGAGGGAATTGCTTTTACTCAAATCAAATGCCACAGAAATCCTAAACCAATCAAAGGAAATACTAGAAGAACAAAGTGTGATTATCGAAAGTGTGTCTTTAGAACGCCTATTACGACTCGTAAAACTTCTCGGTTCAGTGCGTTTCGGATACGACACTCTCGGAACTCTACCGCTAGAGTTAGTAGTGGTCGAATTAAATCTAAATGATTCATACCGGAAAACTTCCAGCACACCAGAAGAAAAGGAAGATGCCACATCTCTGGTACCACCATCAAATCTTGAATCTACTCACCCACAGGTTTCTCCAGAGGGCAAAGATCCAAATGAACAGATTAGTGAAATAGAATCACCAAGTGAACAACAAACCATAGTTTCTCCAACACTATCTCCCGTTCACACAAAAACACAAACTGTAACTGATACCTTAGAAGGAAAATATTCGGCGAAAGAAAGCCGAGATGGATCTTGGGACGAACTAATCCGAGTGTTAAGCCGTACCAAAGGCCGCAGGTTTAATCTGGGAGCTCTGCTTCGAGCTTGTAACTATCATGAACTTAAAGAGAACACTCTAACCATGGAATTCACACACCGATCCAGTATGGAACGAATACGTGAAGAGATGGATTACCCGGAAAGCCGACGTGCATTTTTAGAAGCTACAACCAATATTATGGGAACATCTCCCTCCTTAACCCTAGCATTTAAGACCACTGCTGAAATCCACGATAAACATCCGAAAAGTGAAAGCGCACTCGTAACAGCAGCAATGAATATGGGTGGTAAAATTCTCAACACAGACGAAACTATAAAAAAAGATAGAATTAACTCTCTCAAGGAACCAGATAATGAATAAAAACATCCTCCGCCAAGCCCAACAAATGCAACAAAAATTAGCAAATCTTCAGGATGAACTCGAGCAGGAAACTGTGGAGGCTTCTGCAGGAGGTGGTGTGGTCATTGCAGTAGTCAGTGGGAAACAAAATCTCCAGTCTATTAAGATCGATCCGGTCGTGATCGACCCGAACGACATAGATATGTTGCAGGATTTAGTCCTCTCGGCAGTCAACGAAGCGATAAATAAATCCCAAAAACTTGCCGCTGACCGTATGGGGGCAATTACAGGCAATATGAATATCCCCGGATTAATGTAGATAAACTATGATTGATGATTTTCTACCAGCTGCAGTCCCCGTAGCTGACCTTATCAGAGCATTTCACAAGCTCCCTGGGATAGGATCAAAAAGCGCTCAGCGTCTTACCTATCACCTCGTACGAATGCCTGAAGAAGAAGCAAGATCTCTAGCTGAAGCGATCTTAAACGTCAAAGAAAGGATAATTTTCTGTTCACAATGCCAGAATATATCCGAAATAGACCCCTGCCCACTATGTACCGACCCAAGCCGGGATAGAAACACAATATGTGTCGTAGAAGAACCTCTTGATGTACTAGCCTTGGAAAGAACACATTGCTACAAAGGCCTTTATCATGTCCTACATGGCGCCATATCACCTATTAATGGCATCGGCCCAGAAGAACTCCGTATACAAGAACTTCTCCGTAGGCTTAAAGATGGTTCGGTAAAGGAAGTAGTCCTCGCCACAAATCCTAATCTTGAAGGCGAGGCAACAGCTATGTATATACAACGCCTAGTATCGCCTATAATAGCCACAATAACCCGCCTTGCCAGAGGTCTACCTGTAGGAGGAGACCTCGAGTATGCTGATGAAATTACTCTAACCCGGGCATTCCAAGGCCGTCAAGAATTTTAAGTGTCTGTCATAGCAAATACCTTATAGAGGCTTTAATGTGCCCAAATTAAGAATTTATACGACAGAATCCATCATTTTACGATCTATCCCTTTGGGAGAAGCAGATCGGCTACTCACGTTGTTTTCCCCTAACCTAGGAAAATTGAAGGTCACGGCAAGGGGAGCCCGGAGAATCACTAGCAAGTTAGGAGGCCATATAGATCCGTTAACCTGTTCCTCACTCACAATTGTAAACGGGAAAACGATCGACACAATCACTTCTGCGGATACTTTAGACGCCTTCCTCCCTTTAAAAAATTCTTTAAACCTTATATCTGAAGGGCTTTATCTTGCCGAACTAGTAGACTCACTAAACCCCCTGGAAGCCCCAAACTTAGCCACATACAATTTGTTGCTTCTAGGACTCAAACAATTTAGCAACACTTCATCTCCAATCTTGCTTCGCCATTATTTAGAAGTCCATCTTTTAAAATCATCTGGATTCCTTCCCGAACTCAATGTGTGTACAGAATGCCGCTTGAACCTAACTCCTGGAAATCACTTGTTCAGCCCACGCAGTGGAGGAACATTATGTCTTAAATGCGCAGGTTCATATGAAGATGCAACTCGCATATCTATTGATGCTATAAAAGTGATACGCTATCTGTTATCAACGACTATAACCTTAGCTACACGATTGAACGTTTCCGAACAACTGGAATTAGAAATAACCAACTTGATTAGACGGTTTCTACAGCATACACTGGAAAAGGAGATTCGTTCCTTTACGTTCCTTAATTTGGTTTACCATAAAAAGCCATATAAGACTACCTCATCAATCAGGATATAGAATTTATGCAAAAGGTAACACGACAGAAACCTCCATTTAACAAAATTCTCATTGCAAATCGTGGCGAAATAGCTTGCCGTATAATTCGAACCTGCAAGAAACTTGGAATTAAAACCGTTGCGATACACTCAGAAGCTGATGCTTCAGCAATGCACGTGAAAATGGCAGATGAGGCTGTCCTTGTTGGTCCTCCTGCACCATCAGAAAGCTATTTAAACATTGAAGCAGTGATTCTTGCCGCATTGGAAACTGAAACAGACGCGATACACCCTGGTTATGGGTTCCTTTCAGAAAATGGTGACTTCGTTAACGCATGCGAAAAGGCAAATATTCGATTCATTGGTCCATCGGCAAAAGTAATGGATAGGATGAAAGATAAGGCGCAGGCACGTAGACTTGCAGCCGAGGCAGGCCTCCCTCTTTTACCAGGAGTGGATATCGAAGACCAGTCAGATGGGATCATGCAGTTAGCTCAAGACATAGGTTACCCAGTTATGGTAAAAGCATCTTTTGGAGGAGGAGGGATCGGTATCAGAATAGTTGAGACCCCAGACCAGCTTGAGCAGAATATGGAACGAGCAGGATCGCTTGCCCAAAGCGCATTTGGAAACTCACATTTATACCTAGAAAAATATCTCCATGCTCCTTCCCACGTTGAAGTGCAAATCTTGGCAGACACTCATGGAAAAGCCATCCATTTATTCGAACGAGATTGCTCTGCCCAAAGGCGGAATCAAAAAGTAATCGAAGAAACCCCCTGTATTAAGATAGATCAGGAACAGCGAGAGGCAATGTATGATTCCGCCCTAAATTTAGTTCGGCACATCGGCTATACTAACGCTGGAACTATAGAGTTCCTAGTAGACGAAAAAAGCAAGTTTTATTTTATTGAAATGAATACTCGCCTACAGGTTGAACACCCCATCACCGAAATGGTCACCAATCTAGATATCATAGAATGGCAAATTCGGATCGCTTCTGGTGAACACCTCACTCTCTCCAAAAGGACATACGCTCACGTGGACACTCCATCGAAGCACGAATCTATCCAGAAGATCCAGTTACATCACTCCCTACGGCAGGAACTATTGGGAAGATAAAAGAGCCAAAAGGAAATCACGTACGTATTGATGGCAGCATATTCGAAGGTTATGAAGTGCTGCCCTACTATGATTCCCTTATGTCTAAAGTAATCGTTTGGGGTAAGACACGCGATGAGTCAATTAGGAAACTTTATAAAGCCTTAGATAAGTATCACATATCAGGTCTGACAACAAATATCCCTCTAATTCAAAACGTCCTTTACCACCCAGATTTTACTGAAGGTAAATATTCAACAAACTTACTTTCCAATCTTGCTATTCAAAATAGCAAACTATCCATCAATGAATCCAGCATAGAAAAGGTTGCCATAGCAGCGGCAGCTATTAACGAAATTTTCGGGACGGAACATGCGCATAAACCAAACCCGTGGAAACTATATGGCCGTTTGTCACAGATGACATCATCCTCAAATCGAGGTGAGAAATGGTAGCACGTCATTTCAGAATTAAGGTGAATGGCACATGGCATACGGTTGAGATAGCCGACCCAGAGAAAAAACCCTTAAGTGTAGTGGTAGATGGAGAGCAGATAGAGGTGGAAATTGAGGCAACCTCTCTACATCCTGATACGAAAGGAATAAAGAAGAAACAATCCACAAACACAACCGCAGACATCCCTACGGGACTCCAAGGAATCATTGAAAGCAACTCAAAGCTTGTAAGGTCCCCAATGCCAGGAAGAATCGTATCCATATCGTTGAATGTGTCCGATAAGCTTTCTGTAGGATCAGAAATTTGCATTCTGGAAACAATGAAGATGGAACAGAGTATACAGATTTCCCGAGAGGGAACAATACGTGTGGTATTCGTTGCAACTGGTGAAAACGTGAAGGCAGGAGATCCAATTATACAATTGGATTAGCCTGAATATTCCCTAACAAAAGTTGTACTTTCCCCCATACTGCTTCGGCAATTTCCTCCTTCCGAAGCGTAGCATCCAACACTAACCATCTTTCCGGGTCATCTTTTGCCTGTTTCAGATAACCTTCTCTTACACGTTCGTGAAAATCAATAGGTTCTGTTTCAAACCTATCACGTCTTTGTCCCTTTCTGCGATTCACTCCTAAGGAAGGGGGTGAGTCGAGAAGGACAACAATATCTGAACGGAGTCCTTGTGTAGCAATTTCCGTAATTGTATAAATCATATCTAAATCCAACCCATATCCATATCCTTGATAGGACACAGTGGAAGGAAAATATCTATCACAAACCACCGTTTGACCAGAAATCAAGGCAGGTCTTACAATTTCGTCAAGAAGTTGGGTTCTAGCAGCAGAAAATAGAAATAGCCATGTACTTGGATTTATGTGATCCCCTTTTCTTAAAGTTCGTCTTATAGATTCTCCAAATGATGTCCCTCCCGGTTCGTGAGTTAACAACCCAGGATATCCTTTCTCTAGTAGACGATTGTAAAGAAGACGGGCCTGAGTAGATTTTCCACTCCCTTCACATCCTTCAAAAACTATAAAGTTTCCCATAGTTAATTCCCTCTCGGAGAACGAAGTATAGTCACACGGCGGTTTTGAGCTTTCCCGTTACTCGTACTGCGAAGATTATGTCCTTGGGCTAAAAGATGCTGAAGCCTTCTCACATAAGCACTTTGTGGGCTTAGTTCAACTGCTGTTTCCCCATTACGTACTAAGTCTACTGCGTACTCAGCTTCACCTATAGCACTATCCGAAGAAGCAAACGGCGTTTTTCCCTTAGAAGACGCGGAAAGATTACGAACAAACTGCTCGATTTGCGAAAAACTATTGTTCCGGATAACATAAATTTGTCTCCCCAACATCTCCGCGTCTAAGAGCGCTCTAGGATAACGTTTATAATAACTCTTGGTTGTAAGGAAAATATCAGATTTCGAAAGGTCCCGAACTACTGTTAACGGTAACTGAGCCTCGCGCATCGCCTGTTCAACCTTATTCTTATTAATTCCAAACGGAAAAAGTTTCATCGGTTCTGATCGAGGTTTTTTCTTGAATAATTGGGCCTGATCTTCCTTATTATATTCAACTACTCTGGTTTCTCTTATATTTCCTTGGTGAACCTTACCTACTTCTCCTGCACTATCAATCAATCGAACTTCTGGTGAAATTGCTATACCTCTCAGTATCTTGTCTACAACAGCCGCGACATTCGTATGGACTGCTACTCTATTCCAATCATGCATTTCAACTACAATATCAAAAGCTGGAGAAGCTTTACGTTCAAGAATAGCTTTCCTAGTTTTACGTCTCTTGGCCTCTTCATCACCTAAAATAACAGACTGCACTCCTCCAACAAGATCGGATAAAGTAGGGTTGAAAACAAGATTTTCCAAGGTGTTCCCATGGGCTGTAGCAATTAACTGGACACCCCGTTCAGCAATCGTACGAGCTGCTACTGCTTCAAGTTCAGTGCCCATTTCGTCAATGATAATTACTTCTGGCATATGATTCTCCACTGCTTCTATCATCACCCCATGTTGTAATTCTGGCCTAGGAACCTGCATGCGACGAGCTCTTCCAATAGCCAGATGCGGAATATCACCATCTCCAGCAATTTCATTAGATGTATCCACTATAACAACACGTTTTCTGTGTTCATCAGCAAGAACGCGAGCCACTTCCCGCAACAAAGTTGTTTTTCCTACTCCAGGGCGACCTAAGAGTAAAACACCTTGCCCTGTATTTATTAGGTCCCCAATTACTCGGCTTGTACCAAAAACATATCTTCCGACTCTACAAGTGATTCCCACAACTTTTCCTTGACGATTACGCATAGCAGAAATTCTATGGAGTGTTCTTTCAATGCCCGCTCTATTGTCTCCACCAAAACCCCCCAGTCTAGAAACGACATAATCAAGATCCTCGCCAGTAATTTCACGATTGTTTAACACAATATCCGTGTTAGGAAATCTAGCTTCAGGAAAACGGCCAAGATCTAAAATTACCTCTAAAAGATCGTTCAATATTTCGTTTTTATACAACGCTACGCTAATATCAGGGGGAAGAATATTAATTAATGCTTCAAGATCACTCATAATGGTTCTCCGATTCCTTCCTGATTAAACTAGCATTAGATATCACTACACACCCACCGGAATCCTTGACAATTCCTCCACATGTACTACCAACGGCTTTGCCATTAATCTGTAGCTACCAGACACTTGGAAACCAAGCCCTTCTAAGCCTAATCCAAGAGATTCTTGGCATGAGAATATATCCCACATTATCTGAGACGGTTCAACTCTATCCAATATAAGCCCAGCGATATCTGCCAAAGTTCCTCTCCAATCAGATCCAATCATACTCTTTATTCGAGTAAATTTACGAATACGATCTAACCTTACCAAAACATTAACTGAATATTCATCCTCCATAACAAGTTCCTGAGTTTGTTTACTTTTTCTCCTCGGAATCCAACTACTATTGCAATGTGAGACCCATGAATCTTCGCAAATTCACAGGGGTTGTAAGGTTATATATTTTATAAATAGATTGTTCATCTTCAGGAAGCTGAAGACGATAACTCTGAAGCTTTTTGTACCCGCATAATGGTGCACGACCCATTAGGCTATATGTGGCAACTGTAACACCATCATTAAACCCTAAACGATTTGCCATATCTATAACGTTCTTCATTAGGGACAATCAAAACAAACACTCTGCTCCACGTTCTTGGGCATAAGCTGCAACTCTCTCAAATATTTCACCATAACTTTTTCGCCGTCATCATCTACGGCTAATTAACATACATTCCAAGCAGTAGGGCAGCACGTTAACACACTGTAGTGAAACACCTGATATTTCCATTTTCGACGAAGCCAAAAATGTTCTCTCTTCTATGACCAAATAATCTTTCTGATAATAGAGTCCACAAGGCAAAGTAAGTGAATTTGTTCTCAGAAACAAAAGAGGTGGCATTCAAAGCGCTACCCTTCCTTACTACCCATTGTAAATTCTTAAGCTTAAAAAGTATGTGGAAATCAGTTATAGTAAGAGATCGAACCATTACTCTCTATGAAGTTACTATATCCAAAAAATACTGATGGAATCTCAGGTCTTGCGTCAGTTCTGGATGAAACGCCGTTCCCAAAACTTTCTCCTGCATAACTGCTATAACCCGACCATCTGGAAGATTAGCCAACACCTTCGCATCGTTCTTAACCTGCTGTATAACCGGAGCACGAATAAAAACAGCATGAAAGGTTTTATCACCTAAAACAGGAACGGAAAGCTCTGCTGCAAAACTATCCACCTGACGGCCAAAGGCGTTTCGTGTCACTCTAATATCGACTAAACACAAAGGAGTTGGACACCCTCCGTCTACTTCATTGGCAATTAAAATGAGTCCAGCACACGTCCCCCAAACACCCATACCCTGTTTCACACATTCCTTTATAGGTTCCCGAAGACCAAAGCTATCCATCAGGTTGGCAATTGCCATACTTTCTCCACCGGGTATAACTAAACCTTGCAATCCTTCAAGTTCATCTGGAAGCCGAATTTCTCGAGCGTCAACAGCAAGGGAACGGAATGCATTTATATGTTCCTCAACCCCTCCTTGAAGTGCGAGAACTCCTATCTTAAGCACATCTACCAACCCCGAGCAGCAAAAAGTTCTTCTTCTTTCAGAGAACGAATATCCAAACCTGCCATAGGTTCACCAAGATTTTTAGACACTTCAGCAATGATTTCCGGGTTGTTATAGTGGGTTACCGCCTTAACTATAGCTTTCGCAACTCGCTCCGGTTGTGCAGCCTTGAAAATACCAGATCCAACAAAAACACCATCCATTCCAAGCTGCATCATTAAAGCTGCATCGGCAGGAGTAGCAACACCGCCTGCAGCAAAATTAACGACAGGAAGGCGGCCAAGATGTCTCACTTGCTGTAAAAGCTCTAACGGTGCGCCTAGCTTCTTCGCACTCGCCGCAAGTTCTTCCTCTGATGCATTCTGAGTCTTCCGAATCTCCCCCATAACGGATCGTGCGTGGCGAACAGCTTCAACAATATTTCCGGTTCCTGCTTCTCCTTTGGTACGAATCATCGACGCTCCTTCAGAAATACGTCGTAATGCCTCCCCCAAATCTCGGCACCCACAAACAAAAGGCACCTTGAAGTTATGCTTCCAAACATGATTATCTTCATCAGCTGGAGTCAAGACTTCAGATTCGTCAATGTAATCAACCCCAAGAAATTCCAAAACCTGAGCTTCTACAAAATGGCCTATCCGACACTTCGCCATAACTGGAATAGTGACGGCCTTCGTAATCTCAACAATTTTTGATGGGTCAGACATCCGGGCAACGCCTCCGGCAATACGGATATCTGATGGCACTCTCTCTAGAGCCATCACTGCACATGCTCCGGCTTCCTCCGCTATTTTCGCATGTTCAGCAGTCACCACATCCATGATAACGCCACCTTTAAGCATCTGAGCTAGGCCTAGTTTAACTTGTAATGTACTTGTATCTATCATTGCCTTCTCCACAGCCAAAAATTTATTTCCAGAATACAACCTATTATACTGCCCTGTATTCTATCTCCGCAATAAATATATTCTTTGACACTGCAAATGATTTACCTATAGACTGCCAAGATAACTTCACAACAATGGCATGAAAATATGGAAACTGAGATCCAAAATTACATTAATGTACTAGAAGATCTCCGCGACAGATTCAAAAAACTAGTCGGGCTAATGGATGCAAAGCAACTCAACTGGGTTCCCATCAACCAAGATGTCAACTCACCTCATGTACTTACATACCATATTGTCAGCAGTGAAGAAATGTGGATACATCAGATCGCTGGTAAGCACAATCTGTCACGTAACAGAGAAGCAGAATTCCTCGTAAAAAGAACTGATCCGCGCATCTTAATTGAACGATTAAACAAGGTGGCAAAAATCTCAAACCAGGTGATCAATACGTTAACTTTAGAAGATTTGGCTCAGCTTCGAAGAGAGCCTCCTTGGCGAGATGAAGGCTATAAGACTGTCCGTTGGTGCATAGTCCATGTAATTGAACACTACGCAGAACACCTAGGACATCTAAACCTCACGAATCAACTATACCAAATAAAATAGATCAAGGCAGATCACCTAAATGCACTCAAAGAAAAACCATATTTGCGAAAAAATCACCCTTTATTAATTTTCTATATTTCCGGGTTAACTAATAGAATATCGACTGCCTTTTTCCAATCCAAGAACATGGGAGGTTAATAAGAAATGCCCTTAGAATATATATTAGTTAAGGGTGCACGAGAACATAACCTCAAAAACATTGATGTAACTATTCCACGTGAAAAACTAGTTGTAATCACTGGCGTTTCTGGATCTGGGAAATCAACCCTAGCTTTTGACACCATCTATGCCGAAGGACAACGCCGTTATGTAGAGTCCTTATCGGCATACGCACGTCAATTTCTAGGACGTATGGATAAACCAGACGTCGATGATATTGAGGGGCTTTCTCCATCCATTTCAATAGACCAAAAAGGCGTCTCTCATAATCCACGATCTACTGTTGGTACCGTGACTGAGGTTTATGATTATCTTCGTCTTCTTTTTGCTCGAATAGGTCGTCCTCACTGCCCAAAATGCCAACGACCAATCGAGAAACAAACTATTCAGCAAATCGTTGATTCTATCCAAAATATGCCAGAAGGACGACCTATTATGGTATTGGCACCAAAAGTAGTCCATAAAAAAGGCGAGCACAAAGCATTATTTGAAGATGCTAGAAAGGCAGGATTCATCCGAATCCGACTTGATGGTGTCATGCGTGATCTTAGCGAGGAGTTTCTCCTGGAAAAAAAGAAGTGGCACACGGTTGAGATAATAGTCGACCGTCTAGTCATTGGAAGGAACACGGAAGAAACACGTTTGGCGGACTCCATAGAAACAGCGTTAAACCAAGGTGGAGGAGTCGTAACAATCCTAGACTCAGACACAAAAGAAGAAGCAGTCTTTTCAGAGCGATTTGCCTGTGCACACTGTGGAATCAGCATAGGAGAGATCGAACCACGTACGTTTAGTTTTAACTCACCACACGGAGCTTGCACTAAATGTACCGGTTTAGGATTTCGGCTTGAGATTGACCCGAACTTAATAATCCCTAATAAGGAAATCTCCCTCTCAGAAGGAGCTGTAAAACCGTGGTTTCGCGCCGGATTGTCAAATAGCTGGTATGCAAGTCTTTTAGAGTCTTTGGGTCTCACGTATGGATTCTCGACAAAAGTACCTGTCAATACACTCAACCAAATACATTTAGATAAAATCCTATATGGCAACGACAGTTCTACGATAAAAATGAGCCACACAACACGCCGTGGCCATACATATAGCTGGAATACAAACTTCGAAGGTGTTATTCCGAATCTAGCTCGACGACACAAAGAAACAACTTCTGAACACGTACGGCGAGATATCGAACGCTACATGACCACACTGCCATGCCTTACTTGTCAGGGTATGCGTCTTAAACCCGAATCTCTGGCAATTACAGTTTGTGGTAGCCACATTATCAACATAACATCGAAATCCATAGGCCAAGCATTAGACTGGATTAAAACAATCGGAGACTCAGGAGAAAGTAGCCATCAACAAATAACAGATCGTGAGAGAACAATATCTCACCAGATCCTGAAAGAGATTCAGTCTCGGCTTAAATTTCTAATAGGCATAGGTCTCGACTACATCACCCTAGAACGAACTGCTTCAACTTTGTCAGGAGGAGAAGCTCAGCGTATACGATTGGCAACACAGATAGGATCAGGGCTTATGGGGGTTCTCTACGTATGTGACGAACCATCTGTCGGACTTCATCCAATAGATGGCCATCGGTTAATCGAAACTCTGAAGCGCCTTCGCGATCTGGGAAATACCGTACTAATCGTAGAGCACGATGAAGCAATTATGCGCTCTGCAGACCACATTATAGATCTCGGACCAGGAGCAGGTGAACATGGAGGTAATGTAGTCGCTATTGGCACCGCAGATGACATTTCCAACTCTACAGAATCTATAACTGGAGCTTACCTTAGTCGGAGAAAGGAAATTCCCACACCATCACTCCGTCGTCTCGGCAACGGAAATAATTTAATAATTAAGGGGGCTCGAGAGAATAATCTGCAAAATATCAATGTGGAAATTCCTTTAGGCAAATTAGTAATGATAACCGGCGTATCTGGCTCAGGAAAATCCAGCCTCATATACGAAGTGTTGTATAAAAACCTTGCTCAATCTTTATACCACGCTAAAGATAGACCAGGAATTTCAGACGGAATAATCGGTATCGAACATATAGACAAGGTTGTCAATATAGACCAATCCCCAATCGGACGTACGCCACGCAGTAACCCTGCAACATACGTAGGTGCATTTACACCAATACGTGAACTCTTTGCCACTGTCCCTGAATCAAGGGTAAGAGGTTACGCCCCAGGACGTTTCTCATTCAATGTTAAGGGAGGAAGGTGTGAAGCATGTTCCGGTGGTGGCTATGTACAAATTGAAATGCACTTCTTACCGGATGTGACAGTCCCATGTGAGATATGCCAAGGCAAGAGATACAACAGAGAAGCCCTCCAAATCCAATTCAAGAATAAAAACATTTCTCAGATATTAGATATGACTGTTGCAGAGGCTCTAGATTTTTTCGGAAACTTTCCTAAAATACGCTCGAAACTAGCAACAATGTACGATGTTGGCCTTGGATATATCCGTATTGGTCAACCCGCTACAACACTTTCTGGAGGAGAAGCACAACGTATTAAACTCTCGACGGAGTTATCACGACGTGCAACAGGAAAAACTCTCTATATACTAGATGAACCAACCACCGGATTATCATTCGAGGACTGCGCATCACTGCTCAAAGTACTGCACCGCTTGGTAGAGTCAGGAAACACGGTGGTAATCATCGAACATCACCTAGATCTGATCAAAAACGCAGATTGGATTATAGACCTCGGTCCAGGAGCTGGAGAAAACGGCGGACGCCTTGTTGCAGAAGGTACACCTGAAAACCTATCAAGAATGAACCATTCCCACACTGGAAAATACCTAGTCAAACTTCTGAAGAAAACCAAACAAGTACCTCCAGGTAGCCAATAATACCGTAGATAGACTAAAAGGCTTATGAGGAATCAGGCATTTTAGATCCAGATGGAACTACCTTTAGGGCTTTCTGCAAAGACTTCCAGAACACAACCTCGATTTAATGTTATGCGTTCACTCTGAAAGTGGAGGTGTTTGCATCTCGATAAACTTCTATCTGAACAGGAAACGCCTCTTTTATCTCTTCCATATGGGTAATAACTAGTATGCACTTAAAATCATGAGAGATAGATTGAATCACATCAAGTATGCGTTCGCGTCCATACGCATCCTGAGTTCCAAAGCCTTCGTCTATGAAAAGGGTTGGTAGTGGTGCGCCAGAACGGTGCGCTAGTAAACGAGAAAGGGCAATTCTCAATGCAAGATTAATCCGAAAAGCCTCACCACCACTAAACGTGGCATATCCTCTCACTATAGTAGATTCATCTATGACATTTATTTCCAATGTTTCAACAATTTCTCCACGTAAAGTCGAACGTTGTGTTTCTAGTTTTAAGTACATCGTATTATCAGTCATCTGGCCTAAAAGTCGATTAGCTTCTGCTTCTAACTCCGGCATAGCCGCCTCTATAAGCATTGCCTGTATACCAGATCGACTAAAAGCAACTTCAAGTTGTTCATATATTTCACGTTTTTGAATAAGGATATTGAACTGCTTTTTCCGCTCCGCACGCTTAGCTTCAAAATCCTTGGCCTCTTTAATTCGTTCATCCAAATAGAGCTTACGAGCCTGGTATGCTCCGTAAACTTCCTGAATGCCATGGTGCTTTTCCTCCAAAACCTGAAGTTGAGTTTTTAATTCGTTGAAGGATCCAATTTCACTACCTATAGACTCTATTCGTCTTCTTACTTCACTTAGCTCCAATTCCCGTCGATCTACTAAACTGAGACCACGTTTCAAATCTTCCCTTTCCTGAGATAATCCTTTTAGAGCCTCTCCAAGCAATCTATGTTCTTCCTCAACATTATCCATATGCTTAAGATTTTTTTGTACTTTTGTGTGGACTAGGGGGTCATACCCCAACTTATCAAACTCCTCTTGGAGACTTGTTATGTTATTCGAATATTCTTCAGCACTCTGTATCTCCTTCATCAACGTAGCTATTGAGCTATGAAGATCCCTGTCTGTTTGAGTTAATTGCTCTTGGGAAGCTAATATGTTCTCTTTGCGTTTTTCTTGCTCAGGTTTTAGTTCACCAATAACAAATGCGTTCTCTTTGTAATTGCCAGAATATAACTTTCCCTGCGTTTCATATTCAACCACTATATGCTGTTTTCCAAGAATTCCTAATTCGGTTCCACACAATGGACAGTTCACACCCGCAATTCCCAAGCTATTCATTTTCTCCTTAAGCCCTTCCATCTCGTCCATAAGACGTTTATTTTCAGATTCCAAATTCGCCAGCGACGTATTAACACCCTCAAGTTCAATACGTTGGTTAGCAAGATTGTTCCAAAATGACTCTAAACGATCCATTTCCTTTTGTGTGAAATCAAGTCTACGATGCAATTCTGGCAAAGAAGCTACTGCACGTTCAAAATGTATCTTCCGTTCCAAGAGTCGATTGTAAGGACCAAGCATTTTCCCTAAATCAGCATCTTGTTTTTTCAATTCGATTAGATGATCATACTCTTGAAATATTTGTTCTTGCCTAGACTCAAATAAAGCCCATGTGTCAATTTTTCTTTTCTGTCGTACAGTACGTTCCCGTAATAGATCGATTTCCTCGTTTAAACCCTTATTACGTGACTCTTGAGTATTAAGTTCTACATCAAGTCCTTTCAAACGATCAATCTTAACTCGAAGCACCCCAACTACGCCTTCGGAATCTCTCAAATCAACAGCTGCTAATCCTAAGTCAATCAGCACTCTAGATAGTTCAGATTCATGGTCTGCGCTTAAGACAACTGATTGATCCCAAGCGTCTAATTCTCCCTGTATCCTTTGAATGGATTCATTGGACTCACGCACCTTAAGACGAGCACGTTCTTTGAGCCTATCATATAGTCTCAAGCCCAAAATTTCACCAAGAACTTGCTTACGTTCAGTAGGTGACCTCGTAGTAAATTCGTCTGCCCTACCCTGCAAAATAAAGGCACTATTAATAAACGTAACGTAGTCCATACCAACTAAATCACGAATTCGTGCCTCTGTTTCCCTAATAGTATTCCCACTGATAGGACGAAAGTTGCCCTCGTTGATAGCATTTATATATAATTCGAGTGACGTGCTTCCCTGCCGAGTCCCTTTTTTACGAACATGGCGGCGGATCACTCTATAACGATCTTCTCTAGCAAAAAACTCAAATTCAACACGCATCTCATCTTCACCAAGATGAATAAGTTCTTCCTGCGGTCTATGTACAGCATCTCCCCAAATCGCCCAAGACATTGCATCAAGAAGGGATGATTTCCCATGACCATTAGGGCCACATAGACAAGCAACATGTATTCCCTCAAGGTTTAGGACGGGCACACCTCGCCCATAACACTTAAAGTTTTCTAGAGATAGTCTGAGAGGAATCATGTAAGACCCATCATGAAAACAGAACGTACCAGCACTATGATCTCTTGGTTCAACAAACAGGGCAAGAAAGAAAAATTAAAGATATGTACTCCTTCTTATGAAATAACACCCGCACGACTTGAACACGATTATCTTATATACTGTTAGAGAACTTATGGTCAAGCACTCCTGATAACAAAGGACGTACTATGCAATACAAAATCAGCCATGAAGTCTATCTGGAAATCATTGTAGACGCCCCTAGTAGAGAAGCAGCTGAAGCTTTAGCTAATCGCACTCCATATGGGGAATGGGAAGAGCGATATGTTGTTCGGGAAGACTGCGTCGCTCTCAATGAGTCCCCGATAAACCCAAGGCCGGCATAACTGCCTCGATAAGATCAATGAAAATGAACCTTAAAAAAATACAACTAGGTAGCAGAGTACACGTTCCTAGCAAAATTAAACGGTCATGGGATCGAACTGGTGTAATCGTAGCGAAAAAAGGAACCTCTATAAATGGCAATCAAAAGCAATGGATGGTTCGTTTTGACTGGCCCCTAGGAGGTATGGAGAGCTACGCAGAAGTAGCAGAAGGTGATATGGACTTACTATATAACATACCTAACAAATGAAGTGCCTTTTATCAAAATCCTTAATAGTTTTTAAGCTTTTCACCCTCTATCACTTCCAAATCCTGCTATGATTGTCATTCGAGATTAATTTTGGAGCAACCTACGCATTGAACTTTGTACAACGTCTGACAGAAGGTCCCATCCTAGGGGATGGGGCTATGGGAACTGAATTACTAAACCGTGGAAAAATCAATATTAACGCATGCCTAGAAGAAACTAACCTTACTTCACCAAAAATGGTACTGGGGATTCACCTTGATTATATCAAGGCTGGTGCCGAGATTATCGAAACTAATACCTTTGGGGCCAACCGATTTCGCTTAGGAGAACACGGCCTAGAGAATGAAGTCTTCGAAATCAACAACAAGGCCGTGGAAATAGCCAAAGAAGCTCGTCGCATGACGGGCCAACACATATGGATTGCAGGAACTGTTGGGCCCTCTGGTAAAACCCTCCCCCCCATAGGGACAGCTTCAAATAACCAAATACGGAAAGCATTCCGGGAGCAGATACAAGTTCTATCCAGTTCCGGAATAGACCTCCTCATACTCGAGACATTTACTGGTCTAAGGGAAATCAAAGAGGCTATAGCATCTGCAAAGAGCGTTACTGATGTACCCATCATCGCTTTGCTCACTTTTACAGAAGAGGCTACCACACTAGAAGGAGAAACTCCGGAAGAGGTTGTTTCTGCATTAGCTAACCTAGGTGTCGCATCCATAGGAGCAAACTGCAGCGTTGGACCTGCACCGATGGTTAAAGTTTTGGAAAAGATGGCTACGCACACAACCATCCCACTAACCGCAATGCCAAATGCGGGTTTTCCCACATACGTAGATGGCCGGTTTATATACATGTCATCCCCAAACTACATGTCCCAACATGAAACCACCCTGCTAAAAATTGGAGTTAAGGTGGTTGGTGGATGTTGCGGTACGGGTCCAAAACATATTTTCGCTATGCGGGAGGAACTTGGGAAATATAAATTACCCCATCCCAATAAGATATCTACGATAAGAACTCCCTTGATCCAGAATTACAAGCAACCGCCTCTTATTACGCCAACAGAACCAACTAAGTTATCGCAAAAAATAGGAAAGGAATTCACAATAACAGTTGAAGTGGATCCTCCTCAAGGGTTTGATGCAAGCAATATCCTGTCAGATTTGCGATCCCTACTGAGAACTACGGAAATAGATGCCTTTAATGTTTCGGATAATCCAAGGGCTCGAGGAAGAATGAGTGCACTGGCTATGAGTACACTAATTCAAACAGGTTTAGGAATAGAAGCTATTCTACATATCGCGACTAGACACCGTAACCTACTAGCACTCCATTCAGACTTATTGGGTGCTCACGGACTTGGCATAAGGAATGTATTTGTTATTATGGGAGACCTGCCATATATGGGAGAATACCCCCAAGCAACGGCCGTAACCGACGTAACCCCCTCTGGGTTAATATCATTGATCGATCGAGCAAATACGGGAAGGAATCTAGCTGGCCATCCAATTAAGTACGCAACTTCATTCCTTGTAGGATGTGCTTTTAATATGGGTGCTATCGATTTAGATAAAGAAATACAGAACCTAGAACGAAAACTTAAAGCTGGTGCTCGCTTCATACTAAGTCAAGCTGTATTTGATCTCAAATCCTTTGAATATACTTATGAAAAGTTAGGGGGGTTTCCAGTACCTTTATTAATGGGTCTTTTACCTCTTAATAACATACGTCACGCGGAATTTCTCCACAATGAAGTCCCTGGAATCACAATACCTGAGGAAATTATGTTCCGAATGCGTTCCGCCGATCAAAAAGGCCAACTTGAAGGTATAGCTATAGCCCAAGAACTTTTACAAGAAGCATATCCGAAAATTGCAGGCGTTTACTTCATACCCTCCTTTGGCAAGTACCAGACAGTGGCACAAATATTGAATGGAATTCCAGATTTAAATAAACACAATTCAAGGTCGATATGAAAAATGAACTTCTCATCCTTTCACGATAAAAACCGGTTCGAATCAGGTAGATTTATGCTAATGATCTCCATGATATGGCATGCAAAAGCCTAATTCATCTCTATTAAATACAAGATTCATCGTTCTCCCCCCTTGATTTTTTGCCCAAAATCTGTTTACTATGTGAACATCTTTGGTTTTGGAGGAGTAATGGAAGCCTATTGTTTAAAGTGCAGGGCGAAACGTGATATAAGCGATCCAAAACAGGTTACCTTGAAAAACGGTAGGCCTGCTACTCAGGGCACCTGCCCAAATTGCGGAACGAAAATATCGCGAATCGGCAAGGGATAGAACTATCCCGGTATATAACCGAACAACTCCCTGGGATTTCTAATTCTCAGGGAGTTGTTCGGTTAGAAATGTAAAAAAGTGTCTCAATGATTTATCATCCTTTTAAGATGAGTTTTTCCTTAGTTCATCTTATCTGTTTGTGTTATAGCTAGCAGGCTCTGTTTCAGGGTGCGGTTACTAGGATTGTTCAGTAATTTTTAAAATTTAGAGCGCAATCTTATAAGATATTCTCTCAAATTTGTTCATCTGCCTCACCGCGCTCCAGAGCCATCGAAATAACTTCTACAAGATGCCGCGCTGAATCGGGAGTAAGCTCAACCGCGACTCGCGCTCCCAAGCCTTCCTCTTCATTAACAAAATCAATGTTCACAGCATGTTCTACTGGTGCATGAAACGGATGGTCATACGAAACATTGACTTGCCGTAAGGAAAACCATCCATTTTTCCCCTTACCACTTCCAGTAATTTCAGCCCTTTCAACAATCATGGTACACATGAACTACCTTCCTATAAAAAATATTGTCTGCATCTATCATTGAAGAATAGGTTTAGTTAATAACTCCTTCTGAGAAATTCGAATGCTATGTTGAAAAAATCATCAGGTTTTCCATCATGAAGGCTCCCTGATATTCCAGGAATTACTTTTAAAATTGATCCTCTTATGCTCTCATGCGCTTTCTTTTCACCGCGTCGCAGAGGGTCTCGTTCACCATACATCAAAAGCGTTGGTTGCGTAATTTTATCCCCGATTGAAGTTATATCAAAACTAGTATGCTCTCGCTGACCTAAGCGGCTCCAAACCCGACTTCGCTGTTTTATTTCTTCAGTTTTCTTCCAATCTTCGAATTTCAATCCCGGCGTATGTTCTTTAGCCTCTTCCCAATTAACCAATGGAGCAACAGGAATACCGTAAGATTCCGTATCTGTAAACATAGGTATAAAGAACTTCCGCCATACTGTTTCTCCCTGCTCTTTGTCCCAAAATGGCATCCCGCTAAGAACTAACCTATGAACACGTTCTGGACATTGAGCAGCTAATATTGCGGCAATAAGAGCTCCTGTACGCTCTGCAACAATATTGGCATTTTTAAGACCCATGCTGTCCATAACATCCAAAACGGCTCTAGGGTAATCGCCATCTATAGAATAACCTCTTGGTGGGATATCTGAATGATCATATCCCGGAAGATCGATATTGTAGCAAGTAAAGTTTTCTCCAAACCTATCTACTACATTTCTCCAATGCCATCCACTTCGCCCAACAGCGTGAAGAAATACTATAGATTCTTCACCTGTACCACTAGCATGTACATAAATCCTTCCATCGCTACGGTACACATAATGTTCAGACCCTATAAGCAGTTTAACCATCACGTACCTCTCACTTAGCCAAAATTAAATCATGCTGATCTTCCATGTAATAAATTGTATTGTCGACTCATTATTAACACAAATAGCTTTATCACAGTATCGCCAGTATCAATATGATTTCAAAATTCATAGCTAGCGAATAGACATTTTTAAAAAATTACTCCAAGTCAACCCCTGTGATTTTTATAGATTCGGACCATAGTTTTTCTCTTAAATGCTCATTGAACGCAATTTCATTAGGTTGGACTATTTTAGGATTGCCTTTAAACTGATTTTTAGAATCTAAACCAACAAAATCTCCACCTTTAACATCTGAGCTGGCGACTGCGATTAACGCAGGCATTGCTGCTTTATACGGAGTTTGGAAAATTGTCCTGTTCATCACCTTAGCGAGTAAAGTATTTCTAAATACCCGGGGTATATATCTATACAAGTTAGTAAAAGTAACACCCGGATGACATGAAACAGCTATGGTTTCGTAATTTTTCCTACGCAACTTTTCTTCTAACTCTAGAGTAAACATAATTCTGAAAAGATTACTTAGAGCATAAGTTTTACTTCTACTGTAATAGATCTGTGAATTGATATTTTCCCAATAAATATTCTTAACCCTGTGATGGATGATGCTTGACATATTCACCACCCTAGACCTCTTCACATCCCTTAACATAGGCATTATCTTATTCGTTAAGAAATAGTAGCCTATATAATTAACACCAAATGTTAACTCTAGTCCTTCATGAGTTTTAGTAAAAGGAGGAAACATTACGCCTGCATTATTAATAAGAATATCCACCTTCGAGTATTTCCTCCCCACAACCTGAGAAAATTTTTCTATACTTGCAAATCTTTCAAGATCTAAGTTGATATATTCAGAACTCCCCTTGATATAATTCTGAACTTCACGTCCGTCTATTTCATTTCGGCAAGCAATTATCACTTTTGCTCCCATGCACGTAAGGATGCTAGCGATTTCAAACCCAACCCCACTATTAGCTCCAGTGACAATAATCACTTTTCCCTTAATGGAATCGACTTCATTTACATTCAGATTTTCCATAATAGCCTCTTTGATAAACGATGAACGAAACTCATTTAGAGAAACGGTATTCTAACTTTAAAACCTATCAGAGTCTCAATGTTCAGTTGATTCAATTTAAGTTCTGTAGGGGTTTCAACTGCGTCTCAAGACAAGCTGAATGCCTTAGAAATCAATTCAAATGAACGTAAGCGATCTTCAAAATAATAGCAATTCGTAGCTATGCTCACGTCTTTTGTTCCATAAACCCTTGAAGCCTCAAGAATCTGATCTCTAACTATATCTGGGGAACCTTGTATATAGTATTTGCTTAACCCTTCTATATATTTTCGGTCAAACTCGCTCAACTCCTTTAAGGAAGCTTCTTCAGGAGAAATTAGCGGTTCACGTATACCCTTTAGCGAATTTAGACGGGAGACGTTCCTGCTAGAAGCTATGAAATCTGCTTTTTCAGCTGTTTCAGCACAAATGACTTGTAAGGCCACATGGAACTTAGGTTCCTTGAGGTATTCTGACGGACGAAAACGCTGACGATACATGTTGGCAATGAGCGGCCCGTGCTCTGCGGTAGTACCAAAAAAGTCTGCAAAGGAAAACGGTAACCCAAGGGCTGCGGCTAGATTGGCACTATAATCGCTAGAACCAAGCAACCATATGTCTGGAATCGAAGAAGGCGGGGGACCTGGTTGAGATTTCACCTTAGAGAATATATGTTCATCCGGCAAAGTTCCTGACAGAAATCCGATTAAATCAGCTACTTGTTGAGGAAATGCCTGCATGTTCATAACTGGTTTTGGATACGAAAGGGCTATGGCTGTAGTCTGATCGCTACCAGGAGCACGTCCAATACCTAGTTCAATACGGCTTGGATAGAGCGACTGCAAAACGCCAAATGTTTCAGCAACCTTTAAGGCAGAATAATGTGACAACATAACTCCACCACTACCGACAAGTATATTATTCGTCTGAGCAGCTATCTGGCTAATCAAGATTTCAGGAGCTGTCCCAGCAAATCCTCCTGAGTTATGGTGTTCTGCAACCCAGTATCGATAATAACCAAGACTTTCAGCCATTTGGGCAAGCTTAATAGTTTCATGCAATGCTTGTTGTACCGTTCCCCCTTTTCGAATGGGAGACTGGTCTACGATACCGAATGTTAACCCATGCATTCTCTGATTCCTTCATTAATAGTGAAAGATTCTAGGAAAGTCCATCTTCTACACTTATTTGGTGCCCCTGCCGGGACTCGAACCCGGGCACGCGGTTTAGGAAACCACTGCTCTATCCTCTGAGCTACAGGGGCATGACAGACCATGTTATAACTTAATTGATTGTGGCAGTTTGACAGCATTTTGACAACATTAAAATAAACCGTATACACCATCCAAGGCAATTCACATGACCAAAGAGGTTACCTAAGTACCACATTACATTTTTACCATATACATCGGTTGAGTAATTATCCACAAGCTGGCGATGGTATATCCAACCATCAATACAAGCATAGGGTATTGGCTGTGTAGTGCTTGCCTGCGAGAGATGTGTAGTCTAAGAGCAATACTATGAGACAGAAACACCGCTATTATGTGACCAGCAACTATCGCTATCACTGAGACAAACCAATAGACGCTTGGACTAACTAGTTGAAAATTCAGCCTGTAGTTTGCGGTCCCAAGAAGGTCCCATCCAAAGCCGAACGGGTCCGACGCCAATGGGACTATTAACTGACCTTGAATCAACAGGAAAAGTAGAAAATGTGCCACGTGGTAAGCCAACGCAATAGGGATTAACGTATACACAAAAGTCTTTCCTAGATCCAAGGCATTTAACTGGCGTCCTCCAGTTAGGCTCATCAAAGCACCGAACCCCCAATATACCCCTGCAAATATCAAGGCTGATAAAATTAATCCCACCGTACTGATGAACATAATATTAGGCACATATTTTTCAGCTGAATTTTGAATGTTTATCCAGGGCATAGTGGCTGTGAACCCATCAAAAGTGACGGTAGCCAATAATAACAATACGAATAACATTTCTGATGTCGAGACATTCCCCGTGTCCAGCAGCCCGGTTGCAAATGGCCTAAGATTGATTTCTCTTTCGATCCTTTTAACTCTCCCAGACTCATCTTGAGCCTCAGACAAATCAGCATCAGATGTTCTTCTCATGGCTGCAGTAGACTCATAGCCAATTAATCGAACCTCAGTTGGAGCAAACTTGGCGAAAAGCCCGAAGGCCAAAGAAAATGCCTCGCCGTGCTTAATCCAAGCATCTTTCCCAAATAGAATCATTCCAAGCCATGTGAAGACTGAATACACAATTATCATTTGACTGATACGCACTGGTATTACCGATTCACTGTAAACGTTTTCTACCCAGGCAAAGACAAGAAAGAAAAATAATGCGGGCCAAACTCCAGCCTTCTCTGGGTACTGCATTATGGGTAAAAGTAATTTTCCCGAGTTGAGCCGCCTCCACAGGATTTCCAACCAACCGAATGTGATTTTCCACGGATTCAATAAGGCCCATACATCACCAAGGAAAGCTGATGCATAAGCTATTCCAACCCACCAAATTACCCAGATGAATGTAGGAGCTAGATTGTAGACGGGGTTCTGATTACCTAAGAAACCCGCTGATACAACTAAAATAAACAGAAGAACACTTGTAAGCTGGATCAGCAAAATTGTCCCTGTCCCTGTCACGCTCCTAGCTGGCGCCCATTTGAGGATATTCACTTTTGAATAACCCGAATAGATCCTAGGATTCCTCGAGAAGTATCCAACAAGGATAAATGACGCGACCACAGCGAAGCCGGCGGCAACTAGACAAAAAAGCAGGGGTAGGGGAGGTGTAAACGGTTCAACAAAGACATGTAGAGAAATTGATAAATGCAAATAGGCACCTGGTTAGTTGTAGAAATCAATGTTCAAATCACATCGCTGGTTATTCTATAGTTGATGTGTTCATAGAGGGAACTGATCTCCGCTACATTGTTTTAATGACTACTTCGCTGCTCCCGACGTGAGCATGTTCAAAAATTATACCTTCGCTTGTACTAGAACTGGACACCTGCTTCCCATCTAAGAAGACTTTTATGCAACAAGTAAGAGCATGATCTCCTCCTGAGAGCAAGGAACCTGGAAGCACCACGGTTGTCTTCGAGTTGGAACCCGGAGGACCGGCAGCGACAAATTTAAGCTCCTGAGTATTGCTATCAAACACCATGTCATAAATATTCGACTGTGACGTCACCTTTACATTGTCATCTGCTCCACTATTATTTCTGATATTAAAGTCAAAGGTTGCACTAACTAACGGCGTTAAAACTGCGCGGTACAGCAAGCGTTCCGCGTTCCTGTCGCGGTCGTTTCTTGATGTCTTAACCGCAACAAAAATTACTGTTCCAGTCGCATCAATCTCGAGAGTCCGGTCTTGTGCGAACGTGCCTCCATATTCTGAATGCCCCGTCTGCGTTCGATCCAGCTTCAGTCGCCCAAATAGTTCCTCCTGAGCAGAAAGGGGGTTAGCGCTAGATTCTAGCAAAGGAAGCCCTAAATTAGTTTGGTACCAATGGTCAGCACCATCCTGTGTACGATAAATATCATCAGCTGTTATCGCATAAAGCACCTGTGGATTAAGCGGGTCAATCGCCATATCAATAACCGCGCCTTTAAGAATCCCTTTTGAAGATTTCTCCCAGCTCTGTGCTCCATCAGTGGTTTTGTAAACCCCACTCTCGGTAGCAGCATAGAGGATCTCTGGATTTATAGTATCTATTTGAACATCGTTGGTATAGACATCTAACCCATCATTCACCGCAAACCAAGATTCGGCGCCATTTGTAGTCTTGTAAATACCAATGGCTGTCTCAGATTCATGAAGACTAGTCATCACATAAGCAATATCCGGGTCATTAGGATGGACAATTATCGAATTAATGGATGTTTTCGTTTCTATAGGAAACCCGTTTGACATTTCAGGGAAAGATTCACCAGCATTTGAGGACTTAAATATGTGCGCTCCATCTAGATTGAAAGTCAAATCCGGGTAAACAGCATCATGTACCGATCCTACGTAGACGATGTTCGAGTCAGACGGAGCTACAGCCAGTCCGTGGATATGGAAGTCAGTTGGCCCTTCGAGCCGAAGACCAAGTTCTTTAGTTTCATCACTTAACCCTTCGTCTAACTTTTGACTCAGGACGTACCAGCTAGCACCTTGGTCAGTACTCGCCGTCAATTCCCCTGTCCTTTGCCATCCAGTGGTATAGATCATATAAGGAAAATCGTATGAGAATGCATATACCATCGGATAATGGGATGTTATAGAAGGTGAGAACCACCAGGTGTCTCCGGCATCAGGTGAGAAGAAGTTACCACGACCGGACTCCCCTCCAACCCAAATGTTAAAGGGAATGAGTGGATGATTGCCCATTTGAGCAATTTTTGCTTCATAAACGCCTTTGTCGCTACGGACCCAGTTCTTACCTCCGTCAATAGTCTTGTATAACCCTTCTCCTCTATGCATACCCCGATTCTTATGCCTGGGATGGGTCGTGTAAACCTCGGTTGCCGTACCTACGAAAACGATATCTTCATTCCTCGGGTCTATGGCTATTGGTGTTACAAATTTATAGGACAGTCCGTTACTTCTTTCAGTCCAAGATTGGCCCGCATCATCGGTTCGGAAAATCCCTTCGTGAGTTGTTACATAGGCAACGTCAGGATTGCTGATGGCAAAATGCACGTGGTGTAATTTTGATGAAGTGAGGCCGGTGTTACTCCGTACCCACGTCTTACCACCATCAGTGCTTCGGAACATTCCGTTGTTAGTAGAGGCAGCCAATATCGTGTCAGGATTGCCCGGTTGAAGAGCTAGGCCCATGACTTTGGGAGGGCCATCTTCATTAATTTTTCGTCTATCTTGGCCTGCTTCAACAAGATACGGGATCACATTGCCGCTCCAGGTACGTCCTCCATCCTTGGTAAACTGAAGTCCTCCATCTGCGGCAACCCACAGGAAGTCCGGATCTCCTTCCATCACAACAATGGTTTCTACAGCCGAACACGTTTCACAGGCTCCAACTATCTCCCACGTTGCTCCGGAATCAGTGCTTTTATAAAGATCGATGGGTTCAGCCGGCCAAATTCCTCCCCTACTACCCGCCTGCCGAAGCGCAGTAGCATAAACAATATTTGGCTGATCTTTCGAGAACGTTATCGCCGTAAACGGCACTACGCCTCCGGTTTCAGCGGTGCCACCCACAACAGATTGCCATGTATCTCCTCCATCCGAAGTTCTTTGAACAGACCACTCCAGATTCGTATACAAGGCAATGTCTTTGTCAACCGGACTAAGCGCAAGGGCTCCATTATGGCCTGTTACATGCACAAGTTTCCACGTGGCTCCAGCATCTAGGCTCCGGTACATCGTCATATCGTTCGAGTCAACACCGGCATACATCACATTCGGATCAACAGGAGATATCTCAATCTCGACAAACTCCCCTGCCATAACATCAGCAACGGGTTTCCATCTTAATTCGGCGCACTGCCCACTATCGAATACTTGGCATTCTGCAATCGATGCCTGATAACTAGGATTTGGCAATTCCACACCTATAAGAGTCGCTCCTTCAACACCAGCTGGAAGCGGAGTTGGAACAACATTACATTTTGGTGTGAGTGGTAGACCGCCTTCGTCCTTATCGTTTCCTGAACATTCATAAGCATCACCAGACCCCTGGTCGTCACCAGACCCCTGATCATCCTGAGACCCTTTTCCTTGGGGAGTATGAAGCTTACATTGTGAAATTTTCTCTACTTCTTCAGATGTTGGAGTCCGTCCCTTATAGACAATGTCATCCGTTACAGCCCGTCCAAGAATTGGTTCCATGCAACTGGGGTCATGAGTTTGTTCATTTACAACACTCTTACGACCACCAGAAGACTCTGATTCACCCACTATTTTACTAGTGCCTGCATTTGCCCCTGACCCATCCTGAGATCCTTTTCCTTGGGGAGTATGAAGCTTACATTGTGAAATTTTCTCTACTTCTTCAGATGTTGGAGTTCGTCCCTTATAGACAATGTCATCCGTTACAGCCCGTCCAAGAATTGGTTCCATACAATTAAGATCATGAGTTTGCTCATTTACAACACCCTTATGATCACCTGAAGATGTCGATTGACCCACTTCCTGATTGGTATCTCCCGTATGAGAAACGGTAGTTGCAGTCGGTACGAGAGTTGGTGTGGAATCAGGAGTACCTACTGGAACAGAAGTCGGGGATGGCACAGAGACAGTTCCAGCATCTCTTGATATGGAACTGGATTTCGTCTCAGATCCACTCCCAAAATTACAAGCAAGAAGAAAAAGTCCAACTAAAGCAATATTTATTAGAACTCGTTTCATGCATCTATCTTATACCTCAAAAACCATCCTGTTACAATCGCAGAGATGATCACGAAAACCGTTAAATCTAGTTCCGTCCTAAGAACAATATTGCCAATTCTATTCCTTGGCATAATTGCTATCTTTACTTCCTGTGCAACTGAAAGAATCGATACTCCTACACCCTCCGCTAAAACCCCCATTCAGAAGATAGACCCCACGATAACTGTAGAATTATCTCCGAAAGGGTCAATTAAAAAAGAAAATGAACTGGCATCAGGATTAACGATAACCTTGAATAGAGAATCAATTGCACGCTACCTTGTGAACGAGCAATTAACACGACGAAAATTACCCAACGATGCAGTAGGTGAGACTAAGGAAGTAAAAGGCTCAATTACATTTACTGACAAAGGCGCGGTCAATGCTACCAAATCGAATATCACAATAAACCTCGTCTCTCTAAAAACAGATGAAGCGAGACGTGATCGGTACGTACGTGAGAATACACTCAAGACTAGCCTTTACCCTCAAGCCTCGGTAAAGATTAAAAGAATAGAAGGATTATTGTGGCCCCTGCCGTCGTCAGGAAAACATACATTTCAACTCGTAACAGCCACAACTATCCATGGGATAACAACCACGTTAATATGGGAAACAATAGCAAGTTTCGATGGAGATAAGGTTACAGGACAAGCTAAAACAAACTTCCTATTTGAAACTTTCGACTTAAAGAAACCAACACTTTTCTTTATACTGAGTGTGGAAAACAATATAAGACTTGAACTGGACTTCATAGCTACCATCTCAAGAAAATCATGAAGCTAAACGATTATCACTCATATTATAAAGTATAGAATAATTGCCTTTGCCTCAAAACGGAACGAGTGAAATACCTAAGAAAATATCCACCATCAAAGCAAAACCAAATGTAACGCTACCAAGACCCGCGATCCCAGCAACCAGACGATTTACCCGGGCAAAACTACCACTCATCGCAAACGGTATGCTTATTACAAGGGTCACGGTTGCCATTGAGAGCATCGTACCAACACCAAAAAGAACCAAATACCCAATACCGACCCAAAAGAGTTCGATTTCAGGGAGAAGTACAAGCATCACCGCAGCACTACCTGCAAGACCATGCACAATCCCCACTAAGTAAGATTTAGTACGGAAAAATGGTTTGCCTTTCTTCACTAAACGGTGTGGTCTAAGTACCACAGAATCAGTATCAAGTTCATGGCTGGCATGGATATGGAGATGTGTATCATCGTCATGTGTATGGTGATGAACATGAAGTTGGCCCCTTCTCAGATTCCAAAATACCTGTACACCGAGAGCAACAAGCATAACTGCAACACATAGTTCAAGCATGGGAGCAACGTCTCTATAACGATCGAGTACTGACTCTTTGACCAGCAAAATCACGACACCAATCAACAACAATGGGGTAGAGTGTCCAAGTCCCCAAGAGGCACCTATCCAAACCCCTCTCCATATATCCCGTTCTTCACTAACAATGGTTGAAACGGCCACCACATGATCCGCATCAGTAGCATGTTTAAGCCCTAGAAGAAAGCCCAGAACAAGGGCCATTAGTGCTCCTGATTGCATATCCAAGTATAATTCCTCCTTCCTTCTCATTCTTTGACATTTGGTGAGTCTTTTTAATCTTAATTCGTGAATCAAGGAAAATAAAATTAACTAAGTTCACGGAAATTTAAACCTTCAACTGAATAGAGAAGGATAATGATTCTATTATAGGTAATCCAGCTTACTCCTAGCAAATCTAATTAAATAAGCTTGAAAGCTTCTTCACAACATCTCTGTCTTTGGAATTCATCAAACGAATTATACGATTCCGCAAGTTTGATATTCTCTTTTACCCTATCTGGATAACGTACACCCGGTATTGCTACAGAGATATCAGGATGTGAAAGTACATATTGGAGCAGCATAGCTGGAGTCAATGACACCTCTCCTCTAGAAATCCTAGCACGGATACTGCTCGTTCTACCTGAACCACCAAGAGGGCGCATAACAATAACTCCGATATCGGCTTCTCGCGCAAGAGGAATCAATTCCTCCATTTCTTGATAGAACGCAGAATACTCGAGCATAACCGTGTCAAATTCTTGAGAAATTATAGCCTTCTCAAGAATCTTTAAATCGTGTGATGAAATACCAATATGGCTAATTAATCCACGAAATTTTGCGATCTGAAGACCTTCCAAAGCACCTCCATCACTCATTACCTGATTCCACGCCTCTTCAGAAGAAATATCGTGGAGTTGATAAAGATCTATTAGATCTGTTCCCAAAACGCGCAAACTTCGATCGACATCATACTGGCTACCATCCCTTGTACGACTAAAGGTTTTTGTAGCTACATAAAAATCTTTTTTACCTCGCTCGCGAAGCATGCGGCCAATCAAGTATTCGCTACCTTCATACTCTCTCGCTGTATCTACGAAATTAACACCAAGATCGAGCGCTAATTCTAAAGTGGTATACCCTTCTTCAACTTGGGGGGTGTCCATTGCCCCAAAGCCAAGTTCGGTTACCATCAAGTTTGTTCGCCCAAGTCTACGCTTCTTAAGCATATGAACTTCCCTGGTTCAGTCAACTATGATAATCATTTGGTCGAAGTACGGTGTGGACGAGATAGAACATAAATAGTTCCCGCAACAGCCAAAGCTATGATGAGCAAATCAAACAGCCAACCATAGGGCGCAAACAATACTGATATCATAGAAAAAAGCCACATGAAAGAAACTGCCATCACTTTTGCTCTACGAGGCATTGCACCAGTATCAAGAAAGTTTTTGATTTGGCTGCCGAAAATCCGGTTTCTCGTTACAAATCTGTAAAGGCGTTCAGAAGACCGAACAAAAAAAGTCGCTGAAATAATAAGCCAGATAGTTCCTGGTAGACCTGGCAACACGTACCCAATGATTCCTAACCCAAGAAAGAGAAGTCCTAAAGAAACTAGCACGAGTTTCTTTATTTTTCTTAAAATCGATAGAGTAGACATTTTATACTGACCTTTAGGTATAACGAAAGCCACAGACAGTATTTATTTCTACACCAGTATAACGGTTCACTCCGAAATCTGGAAATGTCACATTTACACAACTGATGAAGCCATATGGATTGACTTAATATAATTCTAAAAAACCTTACCTGGATAGATATTTTGCTTATATTACTCATTTTTACTTACTTTTTACTTATTAGAGTAGACAACCTGTAGTAGAATGCTTATGAGTTTGGTTGATGATCCATAACCAAGGAGGAATTTTCATGGGAACAATATCTGTAAACAAACTTGGTGGCCTGTCACTAATAGTTGGCCCAGTTCTAGCACTAATCTGTTATCTGATACGTCCTGGAGGACCGATCACAGACAATGCCGACCCTGCCAATGCTGCAGCCTCTATTATGGCTTTAATGGGTAACAGTGACTTGGCTTCCATAACAGGAATCTTGTTAGTGGTCGGACTGATTCTACTTCTAAACGGAGTGCGCACCTTACGAGAAAGCCTTCGCGGAGGAAATGGAGATGCTCTAGCGGGATTAGGAGCACTTCTTCTCTTATTTGCAACTGTAGGCTGGATCATAGGAACTGCATTAACCACAACGATAGCTGGGGGAAGTGCAGGAGCAGCGGTAGGAGCTCTTTATGTGGCAGCCCTAGGGATTAATATATCTTCGGGTATGCTGGCTGGGCTAGCCTTCCTATGCATAAGCTTAGGCGTCTCAACCAGAGATGATTCAAATAAGCCTTTGGCTCTAATAGTGGCCGTTGCTTCAGCAGTTGGGTTCATAACCTCTATACTTGGAGGTCGAGATCTATCCACTCTGGAAATGATGAATAATATAGGCGCAATCTCCTATGTTATAACCACGATCTGGATGGTTACATTAGGTCTTCGCCTAATGAAAAAGGCATAGCCACAAACCATAAGCGAATCATTAGCTAAACCGAAGGCCGATCAGGAATCCTGATCGGCCTTTTCTCTTTTATCCAACCCAAATTAATCTACAACGAAAATAATAAGTAAACTTTTTCCCTATTTATAAATGGCATTTAACCATTAGAATACTAAGCACTTGACCGAGTTTCCGGTTTACGAGCCAAGAAGATAGTCATGGTAGAGAATACATAGCAGACAATATAAATAATAAACGCCACAAAGTAATCGCCTCTCGTATCGAAAATATATCCTGTACCCACAGGGCTGAACGCCATGCTAACTTGGGTAATAGGCATCACTAACCCACGGATCGCACCAAGATGGCTTCTACCAAAATAATCCGCCCATATAACATTCATCAGGGGAAGATACCCACTGATCCCAACTGCGTAAACAACAGGAAATAGGAGTACATAAGAACCGATATCTTCTGGTACTAGAACCCCTACTCCCGCAGCGGCTATAAGAAAAGAGGCCATCATGAGATACCGTACCTGAATCCTCTCTCCAAGGAATCCCCATACCGGCTTACAAACAATGACTAAAAAACTAAAAAGCGTAATCAAACCAGAGGCATAAGAAAGAGAATAGCCCTTATCAACCAAAGCAGGAATTACGTGAACAGGAAGTCCACCAAACCCTACTCCACCTAGAGTGCATGCAATCACGATAAGCCACAACGTCGGCGTCTTTATAGCATCCTTTAAGGGCCAATCGTCTTCAATACGCAAATTTCCACTATCAGTCGTTCCAGCAAATTGAGTTTCTTCTCTCGAAACATCACCATCAGGTAGCAGCCCAATATCTTCCGGCATCCGTCTTACAAAAAGAAGGCTCAATGGAGTAATGAAAACAAAGGCAAGGACACCAATAACCAACCAGGCAGCGCGCCAACCGTGGTTTAAAATAATATAGGCAGCAAGAGGTATAAAAACGACTCCACCCACATTATTCCCAACGGTAGAAATAGCCACAGCCCTGCCACGTTTCCGAATAAACCATTTCGAAATAATCGTTGGTGTTACCAACTGCGGACCGACCGCAACAGTTGCAACTCCAGATGCTATTCCAAATAAGAGATAAAACTGCCAGAGATGTTGAACTCCTGAGATCAATATTAATCCTACCCCAAGAACCACGCCTCCTCCCGCCATAATAGACTTTGCTCCATGTTTACGATCCACAAACGGACCAAGAACAGGGGCTACTATCATACTAAGAAGTGATCGTATGGTTAATGACCAGGACATAGCAGTCCGACTCCATCCAAGGCTCTGTCCCATGGGGTCTATAAAGAGACCAAAAGCATAATTCCCGATACTAGCGGATGCATTCGAAAGAATGGCTACACCAACAATATACCAACCATGAAATATCTTTCGGCGACTGGTGGAATCTGCAGGAACCATTTAACCCTCGACTGATATATCCAAGAACTAGGTTGGATCACTCACAATACGCGTTCAATATAAGCCTGTAAAGACCTTTTGATTTTACCCTCAATCTAATTAAGGATATTGGAATAACGTGTAAAATGTGTACAATTGATAATCTGCTTTGAGAAAGGCTTATCTTGAACTTACCTAAAGGAAAGGAATCTATGTTTGAGTTTGATCTATACGAAACAGCAAGAGCTTGGGGGTTAAAATTCGACAACGAAGTCAAGCCTAAAAGCAAGCATGTTGTCATAGATGGATTTCGCCTTCACTATCTTGACTGGGATAACCAAGGCAAAAAGCCAATGCTTCTCTTGCACGGCGGTGGACAAACAGCACACACTTGGGATTTGTTCTCTCTTTGTCTTAGCAATGACTACCACATCTACGCACTAGATCAACGTGGTCATGGAGATAGCGAATGGTCACCAATTTCAGACTATTCCGACAAAGCACATCAAAAAGATATTGAGGGGTTTATTGAGTATTTAAAGCTGGATAATTTTATTCTTATCGGACTATCCATGGGGGGGACCAATGCATATACTTACGCAGCAAAGCATTGGACCAAATTAACTGGTTTGGTCATTGTAGACATTGGACCCGAGATATTAATAAAAGGTAAAAGGAAAATTAGAGACTTTACGATGTCAACAAATCGACTTAATTCGATAGCGAAATTTGTGGATAGGGAAACGAAATCCAATCCTCGCCGTCCAAGACAAATGCTAAAACATAGCATGAGCCATAACCTTCGCAAGTTACCTAATGGGGACTGGACATGGAAAACAGACAGACGCCATCAAAAAGTAGATGGAAATACAGTTAACCTCAAAGATCCAGTAGAATTGATTAAAAAGAGATGGACATACATCAGAAGTATTGGTTGCCCAACACTCATTGTTAGAGGAGAAGACACAACTATTCTTAGTCAAAGTGTTGCAAATCGCATGGCAGAAACTATTCCAAACAGTAAAACAGTCACTATCTCAAAAGCTGGTCATACTGTAATAGGCGATAACCCGCCAGAATTCGAAGCTCGAGTACTTGAATTCCTTCAAACATTACCGAACTAACAGATCGAGAGGTATTTATATGACAAACCAAAATATTCAAACTGACCACTATGTATCTCGACCCGAAGGACGCGTTTACTACGCAAAAATCGGCAATGGAGAACCTTTACTTCTACTCCATCCTGTAGGAATAAGTGGATGGAGTTGGAGAAAGGTGGTTAATGATTTTTCCCAACACTACACATGCTATAACGTAGATCTGCCAGGATATGATCATTCTGATATTCCGAAACGACAATTCTCTGTGGATGACTATACCCAAGCAATTCTTGATGTTATGGATAATGCAACTATAAAGGAAACTCATATCCTAGGAAGCCACACAGGAGCAATGATATCAGTGATCATAGCCGCTAGATATCCAAAGCGTGTAAAAAAAATGGTGCTGGACGGGATGCCATACTGGAATAAAAATGAAGGTGAAGTCTACTTTGAAGAGCATGTCAGCAAAGCTTTTACTGATACCACATCTTTCGACCGTCCTACCTTTGGGAAAACGAATTGGGAAGAAGCATCAGTCAGTAATCCTGCCCTTAGCTATGAACGCTGGGAAAAAGGTGAGGAAATTAATAGAAAAAGCCGATACTGGTCGCGATTAACTTTTGAATCTATATGTTCTTTCGACATGACATCCATAGGGCCGAAGGTACAATCGCCATCCTTAATCCTTAACGGTGACGGAGAAAGAATACGATTCAGCGAGAATCAGGCAGAAAAAGGCATTGCTGGCACCACATTGAAGGTCGTAGAAAAATCTCCAGGTCCAGTGCATGAGTATCAGCCAGCGCAATTCACGAAACTAGCGCTAGATTTCCTTCTTGGAAATTGATTTCCCTACTAACCATATATCAATTGCACCTAAGAGCAACTGATATATGGTTAATTATTTATGTTCCTAGGGTGAGGAATTCTTTAGTGAATTTTGCAAATTCTTGAGGCTGCTTCTCATACACATGGCCTAGACAATCTGGAACAATTTTAAAAATCGTCTGCTTCATACCTGCTCGTGCCCTTTCCTCACCACGCCGGATAGCATCCCCGTCTCCATATAAGACAAGTGTAGGTGTATTAACCTTGGGACCAGCCTCTTGCATATCATAGCTTGTGGCCGCTTCTAAGGTATTCCTACCCCAAAGACGAGATTTCCTCTGAAGCTCACTGATCTCTTCCCAAACCGTTCTATCGAGGTTCGGTTCTTTATTCAAGGCCTCCTCCCACGTAAGCAAAGGAGCCACCGGAACATCATATGAGGTTGTATCAGTAAAACCAAGAGAGATACCTTTCTCAAAGACAAGCTTGCCGGATTCTTTATTCCAGTAAGGCAACCCATCCATAACCATACTTTTAACTCTATGGGGATGAGAAATAGCCATATCGATCGAAATGATCGCTCCGGTATGAGCACCAATTGTACTCACTGAGTCTAACTGTGCGCTATCCATAACATCCAAGACAGCCTGAGCAAAGTCTTCAACTGAATAACGTCGCGGAGGAGTATCTGATCGATCGTACCCAGGTAAGTCCAAAACATAACAAGTAAATTGCTCCGCGAGTGGCCCAACAACTTCTCTCCAAACCCATCCGCCCAAACCTGCTCCCTGGATCAGCAGAACTGGAGCTCCATCACCTATCTTCTTGTAATAAACCTTTCCATCGTCACGATACACATAATGATCAGTTCCCATAGTTGTACTCAAAATACACCTTCCCTTTCAATATTGAATACTAGCTTTTAAGAAGAAAGTTTAGTGCTAGGTTACTAAACTTATCAGGTTGAAATCGATGCGATCCACCTGTTGCAACACCTTTTTTTGGAGAATCTTCTACAACCTCAAGAATGGACCCTTTTATACCATTTAAAGCATGTAATTCTCCTCGTCTCCGAACCTCCCGTTCCCCATATATCAGAAGGGTCGGTGCTCTCACTTTTGGCCCCAAGGCCTCGGTATCAAAGTGACTATTTGCGTACATGTGAACATAGTGCCAGCGACGATCTCGACGGATAAGCTCATCACGAACTTGCCACTCTTCCAACGTAAGGTCCGGTTCAGTTTCTTTCATTCGTTCCAAAGAAGGTAAAAGAGAAGAAACAGGAACATCATATGAGTCAACATCAGTATATTGATGTTTGTAGGAAGATTCCCACACGATCTGACTTTTCCGCAAGTCCCAATACGGCAAACTGTCTAATACTAATCTTTGTACACGACCAGGGTGATTTGCTGCTATATCTAAGGCTATCATAGCGCCAGTATGATCACCGATAAGGCCACACTGTTGAATTCCTATATGATCGAGAACTTCCAATATAGCCCTTGTATAATGTGGAACGGTCCAATTTTTGGTCGCTATCCAAGACCGTGGTAAATCTGACCTATCTGCGCCAGGTAAATCTAGAACATAACAGGTGAAATGAGTTGCGAAATTATGAGTGACGTTCCTAAAACTTCGGCCACTGCCCCCAGGAACAAACACCAACGGTGTACCTCTACCTAACTTGTAGTAATACACTCTGCCACCCTCTTGGCGAGCTACGTAATGTTCGGTAATTTCAGAAATCGTACTCATATGAAATCCTATTGAATAAAACGGAACAAATCGTATCGCAGTATTATAGTTCGTACAAGTGACCGGAAACATCCATTATCCTCATGCAAATGAAGGTTTCCTCTTCTCATTATATGCAGCAAATCCTTCTTTCATATCAGGAGAACTTTCCAGATATTCCAAAAAACTGTCAATTTCTAGTTTTACTCCCTCACTTAAGGATAGTTGTGCACCTTCAACTATAGCCTTCTTTATAAACCCTAAGCAGTCTCGAGACTTATCTCGAAGATCTCTCAAAAGTATTTCCACGGCTTCATCCAGTTCATCGAATGGTACTGATCTAAGAACTATTCCATACTCAACCGCTTCCTTCCCACTTAACCATTTAGCTGTATATATAAGCTCAGAAGCGCGTTGTAGCCCTATCTTCCGTGGCGCCCGTTGGGTACCACCGCCTCCCGGCATAACACCAAAATTGGTATGGTTATCACCGATTTTGGCACTGTCTGAAGCAATAGCCATATCGCAAGATAAAACGAGCTCGAACCCTCCTGCTCTTGCTATTCCATTGACTACAGCGATAACAGGCATTGGCAACTTCTCTATATTGAATAGCATTTGGTTAATGGTCTCCAAGAATTCACGCATTTTAACAGGTTTATCAAAAGCTCCCTTAAGAAGATTTATATCTGCACCAACAGAAAATGAACGACCAGCTCCTGTAATAACCAACGCCTTTATCTGATGGTCATCTCGGACATCAGCGACAGCATGATTAACTTCTCCCATCATCTCAAAGGTTATTCCATTAAGGGTTTCTGGACGATTTAATGTGATGTAGCCTATTCTGTCAGCTTTCTTAAATATAATTGTCTTGTAATCCATAATGGCCTCCCACAAACTGCACCAAAGGTTGTGACATCGTACACTATACTAAAAGCCCTGTGATCTGATATATGTATGGTACAACTAATTACTATAACGAGGTGACTAAATGGAAGAAGATACGGGACACTATGTATCTCGAAAAGATGGCAAGGTGTACTACGACAAGAGAGGTAAAGGTGAACCACTTATTTTTATGCATGCCGTTGGAATGAGCGGGTGGAGCTGGAGAAACGTAATCGACAAATTTGCCGAGGATTTTACTTGTTATAACATTGACCTTCCCGGCTATGATCACTCTGACGTACCATCAAGACAATATACGATAGAAGATTTCACCGACGCAGTTATAGACATTATGGCTAACGCTGAAATCAATCAGGTTAGTCTTGTTGGAGATCACTCAGGAGCTATGATAGCCGTCGACCTAGCAGGAAAGTATCCCGAAAAGGTAAAAAAAATGGTTTTAGACGGCATGCCTTATTGGGATAAAAAGGAAGGTTTAAAATTCTTTGAGAAGAATTTTAAACCCCAACATACTGACACCACATCGTATGATATACCGGTTCCACCAATGTGGTCATATGAGGAAGCATTAGTGCATTATCCTGGTTGGAATAGAGAAACCTGGACTAAAAGAGAAGAAATCAAACGCAAGAGTCGTCTTTGGATAAGGTTGTGCCAAAATGCTAATACTGGATACGATATGCAAGTAGCAGGTCCAAAGGTAAAAGTTCCAACATTACTCATGTACGGATCGGGTGACATGAAAAGATTTGATGGAGAAAAAGCCCATAAAGGGATCAAAGGATCTACCTTGAAAGTATTCAGTGAATCTCCTGGAGGAGTACATGACTTCACACCAGATGAGTTTACAAAAACAGCCCTTGCGTTTCTGCAGAAAAAAGATTAACAGTTCTACCAATTGCGGGGAGAAAAACTATGCCTTATATAATTCCGCCCGATGAAGTACCGATTTATTACGAAGATGTTGGTGATGGAGCGAACATACTCCTTATCCATGGAGGTGCAGCAAACACTAACTTCTGGATCAAACAGATACCGGAATTGTCTCGTAACCACCGTGTCGTTGCGTACGATCTCCGAGGCCATGGTAGTTCAGGTAAAACTGATGAAGGCAACAACCTGACCCAATACGGACAGGACATGGCATACCTAATGAAAACCTTATCAATGGAAAATGTTGTGGTGGTTGGTTGGTCACTAGGCACGGCAGTATTGTTCAGTTACGTACGTCAGTTCGGTATCGAACGGCTAGCAGGATTCATAGACATTGATCAACCAGCTAAAAGGTTTGTTCAGAAGGGTCCATTCCAAAAACTTCTTAGTGGGATTCGAAGCAAAAAATATCAGACTCATAGGGATCGAATACTGTCATTTTTCTTTACTCCTCCATTAGAGGAAGATTTACACTGGATGACATGCGAGATGATGAAAACACCAACAGGTGTCTATCTTTCAATAATTCAGGACTCTTATCAGACGGATTTTGAATCCGTTTTGCCTAAAGTCACAATACCCACTTTAAACTGCATACCAAAGGATAACCCGAGCGATCCTAAATTAGCAGAATCCATGCCTAACGCTCGTACAATAATATTCGAAAATAGCGGACATCTACTCTTCTGGGAACACCCCAAAAAATTTAACGAACTATTAACGGGTTTTGTAAAAGAGGTGAGTCCGTAACCAAACCGAAAACGACCAAAATGAATTGATCGAAAAACCAAGGCTAAAATTGTGGTTTTCGTTTCTCCATAAAAGCCTGGACACCCTGATTGGGATGATCTGATGTTGTTATATACTCTGTAAACGAGAGGGTTTCGTGCCTAATAGCATCTTTTAGATTTGATATTTGCAACCCTTGATATGTAGCCTTTTTTATAGCTTCAAGTGCCGGACGGCTCCTATTTCGAAGAGAAGCTAAGAGCACCTCGACTTCTTTATCAAGATCTTCTGGTTGTACCGATTTGAAGGCCAATCCCCATTCGACGGCCTCCTTGCCAGAAAGACGATCCCCTGTAAACATAAGATATAATGCCTTTTGTATACCCAGCTTACGTGGAAGCCGTTGAGTATTACCTCCCCCCGGAATAAGACCAACATTGATATGCTGGTCCCCTAATACCGCATCATCTGCAACGACTACCAAATCACATGCCATAGCCAATTCCAATCCACCAGCCAATGCAAACCCACGCACTACAGCTATAACTGGTACAGGCAACTCTTCCAACGCAAAAAACACCCCGTATAACTGATCTCTGTAATTTGCAAATTCCTTAGGGTTTTTAAGGATCTCTTGAACAAACTTCAGATCTCCCCCAGCACTAAAAGCTCTCTCGTTTCCACGTATAACCATAGCCTTTATCTTCTGGTCATCTCTAACGCTTGCAAACACTTGATGCATTTCTTTGAGCATCTCGGCATTCATTGCATTGAGAGCTTCTGGACGATTCAACGTTACGGTCAATACACCATCCATTTTCTCCTCTATCACAGTAGTGAAACCCATACATTCCTCCAGTTATCCTGAGGGGTATAATTCTTATAATTTACGAGACCTTTAAGACGATTTTTCCGAAGAAATCCCCTGCTTTCATTCTTTCTTGCGCTTCACCAGTATTTTCGAGTGGGAACACAGAATCTACAATACCGCGGAGAAGTCCTCGTTGCACCATTCCATCGATACCTTCAAAGTCTTCTTCGGGATAATTTGTTGAACCGATAACGCTCATCTCTCTACTCCATAGTTGACCAAGATGCAACGAAACCCAATGCCCCGCTGTAACTCCACAAATAACTAGCCGACCACGACGCTTTAGGCTTGCCCAACAATTTTTCCATACGGGTGTTCCGATATGCTCAAAAACCAAATCTACCCCTTGCCCATCAGTTAGTTCGAGAACTCGCTGGGAAAACTCTGGGATCTCACGATGGTTGATCACTTCATCCGCTCCAAGGGATTTTGCCTTTTCAAGTTTTTCATCACTTCCAGCAGTAGCGATAACTCTAGCGCCAGCAGCTTTAGCAAACTGGATTCCATAAACACCGGTGCCACTGCTTCCTCCCATAATCAACACATCTTGATCAGATCGAATCTTTCCGTCACAGTGAAGCATGTGGAAAGCCATCGAAGCTGAGGTAGGTATAGCCGCGGCTTCCTCATAGGAGAGACCTTCGGGCATCTGCTCCGCAGCATCTTGATGAATCCTCCCACCAAGACGAACTCTTGTAAGTTCAGCATAGCATCGGGTTGCTGAACCGTAAATTCGATCTCCAGGCTTGAATCGACTGACTTGAGATCCTACCTCAACCACATCTCCTGAAAATTCCCTTCCAGTAACAAAAGGATACTCTGGTGGTGTTGCACCATGGCTTCCGTCCCGTTGCATTACATCCAAACGATTCATTCCTGCAGCACGCACTCGGACAATCACATCCATGGGGTCTTCGATTAGGGGATCTGGAAGTTCACCGTATTCTAGGGCTTCTGGCCCTCCTTTTTTAGATACATACAAAGCCTTCATTTGCTACTCCCCCTTAATATACCGACAGAACAATTTATGCGTCCTTCAATACTGTCATTTTTCTTTAGAGAGCACATTGTACACTAACACCTATTATTGATCTATGGGAAACTTCAACGAAAGATTTCTTCCATCAAGAAAAGGTTCCGGAGGAGGCCAACCTTTCTATTTCAGAAACAGAAAACCCTAGAATGTCTTGGAAGATTTCGTAATTGTGTTGACCTAACAAGGGGGCTGGCTCTATTGGAAAAGATGGTGAACTGTCCATTTTCCAAGGAACTGTAGAGTTCATTTTTATACCAACCTCCGGATGGTCAATAGATGCAATAAAATTGCGTGCCTGTAAATGAGGATCGTCCATAAGTTCTCCTGCATCTAAAGTTGGAGCTGCTGTCACTCCCATTTTTTGCAGTAAATGCATAACCTCATACCCGTCATGAAGGAGAGTCCACGACTCAATAGCAACACGTAACTCTTCTGCATGCATTTGGCGACCCTGTACACTAGTATAACGGGAATCCATAATGAGCTCAGGTTTCCCCAAAACCTCACATAGATTGTTCCATTCAACATCAGAGGAAACTGAGATGGCTACCCATTTATCACGTCCTTTACAACGATAAACATCATGAGGTGCTTTATCTTTATCCCTATTTCCAACACGTTCAGGTACCCTGGTATTCATGCTGAAGTCAGCTACTGCTTCAGGTATAAGTGTCACCATGCACTCAGCCATTGATATATCAATGAACTGACCTACACCGGTACGATATCTATGATAGATAGCTTCTAGGACTGCCAAAACAGAATAGAAACATGAGGTGACATCCGGGGTTAAAGAACCAAGAAGGCGTGGGTGGCCGCCAGGATATCCAGTAACATCCGCAACACCGCTAAATGCATTCGTAATACTATGATACCCCTTGAGATCGCTCATGGGACCGGTCCTTCCAAAAGCCCCCACACTCAGATATATAAGATCCGGCCTTATTTCCCTTGCAACCTCATAGCTCAATCCCAATTTCCCCATAACTCCCGTCGCATAATTCTCAGTCATTACATCACTGACAGAAATTAAGTTTTTGGCAACATCTACCCCTGCTGGGTCTGTCAAATTGATTGTGCAGCTCTTCTTAGTTGTATTATTAAAATTATACATACCGCTTCGATTAACTCCCCGAACATCTTCCCAAAACGGAGGTGTTTGACGCGAAGTCATTCGGGTCTCTGTCTCAACCTGAATCACTTCAGCACCCATCCAAGCAAGGAATTGTGTCGCATATGGAACAACAATAACTTGCCCGAAATCAGCGACACGAATGCCTTGAAGAGGTAAACGATTCATACACTAGCCTCTATACCACCCCATCGATAACCATCGCATGAATATCCTTTTGTGAGTAACCCAATTCACTTTGCAATATTGCTGATGTATGCTCACCAATATTAGGTGCTGACCGTCTGAAACGCCATGGAGTTTCAGACATAACAGCCGGATATCCTGGAAGTTGAACCTTATGATCTGATCCTTCAGAGTAAACCCAAAAACCTCTGTCTTTTAAATGTTCAGACTGAACTATCTGCTTAACAGTATATACGGGAAAAGCAGGTAGTCCTGCAATCCGAGCTTTCGTGAGTATCTCTTCTCCAGATTGCGTCATAGTCCACTCAAGTAAGAGGGGATAAAGAGCATCCCAGTTACGAGCACGTTCATATTGATCAATAAACACTTCTGAGTCGGCCCAATCCGGATCTCCCATGACTTTCTTAAGTCGATTCCACGAAGCAGGCATCCAAGCTGCAATAACAACATAACCATCCTTACAAGGCATATAAACATTTGGTTGGATACCGAACGTTCTCGGTTCACGATTATTAGGAACATTGTAAACAGCCTGAGAAGTTTCAAAGGTCATCATAGCAGCTACTGCGCTATGAACGCTCAGATCGACCTGATCTCCATCACCTGTAAACAATCGGTTAATTATGGCAAGTAAAGTTGCAGAAGCGCCTTGAATACCAGCTTCTATATCGCTAATAAATGTGTTGGCTCGCAAGGGTGGTTCGTTCTCCGAACCCGCGATTACGTCCGGAAGACCAGGAGTTACATACGCTAATCCTCCATGGTTAATAGCGGTCAGGTCGTCTCCCATATACTCACGATATGGGCCTGTAAGTCCATACGGTGTAATTGCCGTAACAATAAGGCTAGGGTTCAATTTTTCAAGATCAGAATAATATAACTGTAAGCGATCCAATTGTGGGGCAGACCCAGACAACACTAAAATATCTGCATTTTCTAGCAATTTCAGTATGACTTCTCTACCCTTGATGCTATCGATTTTTGCCGTGATACCACGCTTATTGTAATTAAGATATAGAAAGAGACCACTCAAGTTAGGATCAGAAGAATCTCCAGGAAAAGGACCACGAAGACGTGTGGAATCACCTAACAAGGTCTCCACTTTAATAACATCAGCCCCAGCATCTCCGAGCAGTCGTGCACAGTATGCACCAGATATAGATTCGGTGTATTCTACAACTCGTAGTCCTTCAAAGATTTGAGGAGACTCAGAATTCCCGCTCATCATCGAGCAAAACCTTCCTTTGAAAGTTCTAGCACACATATTGTAAAAAAACTTATCACCTCGGTGCCCCTTTTAATCCTTGAAATCCTCTCAGCGCCCATATTTCTCCTAAATGAGAAAATTGATGCGTCAATACAATCTCCTGTAAAGCATCCCCTAAAGTAAATTCACCTCTCGGTTTTATAATGACCAATTCCTCGAGATCATCATCTTTTAACCGTTCCATGTATTCCTCAGTAGATTTCCATACCTCATACATATATGCTGAAAAGTCCTGAACTGACCCGAATCTCACACTTACAGCATCATTACGGCTCATAGCGGTCCCCTGTGCAATGCTATCCAGTCCAAACTTTTCGTCCCATCGGTTCTCAATCCAAATAGTAGGACGTCGATTCTGGAAGACGAAACGAATCACATTGTCTTCAGTACGAACGCAATGCCATATAGTAAAGGCTATATGATTAGCATGTTCATTAGGCAAAAAATAGAATTCTTCAGAAGTCAAATCATGAATAGCCTGTTCCTGACTCTCATGAAGGCGTTGAAAGTGAGGGATAAGAAACTCTACAATTGCCATTGGAATACCTCCAAATGTTTAGACGTAAATAAAACTCCTCTGCCTCACCAAAGATGAATAGAAGAATATCATTATTTTAAAGTAACTTCAGCCCCTATGGAAAAATATTCAGATAATATTGCTCTAGTTAAGTTACTATACTTTGTTCAAGAAAGCTCAACTCAACTAAAACCAAGATCCTTAATGTAGTTATACCGCTAGCCTTCTGACTCTTCTCCATACTTATCTTTCAACATTTGAATCACTCCAGGATCTGCCAAAGTCGTTGTATCACCAATAGCACGTCCTTCAGCAATATCTCTAAGAAGACGTCTCATGATCTTCCCACTACGCGTTTTGGGCAACTCAGCAGTAAAATAGATTTCAGAAGGCCGAGCAATTGCACCGATTTTTTTAGTTACGTGCTGCTTTAACTCCGATCCTAAATCATCCGAAGGTTGAACGGACTCTTTCAATGTAACAAACGCTACAATCGCCTGCCCCTTTACGTCATCATTCCTACCAATCGACGCAGATTCAACTACTGACTCGTGATCCACCAATGCACTCTCTACTTCCATCGTGCTAATACGGTGAGCAGCAACGTTTATAACATCATCGACCCTGCCCAATAACCACAAATACCCATCCTCGTCTCTTTTACATCCGTCCCCGGTAAAGTACAGATTTGGAAATCGGCTCCAGTACTGCTCAACGTAACGCTCTGGATCACCATATATAGTTCTCAACATCCCTGGCCACGGCTTCGTCAATACTAGAAGCCCACCTTGACCAGGGGCGACAGGATTCCCGCTTTCGTCAACCACTTCCGCGGAAATACCAGGAAAAGGCTTAGTCGCTGAACCTGGCTTAAGAGTAGTCAATCCAGGTAATGGCGTCACCATAATCATGCCTGTTTCGGTCTGCCACCAAGTATCAACAACAGGGCATCGACCCCCACCTATATTTTGCCAGTACCAAACCCATGCTTCAGGATTTATCGGCTCTCCCACAGTGCCCAATAAGCGTAAAGTAGAAAGATCCCGTCGCTCAGGGTACTGCTCTCCCCACTTCATAAAGGTCCGAATTGCAGTAGGCGCCGTATACAAAATAGTACATCCATATTTTTCTACAATTGCCCAAAACCTATCACGGTCCGGATAGTCTGGGGTTCCCTCATACATAACCGATGTAGTGCCATTTGCTAATGGACCGTAGACAAGGTAGCTATGCCCGGTAACCCAGCCGATATCTGCTGTGCAAAAGTAGACATCATCTTCTTTGAGGTCAAAAACATATTTTGTGGTGGTATACGCACCTACAAGATAACCACCGGTTGTGTGGACTATGCCTTTTGGCTTTCCGGTCGTTCCACTAGTATAGAGAAGATATAACATGTCCTCACTATCCATAGCTTCTGCATCACATTTGGTTGGTTGGCCTTCTACCGCATCATGCCACCATATATCACGTCCTGATTGCATAAGCTCGTCAGCAGTACCTGTACGTCGAACGACCAAAACTCTTTCAACGGTTGGTGTCTCTTTTAAGGCCTCATCCACATTGCTTTTCAACGGAACAACACTGCCACGTCGGTAGCCACCGTCGGCTGTAATAATCACTTTGGACTCGCAATCATTCACACGATCTCTGATAGACTCTGGGCTAAACCCCCCAAATATAACGCTATGAGGGGCACCGATACGAGCACAAGCTAACATGGCAATAGGTAATTCAGGGATCATAGGAAGGTAGATGCTAATTCTATCTCCTTTCTTAACACCCTGATCCTTTAGAGCATTTGCAAAACGGCAGACCTCTCGATGGAGATCCCAGTACGTATAAACCTTCCAATCGCCTGGCTCTCCTTCCCATATCAATGCAGCTTTATTACGACGTGGCCCATTAAGATGACGATCGAGACAATTGTAAGACACGTTAAGCTTACCACCTAAAAACCATTGCGCTGAAGGAGGATCCCACTGCAGAACCTTCTCCCAATGCTTGAACCAATCTAACTCATTGGCCATACTTTCCCAAAAAGCTTCAGGGTCTTTCGCAGCTCGATCATAAATCCCTGGATCATTCGCTACAGCCTTCTTTGCAAAATCCACTGGAGGTGGAAATTCACGGTTCTCCTGAAGAAGTGCATCAATCGTAGATGGTGTCTCTGACATTGGAAATACCTCCTAAATACTGGGAAGTGTTTAACACAGTAATCAACAGTTGTAAATCCCACCAAGCTGAAACTTAGCCTGTTCTAAGTACAACCTAACTCCCGAGCAATAACCATTCGCTGTATCTCAGAAGTACCTTCAGCAATAGTTAGGATTTTTGCGTCTCTGTAGTAACGAGCAATCGGGCCATCATCCATGAAACCCAGCCCACCATGAATCTGCATAGCTTGGTCTGCAGCCTTAAGTGCCGCCTCTGATGTAAACAACTTAGCTATGGCAGCTTCTTTACTAAACGGAAGATCTCGTTGTATAAGCGAACCAGCATGATAAACAGCTAGTCTCCCTAAATAAGCCGCTGTCTCCATATCTGCTAGACTGAATTGGACTGATTGAAACTCATTCAAAGTTTTACCAAAGGCACGGCGTTGCCCAGAATAAATCAAAGCTCTATCTAGGCAAGCTTGAATCAAGCCTACCCCAAGTGCAGCTATCCCGACTCTTGCTATATCAAGGCTCCAAAGGAACTGGGGAAGACCATTACCTTCAAGTCCCAAGAGGTTATTAGCAGAAACGCGACAATCTTGAAAATATAATGGGTGTGTGGGGGAAGATTTCCAGCCCATCTTATTATAAGCCGGTCCCACTGAGTATCCTGTTGTATCTGTTGGAACGATAATATTACTAATTCTTGCCTTCCCAGCATCATCGTGAGACGTTACAGCTGCAACGATCACAAATCCACTCATCTTCGTCCCTGAGTTGGTAATGAAGCTTTTACTGCCATTGATCACCCATTCGTCGTTATCATAGACGGCTGTCGTAGCAATAGCAGCACTATCAGACCCAGCCTCAGGCTCGGTTAACGCAAAAGAAGCAATCATTTCCCCTTTAGCTAAAGGCGTAAGCCACAACTGTTTTTGCACCTCGCTTCCAAATCTGTGGATTAACTTCCCACACAAGGTTGCATTGACTTCAACAGTAATAGCGACAGAGGCATCAGCTCTGGCTAATTCCTCTAAAGCAACCAAAAAGGAAACTGTGTCTTCCCCACTCCCACCATACTCAGCAGGAAAAAGAAGTCCAGGTATCCCCATCTGACCAATTTTCCTAATGATTCCATAAGGGAATTCCCCTGAAAAACCATGTTTCGCTATAAAAGGTGCTACCTCTCTTTCGCAAAAATTCCGAATAGTTTTTTGCAGCATGATTTGTTGTTCATTGAGATACATATTCACGGCTTTATCCTACTAATAATTATATTTAAACCGACCAAAAATATAGTAAAAAACAAGAAATTATCGCAATTCCAATCAGTTTAAACCCCATCAAGTAAATTGCCTTTCGCCTATAACGATCCGTTTTAAAAACTAACCACCTCCAACAGGCTTAACAATTTCTAACTTGTCACCATCACGAAGAACGGTCCGGCTAAATTCTTCTTTACGTAACACGATTCCATTATAAGCAACGGCAACGAACTTAGTGTCCACACGATAATCTAGAAGAAATACCTCTAAAGATTTTTTATGTTCAACGCCAATAGTCTTACCATTAACTGTAACGGTCACAAAGCCTGTATTTTCCTCAAAGTTAGTCATTTCTATTCGACACCAAAGATTTCCCTATCTGTTTCTCGCAAAATTCCCGCGACCAAAAAAAGAGCGACTCACCTCCTCTTTAATCTCACGAGCCGCCTCTCTCCGATCAGTCGCTCCAAGGATGCTCCGAATAACTGCTACACCAGCTGCTCCCTGACCTACGACCTTTGCAGCGTTATGCTTATCTATACCACCTATACCAAGAAAGGGAATCTTAACAGCTGATGCAACCTCTTCTAACAAGTTTAAACCCTTAGGAATAATGTCAAGTTTAGAAGGAGTGGAAAAGATGGTTCCTACTATCAAGAAATCAGCCCCCTGTCGTTCAGCTTCCTGAGCACTCCCTACCGAGTGCACTGATCGGCCAATTAGCAATTTAATCTCTGTAAGTTTCCTTGCAGAAACAACAGAGATTGCCTCTTCTCCAAGCTGAATTCCATCGGCACCGCATGCAAGGGCCAAATCGACATGCTTGTTTACTATCAGAAGTGCCTTATCTTTGACAATTTCTTTTATTGCAAGAGCGGTAGGAAGAAGGTGTTGAGAGGACAAGTCCTTCTCTCGTATTTGGACCATGTTAACTCCGCCATCAACGGCATCCTGAATTAACGAAAGAAGATCTCGTTCAGTTAGATCATTAAAATTCGTGACAAAACAAAGTGTCGGTCTAACGAGAAGAGAACCTGAATTGTTATTCATATACCTACAACACCCTCCAAAGGACTACTAGATACAGCATAAAGTTTCTTTCCTATACGCCCTGCTCGATAGGCTTTACGACCAGCACTTACCCCGAGTTTAAAGGCTAGAGCCATTAGATTTGGATCCTGAGCTTGTGCAACACCAGTATTGACTAAAACCCCATCAGCCCCATGTTCCATAGCTATAGCTGCGTCAGAAGGAACTCCTAAACCAGCATCAACTATGACTGGAACTTTTGACTGTTCAATAATAATGTCGATCTCCTCTAATGTGTGTATCCCCTGTCCAGAACCTATGGCTGAACCAAGTGGCATAACTGCCGCACATCCTACCTCTTCTAAGTGTTTTGCTAGCACAGGATCAGCATGAATATAAGGAAGAACTATGAATCCATCCTTAACGAGAATTTCAGCAGCTCTGAGTGTCCCTATAGGGTCTGGGAGAAGATAGGTGGAATCAGGTATCACTTCGACTTTCACCCAATTTGGAAGCCCCATCTCTCTAGCCAAGTGTGCAATAAATATAGCATCTTCGTAGGTTTTCGCACCAGCAGTATTGGGTAAAAGTAAGTATTTGGTCCAATCAATATAATCAAGTATGTTTTTTTTATCCGGGCTATCCAAATCAAGACGACGAATTGCTACAGTAACCATATCTGCGCCAGATGCCTCAATTGAGGAAACCATCTGATCATTTGTACGATGTCTACCAGTACCCAAGATAAGGCGGGACTTGAATTTTCTTTCCCCTATAATCAGATCATCTACCATCTATATTCACTTCCTACAATAAAAATAAAGGTCACCTCAACATGTAGAGGCGACCTTTTTGTTTCAATCTACTGTCCCTCCGCTGGCATTACCCAGATCAGGTTTTCGCGGTCGCCTCGAAGAAGCGAGGCCTCTCAGCTTGGCTTTCCAAGCTCCCGTATCCATACGAATTACGATGGCGAGCCTAGCACAGGTAGATTAGAGTGTCAAACAAAGAAAGTGTTGATTATCGTTCGTGAAAGCCCGAAAGCACTTAACGTTAGGTTATCTAAAGATATCCTCATCTGCCGGACGAATCATATCGCTTACTGAACCATTAGCTGACTTATAAGAATAGCCACGAACTATTGCTACTGGTATACGATCTAGTTTTCCCATCACCAATTCTCCAGCGCTAGCCAACTCATCAACTACAGCAATGGCCGTCCCGTGAAGTTCTCTTCCATAATCATCAACTAATCCCCTATAGTCTCGTATAGAGTCAATGCCCGCAACCCCTATCGCAACATTAAGAACCCCTTTTCTCCAAGGCCTACCCCAAGTATCTGTAATAATAATGGCTACTTGAAGCCCTGATAGTTTATTTATTCCATCTCTAATATGCCTAGCAGAAGCATCAGAGTCTTTAGGAAGTAGAACTACTGCATCTCTATCTGAAACATTTGAGGCATCGATACCTGAGTTAACACAGAAAAACCCATGTTGGGTTTCAGTAACAAGAACGCCTCTATCCATCCTCACAATTCGGCGACTATCTTGAAGGGCTAGTTCGATTACTCGAGCATCTTTATCATAGCGATCTGCCCATCGAGACGCAAAATCAGACGGCACAACTGTAGACAAATCTACAATTTCACCCTCAGCTTTAGATACAATCTTCTGAGTGACTACCACAATATCCTTCGGTTGGAGGGGAGTTCTCTGTTCTTCACATGCTTCTAAAATAATTTTGGAAAGGTCATTGCCAGGAACAACCTCTGGTATACCATCTACGCCTATTATGCTAATGCTCGAAACCACGATGTTCCCCCTTATCAATTACAAAGCATTATAGACCTTTTCTCGAAAAGAACATGAGTAACCAAAAGAGTCATGCTATAATCGCCATTGATCTTAACCAATTAACCTTCCTTAGCTCAAATTAAAATTATCGTTGCTTATCATGGAGGTCTGCTTGAACTCGTTGAGAAGTTTGCTGTTTATTCCCGGAAACCGAAAGGACATGCTAGACAAGGTAGGTGAGCTTCCAGCTGATGCCCTAGTTCCCGACCTCGAAGACTCAGTCCCGTACCCTGAAAAAGATCATGCCAGAGAGGTCGTTAGAAGCGTTGTGAAAACCCTTGCTAAAAAAGGTCAAGCAATTATTCCCAGGGTAAATTCAATCGACACTGGGCTAACCATGGATGACATCGCTGCTGTTATTTGTCCTGAAGTATATGGAATATCCGTAGGGAAAGTGGAATCACCTTGGGATGTTACTCAAATATGCTCAACTCTAGACTCACTAGAGAGCGTTAATGGTTTAGATATAGGCCATACAAAACTCTTGCTCTGGTTGGAAGGTGCAAAAGCAATAATGCTCGCATACGAAATAGCATCGGCATCACCAAGAATTGTCGCTGTAGGGTTCGGTGCGGAGGATTATACCAATGATATGGGAGTCAAGCGTACAGAAACAGGTGAAGAAGTCCTATTTGCACGAGCACGGGTTGCAGTCGCCGCACGTGCCGCCCAGATACTTGCCTTAGACACCCCTTATGTAAACTTTCGTGACGCTGAAGGATTATTAAAAGATGCCGAACAAGGTTTACGACTAGGATATAAAGGGAAATTTGCGATTCATCCATCTCAAATAGATACGATCAACGCCACCTTTAGCCCATCCTTTGAGGACATTGAACACGCAAGACGTGTAATAGAAGCTTTTGAAGAAGCTGAGTCAAGAGGTTCAGGCGCAACATCCCTTGACGGAAAAATGATAGATGTGCCTATCGTCAAACGCGCACGCTATGTGATAGCGATTGCAGAAGCAACAGCAACACACAATAGATAGTTCGAGCAAAGATATCGTAGTGAGCACCTTGAAGCGCATTGAATCCTACCCTGACCAACTTACCTTAGAATCCATGGAGTTCCATGGATACCACGGAGTCAATCCAGAAGAAAGAAGTATAGGCCAGCGCTTCATAGTAACCCTCCGAATACACGGTGACTTCAAAGTGCCTGGAGAGTCAGACAATTTAGAAGACACGATCAACTACTCAGAGTTATATGAGTTGGTAAGGAAGGTGGTTGAAGGTAAAGCACATAACCTAATTGAGTCGGTAGCAGAAACGATTGCAAAACACATATTCTCTTCCTTTCCAATAGTTGCCGTGACAATCCAAGTAGCCAAACAACTTACATCGACTCGTAAACAACGATTACAGGTCGCTACGGTGGAAATTTACAGGGAAAAAAGCAACCGTTGCAAACCTGAGAGTTAATTCAGGAAAAAGACAAACCCCCATCTACTATCACTATTTATAAATGATCTGATAACACGAAAAGAGTTTCTATTTGATCCATATTTCAAAAGTGTTCTTTCTATCTATTTTCATTGTTTTAATAACCACAGGGTGCATGGGTAGCAACAAATCGTTGAATGGGCAACTCACCACCCCTATAGTACTGAAGCTTCGAGCAGTTTTAGGAAGTACGGATCTATCAACTGGAAAAAACAGATTCACATTTGCACTCCTTAACGATCGTTCCTCAATCGTCCGTGCATCTAGTGCTAAACTTTCTCTTTCTTATGTTGGGAAAAAGAAGGCAATCCAACATAAGACTCTCACTGCACCGTTCATCGAATGGCCCCATAGAGATGGTGGTATCTTTGCAACAAATGTAGATTTCCCTCACTCAGGAACCTGGCTAGCGGAAGTATCTCCATCCGATGGATTATCTGTAGGTTCCTTTACTCGTTTTAGTTTCGAAGTTAATAGCAATAGTTCTACTACTCCCGTCGGCACTCTAGTACCTAAAACCAAAACTAAAACGTCTCATGAAGTTCCTTCGCTCAGTCAATTAACCTCAGATCCAAATCCCGATCCAGACTTATATAAAATGAGTATCGCTCAAGCAATTGAGACCAAGAAGCCACTCTTGCTAAATTTTTCAACTCCAGCTTTCTGTACAAGTACTACTTGTGGACCACAATTAGACATAATAAAAAAGCTAAAGAATGTTTATGAAGACAAAATAAATTCTATCCACGTGGAAATATACGAAAATCCACACGAAATGAAGGGGAACTATGCAGAAGGAATACCCTCACCTGCAGTAAAAGAGTGGAACCTACCAACTGAACCTTGGACTTTCCTAGTAGATGGTCAAGGACGTATGTTTGCAAAATTCGAGGGTTTCTCTTCCTATGAAGAAATAGCCAAAACAATAATCCTAGTTCTGGATCAAACAGACCCTTAGTCAGTAACTTGTTCAACCAATAATTGTCCACCATGCATACGGTAATAAACCCTAACTGACTGACCAGTCAACCCATGGTCACGCATATGTGATGGGGTAAACCCGACGTCACCGTTTGTCTTAAACACTAATAACTTCCCAGTTGCATCCCTAAGAGAAAAGGATTCGATCTCGCTAAGCGAACGTGGTTTCACATGAGTTATTTGGCCATAAGCCATCTCGATATTATTCTCACCGCAAGCAATAAATAAAACCAATCCTAATGAGAAAGCTATTATGACCCTTCTCAGAAAGCAAAAGGAACCACGGAATCCTAGACTTAAAGCTAACAGCAACGTCGTCTTTAAACCTACCAAATCATCAAATGAAAAATGGGAGTACCGGTAAGATACAAAAAATAAAGCATTTTAGGATAGATTTAAATGGAACCTAATCTAAAAATCGTTACGAGGCAGAAACTTTGATTCTCTAATGACCGCCACAACCACACTGACAACCGCACGCGCATCCACCACCACCACCACCACAACCACCACCTTCAGATTCAAAATTAGGGTTGCTTATAACAAACCCGCTACGCATCAGCCCCTCAACATAATCAATCTCTACATCTTGCAAAAGAGAAACGCTTTCCTTATCAACAACAATACTAACGCCATTAGTATGCACCACGGAATCTTCCTCTTTAACCTGCTTTTCCAAAGTCATCATATAAGATAAGCCTCCGTTTTCACCAGGTGTGGCAAGAATACGAAGAGAAGCTTCTGGAGCACCTTCTTCATTAAGAACATCCTTTAGTTTTTCAGCTGCTAACTCACTTATATTCATAGTTTCAAACTCCTTTTACGACAACGCTTAATCGTTATGAAGGGTATTCTTTACGAAGTGAATCGTATCACCCAAGAAAAATACTGTCAACGCTAATATTCTTATTAATAAGAATGCACACTATCCAAGGAACTTGAGCTTACAAAACCACTGCTTAACAATCCTTTAAGTAGTGGTTTTGTAAGCTCGACACCATGTGAGATAATCAGCTAACCCTTCAGTAAATCCAAATTTCGGCACAAACCCCACATCTTCCTTAAGGCGAGTTATATCAGTCAGGTTGTCTCTACCCTGTGCCATCATATTAAGTTCTTCAGAAAAAGAAACTTCTCTTACATCGAATCCAGGGCATAATTGCTCCAGTAGTGCAAGTATTTCACCTAATGTAATTTGTTGGCCCGAAGCATTGTTATACACATCATAAGAAAGTGATGAGGAATCCAATATAGCAACAATACCTTCGGCAATATCCGTCACATAAGTCGCTTCCTGCCTTCTTGATCGATCATCTATCTCAATAGCTTCGCCCCTTAAGGCTTGACCGGTCCAGTTTTTAATCAATGACTGATTTTCCCTATGTCTAGTAACTTTCTCCATAGGGCCATATGGTCCGCTTAAACGAACGCTCACGCTACCAAACTCAAAAAGCTTCCCGTATCTTTTGGTAAGCAATTCACTCGTATACTTCGTAATAGAGTAAAGGTTGTTAGGTCTTAACGGACTTTCTTCATACAATATCTCATTAGATGGCCTCCCTATTCCGTATACAGCCCCTGAGCTTACATATAAAAACCGCTCGGGAGATACCTTGCGAGCCAGTTCAAGTAAATTAGTCGTCCCCATAACATTAACATCTACTATTCTGCTCGCCTCAGAGCTTTCGATTCTAGGCAATATCCCAGTAAAGACGGCAGCATGCACGATTTTTGTAATTCCAAAACCTACTACCTTTTCAAGATCTTCCTGTTTTAGAATGTTCCCTTGAACGTATTCAATTTTATCTTCCCAAGGTTTAAGGTATCTCTGAACTAGTTCATCTGGGGGCACTAGATCAAAAGAGACAATCGTATGGCCTTTTTCAGCAAGGGTTTTTACAATATTGCTACCTATAAAACCAGTGCCGCCTGTCACTAATGTTGCCACTTTGCCTCCAATCAAGACTTACTGAAAATATTACTATAATATCAAAAGATGCCAAAGAGACTACGAATAAATTTGGGTGATATAATTAAATAATAGCCAGAAAGAAGATACCCTATGGTAAAGATATATACAAAAAGAGGAGATGACGGAGAAACCGGCCTTCTATACGGCGGTCGTGTATCAAAATCAGATCCGAGATGTGAAGCTTACGGAACTGTAGACGAAGCCGTATCAAGTTTAGGTATGGCTCGTTCTTTATCAAAAAATCACAGAGTACAAAAAGCTATTATGCAGATTCAACGTGAACTATTCACTGTTGGAGCCGAGCTCGCAACTGACATAGATCAATACGATACATTAAAAAAACATTTTGCAATTGTCACACCAAAAATGGTTAAGTGGCTAGAGGACCTCCTTGATAACATGGAAAAGGAAGTTCATCTACCTCCTTCATTCATCATACCCGGTTCATCTCCTGCTTCTTCAGCTATTGATATAGCTCGGTCAACGCTTCGAAGGGCAGAACGACAAGTAGTAACATTAAAAGAATTAGGTCTTTTGATTAATAACGACATTCTTAAGTACCTAAACCGTACATCAGATCTTCTATTCATGCTAGCAAGGTACGAGGACCTTGATATCCCTCTAGAGAAGCTTACAAACAATAAAGATTAGGGATTTACAAAACTCCGACTCCTATTTGATGAATAACTAATAAACTTTTCCCTATCGAGGAGCTGATCGAAGAAAATGGCATCTGATATAGCAATTGTAGACTACGGGGCAGGTAACCTGCAAAGCGTCGCTAATGGTCTAAAACGTATTGGATACGCTAGCAGGATCACAAGCAATCCTACAGAAATCCTAGGGGCTCAGGGAGTAATTCTTCCTGGGGTTGGCTCCTCCGGAGCCGCTATGGATGCTCTCAAAGAAAGGAAACTTATATCACCACTTCAAGAAATTGCAGGAAATGGCACGCCACTCTTCTGTGTGTGTATAGGGCTTCAACTACTTCTCGAAGTCTCGGAAGAAGACACACAACCATGTCTAGGGATTATTCCCGGTAAAGTAAAACGCCTACCATCAGAAAACAAAGTCCCCCATATGGGATGGAACAAGGTCGATTTACTAAACACCCATCCTGTATTTGAAGGAATAGAATCTGGAAGTTATTTCTACTTCGTACATAGCTATTACGCAAAACCAGATAACGACTCACTAATTCTAGGAACAACCGATTACTCTGTGTCCTTCTGTAGTGTTCTTGCTTCTAAGAATATTATCGCCACACAATTCCATCCTGAAAAGAGTGGAGGCATTGGGTTACGTTTATACGAAAACTTCATACGTAATATGGTCCTAGAAGGGGCGACTTGAATGGAAGTTATACCTGCGATCGACTTAAGAAGAGGCCAAGTAGTCCGACTATACAAAGGGGACTTCGGAAAAGAAACAGTCTATTCTAAAAACCCCATCAAAGTCGCACAGGAATGGGAAAGAGCAGGTGCGACTAGAATCCATATTGTCGACCTAGACGGGGCCAAAGAAGGCTTATCTGACAACCTCAAGGCAATTAGTAACATATCAAATGCTGTGAACATTGATCTGCAAATCGGTGGTGGTATTAGAAGGCTTGAAACCGCCAAACACATCATGTCTTTAGGGATTCAACGGATTATTCTTGGAACTATGGCTGTTGAGAACCCTAACCTAGTACGGAAGGTCTGTGAAGATTTAGGCCCCGCCTCAGTAATTGTTGGATTAGATGCTCGAAAAAACAACATATTAACTAAAGGCTGGCAAAAGAGATCCTCAATCACGACCATCGAATTAATGCGCGAGATGGTAAGCCTAGGAGTACACCGCTTCATTTATACAGATGTTGACCGAGACGGCACATTGGAGGGACCTAACCTACGTGCGATATCTGAATTAATGGAAAAAATTCAAACCCCTCTCATAGCGTCAGGAGGCATCAGCTCTATAAGTAATCTAGAACAACTTTCGAGCCTTGGCTTAGAAGGAGCTATAGTAGGTGTAGCGTTATACGAGAGAAAATTTGACCTTCATGAGGCAATCGAGAAGGTTAAATAGGGACTTATAGGCCAATGGTCAATTATTATAATATTTTACTGGTTAATCCAACCCTAACAATAACTCGATTCTCTTATACAAGGATGTTAGGAAAATGAACGGTCTAACTAAACGAATTATCCCTTGTTTAGATGTCAAATCTGGAAGAGTGGTAAAAGGGGTCAAATTCCTACAACACCGTGATGCTGGTGACCCTGTAGAGCTGGCAGAATGGTACGATTCTGAAGGTGCAGATGAGGTTGTTTTTTATGACATAACTGCGTCTGTAGAAGACCGCAAAATTATTTTAGACGTATTAGAGAAAACTGCCGAAAGGCTCTTTATTCCCTTGACTGTCGGGGGTGGAATTAAATCAGTGGGAGACATGCGGAAAATGTTAAAATCTGGTGCAGATAAGGTATCGATTAACACGGCTGCCGTAAATGACCCAAGTCTTATCAGTCGAGGAGCAGATGCATTTGGTAGCCAGTGCATAGTTCTAGGCATGGATGTTATGCGTATACTAGGAAGTTCTCCAACCCGGTGGAATGTTCGGACACACACAGGATCTGAAGGTGGACGCCCATCTGAATTCGAAGCTATCGATTGGGCTGTGAAAGCAACAGAACTGGGTGCAGGGGAAATAGTAGTCAACAGCATGGATGCAGATGGAACGAGAGAAGGGTATGACCTGGAATTGCTAAAAGCAATCTCTCTAGCTGTCTCTATTCCTGTAGTTGCGAGCGGTGGCGCTGGCAATCTTAACCACCTATTTGAAGCGATTGCAGAAGGAATGGTCGACGCTGTGCTTGCAGCAAGTATTTTTCATTTTGGCACATATTCTATTGCACAAGCTAAAGAATTTTTATTTACACACGGAATACCAATTCGACCAATAGATGACACTCTAAAGAAAGTAGTTTTTCCCTGATGCCTCAAATCACTACAATAATCTTCGACATGTACGGAACTCTCGTACATAACGACCCGTCACTATGGATAACCACTCTAGACGAGGTATGTGAACACCAAGGATTACCCCTCACAGGTCAGGAGCTATGGGAACAATGGCGCACTATTGACCCTGAATCACGCCAAAAGCGAACTAACCTTGCAAACCCAGAGAAAAGCCCTCCATTCAAAACATATGAAGAAACTTGGACCAATTCATTTGGGAAGGTATTAGAAAAGATCGGGAAAGGCGATCCTAAAGCGATAGCAAAAAGGTGTGTTTCAGAAACAGGTTGCCGAAAGCCATTTCCTGAAACAATCCGCGCAATAACAAACCTCCAAACCAAAGGGGAATTCATCTTTGGAATGCTCTCAAACTCCGATAATGATTCTCTCAATCCATTGATTGAAACCCTCAACTTAAATTTTGATGCTGTGCTTTCTTCAGAATCTGCTCGTATGTACAAACCAGATCCTCGCATATTCAAACAAATGTTAAATTTTTTAGGTGTAAAAGCAGAAAACAGCCTCTACGTAGGAGATTCTCAGTGGGACGATGTACAAGGAGGTAAACTTGTAGGGATGCAGGTCGCATGGGTTAACAGAAAAGGGAGTCAATTAAACCCTGAATTACCACCCGCAGACTACATACTGAGTGATCTATCGGAGTTATTCAATGTTTTGGAAAATAATTAGAAAGGTGAGAAGCCAATGATTAAACTCAATAAAGAAGGATTGGCACCAGCTATTGTGCAAGATGTTTATACGAAAGAAGTATTGATGCTAGGATATGTAAACCGTGATTCCTTAAACCACTCAATAGCTGATGGAACGGTTTGGTTCTACAGCCGCAGCCGTCAAAAACTCTGGCAGAAGGGTGAATCTTCACAAAATTATATGAACCTAAAAAACATCCTCGTCGATTGTGACCAGGATACGTTTCTTTTTCAAGTTGAACCCGAAGGAGTAGCATGCCATACGGGTAACACTACATGTTTCTTCACACCTTTGGACAAGGATGGACTGGAATACCAAAACCAAAATAGAGGCTCTGGAATCCTCGAGGATTTATTTGCCGTAATACAGGATCGGAAAGAAAACCCTTCTGAGTCCAGTTACACTGCTAAGCTAATAGGGGAAGGTGTGTCCAAGGTCGCACAGAAAGTAGTGGAAGAGGCCGGAGAATCAGCACTAGCTGCAGCAGTAGGAAACACTGACGACCTCCCTGGAGAGGTAGCAGACTTAATGTATCATACACTAGTACTCCTCTCAGTCTCAGGAATAACGCCTGAAGCTGTCTGGACAGAACTCCGAAAACGACGAAAAGAACGTCCTTAACAAGCAATGGACGCTTTATCAGGAATTTTGATCCGCTTCAAAGGCGCTTTCTAATGCGTAGATCGCAACTTCAATCTGCGAATCATCCGGTTTACTCGTAGTAAGTTTCTGTAAGAGTAAACTGGGTGCAGTAAATAATCGCACCAGTACGTTACTCTGATATCTGCCACTAAGGCGTATTACCTCGTAACTAACACCTGCAATCACAGGTATTAGGACTACTCGAGAAACGATACGTAAGAGCATAGGCGGATTTCCAAGAAGAGCGAAGACGGCAATAGACACTAACATAACCACCAGCAAAAAAGCTGTACCGCACCGAGGATGTGCGGTGGAATACTGCCTAACGGAGGAGATTTTAAGGGGATCTCCAAACTCGTGAGCTTTAACTGCCATGTGCTCTGCACCATGATATGAGAAAACTCTTTTGATATCTGGTAAACGACCAATCCCCCAAACATAAGCTAGAAATAGTACCAATCGAATGATTCCCTCTATGATATTGCTAATAAAAGGATCATGATACGTATCTTCGAAAAAGCTAACGGCGAATAATGGTAATAGGAAAAATAAACCAACAGTGATGCTAAGGGATACAATGAGCATTGATGCGATGTTCCACCATCGCAGGTCTTTTTCTTCTTCATCCATGCTAACGTTCGCAGAGTAGGTAAGAGCCTGGATGCCTAGAACGAGAGATTCAGCAAGCACGATAATTCCACGTATTAAAGGGATCCGGCGTATAATGCCTGTGTACAACGTGTTAAGGGGAACCACCCTCTTTGTGATCTCCCCACTAGGACGACGAACTGCAACTACGGCAAATTTTCGACCCCTTATTAATACTCCCTCAATAACCGCCTGTCCCCCGTAAGAATAACTGGGAATCTTTCGAAAATCCTCTACGTCATCACCAGAGGTTTTTGCTTGCATTGAACTCAAATATACCTCTAATAATTACAAGGGAAACAAAAATTATACAGGAGGGAAGGCACAACTTTTACCTCCCCAATGATTCGCACCATTAATATTTACGCAATGCCATAACGCCGCTTCATACGTTCAACACGGCCCTCGGTATCCACAATACGCTGGTCTCCAGTAAAGAAGGGGTGACAATGGCCACAAACTTCAACACGAAGCTCAGGCTTAGTGGCACCCGTAATAAAGGTGTATCCACATGTACAGGTTACCTTTGCGTCAGAATAGTACTCTGGATGAATTTTTGGCTTCATGACTATTTTGAAACTCCCACAGGATATACATTAGCACTACGTCTTATTTTTGTTGCTTGTGCAAATTTCACATGGCCATCCAATAGAGCAAAAAGCGTATGATCGCGCCCAACACCCACATTGAGTCCAGGTTTGATACGGGTACCTCTTTGACGAACGATTATGGTGCCAGCCCTTATAAGATGTCCATCATATCGCTTAACGCCAAGCCTTTTACTGTTGCTATCTCGACCATTCCGGCTCGACCCTCCGCCCTTTTTATGAGCCATCTTTCTTCTCCTCTAGCAACTCTCTAGCAGATTTAGCTGAGCGTATGCGTCTCCGTTTTGGAGGAGATTTTTTCTCAGTTATTGGAGCCTCAGCCACAACTCTAGGCTTATTCCTTCTAACTTTAGGTTCTTCCGGAATTTCTGCAGGGGGAATGATGGAAATGTCTCCAAGCAAAATATCTTGGACAACTAACCGGGTTAATGATTGTCTGTGACCAGTTTTTGTACGCTGGCGAGTCTTAGACTTAAACTTAAAGACAACAACTTTTTCTCCTCTACCTTGCATTTGGATATCACCCAAAACTTTCGCATTAGGCACAAAAGGAGAACCAACGATAATCTTTCCTTCATGTGACACAAGTAGCACCTCGTCAAGTTCTATCTTAGTTGACACATCATTAGGCAGTTTCTCTACATCAATGACGTCTCCTGGAACGACGCGATACTGTTTCCCACCAGTTTTAACTACAGCATAATTCATAATAAAACTTCCCAGAAATGAATTTTACTTGAAGTCGCTAAGAGCGTCAAGAAACAGATACCTGAAACGCAGCCGCATAACTCCAACATACTCTATAATTAGGCTTATGCTTTACAACTTAGGGATACGAATGGTCAGGTATAGATGGCTAGTTATTGGTGTATGGGCACTGGCTTTCTTTTTAGCCTTATTCTTAGCCCCTTTAGGAAAATCGAACCTGAGTGGGGGAGTTGGAGAGGCCAATACAGAGTCTCGAAAAGCACTAGCCCTTCTCCAAAGTCGTTTAGAATTTAATGAATCGTCAATTATATTGGTCTTTTCCCATGACGAATTGAAAGCCTATGACCAAGAGTATCAGAAAGCAGTTGAAACAACTTTATCGAAACTATCCAGTGAAACCGACACAGGTAGAATCATAACGGCTTATAACAGCTCAAGGGATGGACTGGTCTCAAAGGATGGATACACCTCATATGCAATGATCTCACTTAACGGTACTATCGATGAAACAATGGATAACTACCCCACCATCCGAAAAACGATTGAAACTCCGGATGGTTTCCACATGTGGGCGACTGGAGGAATAGCTATTTTTTCTGACCTGAACCGAGTTAGTGAGAAAGACTTACAAAGGGCAGAAATAATCTCTTTCCCGCTCGTACTAATAGCATTGGCTCTAGTATTCGGAACTTTGGTCGCGGCAGGTCTGCCAGTAGCAATGGCAGGCTTGAGCGTGACAATAACCCTCGCATTGGTATTCCTCTTATCACAATTCACCGACATGTCTATATTTGTACTGAATATCGCCTCATTCTTAGGGATTGGGATGGCGATCGACTATACCTTACTCATTATTAATAGATTCCGAGAAGAGCTCCGCAACAACCAGAAAGATAAGGCAATAGGGCTAGCCATGGCTACTGCTGGGCGGTCGATTATGTTTTCAGGACTAACTTCTGTTCTGGGTCTTTCTGGGCTCCTAATCTTCCCATACATGATCCTCCGTTCTATAGGCATTGGCGGGGTATGCGTAATTCTACTTTCTATGCTCATTGCTATGACTCTTCTTCCAGCTGTGTTAGGAGTCCTAGGGGAACGCATAAATTCCCTATCTGTAATACGTATTTTACCATCCCCACAAGGAATTTGGAGCAGGCTTGCTTGGGCTGTTATGCGAAAACCTTTCCTTGTTGCCATACCAATAATGGCAATCTTATTACTTCTCGGAACTCCATTTCTTCACGTTAAAATTGGAGCCCCCTGGGCTACCATACTTCCAGAGGGAATCGAATCCAGAGAAGGATGGCAAATAGGAGAACAAGAATTAGGTGCAGGGGAGTTTTCCCCAATCGTCATAGCCGTTCAAACAGAGAGAGAAATACTTGACAAAGATGTTATCAGCGCACTCTATCAATACACTAAAAAACTAGAGGAAAAAAACGGGGTAATAAGAGCAGAAAGCATCGTCTCTCTGAACACAGATACCGTCATGACCCTTGAGAATTACTTAGCATTGTACTCTCTCGAAAATAAACCACCAAATGTTCGGGAGGCTCTCAATAATCTAGTAAATAAAGACACTACAGTAATAACCCTATTTACAGAATTTCCTCCTGTTTCAGAAGAGGCAAAAGCACTAGTTAGAGAAATACGCTCTGAGCCAACCGGTGGTGAATTCGTGACATTAATAACAGGAACCACGGCTGAACTCATGGACGCAAATGACGATATGTATAGGTATTTTCCATTCGTAATCCTATACGTTATAACAACCACATATGTTGTTTTACTGATACTGTTCCGCTCAGTTATCTTGCCATTAAAGGCAGTCATCATGAACGCAATGAGTATCTTCGCAAGTTATGGTGCACTTGTATTTATATTCCAAGATGGTCACTTCGAAAACATCCTAGGATTTACCGCCGAAGGATCAATCGAAACCACGATACCAATCATTCTTTTCTGTGTCGTTTTCGGATTAAGTATGGATTACGAAGTTTTTCTTTTAAGCAGAATACGTGAGATCTACGATGAGACAGGGGACAACACAAAAAGCGTTGCATTAGGGCTAGAACGAACTGGTAGAATTATTACAAGCGCAGCAGGAATCTTAGTATTAGTAGCAGGTGCCTTTGTAACAAGTGATGTCACGATAATCAAGGCGTTCGGCCTTGGTATAGCGATCGCAGTGCTCTTAGATGCAACCGTAGTTAGAGCACTACTAGTACCAGCACTCATGAAAATTATGGGTGATTGGAACTGGTGGGCTCCACAATTCCTACTTCGCGTTCTACCACAACAACGATTCAAACCCTAAAGGAACCCTCCCCCAACCAATATTCGATTCAATTGAGAAAAACAGGAGTATGCTTAACGTAGTTGATGGGCTTCGAAGGTACATGTACCATACGTAGAGCATGGAACAAGTTAAAAAGCAAATCCTGACGTCGATCTATAAGGAGTTGTGGTTTCTGATTGCTTCTCTTCGACCAAAGCAATGGACCAAGAATCTCATCATATACTTCTCCTTTTTTTTCGCTATCAATAAACTGTGGAACCCCGACAATTTAGGGAGCATCACAATACCGTTCTTCCAAGCTACAATGGCCTTTTTTGTTTTCTGTGGTATATCTGGGGTTATTTACCTAATCAATGACTGGATGGATTTAGAGCAAGACCGTGCTCACCCAGTAAAACGTAACCGTCCTCTAGCATCCAAACAGTTAAATTTATATGTGGCAATCGTTGGAATAACACTACTAATCATAACTTGTCTCACATCAGCTATCTTCATAAGCCCTTTATTTTTGGTTGCTAGTACAACGTATCTAGTTCTTATGGTTCTATACTCCCTAACGATTAAACGGATTGCGATTTTAGACGTTGCGACTATAAGTGCAGGTTTTGTCTTAAGAGCAGCAGCAGGTGCAGTAGCAATTGGAGTACCGGTCTCTCCATGGCTTTACATAACTACTAGCCTGGGTGCACTCTTTATTGGATTTGGAAAACGTAGGAATGAACTACATCTTGGTGGATTAGAAGCAAAGCATCAACGAAGTTCGTTAGGGAACTACTCCGAAAAACTCCTCAATCGACTCCTAACTTTCACTGCCTTAGCTACAATCATTTCATACGTACTGTATACCCTAACAGCTGGAAACCTTCCAAAAAATCACGCAATGGAACTGACAATTCCACTGGTGATTTTCGGAGTTTCACGTTACTTATATTTGATAAGACGTCGTAATCTTGGTGAGAGTCCAGAAGACGTTTTTCTCTCCGATCTACCGTTAATATTGTCCATACTTTTATGGCTGGCCGCCGCTGCATCCGTGTTATTGTTTTACGGAACCTGATATGGCACAAAAAACTAACAGGAATTGGCAAGAAGAGTTTCTCCCACCAGTTATCTGGATAGGGATTTTTTTATTGCTCCTTACTCCATATATAGCTACTTCTGGAACGCTATATCCATTTTCCGTAGGAAAAGCTACGTATGTAAGAGGTATTACAGAAATAATTGTGACCTTATGGATAATCTTGGCCTTTAAAAACCATCGCTACCGTATAGGGTCATCGTGGATTCTGGGAATCTTTGTCGCATATTTGGCCATAAGCCTTATTTCATCAATAGTCGGATCAAGTCCCACACACAGTTTCTGGGGCGATTACCGCCGTATGGGAGGCGTCTTTGATCTCACTCACTGGATAGTATTATTAGCAATTTTAATTTCAATGGCTAGAACTCTCACTGACTGGGACAGGCTCCTCAACGTTAATCTGTGTGTGAGCCTCTCCCTTGCACTTGTTGGGCTGGACCAACACCTCAATTTAGATACTGTTTCTAACATATTCTGGTATCTCGAATCGAAGGAACGCCTAGACTTAACGCTGGGCAACCCAGCCTACGTTGGTGCGTATATGATGGTTAATGCATTGATAGGAACAGCCCTACTATCTCGCTCGTACCTGACAGGGAAATCTCATGACCCCACCCACAAGAGTCAAAGCAAAATAAAGAGCACGGCAAAGAAAACAGAGTACTATTTATTCGCAAAACGCTCTTTCTGGGCTTTAGTTATCTTAACTAACTTGTGGGTTATGTTGTTATCAGGCACACGTGGCGCGATCCTAGGCCTCAGCGCGGCTATTATATTTACAGGAATTACCTACTTACTCTTGGGAGACCGTCGACAACTTAGGTTAATCTCAGGAATTGTAGCTTCATCTCTGCTCCTTCTGATTATATCGTTTCCATTAGTTCGTACAACCACACTCTATGAAGGGATGGCAAAACAAAATATCACTTTAGAACGCCTACGTAATGTCGGTATTTCTGAACAACTGTCAATAAGAAACCGCACAACAACGGCACGAATAGCGTTTAATGCATATGTAGACAAACCAATTCTTGGCTGGGGGCCAGAAAATTTTGCTTTAGCCTTTCAAATGCATGAAAAACCGGATGATTTTGGAGAACCATTCCTAAGTGATCAAGCACATAATCGCCTACTAAATGAGCTAACAACCACAGGAACACTGGGATTCATAGTATATCTACTTATCTGGGGAAGAGTTGGACAAGTTGCTTATAGAAAAATCCGTGCAAATCCAAACGAAAGCCTCTTCACAATATTACTTGCTTCTGCGTTAATTGCATACTTCGTTCAGAATCTATTTCTTTTCGATGTACATGCAACATACCTCCAAATGATACTGCTCATGGGATGGTTTGGTTACGCTGAGACGAGTATGAAGACAGAACCAAGGGAAGAGACGAAAAATCCAAAGGCACAAAAGAACTACTCAGTTCAAAACGTTAAATATAAAAATGCCCCAATTGAATCACGATTATCACTCATATCACATGGGAAATCAGTGCAGCTTAAGTTAGCGGAATTAACAGCCCAACGTAGTCACCTGATTAGCTGGTTTGCAGGAACATTATTAATAGGAATAGCAACCATAAGTTTGTATTTTGCTGTATTTTTGCCTTACCAATCCGCCCAAATTTTCCCAACAAGGATTACGGGACCTAATGCAGTAATTGCTTGGGAGGAATTCTGGAATAAGGCTATCGAAAGCTTTGATACTTTTCCTCCATTAGCCATATTACCCCGTGCAATACTTTTTGAGACAATCGTATCGAACTGGGAGACCATGAACCAGCTTGGAGTAGAAAACCTCACAGCGAACGTAGCTCTACAAGCAATAGCGGCGATCCAAGCCGACCCAAATAACCCAAAGCTATACATGGGCTTGGGAAAGGTATACCAAAAAGCTGCAAAAGCGAACCCGAAGTATCTAGAACAGTCAAGGAAATACTCAGATGCCGCCTTGAGATTGGCTCCCGGAACAATAGAAACTGGTTTACTAGTAATCGAGCAGGAAATTCTGGAAGGGAATTATGGAAAAGCCCTTGAATTTATAGACCGGTATGATCACTCTGGTCTCACGTACAAATTCCGACGACCACTACTCGATTTTGGAGAGACAGCTAGATATGAGCAATGTAGAGAATCGATAGCCAAAGATAACCATCCAGCTAAAGAATTTAAGAACCTGGTTCGTCAACATTGCTAATTGCAAAACTCTGAATGTGAATTATGACGAGATTATTTCTATACCTGTATAATATATTCAAGGAGCTTCATGGCACCACGTACGGAAAATAGAAACAATATTCCATCTAATAAAGTCGTTAGCCCCACGAAAAGTAATCCTTCGACAATATCACTACTGTTTCAACCAGGAATAGGTTTGAAACGTTGGATCTTTATCGCTTTATTGGGGCTTATTTTCACCTCACTTGGTACAGGGTTCATTTTACAAATCAGCCTCTCTTCAAATCTCATAACTATCGGTCGTTATCTAACCCTTGTTTGGTTACCTTTACCAATACGGGGCCTCATCTTCTTAACCCTCGGACTTATTCTTATTACCTTTGGCATTAAACAATTCTATGGAATGCTTATTAGAGGAAGTTTAGAAAATCGACAAGCAAATTCACTGCTAAAGGATTTATACCAATACAAAACCCGACTTCGCGGCCCCAACATAGTCGCAATAGGTGGTGGTACGGGCATATCCACTTTGCTCCGTGGTTTAAAGGCGAAAACAAATCATATTACCGCTGTGGTTACAGTAGCAGACGACGGTGGAAGTTCTGGTCGTCTTCGCCAAGAATTAAATATTCCCCCACCAGGAGATGCGAGAAATTGTCTCGTGGCATTATCTGATACCGAACCCTTGATGGAAAAATTGATGCAATACCGATTCAGTGAAGGAAAAGGTCTTCAAGGCCATAATATGGGTAACTTATTACTCGCCGCACTGACTGATATTGAGGGAGAGTTCAGTAAAGGGCTGGAAGCCGTAGCCAAGCTTCTAGGTGTAAATGGACGGGTACTTCCAGCAACATTAGGTGCAAACGTTATGCTCAACGGCATAACGGAAGATGGAAATATTATCAAAGGGGAGTCAAAGTTGGGAAATTCGCCATCTCGATTAAAGCGGGTGTGGATCGAGCCAGATGGACTACATATTAACCCCGCAGTGGTAAAAGCAATAGGGAAAGCCGATATAATAGTTATGGGTCCAGGAAGCCTCTACACGAGTATTATTCCAAACTTCCTTATCGATGGTTTGAAGGAAGCGATTGATGAAAGCCAAGCAAAGAAATTATTCATCTCTAACGTTGCAACTCAATCAGGGGAAACCGATGGTTACGGTGTCGAAGAACATTTCGATGCCTTCTTTACACATTCAAAAATAATGCCAACTCATTTAATTGCTAATTCGAATTGTCAGGCCTTATCAAAACAATGGGAACAGGTAGCCATAAAACCAATAAAACCAAGAGGGTTTCAAGGAGCCTTTATCTCGATAGACGTGGTTGACGAATTAATGCGGACTCGACATGATCCATACAAACTCGCCACTCTGATATTGAAAATTGCTGACCTGAAACGGTAAGCATATCCTGGTTCCACTTAATAAAGAAGAAGCTAGAACAATCGTTCTAGCTTCTTCTTTATCTTCATACGGAAATTTGCAAAAACGACTAGGAGGATTTTTGTGATGTTTTCCCCTCTCTCCTATCCCATTTTGCACGAAGCGTATTGAGAACAGATCGTACTATAAGAAAACAGTCCATCCACACATTAACCTGTTCTATATACTGAAGATCATACTTTAATTTGGCTTCAGGATCATCAGATCGGTTATATATTTGTGCTAAACCAGTCAACCCGGGGCGAATGGTTAGCCTTTTTTCAAAACCTGGTATCTGTTGTTCTAACAAATATTGTTCTTCCTCATTCAAAGCCTTCGGACCAACAAAACTCAAATCCCCTTTAAAAATACTGAGAAGGCTTGGGATTTCATCTAAAGCCATTTTCCTCAAAAGGGTTCCGACCCTTGTTAATCTCGGGTCATCTTTAATACTCCATGATGGCCCGAGTAAATCGGCATCAACCACCATGGTACGAAACTTGCATACCACAAAAAGTTTCCCATCCTTACCAATACGTTGGTGCCGATAGAGAACTGGCCCTCGATCTTCCAGCCAAATTACGAGAGCGATAAATATCCAAAGTAAAACCCAGACAGGGAAAAGGACCACATGAGAAAGTAGCAAAATGGACAAATCCATAGGTCGTTTATATCGAGGTTCTTGTTTTAAATCACGTACCATAATTTACCGAACTATCATTCCGCATTGAACATACGCGGCTTCATATCCTTTGAGAATCTCTTCCCATGAAAATCTTTCTTCAGCAATCCGACGAGACTCTGAACCAAAACGTCTACGAAGAGACTGATCTCTGATTAAACGACGCAGTGCATTTGATAATCCTCTCACGTCACCTGGTTCTACGAGTAGGCCATTAACTTCATCGTGAACAATAAGGCGACAACCGGGAATGTCCGTTGCCACAAGTGGAAGACCTGCCGATGCTGCCTCCAATAAAATCGTGCCGATTCCCTCATGATAACTAGGTAACACCACAATATCAGAATCAGCTAATACGTATGGCATGTCGTTCCGATGGCCCATCAAATGAATGATCCCTTCATCCATCACCTTTTGAATATAAGAGATTGGGATAGATGACGGATTAGAAGGATCCCTGTCGCCACACAAGAAGAACTGGGCCTTTTCCCCTTCATAGATAAGTTCTCTAGCCGCCTCGATATATTCATACACACCTTTCTGCCAAAGTAAACGAGAAGCCATAAGGATTTTAGGTTCCTTATTAGAATGGGGTTTTAAATTCGGTGAAAATTTCTTTATGTCCACTCCTACGGGAGTAAATCTCCAAGTTCGATCAGAATGAGCTAAACCTAATTTTATGAATAAATCAGCATTTTCACTATTTGCAAAATTCGCCCATATCCTTTTAGGTTTGAAGGTCCATTTCATAACCGGGGTCAGTAATCGCTTTATAAGATTTGCGGATTTTGACTGAGAAAAAATGTATCCCAAACCATCCCAGTTATTAACGATGATAGGAATATCGGTAAACCGAGCTGCTATACATCCATATATATTGGGTTTAATCGTAATGTGCTGAACAACATTTGGTTTTTCAGTTCGGTAAATTCGGACCAACTCTTTAATTGCTAATATTTCTTTAATAACATTCATACTTCCACGTTCGAGTTTCCATTCAATTATCCGAAATCCTTTTTCCCGTAAAAAATGAGTGTATTCACCTAAAGGGCAAACCAAGACAACATCGAAACCAATATCTCTCAACCGTTCTAATAAAGGGAGACGGAACTGATATAGCATCCAGTCGAGATTGCAAATAAACAAAATTTTCATCTATTCCACCAAGTTAAGTACATGTCACACAATAATAACGTTTAAAGGAAGCATAGCAATACCATGTTATTTCTTTAGATAATACTCAATTGTCTCCTCCATGCGTGAGACAATCTCTATCCAATTTAGCGTTTGCGCAATACCTGTACGTTTTTCCCGTAGTTTCTGTGAACTACGATCATTCAAAGACGAACGAATTGCTTCCACCATGTTTACATGATTATCTACGAAACTTACAACATCAGAATATTGTTGCAATTCAGGAAGACGGGTTGCAACAATAGGTAGCCCCGTAGCTAAGTATTCTGCGAATTTTGACGGAAAGGTGAACTCTGTGAACTCACTTATAACATATGGGATCAAACCACAATCGAAAGCAGCAACATGTGATGGCAAATCGGCATGTTTTACAGGACCCATGAAATAAACATTTTGCACTTCCTTAAAATAGTCAAGCTCAACATCTGGGCTGATCGGACCAACGAAAACGTAAGACCATTCAGGGGTCATAGCAGCTAATTGATAAAGCATTTCATAATCGACTACCTGACTCAAACTTCCTATAAAACCAATGATTGGTCGCGGGAATCCGCTCATTGCATTGTTAGAACGTATTTGAGGTGAAAACAGCGTTGTATCAACCCCATTTGGAGCAAAATGGGTATGCGGATTAATTAAACACTTCTCATTATATAAACCGACAGCACTGGTGAAAATTATATCAGCTGAGTTCGAGAAGAGCAGTTCATACTTTTGAAGTCTTGAACGGGCGTGTCTGGGAATCGTTGGGCTTGCAAAAAATCGGTCAACTGATTGATAAATCAAAGCAGACCTAGGTATTCCTTCAATAGCCTTCCAAACAGTATCTGAAGGAACTCGTGTCCAGATTAGCGCATCTTTAACTTCGTAATGGGAAATAAGCCGTTTTATAGCCCTACGCATCAAGAATGCATTAAGTTTACCAATGATTTTATTAAAACGCTGGGTTGGGAATATAAATGGTTGGAAAACATGGATTGATCCTATGCCACCTAGCGTTCGAGATGAGTAAACAAATTGCTGTTTTAAAATCTCCCTCACTTTGCTCAAAATCCTCGGAAGATCTTTCAACCTAAGACGGCGTATGCCCCCAAAATTATCAATGTATATTATTCTATGGTGATTAGCTAAAAGACGAACAACATGGTGAACTGGCAACTCACGCTCAGTATTCCAATCTACATCGCTTATAAATATTATGTCATTGTTGGGCATTGCGGAAATCCGCCAATATAAAGAAACAGTTTACACGACCAAGTCAGCCATGCACTGAGATTCCAGGGACCCACGGGCTATCCTTCTTGATACAGTCTCCAAAACCTCTTCCACCCTATCAAGGCGTTTTTTTATGTCTTTACCAAGGTTATGGGGGTGCCACCATATATGAAACACATCACCCATTCGTAAAGAATCCATCTCTCGTTTTATACGATTCAGATGAAGACCCCATCCAAGCTTTGGAAGGTTCGTTCTAAGAAACATGGAGGCACGGACCATAGAAAGGGGAGAAGTTAACTGGAATTGTCCCGAGTGACGAACTAATGGATTAAGAGACTCCAGTAAACGAAGAGGTCTATGAACGGAAAACATGGTCGAGTCCTGGGCTCTATTATGAATCCATGAACTTTCAGGACCACGCCATATCTGAATTGATGACTCAGTAATCGAAGGAAGAAAAGCATGCTGGTTCCGCGGAAAGACAAGGCTCTTTGGTAAAACTCCAAACTGATTCTCCCAAAGCAATGACACAGCATTAAGATCTTCCAATAGATCCTGTTCTGTAACTCCAGGAGCCTGCATGTAGATATGAGAAAATGTATGTGTCCCCAATTCTTGCCCAGGTGTGTTAGCCACATCATGCAAAAGGTCAGGGGCAAAATGAAGCCGACCTTCAGGATCTAGGTCGGCATATGACGAAACTACTGCTAAATGATCGCTATGATATTTTGGCGGGATTGGTGCGCGAGTAAAGTACTCATCCCAACCAGAACATCCTAACGCCCCTACAGAGGCCCATGTAGCTCTAATGTTATAGTCTAGAAAAAGCCGTAGTAAAGCAGGAACAACTTCCCGTACATTTTCTAGGTTTTCCCGATATAACTCTAAATTATTACCAAGCCTATCGTGTAACCCCCATCGCAATTCAAAGTCCAAAGATATTACGAAGCTAGGTAAATTAGCATTTTGTAGATCGGCTAATTCGGATGAACCTTTATCCATAGACAACTATCCATTCTATTTTAGACCAATACTAAATCTAATAAGGAGACATAAGAAGTCATCGCTCAGTTAACTTCCCCTCTAGTGTTGCACGCACTTCTTCCTTATCTTTCGTAGAAAAATACCAATCAATAGTCCGTCGAAGCCCATCCTGAAACATCACAGTAGGTTCCCAATTCAAAAGTTGCTTCGAAAGTGAGTTGTCAGCAACCCTATTATAGGGACCAGTAGGCATGTTAGGTTGTAATTGGATTTCAGCATTATGTCCAGTATATTCCAAAACTGCTTGAACTGCCTCAATCACTTGGGTCCTCTCCGTAGTTCCTATGTTAATAGCCGTACCATCATCAACTTTCTCGGCAGCTAGAATCGTACCTTGTACAATATCACCAACATAGGTCCAGTTTCTTACCTGTGTACCATTACCCCATACCATAAACGGGTTCTGCCCGATAAAAGAACGCGCGATCATAGCGATCACTGCATGATCTTCCTTACCTCGTTCTCCATAAACCGTGAAATAGCGACAGGAGGCACCTTTCATTCCCCATTCCCTGCAATATGCCTGCAAGGTCATTTCCGCCATGAGTTTCGCCCACCCATACATATTATCCGCATCATAGGGAGGACCAACCATTTCTTCTGTTAAATACAACATCTCGGTTGGATCATTTTGCTTAAAGTTGGGGTACACACAGCCAGATGAAGCATAAACAACTTTCTCCACGCTTGCGTCCCGACAAGCCAAAAACACGGATGCATCCAGCCCCAAGTTAGTAGCACAAGCAGCCTGATGGAGATCGACATATCCTCTCCCTCCATGATCTGCAGCAAGATGGAAAACGACATTTTGATCAGAAACAACACTTCGAACAAAGGATTGATCTTTGAGATCACCTTCTAAGAAATGTGCCTTCCCAGAATCTATGTGCCCTTGAATATTTTCTTTCCTACCGCTACTAAGGTCATCAGCAACACGCACATGAGCACCTAACTTGACTAGTGCATCAGTAAGATGTGATCCTATGAAAGATGCTCCACCTGTCACCAATACTTTTTTATTATTCCAATCCATCTTTACATATCCTCCCTAAGTTGTTATCCATCTACCCAATGGAACATAATCGACGATACTAGCAATTTCTGCAGGTTCAAGAATACGCCAGCAATCAACAAGGACGCGCGGCAAACCCTCACGCATAAGAGATTTTACTGGAAGGTTTTTAAATTCCTCCCATGGGGTAGTGATAACGATCACGTCACTACCTTCACAACATGCAGACGCGGAATCGGCAATCCTGACCCGTTCATCAAGTATACGTGTTGCTTCAGGGAGCGCTGCAGGATCATATACAACTGTAGAAACACCACGGTCGATGAGTTCCTGTGCTAATAGAAGTCCTTGAGATTCTTCCACAACGTCGGTGTTAGGTTTATAAGATAAACCAAGTATGCCAACGGATCCAGATACAGTAAGTTTAGAGATCACAAGATCAGCCAAACGCCTGACTTCCTGACGGTTCGCAGTATCCGTTGCCTCTGCCAACAACACTGATGCCCCAACTTGGTTTCCTATGGCTGTAAGTGCGACATTGTCACGAGGAAAGCAAGGTCCTCCATACCCAATAGCACCTTTTAAATATTTTTTACCAATCCTGCTATCTAACCCAATAGCGGATGTCACAATATCTACATCAGCATTCGGAAGTTGCTCGCAAATCCTAGCGATCATATTCGCAAAAGTGATCTTAGTGGTGACAAAAGTATTTACAGCTAATTTTGCTAATTCGGCATTAATAAAAGTCATTCGTGCAATCTCAGGATCGTTATTACAGACATTTTTATATACCATTTCTAGAATCTCGCTCGAGCGAGCATCCGACTCACCAATAAGCAGAAAGTCAGGATTCAGAAAATCTTGAATCACACTTCCAAGTGCAATAAATTCGGGACTGTAACATAAGCCGAAGTCCCGGCCACATTCCTTCCCACTTGACTGCTCCAAAACTAATTTCACCGCACTTTCCGTTGCCCCTGGCATAACAGTACTAGTAAGTACGATAACGTGGAAACTCTTCTTAACCCGAAGTGCTTGTCCAATTTCCTTACAAGCAGCTTCAACATACCTCAAGGAAAACCCACCTTCAGAATCACTTGGTGTTGGTACTACTATAAAAGTTACTTCTGACTGAATCACTGCCTCAGCTGTATCTATAGTAGCGCTAAGATGATCACCAACAGATTGGAGCAACTCAGATAGCCCTGGCTCAAAGATGGTTGGTTCACCCTTTATAACAGCATCTATTTTCGTTGAATCAGCATCAACGCCAATAACCTGGAACCCTCCAGAAGCCAGACAGGCAGCCATAGGGAGGCCTAATTTACCAAGTCCTACAACTGAGATAACTGGTTCTTTCATGATTGCTTTGTCCTCCGTAAAATGTTACTTAACCTAAGTGCAGAACGTATTGGTCGAGAGAGTTCTAATATGGTATCCATTACCCGTACAGGAATTCGGAGAATCCGGTAACGCCCCACGAGGCGGCGTGGATGCCGAAAGATTTGCTGAAAACTCCACGCATAGCTTATCCCTTCCTCCAATAGATAATGGCTAGCATCGTCGAGCGTACCGTAACCACCACCCATAAGCCGTTGGTTACGCCTCGCTTCTTCTCCTCTCCATAACTGAGTCTTGCTAACACTGCCATAGTCATGGTTTTGGTGTATAGCCATAACCCGAGCGGTTGCATCTACCACTAAGGCAGACTTCTTTCGAGCATAGTAGATAAGCCAATTATCCCAGGCAGTCCTACCAATAGCAAAAGGGGGAATAACGTCATAAAGGCCCCGAGAAAAAACAAAGTAATCTATTCCAGTTTTCGGATGAAGCTTTCCATATTCTTCGGTATAGCTACGAATGTTTTCTTCCCATTCGGGTATATCAAAATTCCAAGGCTTTTCTATAGCGACGTCCCATCGTTGACCTACCATAAGGAAACGTTCCACTTTGGAAGTGAGCTCTTCAATGGCTTGAGGGAAATCGCTCGTTAATATAATATCGGCATTCACGTAAGCGAGAAGATCGTGCGTAGCGTACTGCTGGGCTTGTTCAAACAAGCTACTCACAAGAGGGGTACCATGTTCGTTGTTAACAACGTCAGAGATATAACGTAAACCTAAATCTGATGCAGTTTCTTCCGTCCCATCATCTGTTCCAAAAAGGATGATTTCGCATTCAGAACATGCCTTAATCCAACTTCGAATAGCATTTTTTTGGATAGTGCCTATAAGACCCTTAAAGGGTTTTGGCATAGCAAAAAGAGTTAACACGCTCGAGGCTCCGATTTAAACATTTTGTTGCATTAGACAGTTTGGAAACTTTCAAAGATTTGGTTAACTTCCGTAGTAACACCCCAATTCGTTTCTACCATGTACGTCACTACCTTATGAGTTAATTCTCCTTCAAGAAATTCAGGTGCTTCTATGGCTAACGAAGCATCCCTGACAAAAATAATTTTATACCCATTTTGAGCCATCTCAATTACGCCTGTCTGCCGTGTCAAAACACACATATTAGAAGAGTAGCCAGCATAGATAAGATGTTCGACTCCTGATCGCTTTAAAGTTTTCAGGAGACGGTTTTTGCTCGCAAAAGAGTCGATAACGGGTTCATTTGGCAATGGGGTAAGAAGTGAGTTAATTGCCCGATTGTGTGGAGAATGAATCACCATAACACCGTGCTCTCTAGCAATCTGAACTAGTGGAAGGAGCTTCATACTAATGTTCTTGTTTGCCCTTTCAAGCCAGCCACTAACGGGATGTTCTGCCCAAACATCAATCAAAATTAAAGCGATTTTGGATACGGGAAGTTCTAAAGTCTGGAAAATATAATGGCCATCTTCCTCCGTATGGGGAGACAATGCATCTTCTCCATGCCCCGAACCTCTAACTTCTAATTTAACAAGTTTTTTTCGAGGGTGATCAAACTGTCTCTTCGAAAAGAACAAGGCAGATGAGATATATCTTCGAATACTAGATGGTACTCGAATCCATTGAAGGATTATGCCCAAAACTATACCAATTCCCATAACCAGAAGAAGCGACAATATTGTAAACAAATCGATCAAATTCCATTTCCCCTAAGACAATATTTCTTTTTCTGGACGCCTGATAACAAAAAGGCCTAGCCCGTAATAGTGATCGAGAGGTTCTCTCTCAAGAATAACGATCTCTTCGCACATCCTCCATCGATTGCCCTCATCCTTTCCCCAATACTCACTCTTCACAACTTCCCATCCCTGGAGAAGTCGTGGAAGCCGTTCGGTCCCATAAATACGATGCTTTGGTGCAAATACACGATCTTTTCCAACCGGAATGGTAAGCAACATTTCTTTTCCTGGTTTGAGGAGGGTCCAAAGCATACTCATAACTTCTATATCTCCATCACCATAATCCTTGGAAATTCCATACCTCCCTTGCAAACCCACATGTTCCACGCTCGAACAGTTAATAATCAGATCAAAAGAATCAGGAGGAAAAGCCAATTCAGTAACATCACCATGGGCAAAATTAAGAGATTTATGCTCATAAGCCCATGACACCTGCATCAAGTCAACACATGTAACATCAAAACCTCTGCGAGCAGCAAGAAGACCCATCCAAGAAGTACCACATCCAAAATCTAGCACCCGACCAGGTCCATTTGGCATATTGGCAGCAACCCATGAAAATTCTACATCGCGATCACCTTCCAGGTTCGGAACTGGAGGACGACCCATTCGATCATAGAAGGATGTGAGAAATGGTTTAAATCGCTCGGTAATTTTCCAAAGCATTATCTAACTCAGAAAGAAAACTAAGGTGTAAATTAGAATATTTAATTCTACCAGAAAAAGTTATAGCTAACAGGAGAAAACAACGTAAGAACAGCATTTGGATATATCTAACGCACCCTTTGGATGATCATCCATCTATGAGTGACCCGCAAGTTGGGCCTCTACAACATTAGTCCCGTAAAAGTAGGCGCCTGTACTATTCCCGTACCAAACAACTTCTCGGCACCAATCATCCCAAGACAACCACGTATCACTACTCCGGTTTATGTGATATTTGCGACTTTTCTGCTCAAGGGGAACATCGTCTCCAATCAAAGTAGCTTGATAAAACTCCCAGATATTATAAGAAAGTTCTAAATCCAGATTTTCCGTTTGAAATGGTTGTTTTAACAAACTCTTGTTTAAGATTATTGCTTCGTGGAGAAGGTCGGATGGAAGACTTAGAAATTTATCTCGTAAAAACTCGTACATTTCCGGTTGTTTCAGGTTTTTCTGAGCATAAGCCTGCAGCATACCTACGGACAAAGTTATTTACCTTTGTCCGGAAAAGCTGTTGTTGATCTGAACCAATCCAACTCTAACCTTTTGATCATGTTGATTTATTTTCATAATTTTCTTTTTTAATTTTTGAATTCGAAGTCAGTTATAAACAGAAATGACCTTAGTTATTTAAATCTACTCTTAGCGGTAAAACCATAGGATACCTCTAAATGATCTGTAATAGAAGCTTCAGATCTGATACCTAGAATATCATAAGTGAGTCACAAGATTGGTAACAGAGTTGACTAACTAAACTCACCATCCCATACCGGCTTAATGGAGGATCCTTTAAGAGGAGTTTGTTTAACTCCTAAAAAAGCCCATATCCTACATAATGTGTTCCAAATAGCAAAAGCCAAGTGCGACGTCACGTAATTACTAAGGACAACAGTCTTGATTCGGTATTGTATATAGAATCGGGATGAACAGTACGATTTGGCAATCAGTCTCATATCCCGATTCCACTCCTTCCGGTAGGCCACAATGTGACTATGTTCGAATATAGGGTGATGGAACAGATTGATACGACAAAATTTAACATTAACCTTATTAACAATAGCCCTTGCGATAAACTCACCATCCGATGCAATGCTACTTACATATTCTTCTAACCCAATCTGAAATAGAACGCGTCGCCGCACTATAAGACCCATGCCAGAACCGGTATATCTGAATACATCTTCTGGAGATTTGCCATAGTTCACTCCAGGTGGAACGTATACCATGGAAACTTCACCACGAAATTCTCGTGTCCCTCCACACAAAAGGAGCTCAATTTCTGGATGTGTTTCAAGCACCTCAATTGCCTGTTCCATAGCCTCCGGAAAGAACTCATCATCGTCTGTCAACCATTTAATATATCTACCGCGAGCCAAAAGCATCCCCTTTTTAGAGGCATCTGTTGCACCAGTATCAGGTTCTGAAATAAGGATATCAACTAAGTTCCCATAACTGGCTATGATCTGCATCGTGTTATCTGTAGAGGCCCCATCCACAACTATCAACTCATCTTGTGGCCCCATTAGCCGTTTTGTCATCTCTAAGGCTTTACCAATAAACTGAGCCCTGTTGCGTGTAGGCAGGATGTAGGATATCCGTCTGGTAGGGTAGTCGTGAAATGTGTGGCCTATGGCCGTAGAGGTCTGGTCAATCATTTCACGAGGGTCTTTCTGTACCAGTCCACTGTCTTGCGGATACCGTCTCTCAGGCTGGTCGTTGCCTTGAAGTTCAGCTTGTCTTCTGCTCTGGAGGTGTCTATGAGGCGTATTGGAATGGTGGATGGCTTTGATGGATCAAATTGTATGTCCGCATCAGAGTAGCCGTCCACATCTATGATGGTCTGTAATACCTGCTTTACCGTATATCCTTTTCCCATGGCAATATTTACCGCTGTGTAACTGTCAGTATTCTCGAAGGCGGCTAGCATGCCATCCAAGAAATCGTCAATGTAGATGAGATCACGGACATCCTCGCCTGTGCCCCACACTTCGAGGGGATTGTGTCTCTCTATCACACGTCTGATGGACGCAGCCATCATGTGGGAGGTGGCAAAGTCGAAGTCATCCAAAGGCCCATAAACATTGGAAGGGCGAATCACAACCGTCGGCATAGGCGGATTTATCCGCTGAGCGTACATCAGGCAGAGTATCTCAGCGTACCGTTTCATCCAACCTACACTGTAGTAGGTATCGTAGGGATCACCTACGAACATTTCCTTTTCACTTACAGGCCGATCGTCAGTGGGTGGGTAGGCAGCACTGCTGCTGATGAACAGGTATTTCTTGACTTTGGCGTTGTAGGCTGCGTCCATAAGCTGAGCGTTCATTACCACATTGGGTGTTACATGAACTAGCGGTGTAGCCGTCATCACCGCCGCGCCGCTGGTGCTCGCCGCGCACATGAACACGGAATCTATGCCATCCACTGCTCGTCGGCAGTCATCCATCGTAGTGAGATCTGCCTGGATATACTCGACTCGCTCATCGCGAATGAGAGGTGGTCTATGGTGCAGGGTGGAGCGCACATGGGCTCCCTCAGTCAGCAACCGTTTGATTAAGTTGGCTCCGATGAAGCCTGTGCCACCCGCCACGAGCACACTGGAGCCGTTAACCATTGCTACCTCCCTGATCTCGCTTGGAAAGAATCGGGTCATTCACCGGCCATGATATATTGAGGTTAGGGTCATTCCAAAGCAGGGTGAACTGACCAGTCCGATTGTAGTAGGTGCTCTGTTTGTAGTGAAATATGGCCTGATCGCTGAGAACCACGTGGCCATTCCCGAATTTGGGTGGAATGAGCACCTGCTGACGGTTCTGCTCCGAAAGCACAAATGATACCCACTGGCCATGCTGTGGTGACTCCTGGTCCCAATTCACAACCACCAGGTAGAACTCCCCTTGGAGGCATGAGACTAGCTTCCATGTCTCCTGATCACCGTGAATCCCTCTAAGCACGTGTCGGGAGGATACCGATATATCGTCCTGGATGAACTCCACATCAATTCCCGCTTCCCGATACTGTTCCAGATTGTATGTCTCCACGTACGTACCGCGGAAATCCTCGAATATGGTTGGCGGTGTGATTATCAGCACACCATCCAAGGATGTCTTGGAAACTTCCATTATTTCTTCCTTTATTCCTTAAAGTAGTTCTTTCTCTTAAGATGTTCGTCCATGTTTTGGACGTACCAATTCCAGGTCTTCTTGAGACCCTCAACCAGTGAAGTCTGAGGTTCGTAGCCCAGCATCTCGCGGGCTAGAGATATGTCCATAATTCGCCGGGGGAATCCGCCTGATCGGGACGTGTCGAACTCGTAGTTAAAGGAAATGAAGCTGTTCAGGGCCTCCACCAAGTCTCGTATCGAGTAGCCACTGCCGCTACCCAGATTGACGAAACTTGAGTTCGTTCCGTGGTACAGGGCAAGAATCATGCCTCTGGCTACATCCTCGCTATATGCAAAGTCTCGGATCGCTGAGCCATCTCCCCAGACCATTAGAGGGTCTTCTCCGCTGTGAATACGATACATCAGCGCGGGAATAACCATGGCGTTCTTCGGATCAAAGTTGTCCCCGGGGCCATAGACGTTGCACGGCCTGACGATGGCGAAGTTGTCCAGTCCGTACTGGGTGCGGTACGCCTGAACCTGCATTTCTGCCATACGTTTGGCCCAACCCGGGAACATATCCATAGGCTCACCTTCCGCACCCTTGTCCTCTTTGAACACCTCGCCTGCCGCGTATGCCCCTATTGAGCTGGCATACAGCACCTTGCTCACATTGTTCAACCGGCATGCCTCTAGAATGTTGGTGTTCATCATAAGCAACGGGACGAAGAAGCTGGCTGGTTTGGACATGGTGACCTCGATAGATCCTTTGATTCCAGCGATATGGAAAACATAGTCCTTATCCGAAGTGATCTCTTTGCAGAGGGAGAGGTCGGTAAGATCACCGAAGACGTGCTCGGCCGTTGGATGGACTCGGATGTTGTCCAAGGAAGCAATTGTCACATAAGCACCTGCGTCACATAGGATACTCACAACCTGTCGCCCAATCAGTCCAGTGCCGCCAGTCACCAAGATCCGTTTGTCTTTAAAGCTCTGTAGAATGAAAGAATCAATCATTTCTAGTTAGAAGCTCCGGCTCTCGCCACCGTCGACAGGGATGGATGTCCCACTCAGAAGGCTGGCACTGGTTGAGCACACGAATATGATGACGCTGGCTACCTCTTCCGGAGTACCCATCCGTCCCATAGGAAACTCCGTATCAAGACGTCTGGCAAATGCCTCATTATCATGAATCTTTTCGTCTTCTATTCCCGTTCCTGGAATATATATGTACCCAGGCGCTATTGTATTAAAGGTAATACCATCTCTGACAAGGTCCTTTGTCATAGCCAGAGACTTCATGAGACTAATCTCAGCGCTCTTGGCCATATTGAACCATGGACGACCACCGCCCTCTCGACCGAAGATCGAGGCCACGGTTACCACTCGTCCCCACTTCTGTTTCCGCATGTATGGCATAACCATCCGGGTAAACCGTACAGCTGCCATAGCGTTCTTTGAATAGACGTCCGCCCAGACTTCCTCAGAAGTATCCTCAAACACCGGGCTGCCCCACCGCCCTCCACCGCCAACATTGTTCACCAGAATGTGAACAGTACCCCATATATCAGTGACAGTGTTTACCACTCGCTCGATGTCTCCGGGCACCAATACATCACATTGGATACCCAAAGCGCTTACACCACGAGTCTCTAATTCGACTACCGCCTTATGAAGGCGATCCTCCGAACGGGCACAAATTGCTACGTTACATCCTTCATCTGCTAAGGCCTGCGCGGTTGCAAGGCCTATGCCGTGGCTACCACCTGTGACAATCGCGAATTTGTCTTTGAGTTCAAAGTCCATCCAATTAGTCCTCTCCGAGTCACATATCCTATCTAAATGGGTCTCCAGATGAGCTGGGAGTAACCTTCTACATAAAGACTTCCAAAGTATGAACGTTTCTTTTTAATGATTTCGACTTGGCCCTTCCGCTCCAATTCTTCTATTTGCTCAGGAAATCCACTCCAATATTTGCGCTTTTGGAGAAATCGTATGCCAGCATAATCAACTAAGTTATTTTCGTCGTACCACTCGACGATAGGCTCAATATGAATACACAGTTTTGGAGAAGATTCGAAAAGGAACTCTATAAATTCCCCATAGTCGGTTCCTGTCTGTTCAAGAGCCCCTATGGTAAGTACGACACTATTCTTTTCAAGATCCATGGTACGATCCGGGTCGAAGAAGTCAAACAATTTTCCTTGTATATCCCTCCCATGAATCCTTCCCAATTCATTTGCAATGTCAACTGAGGCTTGCGCCCAGTCGAGACCATAATACTTTTTATCAGGATATAGTTTTGCAAGAGCAGCTAGATTAAAACCGGACCCACACCCAAATTCGTACACTGTATCGGCGCCAGAAAGGTAAGTTTGAAACAACCAAAGTCTGAAAACTTTATACCAATTGAACTCAAAATTAGGATCGACGGTTGTAGCATATTGCTGATCGATTCTTACGAACTGTCCCGGCCGAATATACTTTGGTATTAGTTGGTCAGAATCTCCACTACTTTTCAAGAAACCGTCTCTATTCTCAGCCCACCCTTTCTCCCAACGATCCTTACCCTCTTTCCCGGCTAAACTGAATTGATCTGATTCGATCCGTTTCAATACATCCAATAAAACCCGGTCTCTGTCTTTCTCAGTGAGGGGACGATAGCTAAAATCATATTGACTAATAAGCTGACGACATTCCAAAGAAATCTCATCAACAGAGGTACCAAACAACCGTGCAAAATCTTCAAGCTTCAAAACCGAATCAGCCATATTAATTACTATGCCTCCTGTATGAGAACACTTGAATAGTTAGAACGGCCCTTTGAATCGCTTCTCATGGCTATAGAACTCTTCCCCGGAAAGATCAGTCGGGCTTAGGCCAAGCTTCTCTTCAACTGAACGAATAATGGTAATAGCGTTAGGATAAAACTCATTTTCCAAAGTTCGGACAGTAGGGCAGGGAGTGGGAGCAAAACCAATTCTTGTAATCGGTGACTTTAGCCGATTAAAACACTTCTCGTACACACGAGTTGCAACCTCAGCACTAAATCCACAGTCTATCCAATCATTATCAGCAACAATACACTGCCGAGTTTTGTTTACCGACTGCACCATCATAGAATCATTCAAGGGAGCTATGGTACGCGGGTCAACAATCTCGACGCTCACGCCCCTACGCTCTAGGATTTCAGCAGCTCTAAGTGCTTCAATATTCATCCAAGAAGTAGCCACAATAGTAATATCATCGCCTTCACGCAAAATATTGCCTTCGCCCAAAGGAATCGCGAACGGTTCTTCTGGCACATCAGCTTCTGCCCAATAGAGCCACCTATGTTCAATAAAGATAACCGGATTGTCATCACGGATTGCAGAAGTTAGTAGCCCTTTCGCATCATGAGGCGTTGTAGGCATAACCACCTTCAACCCCGGAATATGTGCAAACAACGAGTGGAGTGATTTACTATGCTGATAACCTTGACCCCAACCTCTACCCACAACTGCTCGAATGACGAGGGGAACACGCGTCTTCCCAAGAGTAGAGTAAGTATAACTAGATATCATATTAATCAACTGATTCATAGCCAACACCAAGAAATCAACACGAATATGGACATGAATAGGCCTCATGCCTCCAATAGCGGCACCTAAACCAAATCCAGTCATCGTCTCCTCACAAAGGGGAGTATCAAAACATCGTTCTGGTCCAAACTGCTCTACAAGGCCAGCTGTACTTCCAAAGATTTTCTTATGATCCGGAACCCCTATCCCGTAAATAAAGACAGATGGATCCCTTTCCATCTCTTGACGTGTCGCTTCATTTAAAGCATCACAAAAACTAATCTGCCTCATAAAACACCCCCCTATAAAGTTCCTCAGGCTGCGGAAAGGGTGCCGCCTGTGCCTTTCTTATGCTAGTCAGAAGCTGATTATCTATAACCGATTCGACTTTTCGTAAATCAGCTGATGAAAAACCTTGATTTGTAAGTCTTTCCCGTTGCAACTTCACGCAATCCCACTCATACCATTGTTCATACTCTTCCTTAGACCGATAGCCAGCATCGAAATCTTCATTGATACCTACATGTTCAAGATAACGGTAACATTCGAGATGAAGAAAAACCGGTTTCCGAGTCGTATGAATCGTATTCATCGCCTCCTTTGTAATCGTATGAATACGCTCCACATCTGTAGTACTCTCTTGGATTACCGTGCAGGAGAAGCGGCTAACAACGTCTGTTATTGAATTATAGCCTTGCCGAATATGCGTGGGAGTATGAACAGACAACCTATTGTCTTCACAAACAAAAAGAACAGGTAAATCCATCACACAGGCAAGATTCAGACTCTCCCAAAACACACCTTCATCTAATGCACCATCCCCGAAAAATACGCAGGAGATATGGCCTGTGGCATTGCTTTTGTTCGCAAAAGCCATGCCAACAGCAGATGGAAGAATACTAGCAACAACGGCTGATGCTGCCATATAACCTTTCGATGGATCTGCAAGGTGCATGGAGCCAGCCTTACCAGCGGAAACACCAGTAACCTTGCCATACAGTTCTCCGAAAAATTGCTCAGTATCTTCTGTCTTTGCTAAAAATGCTGCATGTGTACGGTAAGAGGTCCAAATCTGATTATCTAATCCCAAAGCATGACAAACGCCCACTGCAATAGCTTCTTCACCCATGGACATATGCATTGGAGTTTTCATATCATCTTCATGGTAGTACTCAATGATAAACTCTTCGGCCCGACGTGTCATGTATAGTTTTCTATACAAATCTAGGCTTAGGGATTCACTACTAATAACAGCAGATCGATTCCTAGAAATATTTTTTGGCACTATGACACCTCCGGTCTAGTTAGTGACAAGTCAGATTCCCAATCCGCCAAAACAAGTAGTGCTATGGCCGCATATTGTCCAAACTGATTTGAAAGAATATATTCCTTTAACTCAAAGGGAGAAACCAAAAGAACCTTAATGTCCTCTTTAGATACATACGATGAATCCAAGACTGCCCCAACAGCTAGAAAGGAAAAGAGACGTGCATTCAGACGACTCGCCATAAGTTGGCCGTTTTTCAACGGTGTGATATTCTCACAAATATACCCCGTCTCCTCATATAGTTCCCTAGCGGCCGCTTCTTCAGGAGACTCATATGGATCTATTGCGCCAGCTGGTATCTCCAATGTACGACATCCTAATGCCGGTCGAAATTGATCAACGAGAATAATTTGGTTATCTAATGTCATTGCTAATACGATCACACCATCAGATGCATTGATCCGGTAGTATGGCTTATTCTGAAGTGCCTTTATACCATCATGTCTTTGTCGTTCAACGTTAAACCACTCAGTCTCAAAAACAACTTCTGATGTATCCATGTCAAACGCTCCCTATGCAATTACAGCTGACCAGGCAATCAGAAGAGATCAGACCCTTAGGTAGACTAATTAAGATCATCCAAACCATTATAAATAATAGTGCTCCCAGCAGTATCGAAGGAAAATGGAACCCAACGGTAAGGCATCAAAGCCTGTCGGACTTCCGGATGTTTTTCAGGAGGAATAAATAACAACATAAACCCCGCCCCTCCTGCACCAATAAGTTTACCCCCAATTGCTCCATGGGCACGAGCTGTTTCATATATGTGATCAACTTGAGGACTTGTAACTCCATCAGCCAAAGATCGCTTGAGCATCCAAGACTCATGAAGCAACTCACCGAATGATTCGATGTTATCCTTACTACGCATAATATCAACACCCTGATCCACAAAGGCACGCATTTGTCGTAACACCTTAGCTTTATTAATAAGATTTGCACTAACTTTTGCAGCAACTTCAGTAGCCATGCGGCCCGCCCCGGTATACAGCAAGACAAGGTGTGATTCTAGTTCTTTAACTCTAGATAACGATATATCCATCGGATCCACAGTGATCTCTCCATTTTTTGCAAAATTAATCATATTAAATCCACCATATGCGGTTGCAGTCTGATCCTGTGAACCAACAACCTCACCAAGGATTTCCTGCTCCAACTCAATCGCTTTAAGAGCAAGCTGACCCTTCGTAAAACGATCCCCTTTCAATAGTCCTAATGAATTTATAAGGCCAACGGCAAACGCGGAACTAGAGCCAATTCCTGACCTAGCCGGAAGATCGCCTTGATAATGAATCTCCACACCCTGAGAATCATCATATTTAAGATATCGTAGACCTTCTCTGACCGCTGGATGCAAAATCTCCGAAATGGAATCTACTGCTTCGACGTGTCTCCAAACCACTCGATGTTTGACGCTAAAGAATGGGGGAAGGAATCGACAAGTCAAATAGCTATACTTGTCGATAGAAGTAGATAAGACCGCGCCCCCTTCCTCCTTGTACCAAACAGGGTAGTCAGTACCCCCACCAAAAAAAGAGACCCGATAAGGAGTCCTAGATATAATCAATCTGATGCCCTCACTATCTCATTGCTAACTCGTTGCCGATGGTAGTCGAGAAGGTCGCTCAGAGTCTGTTCGGGTGGTATATTTGGACTCCATCCGGTGAGCGCATGGAATCGAGAACTGTCTGGTATCTGGAGAGTCACGTCAGATGGCCGAAGCAACTTCGAATCGACTTCGTGCTCAATTTCGCAGGTAGCCATACTCTTAAGTATCTCTAGTAATTCTCCTATGGTCATGGTCCTATCCCCACCGATGTTGTACACCTCTCCGGGAGGGCACTTTTCCATTAGGAGCCAGTACGCCCTGGTGGCGTCGCGTACATCTGCAATGGTGCGTACGCTAGCCAGATTTCCGACCTTGATTGGATTCTTTCGCACGCCCGCCTCCACTTCCGCTATCTGTTTTGCGAAGGCGCTTTCAGCGAACACGTCGCCCCGGCGCGGGCCCGTGTGCGTGAACATCCGGGTGCGCACCGTCTTGATGCCATATGAAAGGAAGTACTGGAGTGCCACCATATCCTCCCCCACCTTTGACACCGCATATGGGCTGGCAGGTCGAAAGGGGTTGGTCTCCGTAATAGGGACTTCATCCTCACGTACCTGGCCATAAACCTCAGATGAACTGCATATGTGTATCTTGGCATCCGAGCCGGTGATACGCATGGCATCCAACAGGTTGGTGGTACCTATCACGTTAGTCCCAAGAGTCTCTGCGGGGGCAATAAAACTGTAAGGCACATATGACTGAGCAGCCAGATGAAAGATCCAGTCAGGTCTGGATTCTCGCAAGGTATCAATCAAAGAATTGAGGTCCCGAAGATCACCGTAATGCAGGGTGACCTGGGACAGGATGTGCTGGATATTATCGAAAGGGACTTGCCACAGAGTAAGGCCATGAACCTCGTGTTCAGGATGGTGCTCAAGAATGTAGTCAGCCAAGTGGCTGCCAACCATGCCAGTAATACCAGTAATCAATATCCTCATATCAATCTATACCCCCCATCTGTTCGGCTTTGTCGAATAGAAGGCATTCAACAAGATCGCAGAGAGCATGTTCTATGGCTATGTGTGCTTCCTGAATCAGTTGGGTGTCTGCGCTTGGAACAGCTATTGCTAAATTGGCAATAGAAGCCAACTGTCCCTCAGATCCAGTCAGGGCAATAGTACGGATACCAAGATCTATCGCTGCCTTAACCGCATACACTATACTTGGTGATTCTCCACTTGTACTTATGGCGATCAACACATCTCCCTGTTTACCCAATGTCTGTACTTGTCGTTCAAAGAGACGTTCATAACCAAAATCATTGGAGAAACCAGTTAAGTAAGATGTATCAGTAGTCAAGGCAATAGCTGGTATCCCAGGACGATAAAAGTCTCTTTGCATAACGCTGGTAAATTCGGTAGCTAAATGCTGACAATCTGCAGCACTACCTCCATTGCCACACAAAAGGATTTTCCCATCAGAACGCAGTGACATTGCAATCATTTCAGCTGTGTTTCCAATAGATTCTAAACACCTATCAGCTGTCTGTACTTTTATATCGGCACTCTCCAATAAATGGGAACGAGCCCTATGTAACACTCGGTCGATTGATACTTCCATAAACTACGTCCTTTCGTTCATTCCAACGAGTTTTTGGATAACGAGGGATGCCTCATAAAGATCGTCTACGATATAGTATGGATTAACTCTAGGATCGGTAGCAAGCTCTTTCCCATAACCAGTCTGCACAAGAAATGTTTTAATGTCGCCACGATTACCACATTCAATATCGGACCAATTATCACCTATTAGATAACTCTCAACAGGATCTAGTCCAAGATCAGTTTTAGCCTGTTCGATCATACCAATTTCAGGTTTTCTACATGTACATCTATCCTCGGGAATATGAGGGCAGACATAAATTCCGTCCAATGAAACCCCTTCAGCCCCTAGAAGGTTATTTATCCGTTGGTGAACCTTATCCATTTGCTTACGATCAAAATACCCACGTCCTAATCCGGATTGATTAGTGATGATAATTAACCCAAAACCAAGTTTCCTTAGTCTCAAAAGCCCTGATCCTGTACCAGGAATTAGCTCAACCTGATCGGGGTTTGATAGGTAATTGTGCTGTAAGATCAATGTACCATCACGATCAAGGATAACGAAAGGTCGTTTCTTAATAACCGAATGAACATTATCAATAATCATCAAATCTCTCAAAATATCCTTCGTATCAACCTTATGGGCGTGGTAATCAATCGTGAAATCTTATTACGTACACTATATGTTGACGGGATACCAATAACCGCACGAATGAGCCTTATAAGGGACAATGGCCGTAATGGCCTCATCCATCTCTCTTCTGGAATCACATCTATCGTAGTATCGGCAACCTTAATCTCCTCATAATCAAGTATGCCCACTATTTCTAAGACCTTGATAGTAGCATCACGTACACGATCAGCCGAAGACTCAGGAATATAGTCAGTCTCTCCATTCATCCATCGCTCAACAGAGGTCAAACGCATATCGGGATGTACTTCGGATTCGAAGCATCTATCTAACCGATTCTTAAGAAGCTCATTTATACTATCATCAGAGAACAGATTATACAGGAAGTGAGTCCGGATACCCAAGCTAGCAGTAGTTAAGAGAGCCCTCGAGAAAACCCCATAGGCCACTCCAATAGACGTATCCTGATAAACAATAGCCTCACTACTAATATCACTCATGACTTCAAACCCTTCAAGGTCGAGTCTTTGAATTTCACGATCCAGTTCATCTGGTTGCCCGGGGTGCCCAAGGTATACTAGTCTTTGACCCTTATGTTTTGTTCTAATTAAACTCAGGAGTTCATTGAAACGACGGTAGAATGGCTCAAGGTCTACAAGAGGAACCCACTCAAATATTTGGCCGAAAACGATAACTGTTTGCGCATCCCTTAGACGAAAACTCCTTCTTACATAATTCGTCCAATAGGTTTGTGTCGGTTGCAGTTTCCGTTTATAGAGGCTGTGTTCTCCCATAAACGTATAATCGGCGGGTTTGTTCCGAAACCGATACTCTCTCTGCGCTGTCGTTTTAGACGTAGGCGTCCGCATCCAAAAAACATCGTAGTAGGCAGTACCGAAAAAGTGCTGGAAGAGATTGAAATACAACGATTCCCCGTATCCAAGAACAAAATCATTTAATGTAGCATCGCTGTCTATCTGTTCTGCAATCAATACTGATGTAACATTCGGATCATTCCGTAAGCGACGTAAGAAAATGCTCGTATTTAAAGAAAATCCACTGAAAACGAATGCGATGGAGTTAGGCTCAAAGTGAAGTTCACGCATCTCCGATCGAACTTTCCTTGCCGCCACAAACCCTCTGGTAAACACCCAAAGAAAACCTCTCAGGTTGAACCTACCTCGCCAAGCCCCATGCAAAGCCCGTTTTATCCAATGAACACTATCATATGGATCAAGCAACGTATCCCACTGATAACCAGCAGAATTTGGCTCATCAGAGCAAATCAAGTGTAATGGAATCTCAGGCTTCACCTCACGAATAATTTCTGCCAATCCTGCACACATTGCAAAATCCTTAGGCTGTTGGGCAAAAAAGTAAGCAGCACTCTTTGACATATGTATCTCCGAAACTAGGGAATGGTTTCTAGGAATTGCACCATGGTACTGTAGTGATAACCGAAAGTATCGGGAAGACTTCTAAAACTCGAAAAGTCACTTTCTATCTCTTTCTTAAGGTTTCTTTCTAAATGGTCAACTACCACCTTGCTCGAGTAGATATCCATACCATACTTCTCGAGAAAATATGTGATCACGGGCACTTCAATTCTTGCTGACTTCATAGCCCTTCCAAGTACAGTTCGTTCCCAGCCGCGAATATCAGGTAACCCCAATGCCTCTGACGCTCCTCTACCTCGGCCGTCCTCCTGAATAAGAAAAGATGGCTTCCGTTTAGCAAGGAAATAGAGATGCCCATGAACTCTATATCCGATATGTAAATCACACTCATCATAGAACCTAACATTCTCCAAGCCATAGGATGCATCGACTACTTCGAACTCTAGATCACGAGCCTTCTGGGCCAACTGTCTAAGCCAATGTGCTTCCGAAGATGACGTCCGTTTATCCGGAGTAATACCTCGGTGGAAGGAACAGAGTAACCGAGCATCTGGAAAGAAATTGCGGATCATGGACATAACTGCAATTGACTGACTGTGGAAAAGACGTCTGGCAGGAGGGGTGAACGCCACGGTTTTTATAGGTCGAGGATCCAAGAAATCACTATGTAAATAATCAAGGTCATACCAAGAGGGACATCCTGTCATAGACACGTTAGTTATACCGTTATTGATTAGAGCACGTTTGGTCAGATGATCACGAACACTTATCATCTGACCATCGGCAGTTGCACGTTCGAATAAACTCATCGTACTAGGGTTAAATGTGTACCGTTCCAAGGTAGCATCATCTCCTGGAACACCATACCAACCAGCACCCATAATAATAATTGGCACCTTTATATCGGCAAGATTAGTGGACAGTTGAAACTTGCCAGGATACATATTCCAAACAATACCAGGACCACCACAAATGATCACTGCCTTTGTAGCATTAACCTGATCTAAGTAGGTATCTAGTGATTCCTCACGAGCATGAATCTCTAGATAATCCTTCATCCCTTTATGTTTACGTAACAGATCTTTTGTCCGTTCGTAGATCAGAAAATCCCCCATATTCTTATACGCACCGTAAATTAGCGTGTACATGTCATATTCTCAAATATAGCTCAAGGAAATTCCAATTTGTAAAATTGACCGGAAATGGATTACAGATAGACCAAGTTCAGAAGCGAACGATCCCTACATGAAGTATTCGGACTAAAGTAAAAAGAGGATATAGACGAGACCAAAGACCTTCAAACGAAAGGCCTACTTAAGATGTCCTGCCACTCGTATCATAGGTGCTAGCGTCGGCCTCAACCCTTTGCCTGATATGCGGCATAGATGCACCATTTTTTTTATCCTGCTGAAGAGACTCGGCATCGCCACCAAAAAAGTTGACCCAGTCAACAGCCATTTTCTCTTGGAAGAACTGGCTCAACTCATCATGCGCTGCTCTAAACAGTCTCTCGGCTTCGCTATCTGACAAATCAGTCATATTCACTGGAAGCTGATCTAGAGACCAGTTCTGATTGATATAACGATCATAGAAATCCTGATCATCTTTAATAAGACCCTTTTCTTTACACCAATCGTAAAGACCAGAGCCCGGGAAAGGAACACAACCAAAAACCTTGTTAGTTCGATATTCTCCATAGGAGATATTTTTAATAAGATCGACACTATCTTGTAACGTTTGTGCGTTTTCACCAGGTTGACCAAACATAAGGCCATACGCAGTATAGATCCCTGCATCCCTAGTCAATCTCACTGCCTCATGGACCTGCTCTAATGTTGTTTTTTTAGACATCGTTTGGAGTATCTGCTGGTTCCCACTCTCCAAACCATAGTAGATGGATACACACCCTGATTCTTTCAACAATTCAATGATTTTTGGAGTCACTGTATTGACCCGACCGGTACAGTTGTACCTGATTTTAAGACCGCGTTCGAGAACACTTTCACAAAAATCTGTGATCTTGTGTGTACTCAACATAAGGAGGTCATCGACAATATAGAACCCGTCCAAGTTGTACTTATCCTTCATATACTCCATTTCATCCAGAAGATCATCAAAAGGACGAATACGGTATGCGCTTACCCTATAACAAAAATCACAGGCATATGGACAACCACGACCAGTAACTATGGGAAGAAGTCGTTCGTGTTGTTCAAATGGGTAGAACTTAGGCGACTCAATATATTTCTCAATAGGGTAAAGGTCCAGTGCAGGCCAACCCACCTCTACTCTTGTAGCCCTAGTCGGAAGAGCAGGTTGACCATTATGAAAGAACTCGCCGTCTCTCAGATAAGCGATACCTCGGACATCTTCTAGACTTCCCTGTCCCGCCAACGCTGCCATAAGAGGAGGTATAGTCATCTCTGACTCTCCGATTGTAGCAATATCGGCCCCCATTTGCCGAAGTATAAACTCAGGAATAGGAGTAGGAAGGGCTCCACCCAAAATGATGGTAGCACCAGGCACAACAGCTCGAATTATGCCGCATAATCGCTCGACCTCTTTTGACATAGGATAAAGAGCACCTATACCAAAGATTTTGACACCGCTTTGAATAAATATCTTAGCAAGCTCTATATCATCATAAGAAAAGATTGCACAGTCCGTAATAGTGACGTCGATTCCACACCGTTGCATAGCAGTAGCCACATATCCAGGGCCAAGCGACATGAGTTTTTTGTTGTAATGATCATCTGGAATCAAGATCATTACTCGCATCCCATCCAGATTTGGATACTTGACCTCATTCTCAATTCCCTGTTTCGCCCTGACAGCATTAGCCCAAGGGCTCGTTCTTATCGGTTTGATAGGAATAGTTACCGAAGGTTGTATAAGAGAAGAATTTTTATTATTAGCCATATAAATACTCAACTAAGATATCAAATTAAACACGACGTCATATGCTCACTATATCATAGAACACTAACAGGAACACACATTACTCTATCTAAAAACGTTTGTACATCCACCTGATTCATCAGCCAAAATTAGTTCCATAATTTACTCGACGTAGAATGTAGCTTAGCGTTCACCATACGAACTTCTTGATGGGTATCCAGATATTTAATGATCTCAGGAAGAGACGGTATAGGCCCAAATTCAGGTTCCAATGCATCAAATATTGCTCGGGCAACAATCAAATCTTCAGGTGTATCGATGGTAAGACGAAGATCGGGTCTTGCAAGATCATCATAAGCGGGAACACGTTCGATCTTAAAAACATCAGGGTTTTCGAATATAAATTCGGTAGCACGTTCGCTATGATGTCTCTCCTCACCAAATTTATACGCATGCTCAAGTGCTGATACTGAAATGACCTCAGTATAAGTACCATCAGGAAGAAATTCACAAATAGTAAGATCGGATTCGGTATCGATATGATGTTTAATCAAATCATCAAGGTTATCTTGATAAACAAAGGGGTTTTCCGTGGTAACTCGAAGAATTATATCCGCACCTACTAAATGAGCAGCCTTTACATGTCGCTCCAATACATCTTGCTCGCTCCCAATAACGTATGGAAGATCCCACTCTTCAGCTATTTCAGCAAAGACTAAGTTCTCTTTACCTTCGCCAACCGCAAGTACTATGCCATCCAATCGGCTGACTTGGTTAAGCCGGTCAACCAAATGTCTGAGAATAGGCCGATCCCCAACAAGCTGCAAAGGTTTAGCATACAACCTGGTTGAATGGACCCGACAAGCAAGAGAAGCAAATATAGTCATGTTTAGATCCGAATTATGTACTTGCTGATCTTTTTTCAAAGTATGCCTAGCGGTTCTGCCAGTAACATTGGAGAGTGGCAATGATGTTACCTTTGCGTCAACTCGTTTATACGTCACATCTTTCTCTGATACTGTCTCTCCAGATTTAATAGCCCTATTAGTGACCAGACTTTTCATGACATCATGTCGATAAGCATCTTCTGCGTCTGACAATGAAAGTTCCCCACTCCCTAATGCGCTCTCCACACTTCGAGCAGACTGAACGAAACGACAAAATTCGTCAGGGTTTAGCGACGAATAAAAGTCCGTACCTTCAGCCGAACGATCCAAGGTAATGTGCTTTTCGATCATTCGTGCCCCCACCGCTACCGCCAGATATGGTAACCATAGAGCCTCAGGAGAACTACCATCCAGATGATCCGCGTATCCAATGGGAATATTAAAATGTTCTGCCAGTGCTCTCAGACGAAGAAGATTACTATCTTCAATTTTTGTTGGATATCGCTGGATACCATTCATAAGAACAACCGAGGAAGCACCCGAGCTCTGAAGGGTTTCTAAAGCATTAGATATTTCAACCCAATTTGCACCACCGGTTGAAAGGAGTATGGGTCTGCCAGATGTACCGACATACTTCAATAAGGTTGTGTTAGGAACATCAGAAAGATGGATTTTGAATCCAGTTAAATTCATATCAGCCATATGGCTAGCACTCTCAAATCCGAATACATCACAAAATACATCCATCTCATGAGATTCAGCATTTTTTATCAAGATTTCCCAGTTCTGCCACGGCATCTCTAACCCACGGAAAACTTTATACATTTTATGATCAGGAACTAGTAATTCCTCTGCGGTAAAACACTGGAACTTGATCGCGTCAGCGCCTGTACGAGCTACTTCTTCAACAATACGAAGTGCAGTTTCGAGCGAACCCTCATGGGCATTCGCCATCTCCGCTACAATGTAAATCGACTGTTCCCCACCAGTAAGACGATTTAGCCAATTTTCGTATCTAGTCATCATTTTATCTTGTTATTTTTCTAAATCTCGATGTTCGATAATCCCAGGATCGATAATAAGGTCTTTCTCCAAAGATATCTCACCATGTTTGTTTTCCAATATCTTTTCATAGTGCTTAACCATATTCTCTTTCATAGTCATATTTGCACCATGACGATAATATCGATATAACGGCATCTTTATATGATACCCAGGATATAGATCCATACAACGAAGTAGTATATCTTTGTCCTCATGAACCAACATCTCCTCATCATATAATCCAACGTCTACCAAGAGCTGTTTACGAAACATAACTCCAGCACCTTGTGGTTGACTAATCCTATCTAAGATACGCTCGTGCTCATCGTAAACATAATAATCGGGCCAGACAAAACCAAATTCCTTGTTATGATCAAGAAAATAACTGAGTAGAAAAGCGATATGTCTGTCTAACCAGTCATCTGCATCTAAACGTAGAACATAGGCACCCCGAGAACTTTTAATCCCCGTATTTACTGCTGCCGGAAGACCACGTTGCTTTTCATGTCGAATTTGGCGAATATCGGGAAGATATGATTCAATCACTTTATTTGAGTTATCTGTACTCCCATCATCAACCACCACCACCTCACATTCGCCCTTTGAAAGAACAGTTTGGGCCAATGAGGATTGAATAGCACGACCTAAAAATCGTCCGTAGTTATAGTTAGTAATGATAATACTCACTCGCATTAGCAACCCCTATCTTCAGAATACCACCACATAGCCAGTCCCTCATTTTGCACAGCAACATTAATTACAAAATGAATGCCCAAGGATTGATCTGAAATAAACATACTAATTCAACTACACCATATCCCAAGTTAAAGTCTTGTCTTCTGGTATATCAACTCGAGCACAACGCCCTAAAACCGACTCCAAGTCGGCAGGAGATATGCCGGTACCTGGCCTTTTATATGTAATCATATCTCGCTCTATAACAGTTCCTCTAGGTATTTGAGTTTGAGAAACAAGGCTGCGCCGTGCCATCGCTCTTGGTATCTGCTCACTAGATAATATGTATCTACTACTTGCATTTCCTTGAGCTTGTTGAAGAATATCTAAACTTGCCATAAGGTGACCCAAGTCTTCTGTGTCCATAGCATGATAATGATCGTTCCCTGGAAGTGTTTTATCAAGGGTGTAATGTTTCTCGATCACTCTAGCTCCTAATGCAGCCGCCCCAAGGGGAACTGTCATACTTGAATCGGGAAGAGTGTGGTCTGAAAGACCAATAGGAATATCTGGAATAGCCTGTTGCAACCATACCATCATCTTTAAATTTGCATCTCTATAATCTGCTGGATAGCTCAGAATGCAATGGAGAAGGATTATATCCTCGTTACCTTCGGCTCGGACAACCTCAACTGCAGCTTCAATTTCACCTATGGTTGAGGCACCAGTAGAAAGTATAATAGGTTTTCCCTTCCTTGCTGTATAACTAATTAACGGCAATGACGTTATATCAGCAGAACCGATCTTGAAAGCAGGCATACCTAAAGCATCAAGCATATCCACGTTTTCTTCGTCCCAGGCACTAGACATAAATGTGATACCTTCTTTTTCGCATTTAGCGATAAGTCTCTGCCAGTCCGATTCATTGAATGTATTACGCCCAGCAAACATTTCGTACTGGTTTGCTACAAGATTATCAGGATCATCCCAATACTTTGGTGCGTCCCGAACGACTAGTTTACCGGCTTGATATGTCTGAAACTTGATACATTGAGCCCCTGTTCTGGCAGCGTCAACAATCATTTTCTCCGCCGTCTCTATACTTTCTTCATGATTAACTCCCGCCTCAGCAATAACGTAGACAGGTTCATTAGGACCGATAAGATGTTTTCCAACTTTAATCGTTTTCATCGTTGTCTATCCCCTCGCTATTTTATTGCAAAAACCCCAATTCTCTAAGATACGAAATTACCTTTTCAGCACCTTCTTCAGCAGTAATAGTTGTTGTATCTAATTTAACTTCCGGATTTTCAGGCTGCTCGTAAGGATCATCAACGCCAGTAAATCCCTTAATGATCCCAGCTCTCGCCTTTGCGTAAAGTCCTTTACGGTCTCTCTTTTCACAAACTTCTACAGGCGTGGCTACATATACTTCGATAAAGCCACCAAAGGCAGAAATCATCTCACGAACCTCTCGTCGAATTGCAGCATATGGAGCTATGGGAGCACAGATTGCCATACCTCTATTCTTAGCAATCTCGCTAGCAACGTACCCGATACGTTGAATATTCAGATCGCGGTGTTCTTTAGAAAACCCAAGTTCACTTGAAAGATGCTTACGAACCAAATCACCATCCAGTAATGTAACTGGCCTTGGATCCAATTCCATAAGTCTGGCTTGAAGAATATTTGCTATCGTGGATTTCCCGGAACTAGGAAGACCCGTAAAGAAGACCACAAATCCTTGATCTGCTCTCGGTGGATAGGAACGTCTCAATTCGGATATAACTTCTGGATATGAAAACCACTGAGGAACTTCACTACCCGTATTCAGAAAACCTCGAAGTTCTGTTCCGGAAACCGAAAGAATCTCACTCGATTGTGGAGCCTTCGAGCGTGGGACATAACTCCCTGAATTCTTGACATACACCATCTCCTCAAAAGACGCCATTTTGACATTAAGCTCTTCCTGATATTCAGACAACAAATCTTGAGCAGCATAAGGAGAATAAAATGGTTTACCGGAGGCATCACTGCCTGGGCCCGCGTGATCTCTTCCGACAATAAAATCACTACACCCATAGTTTTTCCTTATAATCGCATGCCATACCGCTTCACGTGGCCCTGCCATACGCATGGCCAATGGAAGAAGACTTAATGCAGTAGATTCTTGAGGAAAATGCTTGTAGACGGCCTCGTAACAACGAACCCTGACAAAATAATCGATGTCACCTGGTTTCGTTTGCCCAACTACTGGATTAATAAGTAAATTAGCACCAGTTTCTTCTGCAGCCCTTCTCGTAAGTTCGACATGGGCTCGATGCATAGGATTTCTAGTCTGAAAAGCGACGACTCGATCCCAACCTTTCTTTTCAAACAATGCCCAAAGCTCCCTGGGAGTATGTCTAAGATGTTTAAAGGTATGCTGTGGGGGAAGTTCTAATCCTTCCAAAGAACCTCCAAGGTATACAGGGTTTGTCTGGTGATGGAGTGCAAAAACGCCAGGATGGACTTCGTCACCAGTACCATAAACAAGTTCAGCCTCTTCATTGAAATCTGGCCTCCAAAGATCTGTGACTTTCATCACCGCAAGGACCATACCTTCTGGGTGACGCAAGGCAATTTCACCACCAATAACAATAGATTCAGCCATGTCCTCAGTAACGTCTAAAGTTATGGGTATAGGCCACAAAATTCCATTCGTTAAGCGCATCTCTTTGCAAACAGATTTATAATCTTCCTCTCCCATAAAGCCATCCAATGGGGAAAATCCTCCATTGAGCAAAATTTCAATATCGCATGTCTGGCGCTGGGTAAGATCCCAAGAATTGAGATAAAGTGATTGCTCAGTGAGATCATCTCTACGGGATGATCCGACTATCATATCTTTTAAGACGCCCCCATGGGGTTCAACCATTTTCGAAGATGAATCATTTAAATCTTTTGTCAAGTTAACCAACCTCCATATATACCAATCCCACTAATATAAATACGGTAAAGTGATCCGTAACCCGATTTATAAGAATCTTTCACGAATCAAGTGTGAACTCATCAAGGTCAATATCTACATCCGCAAACCGTTTCTTAAAGTGTGTAACTTCCTTATTCGTAAAGTATTCTTTCCATTGTCCAATACTCCCATCTCGAGCAAATTTAATTTTAGGATCTATTCTATCAGGATGTATTAGTCCTCCTGCTCCTTCCAATTGATTCACTGTTTTTATAGAGGAATAATAGACCGCTGTCTGGATCTGAGATGGTTCTGGTTCTCTACCCAGCCATCTTATAATCATTCTCAAACAGGCTTCTGGGTACCTTCTCAAATCTTCATAAGAGATCCTCAATAACTGTGATCTCAAGCCTCGTGCTGCAGAACGGTAGGAAAGATACATTTTCACGTAATCATCAAACCGTATGTCCAGCGCATCAGCTGGACCAGCAACTGCCGAGGCTACACCTTGCTCCTCTCCCATAGGAAAATCACCCATATGTTTAAACTTGTAGTGGTAGATAGAAACAGCATAATCAAAAGGATTCCGATATAAATGAAGAATAGGGGATCTGCCCCAATAAGAGGGCATATATTCATAATGAGCTCTGGTTATGTCGTGGAGCCCTAGGTGGGCTAGGTATGGGGTAGGTTCTCTATAACCACGCGTACCGGAATGACCAAAAGGACGACCACCCAAGTAGGCTTTATGCCACACATTAGGAAGCATTGTATTCATCTCTTCAGGAGTGGCAGGCCCATCGGAATTACCCGTAATCAACTTAAGATAATTCGCAAAGAGAAACATCGCATAATGGGTGCCCGATCGAGCAATTGTCGAGAGTATTAAGAGATTCTCAGGCTGTGTCTGCAATCGTACAAGAAAACGCTTATACCGAACACCTAGTCCGTAACGATAGGCAGGTCGTAACCCTGCTTTAACCGAACGAGGTAGCTTATTAATAAGAAGTGTTTTGAGAATACCAGTCACCATTGTCTTCAGTTCATATGGTTTTAGTTAAACAGTTAGTAGAAATTCACTCGGCTAGTTATGAATCAAGAATAAAGTCATACAGATTGATAGCAAAACCATCCAATCTTTTTTCAATCCTTCGGATATCTGACTTGTCAAAGTAATCTTTCCAGGATCCTACGCTACCCTTCTCAATAAGCTTATTAGTAAAATCCGAGATCAGTTTTGGATTGACAGGAACGGTCCCATTTCTCTGCCAAATCTCCCCTGCACCAACTAAGGCAGTAAGATGTTCTGATGAAAACTGAACCGCCTTGTCTACAACAGCTGGAACAGGCTCACATCCCAGCCAACGAAGAACTGTTCCCAAAGAAACTTCTGGATAACGAATCAGATCTTCATACGCAATGCTTAAAAGACTTGTGTTGCCCTTTCTCTCTGTTTCCCGAAAAGAAAGATACATTTCCACATACTCATCTAGGTGGGCATCTAAAACCTCTACAGGCCCACTCATCGTACCGCTAAGATGCTCATAATACTCGTACTTATACATGTATAGAGAAACCGCATAATCTAACGGATTACGATAGATATGCAAAACTCTAGAATTGTTCCAAAGTGATCGCTGGAATGGTATGTGAGATCTGGGAATATCGTGAAGACCTATGAGTCTTAAAAGGGGAGTAGGAGACTTATACGAATGTTCACCCAAATATGCATGATGCCATCCATTTGGAAATAAAATGTCAATTTCCCTCGCAGCTACTGGATTATCTTGTCCATTCCTGAAATGTTTAATATAGTTTGCAATGAGAAACCTCATGTAATGAGTGCCAGATTTCGTAATAGTTGCAAGAATAAGAATCTCTTTCTTGCTAGCTCCAATCCTCCTAAGAAACATCTCATACCTAAGATTCTGGACATAAAGATAACTAGGCTTCATAACAGTCTTGAAGGGACGAGGAATAAAACGACGTGTTCCCGATCCAATCATTTCTCACCTACGGTATTGCCTGGATATAATATTGCGGCCATTCTAACTAACTCAGCGAACCACTTAAAATTATCCCTTATATAAGGATGGGCTTCTTTAAGCACACCTCTTGTTACTTGACCAAAATCGAAAACCAGCGTCGGAATCGTTTCCCACCCAAGGTAATTGGCAATAGCACGCCTATGGGCACCCTCACGAAGTTTAATATACCCAAAATAATCTATAGCCCAAGGAAGGTCCATAGAGCTTAACAATGGCACCCTTTCATGTACCTTATGTGCATCGCCGACTATCGTACCGAATTTTTTCATATTTTCGTAAAGGTTTAGAAAACTTGATATACGATAATTCACATTCTTCTTTATTCTATTTCTTGCACGAACAAGACGGATTCCCTTGAGATCAGCAATTCTGTCTTCCTCAAATCCAAGTATGTCTTTTACATACTCCGTCCTAAAAACAAACTCCCTAAGAAATACTTTCTTGTCAACAGATTCATACGCATCAAAGAACTCTTTGGCAAAACGAACACGTCTTGGAGCATGTAGGTTAGCACCCATGAGATTAACCAAAAGCGTGCTATCTGGGGGTTCTCCAGAAATTTTAAGATCCAGAAGATTCAAGCCTTCACCACACATTATCGAAATCTCCGCCCAGCCCCGCTCAAATACTTCTCGATACGCTGCAAAGTCTGGAAGACCAAGAAGACTTTTGAATCCAGAATATCGGGCATGCTCCTCCAGTGATATCCGTGATGAAAAATGAATCTCCGAAAGGTTCATGAGGATAACGTAGCCACACGCCTCCGCAACACTTGAACAATCTGACGACATTCTTCTCGACACACAGAAAGTGTAAGTGCCGTCACACCAACAGCCAAGGTCAACTTAATATAAAACAATCCCGTAACTGGTAAATATGCAACAAGTGACAAGAAAAACATCCCAATAGCAATGCCGTACATCTCTCCTATAGGATACCCAACCCTTTCCTGTTTCAGAGAGAAGTAGAGCATTATAAAGCTAGATAAGAACCGAGCAATCAAAATTGCCCCAGCTGCACCCATCATACCAAAGATAGGCACCATCCAGGCCGTGAATAAAATACTCAAGAGTGCAAATGTATAGGTCGTTACAGGTACATATCGCGTGCTGCTCTTTTTGTACGTCAATGGTTTAAGCCAAAAATCTTTCAGGACGTTAAAAACCACATAAAATGCCGCAAGAGGAACTACCTTCCAGGACTCATGATATGCAACACCAAGAAGAAAATTAATTGCTTCCTCTGCGAATAGTGCAAAGAAGAGAGCCAAAACGGAAACTACCAAAACTGCCCTTTTGCCAACATGTACAATTTGTTTCCTTCCTGATTCTCCTTCTCCCATACTCGAGTAAAACCAGGGAAGATGAGCCGTGAAAAAGCCACCAGTAAGGTATGAAAGAGCTTCACCAAAACGGTATCCAGCTGAGTAGACACCAGCAACACCTACAGACACGCTAGAAAGAAAGATCCGATCAGTAATCCTAGGCAATGCACCTCCCACACCATTCGGTAAAAGCGGGAGAGAATAAGCAAGACAATCTCGCAGAAGAGAACGGTCAATCACTAAGTTGTAACGCCAAAAAAGGTACACCCACGTGTAGAAGAAGAAACTCACGCTCGCCACAGTAGCCCCAATGACAATTGATAAACCACCAAGACTAAACTGAACCATTAATATAATTGTTGTCCCTGATCCAAGTAAGAGAAAAGCCCACTGCTGTATAACATAAGTCTTAGCATTTTGATCAGCCTGCATGACTCTTTGGAGCATCCGAAAAAACGAGGATGTTGCTCCTAGAAGAAGCGTTAAGTAAACGTATGGAATCCAAAATTCAGATATTCCAATAAACCCAATCACTGGAAGCACAAGGGGAATACTTGCTAGCAAAAGTACGGCTGATAACAGTGTCACAAAGCCAAACACGGTTCCATACAACCGTCCAAGGTACTCTTTATCGTCTGGAGCATCATGAGCAAAACGAACCAGACAAGTTCGAAGATGAAAAGAAAATGCTATTTCCACAAAACCCGCTAACACGTTCGCAAGAATAGCTGCACCATATTCAGACGTCTCCAGGTATCGGGTATAGAGAGGCAAAAGAAGGATACCAATACCTCTTTGCACAATATCACCCAATGTGTACATAGGGGTATTGGTAAGTACTTTACGAAAAGAGTTCACTCGATTGGTCATTTTTAACGTCTATGGACTTGAACAGATGAAGGGAAGCTGAGGAACATAAAACAAGTTGCTAGTTCACAACTTTATAACCTTTGCTTGACCATCGATATCCTTAGTGGCATTACGTGTATCTATAATTAATTTACTGTTCTCTATAACTAAATCCCAATCAATGGCAGAATGAGGGGTCACAATCACGACACAATCAGCAGCTTGAAGATTTTCCTGGGTCAAAGAAATACTATGTAGGTGGTTTCCTTCAATAACAAGCTCTCGAACGTATGGGTCGTGGTATGCAACATCAATACCTTCCTGAATAAACAGCCTCAATAGTTCTAAGGCCGGTGATTCACGAAGATCTCCTATGTTCGCTTTGTACGAGACCCCCAACATCACGATATTCGAGGTATGGGCCACTTGACCTCGACCGTCAAGTAGCTTGGAGATTCTATCGAAAACATACCTCGGCATACTATTATTGATTTCCATAGAAAGCCGCACAAGCCGAGCATCGTAGCCTAACATTTGCATCTTCCAAGCGAGGTATTGAGGATCCACGGGAATGCAGTGCCCTCCTGTACCTGGTCCCGGGTAGAAAGTCATAAATCCGAAAGGTTTGGTACGTGCGGCTTCGATCACTTCCCAAACATCCACTCCGAGCAAATTACACATAACCATTAATTCGTTAACCAAAGCAATATTCACCGCACGAAAAGCGTTCTCGAACAATTTGGTGGTTTCCGCTGTCCTTGGAGAAGAAACAGGAACGACCTTTTCGACTACGCAATGGTAGAAAAGTTCTGCCAACTGTAAGCACTCTGGTGTTATACCACCCACAACTTTGGGCGTACTATATAAGGTCCAATCAGTTCTACCTGGGTCTATCCTTTCAGGTGAAAAGGCGAGGTGAAATTGTTTTCCTATCTCAAGGGTTCCCTTACAAGACAATGTAAGCTTTGGAAGAACCACTTCCTCTGTGGTGCCCGGATAAGTAGTACTCTCTAGTACCACCAGCATTTCTGGATGCAATCGACTCGCTATTTCATCCACGGCCACTAATATAAATGACATGTCCGGTTCACCACTCTTGTTCAACGGTGTAGGCACACATATGACCACCACGTCAGTATCGATAAGGTGGTCATATGTAGAAGTTGCAGAAAGACGATCTCTGTTTTGCAATAGTGCATCAGATGGAACATCCTGAATATAGGATTCATAACGATTAATCGAATCAACCTTCTGTAAGTCGGTATCAATACCTACAACTTTGAAACCCGCTTCAGCAAAGGCCACCATTAAAGGTAAACCAACATAACCAAGCCCGATAATACTTAGGTTTGCACTACGATTAATAATCTTTGTCTGTAAATCCATAAATTCCACCTGTCGAAATGTTCCAAAGGAGAGATTTTTCTTTTAAAGCACGGCCATCCCACATAAATGTGGGTTATTCCAAATTCTTATATAGGACACCTCTCGGAGCAATTGGCTACAACGAGTTTTGTCCGTTATCTTGCTAAAACTACCTCTCTCTCCACACGGGGGCCAAAACCTTTGATCCATCTACCACCACCCCTCGTACGACGAGAAGTGAGATGAGTAAAATCACTATTGGGAAAATTACCTTCCTTAAGAGGCCTAACTTTCTCCGAAGAAACTTCAGCATAGACTCTACGACCCAAGAATTCCATCAATATTCTGAGTCTCATACTAGATGGCTTAGGTTCCGAAACGACTTCTCCTAAACTTTCTCCAGAACCTACACGAACACAAACCTTTTGACCTTTTCGGTAACACGGAGAAAGACTATAAGGAATATTAACTTGATCAACACGCCGAGAGAGATCGTTTATAATTTCATCTGGAACAACTGGATACTCCCCATCGAAATGAACTAACGATAAGATGTTGTTCAGATGACCAAAAGATGACCACCCTTTTCCTTTTACGTCACATCGTACAAATAAATACCCTGGGAAGAGAGGTTCCTTGTAAGAAATAGCATTAAACCTCCACGAGAGTATATGAAATGAACGAGTCTCAAACCCAGATCGTATGAGCCCAGTATAAGCAGCATATTCCGATTGTGGCTTGGCCCGTACAACATACCACTGTAAAGCCATTATACTTCCCCTTCAATAATCTCATTATACGTATCAGGTCCGTTTTTCTGGCCTAATGGAAAGGCGCCTGTTAGCCCTTTATCCATCTTGTGTCTCCTTAGATGTCCCCTTTAGTAGGGTAACCAACTGTTCTGAAGTGACGCCATGGGAGCGAAGTTTGATACGACTGTCTTCGGTACTATCTAGATCCCCAACAATAACTCGGTCATAATACTCGGCCTGCATTACTGCAATATTACGAACCGGCATACCGAGAAACTTATTCCCCTCAAAACTTTCAGAGGCAAAAATATCGACCTCTTCAATACCAAGTTCTTTAAGCCCAATATAGATTAATTCAGCAAATTCGCCTGTCCCATAAATAGCAACACTTGATTCAATATGTAGCGCAAGAGGTTCCATTTCCTCACGAAGAGTTCGC